>Ga0172382_10001152_pt1 | contig 47967 bp, 44 predicted proteins | sample Leawel138RmetaG_FD_122245 | JGI IMG/M metagenome (GOLD analysis project Ga0172382, IMG submission 122245) | Leachate microbial communities from a municipal landfill in Southern Ontario, Canada - Leachate well 138R metaG | ecosystem: Engineered > Solid waste > Landfill > Unclassified | place... | reverse complement strand
GAGCAACCACTACCACCTGGTCGTGCGCGTTGATCTGGACCGGGCCATGGGCTGGAGTGACGAGGAGGTGCTGCTGCGCTGGACGCAGATCTTTGCCGGGCCGCTGCTGGTGCAGAGGTATCTCCTGCCGCAGGCGCGCGCCAGGATGGGTGATTCCGAGTTGGCGATGGTGGCGCAGATGGCCGCGACCTACCGGGAGCGGCTGGCCGATCTGTCCTGGTTCATGCGCCGGCTCAACGAGACGGTGGCGCGCATGGCCAATGCCGAGGACGGCTGCACGGGGCGATTCTGGGAGGGGCGCTTCAAGAGCCAGGCGCTGCTGGATGAAAAAGCGGTGCTGGCCGCCATGGCGTACGTGGACCTGAACCCGGTGCGCGCGGGAATGGCCGGGACGCCAGAGGAATCAGACCACACGTCGATCCAGGAGCGGCTGCGGCAGGTGCAGGCAGACGGGGCTGCGGTGCAGGCGGCAGAAGCCGATGCGCGCCCGGTGGTTGCAGCAGGCAAGGGATCTGAGGCACCAGCGCAGGCGGCGCTGATGCCGTTTGATGCGCGGGGCGAGGTGCCGTGGGCGATTCCGTTTGGCTGGCAGGAGTATGCCGAGCTGGTGGACTGGACGGGAAGGCAGGTGCGATCCGACAAGCGCGGGCATATTGAAGCTGCACAACCGGCCATCCTGCAGCGGCTGGGATTGCAGGGCGACGCGTTTGCCGACATGGCGTGCAATCTGCTGGAGCGCTTTGGCGTGGCGGTGGGGACGCCGCGGGCGATGGCGCGGCTGTGTGCGCGGCAGCAGCGGCGGTTTTTGCATGGGCAGCGGGCGGCAAGACGGGTGTTTGGCGGTCATTGACTTCTTGCTCCACGGACTGGGCTGGCCCGCATTGCTGGGCAAAAGACACCCATTTTTCTACTCCCCAACCGTCCCCTGATTCTAGTTATACGGCTACTTTCCATAGCTCTTTCAGCATTTAGATATGGAGATCCAGACACAAATCGAAATCGACGCTACCCCGGAGCGCGTGTGGCCCGTGCTCACAGACTTCGAGCGCTACCCAGACTGGAATCCGTTTATTCGCGAGATTAGAGGAGAGGTTCGGAAGGGGCCAGGCTTCAAGTCCGGCTCGGCCCTCCAGAGGGAAGGTTAATGACTTTCAGGCCGATCGTAACGAGAGTAGAGCAGATTCGCTAGTTATCATGGCGGGGTACATTGGTGGCCCCATGGGTATTCACGGGTGAGCACAAATTTCGGCTGGAGCCGCTTAACTCGGACCGCAGACGGTTTCACCAGGGAGAATTCTTCAAAGGTCTGCTAGTTCCGTTTTTCAAAAAAAGCCTTGACACTGAAGGAGATGAAGGACAGCCACGTCTTGAATCCGAATGCGCCCTGAGTCTTTCGTGATGAATACCAGAATGGATGCAGGATGAGCGGTTTACTGGCCTTGCTGGACGACGTGGCGGGTATTGCCAAGGTGGCGGCGGCGTCGATTGATGATGTGGCGGGGCAGGCGGCCAAGGCGGGCGCCAAGGCCGCGGGCGCGGTGATCGACGACGCCGCGGTGACGCCGAAATATGTTCAGGGCTTTGCGCCCGCGCGCGAACTGCCGATCATCTGGCGCATTGCCAAGGGATCATTCAAGAACAAGCTGCTCTACCTGTTGCCGGTGGCGCTGTTGCTGTCGTCTTTCGCACCCTGGGCAATTGCGCCGCTGTTGATGCTGGGCGGGGCCTATCTGTCTTTTGAGGGGGCAGAAAAGATCGCCCACTGGCTGTTTCCCCATCCGCCGGACCCGCAAGAGGCGCAGGCGGTGCCGCAGAATGCGACCCATCTGGAAGAACAGAAAGCCTCGGGCGCGATCAAGACCGATTTCATCCTGTCTGCAGAGATCATGACCATTGCGCTGTCCGAGATCCCGCACAGCACGATCTGGATCGATGCAGCCACGCTGGCGGTGGTGGCTATCGGCATCACGGTGCTGGTCTATGGCAGTGTGGCGCTGATCGTGAAGGCCGACGATGTGGGGTTGCTGCTGGCCGAGCGCGGGCAGTTTGCGTTGACGCGGCGGCTGGGGCGGGGCGTGGTCAAGGCGATGCCCGGCGTGTTGAAACTGCTGGTGATCGTCGGCACGGCGGCGATGCTGTGGGTTGGTGGATCCATCGTGGTTCACGGATTGGATCAGTTGGGGTTTGGTTGGCCCGCCCACAGGATCCACGATCTGGCGGTTGCGGTTGCAGGGACCGTGCCAGACCCGCTACGCGGCGCGGTCCGGTGGCTGACTACCGCAGCGATGGACGGATTGCTTGGCGTCGCCCTGGGGCTGGCGCTGATTCCCGTGGCAACGAAGGTGCTCACTCCGGTCTGGCAGCGGGTCGTCGCGATGATCCCCTGGAAAAAGGTGGCGTGAACCCCGTTGAAGAACCCCGTCGAAGGACACCCACTTTGCCGCATCGCAAATCAGCTAACATGAGCGGTCTGGAGGTCAGGGGCGACGAAGCAAAAATTGCGGCTATCGTCAGGTAGGATGACGGCGTCTGGATCGTTTGGGTGGGGAAGGTGCGCCTTCGGTGCACGCTGTCAGCATGCGACCTTGCGCGTCAGCCGCCTTCCCGGGAGTTCAAGATGTTTTTTACGGAGATTCATAATAAGATTAAGAAAATTAAGGACACCCACTTCTTGAAGAGTCGGCCCCGCAGGAAGAGTCGTGCGCATCTTGAAGGTCGGCCTCGTCTACTTCGTGCTCGTGTTCGGTGCGGGCTTCGCGCTGGCATTCGTTCGCATCCCTCTCATCGTGCCCAGGTTTGGGATCCGCACCGCCGAACTCATGGAAGCTCCGGTCATGCTCGCGGTCATCGTCCGGCCCCCCCGGCGCCTGACCCTGCAACACCCGGCACTATCGCGTCGGGGCCGCTTAGCGGCGCGGTTTAATTAACTCAGGTGTTAGGTTGCAAACAAGCCACAAGCGAGGTAGCTCATGCGAAATGCGATGGACAGGGGGGCGTTGAGATCTGTCTATGACCGCGTCGCCAACCGATACGACTTCCAACACGCTTTCTTCACCGCCGGATCGGATCAGCGCGGGCGACGCATGTTGGTGGATAAGGCGGTCAGTCTCGGCAATAGAATTCTTGATTGTGGATCCGGCACCGGCTCGACTGCTTTGCTCGCCTTGGAAAAGGCCGGGCCATCCGGCAGCGCCGTGCTTTTCGACATGAGTGACGGAATGCTGGCCGTTGCAAAAAAGCGGATCGCTGAGGCTGGTGTGAGCAATCAGGTCGAGTTCAAGTCGGGTGACATGCTCTCGTTACCGTTCAAGGACAATTGCTTCGATGTTGTTCTATCCACATACAGTATGTGTCCGTTGTATGACCCTGCCGCAGGCGCAAGAGAGCTTTATCGAGTGACCAAGCTCGGCGGCCTTATCGGTGTCGCGCATTCAACCGATCCCAAAAATCCAGCCATGAAGTGGATGGCAGACGGAGTTGAAAGCTTGGTATGGCATATTCCATCAATTTCCCTCGGATGTCGGTCAGTGTCTGTTTTGCCTTCGCTGGAACAGGTTGGTTGTGAAATCATATTTACAAAGAATCTCGGCATACCGCTATGGCCTTTTTTTGTTTTTGTGGCGAAAAAGCCAGCAACCTAACAAGGCGCTGCAGCCGACCGCCAACTCGCTGGCGCGGGCTGTCGGCGGCTGAGCTTTAGCGTTGGGCGAAATAATCCACTATGACCACAACAAGAGAATGCTGGGCCCAGAGGCGCGATGATTGCGGCGGGGGGATGTCGCGCGAGCACTGGTCTCCCAAAAGTGCTTTCGAGCAGAATTTTATCTATGTCCGCAGCGACAGGTGGAGCAAAGGATCTAATCTTCGCAAGATAAGCATAAATTTTACAACTTCAAAAAATTCTCTGCAGACAGGATAACAGTTTGCTGTCCGAAGTAGACATTCATAGCATTCAATTACTTCGCCTGCTACGCTCATTGGATGGAGCGTCTGAACCACCTCGTTTAAATGGGGCGGTCACATTGAGTGCTGTTGATCTCGAAGAAGGAAGATAAGGGTCACCCACTTCTTGACGACGCCCACTTCTTGACCATGATGTTGTTTGCTCCGGCGTTGGAGGTGAAAATATATGGCCCCGGTTGGCCCCCTCAGATTCACATGTCAGAAGGCACCTGTCGTGATTACAGCCTCATCAGCTGGCGACAGTCATCAGGTTCCTTTTCTCTCTTTGTTGCCATTTCTGCTTATTGCTTTCGGCTTGGCTTGGGGAATCTTAGCGCTATTCATTTTTCTCCCGGACCAGATAACTTCGCTATTTGGTGAATTGACCGGCCAGAACCCACTCTTCTTTTTGGCAGTGTATGCACCAGCAATCGCTGCTTTCATCGTTGTCACCTACTACGGTGGCGCTGGAGGCTTTCGTTCTTACCTGACCAGGTTGCTCCTATGGCGCTGCTCTTGGGCTTGGTATGCCTTTTTGATTTTCGGAATTCCGATGCTTTTCTTCGGTGGATCTGTGTTAAAGGGAAACCTTTTCTCTGAACCATTTCCGTTCCCATCGTTTCAGACATTTGTTGTTGCATTACTATTTATGGCCATCAAAGGACCAGTTGAAGAATTTGGCTGGCGTGGTCTGGCCCTTCCTTTGCTACAAACCAAGTTTAACCCGTTCTGGGCCGGGCTGATTCTTGGAATTATTTGGGGCTTATGGCACTTTCCAGCATTCCTGTTGAGCGGTACGCCGCAAAGTACCTGGACGTTCACTCCGTTTTTTATCGGTTCGATAGCCGTCAGCGTGATCGTGACTCCACTATTCAATCTTTCCCGCGGCAGCATATTACTCCCCGCACTATTGCATTTTCAACTTATCAACCCCCTCTGGCCTGATGCACAACCTTACGACACGATCTTTTTCGTAGCCGCCGCGGTTCTCGTTGTTTGGTTAAATCGAAAAGTTATGTTCAATAGAGAGTGGAGCGTTACGGAGGTCATTCCGTCAAGATAACAAGACAAAGGATCTTCACTCTTCTAGCAGCCGACCGTCATCCCGCTACGCGGTCTGCCGTCGGCTGAACTCAAGCGTTAAGCGCCACAGGAGAGCTTTCTGGTTTTCGAAATTACAGCTAAGGCATTAGCGGTGTGGTCTGGAATCCTCATGCTTGCCATCATAAATGGTACGATTCGAGAAGCCGTATTTATTCCAGTGCTGGGAAAAGCACCAGGACTCATCCTTAGCGGCGTTCTCCTGTCCGTAGCTATTCTTGCAGTTGCGTACTTTGCACTGCCGTGGCTTGGGCGGGCACCGGTTACAGGGTACTTCGCCATTGGTTTTGGCTGGTTGTGTCTTACCTTGACGTTTGAGCTGACGTTTGGACGTCTTATCCAAATTAAGCCTTGGTCACAGGTTCTTGAGGCGTATACCTTCAAAGATGGAAACATTTGGTCTATTGTTCTATTTATCATAATTGTTGCGCCATACGTCGCAGCCAAGTTCAGAGGTTGGGCGTAAGGTCGAAAGCACCTAACAACGCGCTTCGGGCGACATCAGAAATGCTACACTGTTTTATCGCGGCTGAGCTTCTGCGTTATGCGCATATCAAAGGAGAATTTGATTGACTGGATTTGCGGATAGGGGTTTTGCTATCCGCAAAGGCGTGAAAGATTTGGTTTTGGAGTTTATGCAAATGCTTGCAGATTGTCAGCCAGATGGATCGGGTATTTGCCTAGCTTGATTATTGACTCTGTTCGCTGACTGTATGGACAGACCTTCATTTCAGCTCGGCTGCCTTCAACTGCAGTGTGTGGCTCATGGGCGTAAGTACAGGTACGGGGGAGATAAAGGACATCCACCTTTGGCTACAAATCCATCAATCCGATAATGAGAATAACGTGGCTCATGAGCGCCTTTAGAATATAAATAAGGCAGATAAGGAACACCCACTTTTCCATCCTTTTTGAAGGCTCTTCCGCACAGCTCAACCTTTGGCAACATGGGGAACAGGCACGACAAGGAGCAGGAAAGCAAAGATGACAACGCCCCTTTTCCATGAGCAAGACCACAGCAATTCGCTATCATCATGACATCTCCAGGTACGGACGTTTGGCTTGCGGATGATGATGATGACCACCTTGTACACAAGGAATGCGGCACTCCGGATACGAACCCCTTACCAGGCGAATATGTTGTGGAATTCAGGCTCGGCATGTATACGTACCCGATCCATCCTTGGAAGGACAGCGAGTACACACAGGTTGAAATTCAGGCCGGACCGATTTGCCCGCGTCCCGAGATAAATATGGCTACGCCGTACACAGCAAAGCAAGGGCAATATCTGGCGTTCGTCTACCACTTCATGAAAATTCATGGTCAGCCGCCACCGGAGGCGGAGATGCAGCGCTATTTTCAGGTCACGCCGCCATCTGTGCATCAAATGGTGCTGGCCCTAGGAGCCTGTCGGACTTTGGTCCAATCTACTGCGCCGGTGGGACAAGCGGTCCATTTTTGCCCGCTGTTTCGTTACATAGCTGGGCTATGCGCCTCAAAATCAAACAAAACTGTCCTCGCTTTCCCACTCGGCTCGCTACGATCGCCAAAGCCCGACAGACTCCTAGAGTCCAAAGGTCTTATTGCAAGAACGCCTGGCAAGGGTCGCTCCATTCGACTGCTGCTTGATCGTTCGGAACTTCCGGACCTTGAGTAGAATGAACAAGCGTGCCGAGATGGCGCCAAGCAAGGCGCTGCAGCCAATCGTCAACCCGCTGGCGCCGGCTGCCGGCGGCTGAGCCCGAGTGTTAAAGTGCTATATCTGATGGGGGTGCTGATGAGAAAGCTCGTAGGTTCAAAATCTCATTTGGAAGAGCTGATTGGTTTTTCGAGAGCATGCAGGGTCGGAAACGTGATTTCCGTCTCCGGCACAGCTCCTATAAAAAATGGTGAAGCCACTTGCATCAATGATGTTTACGGGCAGACCAGGTACTGCTTGGAGTTGTCCATTCAATCTATCAAAGAAGCGGGCGGGAACCCGACCGACGTGATCAGAACTCGTATTATGCTTACTGATATATCTCGTTGGGAAGAAGCAGCAAAGGCACATGGAGAGCTGTTCTCTGCAATAAAGCCAGCATGTACTTTCGTTGAAGTGAGTCGTTTCATAGATCCAGCATGGCTTGTTGAGACGGAAATGGATTGTGTCCTGGATCAGGTATAAACAGGCAGTTGACTGGACACCAAGAGCGTACTGCTTTTGGCTCCATGCGCTGCTGGTTACTTTCAGCGTTAGCGCCGACAAGTTGAAAGGATCACATGGACAAGGAAGGCGTGAGTCGAATCTTGCCAGGGATGGATTTGTCGTAAATGAACGGCGAGACATTCCCTGTGGAGTTCAGCGCCACCGCACCCATGGGCCGGTGTTCAACGCAAAAAGATAAAGGACATTCACTTTTCTGTTACCGTTCTACTTTTCTGGTCCGAAAATCAGCTAACATGAGCCGTCTGGCGGCCATGGCGACGAAGCAAAAACATGCGGCTATCGTCGGGCAAGATGACGATGACTGGATCGGTTGGGTGGGGAAGGTTCGCCTTCAGTGCACGCCGTCGGCTTGCGACCTTGCGCGTCAGCCGCGTTCTCGAGAATTGAAGATATTTTTTACGGAGATCCACGATGAGTGATGAAAAAAAGCTGTTCAAGAGCGAAGAGCAGAAGAGCCGGTCGGAGGTGAGTGAATTCCTGCAGCAGCTCGCGACCCGGGTTGCGGAGGGGCAGGTGGTGTTCGGCCAGGGCCAGCAGGAGATTGCGCTGCAGCTCCCCGAGCGCCTGGTCCTCGAGGTGCAGGTGGAGGACGAAGACAAGGGACGAAGGGGGATACAGCACAGCCTGGAGATAGAGCTCAAATGGTTTGACGGTGATCAGGGAGGATCACTGGAGCTGCGATAGGACCGGGCTGACCCGCATTCTCGCGGGCAGGCATGGTGAGCCGCCCAGCGAGTCCGGACGCCGGGCCTGGCCTTGAGGTACGCTTGACGGGCCGGGTGGCCAACGTGGGCAGCCCGCCAACGAATTCAACCCAGATTCAGCAGTCGAACGCTGCTTGGTGTGCATATATTATTGTGAGCAAAGGAAAAGCCCAGTTTGCACGAGCACACCATTATGGTGACCACGCTATGCACTCGATCGCACTGCGCTGGACGCGCCATGCTGCGTTGCTCCGCCTTGCAGACAGTAGTCTGCGGCGTTGTCGCGTCTTGCCTGGCACGCCCATCGCAGCACGCTCGAACGCATCCAACTACTGAATCTAGGTTCAACCGGTCAAGAACATGGATACTGAATCATCCGGGCAGCAAGGCAGGCGCAGCGTCGTTGTGCCCATCCTGGCGGCGCTGCTGGCGGGGTACCAGTTGTTCCTGCTGTCCCGTGCGCCGGAGCAGTGGCTGCCCTACAGCCTGAGCTTTGCCGGGCTGGCGCTGCTGGTTCCGCTCTCGTACCTGGTGCCCAGCGCCCAGGATCGCAAGCAGCATCCGGTGGCCAGTGGACTTTACACGCTGGCGTTTGTGCTGATTGTGGTGGGACTGGTGTTCCGGCTCAGGTAACGCAGGTCAACCACGAGCGCCGCACTCAACGCGACTGGATGCTGTCCCACAGCTGCTGCACGAACTGCTGCTCCTTGCCCGACAGCGACGGCGTGTAGTGCAGGCGCTGCAGCGTTTCTGCGTCTGGCAGCACCAGCGGATCCTTCATGTTCTCGTCAAGGTACTGCACCGATTCCTTGTTCGGGGTGCCAAAGTTGTTGTAGTTGGACAGCTGCGCGCCGTTCTCCGGCTCGAGCAGGAAGTTGATCCACTTGTGCGCCAGGTCGGCGTGGGGCGCGTTGGCCGGGATGCCCATGGAGTCCAGCCAGATCTCGCCGCCCTCCTTGGGGATGAAGAACGCTATGTTGGCGTTGCCCTCGGGGTCTTCCAGCTTGTTGAACGCCAGGTCGCCGTTGTACGCCACGCCCATGGCGATGTTGCCGCGCGCCAGTGCCTTGAGCATGGGGGTGCCGTCCATGAAGCCCTGGAAGTTGGCGCGCTTCTTGACCTTGGCCAGTTCCTTGCCGGCGGCGATCAGGTCTTCCTGCGACGAGCAGGTGTAGTCCTTGCCCAGGTAGGCGCAGGCGCCGCCCAGCATGACCTGCGGGTCCGTGCTGATGGAGAACGGCTGGTTGGGGTTGGCCTTGGGGTCAAACAGCGCTGCCCACGATTGCGGCGGATCGGGGATCTTGGTCTTGTCGTACGCGATTCCGGTGGTGCCCCACTGGTACGGTGCAACGTACTGGTTGCCCGGGTCAAAGGGCGGGTCGACAAACTGGTCCATGAGGTACTTCATGTTGGGCAGCTTGGCTTTGTCCAGCGGCTGCAGCAGGCCCGCGTGCACCAGCCGCGGGACGTAGTAGTTGGTGGGCACGACGATGTCGTACTGGCGGTCTCCACCGGCCTGCAGCTTGGCAAACATCTCGCCCAGGCTGTTGTAGTTGGTCTCCACGACCCTGGCGTTGTACTGGTCCTCGAACTTCTTCACCAGGTCCGCGTCGGTGTACTGACCCCAGATGAAGAGGTTGAGCGTGGGCTTGTCCTGCGCAGCGGCGGGGCCCATGAGCGACACGGCTGCCGCACTGCCCATGAGCGCCAGCAGCGTGCGCCGGCCCAGGTTCCTGATCTTGTTGCCTTGCATGGGTGTCCTCCGCAAAGGGTGGTCGAGGGGGTAAAGAGAGGGTTGCTCTTTTGCCCAGCGGCGCATCATCTCACAAAAGCGCGTTGCGCTGGCGCCGGGTCAGCGCTTTCATGTATTGCACCACCATGGCAACCGTGGCGGCGGCAAACACCCCGCCGATAAGGATGGCGGCAGCGGCATTGACTTCGGGCGTGACGCCCTTCCTGATGGCGCTCCAGATGTAGATGGGCAGCGTGGTGTTGCCCGGCCCGGTGGTGAAGAAGCTGATCACCAAGTCGTCGATGGAGAGCGTGAACGACAGGAAAAACCCGGCCAGGATGGCCGGCGACAGCGTGGGGACGATGAAGAAGCGCGCGCGTTGCCAGCCGTTGGCGTACAGGTCCCTGCAGGCATTGAACAGCTCCGGGTCCAGCCCCACCAGGCGCGAGTAGACGACCAGCGCGACGAACGGAAGCTGGAAGCTGACGTGCGCGATCAGCATGGTCAGGAAGCCGGGCCGCAAGATGCCGAACCTGGCGTGCACGTCGGTGAAGAATCCGAGCTCGGAGATGCCGTAGAGGATGTCTGGCGTGGCAACGGGCAGGTAGACGATCCAGACCAGCCAGGCCAGGCGCCGCGCGCCCCGGTGGATGTACATGCCGTAGCCGAGCATGGTGCCCAGGACGGCTGAAATGACGGAAGAACCCAGCCCCAGCCAGATGCTGAGCTTGAGCGCGTCGAGCACCTGTGCGTTGCCAAACAGCCGGCGATACCAGCGCAGCGAAAAGTGCGTGATGTGCGTGGTGGTGTTGGCGTCGTTGAACGAGTACAACACCACGACGAACAGCGGCGCGTACAGGAAGAACAGCACCAGGTACCAGATGATGCGCAAGGAAACGCCCAGCCTGCGGCTTTTCACAGCACCACCTCCACGCCGCCGGCGGCCCTGCGGCTGAGCCGCCGCAACACCACCAGGCCCACGAGCGTCACCGCGATCATGACGATGGAAGCGGCGGCGCCGTAGGGCCAGTTGGACGCATCCTGGAACTGGCGCGCGATCAGGTTGCCGAGCATGAGCGACTTGCCGCCGCCCAGCAACTCGGGCACCACGTACATGCCAAACGCCGGGATGCCCACCAGCATGATGCCGGCCAGCAGGCCGGGCAGCGTCTGCGGCAGCACGGCGTGCAAGAAGGCGCGCACCGGCCCGGCGTGCAGATCGTACGCGGCCTCCACCTGGGCGTGGTCCAGCCGCTCGAACGACGCGTACAGCGGCAGCACCATGAACGGCAAAAAGTCGTACACCAGCCCCAGCGTCACGGCAAAGGCGGACGGGAACAGGCCCAGCTCGGGCGCGATCAGGCCCAGCTTGGCCGCCAGCGTGCTCAGCGGCGTTCCGGGCGCCAGCAGGTTCATCCAGCCCATGGCGCGGATCACCTGGTTGGACCAGGATGGCGCCACCACCAGCAGCAGCAGGATGGGCTGCAGCGCAGGGGGCCGGGTCGTGACGTAGTAGGCCACGGGGTAGGAAATCAGCGTCACCAGCAAGGTGGCCAGCGCGGTCTGCCACAGGGTGCGCAGGATGACCAGCAGGTTGCCCGGGCCCCAGCCCAGCAGGCCAAAGCCGGCCAGTTGCCGGAACGCATCCAGCGTGAACGGCTGCTCGGGCAGGCCGTAGGGGCCGTTGGTCATGAAGGCAATGCCGACCAACAGCAGCATGGGCACCACCAGGAACACGACGATCCACAACACGCCGGGCATGATCACGCCCAGGATGTGCCAGGCATCGCTGCCCAGCCCGAGGAAGCGCCCCTGGTAGCCGGTGGCCTGCCGGCTGGCGACGGCCTCAGCCATCGAGCAGCACCACGGCGGCGGACGCCACGGAGGCCGACACCTGCGCGCCCACCTCAAACAGCGGCTCGCCCCGGTTGGCGCGCTTGGCGGTCAGCCTTGCCGCGCCGCACTGCATGCGGTACTCGACGAAGTCGCCACGGTAGATGCATTCGCTGACCGTGGCCGGGAAATGGTTGGCATCGCCCTGCGGCTGCGCGCGCACCGTGATGGCCTCCGGGCGCACCAGCACGTGCGAGCCGGCGCCAAACTGCCCGCTGATGCGCCCCAGCGGCGTCAGCAGGTGGTCGCTTGCGCGCGCGCTGATCGGGAACACGTTGCTGTGCCCCATGAAGCGCGCCACGAACAGGTTCTGCGGCCGCTCGTACAGCGCCTGCGGCGCGGACACCTGCTGCAGGTGGCCGTCGTTCAGGACCGCGATGCGGTCGCTCATGACCAGCGCTTCTTCCTGGTCGTGCGTGACAAAGACAAAGGTCATGCCAAGCCGGCGCTGGATGCGCCGCAGCTCCACCTGCAACTGCGAGCGCAGCCCGGCGTCCAGCGCCGACAGCGGTTCGTCAAGCAGCAGCACGTCCGGCTCGTTGATGAGCGCGCGCGCCAGTGCCACGCGCTGGCGCTGGCCGCCGGAGAGCTGGTCTATGCGCCGGCCCAGCAGCTCGGCGATGTTGATGAACGCGGCCATCTCCTGCACGCGCTGCCCGATGCGATCCTTCTTCCAGCCCAGCATGCGCGGGCCAAAGGCCATGTTGTCGCGCACCGACAGGTGCGCAAACAGCGCGTACGACTGGAACACGGTGTTGACGTTGCGCCGGTTGGGCGGCAGCTCGACCACTTCGGTGCCGCCGATGCGGATGCTGCCGGTGTCGGGCCGCTCAAAGCCCGCCACCAGCCGCAGGATGGTGCTCTTGCCGCTGCCCGAAGGGCCAAGCAGCGTGAAGAACTCACCGGCGTTGATGTGCAGGTCCAGGTTCTTGAGCACCTCCACGTCGTCATAGGATTTGCTCAACCCCCGCAGTTCTATGGAAGAGGCACGCTGCCGCGCGACGGCATCGGACGACCGGCCATTGACATCCCGTATCTGTTGCGCTGCCACCATGTCAAGCATCTCCGAAGCTCAAGCTCAAAGCACGCGGCCTGCACTGCAGCAGGCCACGAGGCCGGCCAAAATCGTACCCCAGCCGGCAGGGGCGGGATATTATCTGCGCTCCAGGCCCCTGCATGCAAACGGCCGGGGCACGGGAAGGGAAACCTGGCGCCCGCATCCCGTCCACGGACCGGACAACCGGCTGCAGGTCGCAAGCGGTGACAATGGCGCGGTGGGGTGAGGTCACATGCCGGACGGGCCCATGATGGAAGAATGGGCGCTTTCCCGCGACGACCACCCGCAAGAATGATACGGCGGCAAGCCCCCGGGCACGCTACCTGCGAGCGGCGGCGTCAGAAGGCCACGCGCAGTCCATGCAAGGAGAACCATGGCAGCCTCGTCACTTGAAGTCACGCTCATGCTGGCCGGGGTGCTCTGGGCCGGCTGGATCTTCCTGTTGTATCGCCTGCACCTGTTGCTGGAGCGCATCGACCCGGCGTTGTCCGCGCAAATCGGCCGGCCCTCCCTGTTCTGGACCGCCTTCAACGGGCACGTCATCTTGGTCCGCCTGATTGGCCAGCGCGACCTGGGCCGCGGCCCGCATGCGCCGCTGGATGGCCTCGCGCGCATCCTGCGCATCTGGGCACTGGCCGTGATTGCCGCCACGCCGCACACACGCCCGGCTTTTGAGCCTGCCGCCGGCCCGGGAGCGCGGGATACGCCGACAATGAGGCGGCGAGTGGATGAGCGCAGACAAGAGAAGCAGATGAAGGACGCCCATGTACCCAGCTGCGACATGCGATGAGGTGAGAAATGACCGAACCTGACCTGACCGCCCGCCGCGAGGCGATGGTCGACCGCCAGATCCGCGGCCGCGGCATACGTTCGCCTGCCGTGCTTGATGCGATGCGGCGTGTTGCGCGCGAGGCATTTGTGCCGGGTCACCTGCGCGACTTTGCCTACGACGACTCGCCCCTGCCGATCGCTGCCGGCCAGACGATCTCGCAGCCCATGATCGTTGCCATGATGGTCGAGGCACTTGACCTGCAGGGCGGCGAGCGGGTGCTGGACGTGGGTACCGGGTCGGGCTATGCGGCTGCGGTGCTCGCTTGCATCGCCGGGCAGGTGTATTCCATCGAGCGCATCGACGAGCTGGCGACGCTGGCGCAAGAGACATTGCGGGCCGAGGGGTTTGCCAATGTTGAGGTGCGCGTTGGCGACGGCTCGCTCGGGTGGCCGGAGGCTGCGCCGTTTGATGCGATCGTCGTGGCGGCGGGCGCGCCGCAGGTGCCCGAAGCGCTGAAACGGCAGTTGGCCATCGGCGGGCGCCTGGTGTTGCCGGTGGGCTCCGACCAGACCGAGCAGCAACTGCTGCGCGTGACGCGCACCAGCGACGACGAATTCAGGACCGAGAATCTTGGCGACGTCCGTTTCGTGCCGCTGGTCGGCGCGGCCGGCTGGACTGCGTCGGATCCACGCCCCAGGCGCCGCTTGGGCCGCCGCTCCGTGTCCGAGGGCGATCAGCGTCTGGTCAACCGCATGGCCCAGGTCGCTGAGCCCTTCGATTCGGTCGATGAGCTGCCGCTGGAAGCGCTCCTGGCGCGGATAGCTGATAGCCGGCTGGTGCTGCTGGGCGAAGCCTCGCATGGCACCTCCGAGTTTTACCGGGCACGGCAACGAATCACGCGTGCGCTCATCGAGGAAAAGGGCTTTGATTTTGTTGCGATAGAGGGCGACTGGCCGGATGTGGCCCGCATTGACCACTACCTGCGGCATGCCGAGTACCCGCCATCGGAGTGGACCGCCTTTGCCCACTTCCCGACCTGGATGTGGCGCAATGAAGAGGTGCGCGGATTTGTCGACTGGCTGCGCGCGCACAATGCGGCCCGCAAGCCGGGCGCACGCGTCGCGTTCCATGGGCTCGATCTCTACAGCCTGGAACAGTCCATTGCGGCTGTGGTGGACTATCTCGACGACGTCGACCCGGCAGCAGCGGCCGTTGCGCGCGCGCGCTACGAGTGCCTGGCCCCCTTCGAGTCAGATCCGGCCGCCTACGGCCGCAGGGCGCGGCGTGCCGGTTTTGCCAGCTGCGAGGCCGCGGTCGCTGCCGTGCTCCACGACCTGCAGGCGCGCCAGCATGCGTACGCAGGGCACGATGGCGAGCGCTTTCTGGACGCGGTGCACAACGCGCGCCTGGTGGTCAGCGCCGAGGCGTACTACCGCTTGATGCACGACGACGCGCACAACTCGTGGAACCTGCGCGACACGCACATGTTCGAGACCCTCGAGGCGCTGCTGGCGCATCATGGCGAGGGCAGCCGGGGCGTGGTCTGGGCGCACAACTCGCACATCGGTGATGCGCGGGCAACCAGCATGTCGCGGCGTGGCGAGATCAATATCGGCCAGCTCTGCCGCGAGCGGTTCGGCGATGCCGCCTACCTGATCGGTTTTGGTACCAACACGGGGACGGTCGCGGCCGCGTCGGACTGGGGTGCGCCGATGCAGGTCAAGACCCTGCGCCCCGCGCTGCCCGGGAGCTGCGAGCGCCTTTGCCACGAAACAGGACTTGCAGGCTTTTTGCTGCCGCTGGGCCAGGCCGGGGACCCGGAGGTACGCCAGGGCTTGTCCAAGCCGCGTCTTCAGCGCGCCATCGGGGTCATCTACCGGCCGGACACCGAGCGCGCCAGCCACTATTTCGAGGCAGAGCTTGCGCGCCAGTTCGACGAGTACATCTGGGTCGACCACAGCCGCGCAGTGACCACGCTCGACAGCCGCGAGCTCGCGGGCATGCCCGATACGTATCCCTTTGGCTTGTAAGCGCCTTGAAAGCGCCCGCACAAGGGCGCCGGGCCATCAGCGCAGCGCACCCACGCGCGCCTGCCTTTTGCGCTGGTAGCTGCGGAGCACGCGCTCGAGCAGCAACAAACCGATGATCGCCGCGTAAAACCAGACTTCGGCGTAATTGTGCTTGCCCGAGCGCATCCAGAAGAAATGCAGCAGCGCGAGTGCGGCCACTGCGTAGACCAGGCGATGCAGCCGCTTCCAGCGGCGCGCGCCCAGACGCCTGATCATTTTGTTGGTCGACGTCAGCGCAAGCGGCAGCAAGGCAAGCCAGGTGGCAAATCCGGCCAGGATGAACGGGCGCTGCGGAATGTCTGCCGCAATGTCTGCCCAGGCAAACCACATGTCAAACCAGAGATAGGTGAGCAGGTGCAGGCAGGCGTAGAAGAAGACAAACAGCCCGAGCATGCGCCGGAATCGGGCCAGCTGCGGCGTACCGGTGCGCACGCGCAGCGGCGTGACCGCCAGCGCCAGGCACAAAAAGCGCAGCGCCCAGATGCCGGTGGCGTGCTGCAGCGCCTCGGCCGGGTTGGCGCCCAGCTGCTGCGTGAACAGCGCCAGCACGAGCCAGGCAAACGGCAGCAGGCAGGCGGCAAAGAGCAGCGGCTTGGCGACCGGGTGCAGCAGCAGGCGCCGCAAGCCGGTCTTCTTGCGCGAGCGGATGGTGCCGTGCGCTGGCAGACGGTCAGCCAACGGCATGCCGCCGTCCATCGCCATCAGTAGTTCTTGCGCAGGTCCATGCCGGCATAGAGCTGGCCCACCTGCTCCGCGTAGCCATTGAACGGCAGCGTCTTGCGCTTTTTGGCAAACAGGCCGCCCTCGCCTATGCGGCGTTCGCTGGCCTGGCTCCAGCGCGGGTGCGGCACGTCGGGGTTGACGTTGGAGTAAAAGCCATACTCGCGCGGCGCGGCCTTGTTCCAGGCGGTGGCCGGCTGGTCTTCTACAAAGCGGATGCGCACGATGCTCTTGGCGCTCTTGAACCCGTACTTCCACGGCACGACCACGCGCAGCGGCGCGCCGTTCTGATTGGGCAGCACCTCGCCGTAGAGGCCGAAGGCAAGCAGCGTGAGCGGGTGCAGCGCCTCGTCCATGCGCAGGCCCTCGGTGTAGGGCCAGTCCAGGATGCGGCTGCTGCGCACGCCGGGCATGGTCTCGGGGTCGGCCAGCGTGACGAACTGCACGTACTTCGCACTGCCCTGCGGCTGCGAGGCCTTGATGAGCGCAGTCAGCGAATAGCCTATCCACGGGATGACCATGGACCAGCCCTCCACGCAGCGCAGGCGGTAGATGCGCTCTTCCATGGGTGCCAGCTTGAGCAGGTCTTCCAGCGCCCAGGTGCGCGGCTTGTTGACCAGCCCCTCCACCTTGACTTCCCAGGGCGATGTCTGCAGCGCGTGCGCGTTGTCAAACGGGTCGGTCTTGCCGGCGCCAAACTCATAGAAGTTGTTGTATTGGGTGACGTGCTCCCAGGCCGTGAGCGCGTCACGGGCCTGCGCGCCCGCCACCTGCGACGGCTGGCTGGCCAGTGGCGCGAGTTCGCCCGGGGGCGTCACCGTCTGCTCAGAAGCAAGCGCCGGAAAGGGGCCCGCCAGTGCTGCCGTGCCGGCAGCGGCGGTCCAGCGCAGCCAGTCGCGCCGGCTGGCATGGACATGGCGCGGCGTGACCGGCTCACCCGGCAGCACAAAACCATTTTTACCGCTTGAATTCATCGCCATGGGGTTCTCCCGGCAACACATGTGGCGACCAGCGCGCGGCCGGCGTGTGTCGTGCCTTTTTCAAGAATCGGACCAATCAAATGCTCGCGCGGATACGCACCGTCGTTTCGGAGTACAACGCCGGAACCGACTTGCGGCATGCCAGCCCATGGCCTGTTTCAATGAGCGGACCGGCGTGGCGGACGCCAAAACGGCTTCGGTCACGGGGACACCGAACCGACCGCGCCGGGTCGCCGTTCCGCCTGCGCTGCCCACAAAGGCGATGCGCTGATTGGCGGGCCACGGGCCACTCCAAGCAGAGCGAAGTGTTGCAGCCCGGGTTCAGCCCGCTCCCGTCGAGCAAGATAGCCGTGAGACTGCCGAGGCGGCAGAAAGTTCTGCGCGCCGGGGGAAAGATGCGTTGCCTTGGCGTGTGGCCCGTCTCCTGGCGCCGCAGCACCTGCGGGCGTCAGGGCCTGGCGATCACGCGTGTTCCGGGCCGGACCGCGGGCAAGGAACGCTCAGCGCAGGCCAGCGATGTAGTCGGAAACCGCCTCGATCTCGCTTGCGGTCATGTAGATGGCAATGTCGTGCATGACCACGTTGTTGGCGCGCGAGTTGTCGCCAAAGGTCTTGAGCTGCTTGACCGTGTATTCGGCAAACTGCCCGGCCAGGCGCGGATATTGCGACGGAATGCCCGCACCATTGGGGCTGTGGCAGCCAGCGCAGGCCGGAATGCTGCGATTGGCCAGGCCACCGCTGTAGATCTTCTGCCCGGCCTGGGCCAGCTCGGCGTCCTTGGCAAAGCCGGGCTTGGCCTTCTGCCCGCCCAGCCAGGCCGAGATGTTGCGGATATCGGCATCGGACAGGGGGACAACCATGCCCTGCATGATGGCATCGGTGCGCTTGCCGTCCTTGAAGTCATGCAGTTGCTTGGCGATGTAGGCCGGATGCTGCTGCGCCAGCGTGGGCTGCGTGGGAACCGTCGAGTTGCCATCTTCACCATGACAGGCGGCGCAGGTGGCCTGGTAAGTTTTCTCGCCTGCGGCCAGATCCACCTTGCCGTCATCGGCAACTGCAGCGGCAGCGGCAGCGGCAGCGTCGGCCTTGTCATCCGCCGGCTCTTCAGCAGCACCTGCAGCGGCCTGTGGAGCAGCGGGAGCAGCGGGAGCAGCGGGAGCAGCGGGAGCAGCGGGAGCAGCTGGAGCAGCGGGAGCAGCGGCCTGCGGAGCAGCACCCACGTCCAGCGTCTTGAGCGCCTCGGGATCGGTCTCGCTGACCATATACAGCACGGCGTCGCGCAGTTCTTCGTCGCTGGCCGATGATGCGCCGCGCGGCGGCATGGCGCCCTTGCCATTGATGGCAATGTGCATCATCACGCCCATGCCTTCGGCGATACGCGGGTCCCAGGCAGCCTTGTCGCCCAACTTGGGCGCGCCGGCCACGCCGGATGCATGACAGGCGGCGCAGCTCTGCTTGTACAGTTCGGCGCCTGCCTCCAGGTCGGGTTCCGGGGCATCGGCAGCAACGGCTGAAACGGCCAGCACAGAGGCAGCAAAAAATGCAAGCAGCGACTTCATGGGAGTGCGTCTTCTAAAAAAAGCGCGCCGGGCGGCGCCAAACGGGTGCATTCTACAATGCCCCCTGGCAACGGCGGCGGCCTGCCGCAGACGTGGCAGACAAGCGACAGGTGCCGGTGAACCGCGGCCCGGCGCGCCGCAGATGCCAGTGCCAGCGGGGCCGCAGCCGCTTGCGCTCCCGCCTTGTCCACCGGATCCTGATGTGTCAACCACCTCCCCTTCCCGCAACCCGCAGCACGGCGACGCCGAGCGCCAGGCGCTGGGCTGGCTGCACACGGCGCGGTTCCTGACCACCGCGAGCCAGCTGGACCAGCTCCCCGATCCTGGCGTGCCGGAAATTGCCTTTGTCGGCCGCTCCAACGCCGGCAAGTCCACCGCGATCAACACGCTGACGCAGCAAACCCGGCTGGCGTTTGCCTCGCGCACGCCGGGCCGCACGCAGCACATCAACCTGTTTGCGCTGGGTCGCGCCGGGGCCACGGATACGGTCTTTGCCGACCTGCCCGGCTATGGCTATGCTGCCGTGCCGCGGGCCGACAAGGAGCGCTGGCAGCGCGTGATGGCCAGCTACCTGGTGCAGCGCGCGCAGTTGGCGGCGGTGGTCTTGCTCTGCGACGCCCGGCGCGGGCTGCACGCGCTGGACGACGTCCTGCTTGAGTTGATCCGCCCGCGCGTCGAGGCAGGCATGCCGTTCCTGCTGCTGCTGACCAAGGCGGACAAGCTGAACCGGGCCGAGCAGAACAAGGCGCTGTCCATTGCCAGGCTGCAGGTGGGCGGTGGCCAGGCGCTGCTGTTTTCCGCGCCCAGGCGCCAGGGTGTGGCCGAAGCGGCGCGCTGGCTGTACGAAGTGGCCACTGCGGCGGGCCAGCCAGTGTCGGCAGCCGACTGAGCTGGAGTTTGTTGGGCCTCGGGTCATCCGCCGGCGCCACCATCCGGGCGGCTGCCCCTGCCGCAGGGCCATGCCGGCCGGCGCCGGCCGGGGCGCAATCAGCGCTTGCCCGTGGCGCCGGCGATCCGCGCCGCCTGGCTGGCCGCGTCCGGCGCTGCCACCTGCTCCTGCTGGGCCGCCAGCAGGCCGCCCAGCAGGAGATCAATGGTCTGGTTGGCGATCTGCTCGCTTGTGTTGGGCCCGTCGGGCCGGTACCAGCGCCCGATCCAGCTCAGCGCGCCTGCGATGGCAAACGCCGTGATCCGCGGGTCGCACGGCGCCAGGAACCCGTCCTGGACGCCCCGGATCACCAGCCCGCGAAAGGCTTGGTCTATGTCCGACTTGACCTGCCTGAGCTTCTTGCGGCTGGCTGCCGGGAGATCCTGGTCACCAATGCGGATCAGGCACATGCCAAACGGCTGCATCACGATGTCCGCGTAGACCTGCATGCAGGCACGCAGCTGCTCCAGCGAGTTGCCGCCCGCTGCCCGCGTCTGCTCTATGCCCTGCAGCATGCGGTCCAGCCCCTTGCGCACGCAACCCATGAGGATGTCGTCCTTGCTCTTGAAATAATAATAAAGCGTGGGCTTGGTGACGTGCAGCCGTGCCGCGATTTCATCCAGCGACGTGGCGTGGTAGCCCTGATGGTTGAACAGGTCTGCGGCAACGAACAGCACGGCGTTGCGCTTTTCCTCATGCTCGCCGCCGCGGCTGCGCGAGCGTGTCCAGGGTGACGATGGAACTTGCACTGCGGCACGCGTGGCACGGGCTGAGGTGTTTTTCTTGGCTGTCATGAAAACACAGGGTAAACCCCGATACCAAAAGCAGCTCGGAACATCAACAATCTACTCCGCAGTAACCACCTTACGCGACAGTAACACAAAACCCGGCAGGAAGCCTGCCACCAGCTGGCGTTGCCCGACAAGCCTCGCATGACCGCAAACCGTACCGAGCCTACAACGCCCCTGCTGCAGATCCGGGGAATCAACCTCTCGTTTGGCGGCATCCGCGCGCTGACCGACGTGGGCTTTGACGTGCAGGCCGGGTCCATCACCGCCGTGATCGGCCCCAACGGCGCCGGAAAAACATCGCTGTTCAACACGCTGTCGGGGTTTTACCGGCCCGACAGCGGCAGCGTCCAGTTCAAGGGGCAGGACATCACCCGCACGCCAGCGCCGCGGCGCGCCCGGATGGGGCTGGGGCGCAGCTTCCAGAACATTGCGCTGTTTCGCGGCCTGACGGTGCTGGACAACATCAAGCTGGGGCGCCATGCACACCTGAAGACGCACGTGCTGGATGCGCTGCTGTACCTGGGCCGCGCGCGGCGTGAAGAAGCCGCTCTGCGGCGCGACATAGAAGAAAACATCATTGATTTCCTGGAGATAGACCACATCCGCCACGCGCCGGTGTCGGCGTTGCCGTACGGGCTGCAGAAGCGGGTGGAAATGGCACGCGCGCTGGCCATGCAGCCCAGCGTGCTGATGCTGGACGAGCCGGTGGCCGGCATGAACCGAGAGGAAACCGAAGACATGGCGCGGTTCATCCTGGACGTGCGCTCCGAATGGGGCGTGACGGTGCTCATGGTCGAGCACGACATGGGCATGGTCATGGACCTCTCCGACCATGTGGTGGTGCTCAATTTTGGACAGGTTATTGCCCAGGGCACGCCCCAAAGCGTGCAAAACGATCCGGAAGTCAGCCGTGCCTACCTCGGCTCCGGCGACGTCCGCGAGCTGCGCGCCAGGCTGCAGGCGGCCGCGACGGTGCGCAGGGCCGCATGATGGCGATGGACTGGGGCTACCTCTTTGAAGTGAGCCTGACCGGCATTGCCAGCGGCGGCCTGTACGCGCTGGCCGCGCTGGCCTTTGTGCTGGTCTTCAAGGCCACGCGCGTGGTCAACCTGGCCATCGGTGAATTCCTCATGGCCGGGGCGTTCCTGTTCATGACCTTTGCCGCCATGTGGTCCATGCCGCTGTGGGTGGCCATTCCGGCCGCCGTGCTGGCCTGCGGGCTGCTGGGCGCGGTCATTGAACGCAGCATGATCCGGCCGCTCATTGGCGAGCCGGAATTCTCGGCGTTCATGGTGACCATAGGACTCAGCTCCATCCTGGTGGGCCTGGCCGAGCTGATCTGGGACCCGGAGCAGCACCGGCTGCCTGATTTCATGCCCACGCAGCCGATCATGGTGGGCGAGGCCTTCCTGTCGCCCAAGGTGTTCTGGGGCGCGATGACAGCGGTTGTCTTCATCGCTGCCGCGCTGCTGCTGTTCCGCTTCTGGCGCGGCGGCGTCGCGCTGCGCGCCACGGCCAGCGACCAGGGCGCAGCGTACGCCATGGGAATCAACGTGCCGCGCGTGTTCTCGCTGGCGTGGGTGGGCTCGGCCATGCTGGCCGCGGTGTCCGGAATCATCGTCGGCTCCATAGGCGGCGTCTCCTCGACCAGCATGGGCGTGTTCGGCATCTCGGTGCTGGTGGTCGTCATCGTGGGCGGCCTGGACAGCGTGCTGGGCGCGCTGGTGGCCGGCCTGCTGATCGGCCTGATCGAGGCGCTGGCCAGCACCTACCTGGGCGGCGAGTACAAGCTGGTGGCAACCTTCCTGGTGCTGGTGGTCATCCTGCTGGTGCGCCCTTACGGACTCTTTGGCACCCGCGAGATCGAGAGACTCTGATGCGCATAGGAACCTTCAAGCAGAGCTACGTGGCTGACGCGGCGCTGTTCGATTCGCGCACGCAGCACGTGTGGCTGGCCATTGCCGGGCTGCTGCTCATCCTGTTCCCGTTCACCGCCAACGAGTACTGGCTCTACCTGGGCTGCCTGGTGGCGATCAACATCGCCAGCACCACCGGGCTCAACATCCTGACCGGCTACACGGGCCTGATCAGCCTGGGGCAGGCGGCGTTCATGGGGCTGGGTGCGTACACGGTGGCGCTGCTGCAGTTGCACTTCAACCTGCCGCTGGTCCTCAACCTGCTGGCCGCGGGCGCCGTGGCCATGGCCGGCGGCATCCTGGTCGGCATCCCGTCGCTGCGCGTCAAGGGCCTGTACCTGGCCATCGTCACGCTGGCCGCGTCGTTCATTGCCCAGTTCATTTTTGCCAACTTTGAATTCACCGGCGGCACCGCCGGCATCACCATGCAGCCGGCGCAGGTTCTTGGCGTGCCGCTGGATACGTCGTTCCGGCTGTACTGGCTCATCGTGCCGGTGACGCTGCTCATGCTGCTGGGCGCGGCCAACCTGTTCCGCACCCGGATCGGGCGCGCGTTCATAGCCATCCGCGACCGCGACATCTCGGCCGAGGTGCTGGGCATCCCGCTGCTGCGCTACAAGCTGCTGTCGTTTGGCCTGTCGTCGTTCTACGCCGGCGTGGCCGGTGGCCTCTTTGCCTATTTCTACCGCGTGGTCACGCCCGAGAGCTTTCCGCTGACCATGTCCATCTTCTTTCTGGCAGCGGTCATCGTGGGCGGCATGGGATCGATCCTGGGCGGCATCCTGGGCGCCGCGTTCATGACCATGGTTCCCGAAGTGCTGCGGCTGGTCTTTGGCCTGCTGCCCGGCGCGGCGGACCTGATCTCGCTGATCTCGCCCATCCGGCTGGTGCTCTTTGGCACGCTCATCGTCGGGTTTTTGATCTTCGAGCCACTGGGCCTGGCCGAGCTTTGGCGTCGCACGCGCCGCTTCTTCCATCTGTGGCCGTTTCGCAACTGAGAAGCACCGGCCGTCCCGTTTCGACATCACCCTCATCCAAGGAGACTCACCATGACCAAGCAGACGTTTTCCACGCGCCGCCGCCAGCTGATGCTGGGCGCTGCGGCAGCCGCCGGCACGACAGCGCTGATGCGGCCTTTTTCCGTGCTGGCACAAAGCGCCGATGAGATCGTCATCGGCGGCTCCATCCCCATCACGGGCGTCTTTGCCTTTGCCGGCGTGGGCATCAACGACGCGTTCCAGGACTACGTGAAAATGATCAACGACGGCGGCGGCATCGCCGGGCGCAAGGTCCGCTATGTGCCCGAGGACACCGCGTACAAGGTGGACGTTTCGGTGGCGGCGTACAAGAAGATCACCGGCGCCAACACGGTCAACCTGTACTACGGCGACTCGACCGCGTTTTCCAAGACCATCAACCCCGAGCTGGAGCGCAACGGCAACATCCTCATGTGCGGCGCTTCCTTTGCCAGCGAGCTGAACGACCCCGAGAAATACCCGCACCAGTTCCTGGTGGGCCCCGACTACACCGAGCAGTTCGGCATCCTGCTCAAGCACATTGCCGAGGAAAAGCCCGGCGCCCGGGTGGCCTTCGTGTACTCCGATTCGGAATTCGGCCGCGACCCGATCAAGAAGAGCGAGGCCGCCGCCAAGGAACTGGGGCTGAGCGTTCCCGTGACGATCATGACGCCGCCCGGCAGCGTGGACGTCTCCACCGAAGTCATCAAGCTGCGGCGCGCCAAACCCGACTACACCATCTTCCACGGCTACATCCTGGCGCCCATCCCCGAGTTCATCACGCAGGGCAAGCAGCAGGGCATGACCAGCAAGTGGATGGGCACGTTCTGGACCATGGACAGCTCCACCGTCATGAAGATGGGTCCGGACGGCGACGGCTTCATGGGCGTGATGCCGTACCGCTACTATTACGACACGGAGTCGGCACCGACGCTGGACAAGATCCGCGAGCTCCGCCCCGAGTACCAGAGCACGGCGTACCTGCAGGGCTGGCTCGCGGCCATGCTGCTGCTGGAGTCGGCCAAGCGCTGCCTGGAGGCGGACAAGGCGCTTACCGGCGACAACCTGAAGGCGGCGCTCAACAGCCTCAAGGACTTTGACACCGGCGGACTCATCGGCGTGCCGATCAGCATCCCGGGCAACTCCATCCCGGTGGGCCGCGTGTACAAGGCCGACATGGGAGCGCAGAAGATGGTGCCGGCATCCGACTGGATCCAGCTCTGATCGCGCGATGACTGCAGCCGCCAGCGACCGGGTCCTCGAAGTCAACAACATCGAGGTCGTCTACAACCACGCGGTGCAGGCGCTGCGTGGCCTGTCGCTGGCCGTGCCGCGCGGCCAGATCGTGGCGTTGCTGGGCAGCAATGGCGCGGGCAAGAGCACCACGCTCAAGGCCATCTCCAACCTGCTGGAGCTGGAAGACGGCGCGATGGAAACCGGCAGCATCCGCTTTGACGGGCAGGACACGCGCGGCAGCGCACCACAGGAGCTGGTGCGCCGCGGCCTCTCGCACGTGCTGGAGGGCCGCCGCGTCTTTGAGGACCTGACGGTGGAGGAAAACCTGGTGGCCTCCACCTATGCCCTGAGCGGGCGCCCGGGTGTGTCCCGGCCCGACTTTGACGCCGTCTACAGCTATTTCCCGCGCCTGCACGAGCGCCGCAAGGGGCTGGCCGGCTACCTGTCCGGGGGCGAGCAGCAGATGCTGGCCATAGGCCGTGCGCTGATTGCACAGCCCACGCTCATGCTGCTGGACGAACCGTCGCTGGGGCTGGCGCCCAGGCTGGTGGAAGACATTTTTGCCATCATCGTGCGCATCAACGCCGAGCGCGGCACCAGCATGCTGCTGGTGGAGCAAAACGCCACGGTCGCGCTGGCGGTGGCGCACAGCGGCTACATCATGGAAAACGGCAAGATCGTCATCGACGGCAGCAGCGAGCACCTGGCCGCCGATCCGGACGTGCGCGAGTTCTACCTGGGCACCGGCAGCAGCGGCGAGGCGCGCAGCTTCCGCGACCTCAAGCACTACAAGCGGCGCAAGCGGTGGCTGTCATGACCCTGCCCAAGTTCACCCTGCCCCAGATGCTGCGCCAGCGCGCCAAAAGCGACGCGCAGCGCGTGGCCATCCGGCAAAAGGACTTCGGCATCTGGAAGCCCTGCACCTGGGCCAGCTACTACAGCCGTGCCTGTCACTTTGGCCTGGGCCTGCGCCAACTGGGCCTGCCCGAAGGCGGGCACGTGGGCGTGCTGTCGGAAAACCGCATCGAATGGGTGCTGGCGCAGCTGGGGACTGGCCTGGTTGGCGGCGTCACGGTGGGCGTCTACCCTACCAGTCCAGCTGCCGAGGTGGCGTACGTCGTGGGCCATGCCGACGTGGAAATCATGGTCTGCGAGGACCAGGAGCAGACCGACAAGATCCTGGAAACGCTGGAGCAGTTGCCCCGCCTGAAGAAGATCATCACGGTGGAGACCAAGGGCCTGCGCAGCTACTCGACTGCCGAGCGCAGGTTCATCGCCACCTATGCCGAAGTGGAAGCGCTGGGAGCCGACAGCGGGCGGCAGGGCATCGTCGACGACGTTCTGGCGCGCCAGACGCTGGATGACACAGCCCTCATCATCTACACCTCCGGTTCCACCGGCAGGCCCAAGGGTGCCATGATCTCATGGCGCAACATCCGCGCGCAGGTGCCCTGCGTGCAGGAGCGGCTGGGCATGGACGCCAGCACCACGCACCTGTCGTACCTGCCGCTGTGCCACGTGGCCGAGCAGATGCTCACCACCTTCTGCCCCATCTACCTGGGGTCGCTGGTCAACTTTGGCGAATCGATCCGCACCGTGCAGGAAGACCTGCGCGAGTTGGCGCCGAGCATGTTCCTGGGCGTGCCGCGAATCTGGGAAAAGCTGCATTCGTCCATCACCATCAAGATGATGGAAACCGGGCGCCTGCGGCGCTGGCTGTTTGACCGGGCCATGATCACCTGCGCGCCGTTTGCCGACAAGCCGCGCAGCCAGTGGCGCGCAGGCGAGCGCCTGCGCTTTGCCGTGGCGTACGGGCTCATCTTCCGCGCGCTGCAAAACTACGTGGGACTGCGCAAGGCACGGGTTGCCATCACCGGCGCGGCGTCGCTGGCACCGGGCGTGCAGCGGTTCTTCCGCACGCTGGGCGTGCCGCTGGTCGAGGTCTATGGACTCACCGAGTCCAGCGGCATGATCACCGGCAACTCCGTTGATGACGTGAAGGTGGGCACCGTGGGGCCCATCTGCCAGGGCGTCGAATACCGCATTGCCGACAACGGCGAGCTGCAGGTGCGCGGCGACATCGTCTTTGCCGGCTACTACAAGAACCCGGAAGCCACGGCCGAGGCGGTCCGGGACGGCTGGCTGCACACCGGCGACGTGGCGACCGAGGTGGGCCGGCACATCAAGATCATCGACCGGCTCAAGGACATCATGATCACCGCCGGCGGCAAGAACATCACCCCGTCCGAGATCGAGAACACCATGAAGGCCAGCCCCTACATCAAGGAATGCATGGTGGTTGCCGAAGGCCGCAGGTTCGTCAGCGCGCTGGTACAGATTGATTTTGAAACCGTCGGCAAGTGGGCCGAGGCGCAGCGCATCGCGTTCACGCATTTCCGCTCGCTGGTCGAGACACCGCGGGTGCGCACGCTGATCGAGGAAGAAATCAACCGGGGCAACGCGCAACTGGCGCGCGTGGAGCGCATCCGCAAGTTCCACCTGCTGACCAAGGAACTGGACCACGACGACGGCGAGGTCACAGCCACCATGAAGGTGCGCCGCGCCAATATCTATGAGGAATATGCCGCAGAAATCGACGCCCTGTACGGGGCAGAACCGGGGGCGAGCGAGCCGGTGGCGCCGGCGCTGGAGCAGGAGTAGCGCCCCGGTTGGCGCACGTTAGGCTGCCATGATTGAAACATGGACCGCAGAACTGCCGCATGGCATCCGCCTGAGCTGCCGCTCTGCCGGCGCGCGCGGCCGGCCGCTGATGCTGTTCCTGCACGGCTTTCCGGAAGGCGCCTTTGCCTGGGATGCGCTGCTTGCGCATTTTGCCCGGCCGGAGAACGGCGGCTTCCGCTGCGTTGCACCCAACCTGCGCGGCTTCGGGCGCTCCAGCGCACCGGCCGAAGTTGCCGCTTACAAGCCCGCGCTGCTCATCCAGGACATCCTGGCGCTGGCTGCCAGCGAGCACCCGGAGGGCCGCATTGCCACGCTGGTCGGCCACGACTGGGGTGGCGCGCTGGCCTGGGCCGCCGCCAACGCGCAGCCAGCGCACATCAGCCGGCTGGTCATCATCAACGCGCCGCACCCGGCCACATTTGCGCGCGAGCTGCGCGGCAACCCGGCGCAGCAGCGCGCCAGCGCGTACATGCACTTCCTGGCGCGCCCCGACGCCGAAGCGCTGCTGGCTGAAGACGACTACCGGCGCCTGTGGCCCTTCTTCACGCGCATGAACGCCGGGCCGGACGGACTTGGCTGGCTGACCGGGGCCATGCGCCAGCGCTACCGCGAGCTGTGGCAGCACGGCCTCACCGGCGCCTGCAACCTGTACCGCGTCACGCCGCTGAAACCGCCGCTTGCCGGCAAGACAACCGCAGACGACATCCCGCAACCCGGCGCCGCGCAAGCGCACATCAGCGTGCCCACGCTGGTGCTGTGGGCGCTGCAAGACACTGCCCTGCTGCCGGCGTTGCTGGACGGGCTGGACGCCTGGGTGCCGCAACTGACCGTGGAGAAAATCCCTGGCGCGACACACTGGGTCGTCCATGAGCAGCCCGACCGGGTCGCCGCGTACATCCAGCAGTTCATCGCCGGCACCTGAGGGCCGAGCACTTCGCCGTGCTGGGGATCTCCTGGTCGTCCACGCCCGGTCGCATCGCGTCAAGCGTCAATAGACCGGCGGCTCCCCCTCCGGCCGCGTCTTGAAGCGCCGGTGCACCCAGTAGTACTGCTCGGGCATGGCCTCGATGTAGCGTTGCAGCTCCAGGTTCATGCGGGCGGTGTCGGCCGTGGCGTCGTCGGTGGGGTAATCCTGCCAGGCCGGGTGGATGCGCACCGCGTACCCGTCGCGCGTCATCCGGGTGATCACCGGGACCACGCGCGCGTTGCCCAGCCGGGCGAGCCGCGGCAGTACAGGGACCGTGGCCGCCGGCACGCCAAAGAACGGGACAAAGACCGATTCCGGGCGGCCCAGGTCCATGTCGGGCAGGAGGTAGAGCATGCGGCCCTGCCGCAGCGCGCGCACGGCGGCGCGCACGCCATCCTGGCGCGAGACCAGCGTGATGTCGCCAAAGCGCGAGCGGCCCGCGCGTATCCACGCGTCCAGCACCCGGCTGGGCTGGCTGGAATAAATGGTGCAGCCCGGGCGGTCCACCTGCAGCATGATGGCGCTGCCGCCCGCGTCCATGCCGTAGAAATGCGGCGCAAACAGGACGACCGCGCCCTCGCGCGTCAGGTCATCGACGTTGCCCTCAATGCGGATGCGCTTGCGCAGGACGTCCGCAGGAGCGTGCCAGACCCAGGACCGGTCCAGCGCCGCCTGGCAAAAAACGACAAAGTTGCGGTGGACCAGGCGCCGGCGGGCCCGCTCGCCCAGCTCGGGAAAGCAGAGCCGCAGGTTGACCAGTGCCACCCGCCGGCGTGACCGCAGAACCCAGTAGAGCAGATGCCCAAGAGCCGCGCCCAGCCCGCGCACCGCCGGCAGCGGCAGCAGCGCCAGCATGCGCATGAAGGCAACGCCGGGATGGATCATGCCTGCGACCGGGGTGTCTTGTAGCGCCCGTAACCCCACAGGTACTGCTCCGGACGCTGGCGGATCAAGGCTTCCATGGCCCCGTTGATCTGGCCCACGGCAGTTTCCAGGTCCGGGCTGAGTTCGCCGTCAAATGGCTCGACATGCAGGTAAAACCCGCGCGCATGCGCCAGCCGCTCACCCCAGATCAGCAGCGGGTCGGCGCCGGTCTTCTGCACCAGCCGCGCGGCCAGTGTCATGGAATACGCCGGCTTGCCAAACACGGGAGACCATACGCCCTGGCCCTGTGGCGGCACCTGGTCCGGCAACAAGCCCACGGCCTGCCCCTTGCGCAGCGCACGGATGAGCTGGCGCACGCCGGACAGCGTTGCCGGCGCCGTGTCCAGCCCATCGCGCTTGCGCGCGTGCTCGATCACGCGCGCAAGCGCGGGTTGCCGGGCCCGGCGGTACAGCACGGTCAGGGGCCCGTATCGTGCCGAGAAATGCTGGCTCACGCCCTGGGCCGTGATCTCGAAGCAGCCCAGGTGCGGCGTGAGGAGGACGACCCCCTTGCCGCGCGCGAAGCTGCGCTCCAGCAGCACGAGACCCGGCCCCCACTGGACGGGAACCGGCGGACCAAACCACAGCCGGGGCGTCTCCAGCACCATGCGGCCGGCATGCGCGATGCAGCCCCGGATCCGCGCAAAGGCAAATCCGGCCTGTGCCGAGTTGTCGCGGATGCGGCGCCGGTACGTGGGCGAGAGCAGCCAGGTCAGCCAGCCGCTGGCCGCGCCCAGCGCATGGAGCAGGCCCAGCGGCAGGCGCGAAACCCATCGGAACAATGCAAGCATGAAGTGTGTGATTAAAATGAGCCGGTCGCCGAGTTATGAACCACTTGCAGGGCGACGTTAAACAAGGATCTGCTAAAGCGTTCGCCAGTGCTCCCGAAGTTTGGCAACGCAAGTGTTCAAACTTCCGGAGTTTAGCAATGGCAAGCAGTTTTCTCTTTACGTCGGAGTCGGTGTCCGAAGGGCATCCCGACAAGGTGGCAGACCAGATTTCCGACGCCGTCCTCGACGCCGTGCTGAGCGTCGACAGCCGCGCCCGGGTTGCCGCCGAGACGCTGGTCAACACCGGTCTGGTGGTACTGGCCGGCGAGATCAGCATCCGCTCGGACGCGCCCACGCCGGACTACATCCAAATTGCGCGCGACACGCTCCAGCGCATAGGCTACGACAACACCGAATACGGCATGGACTACCGCGGCTGCGCGGTGCTGGTCGCGTACGACAAGCAGAGCAACGACATTGCCCAGGGCGTAGACCAAGCCAGCGACGACCACCTGAACACCGGCGCCGGCGACCAGGGGCTCATGTTTGGCTACGCCTGCGACGAAACCGACACGCTGATGCCGGCGCCCATCTACTACGCGCACCGGCTGGTCGAGCGGCAGGCGCAGCAGCGCAAGAGCGGCGCGCTGCCGTTCCTGCGCCCGGATGCCAAGAGCCAGGTCACCATGCGCTACGTGGACGGGCAGCCGAACTCAATAGAGACGGTGGTCCTGTCAACGCAGCACAGCCCGGATCAAAGCGAGACGGCCAACAAGATGAAGGCCAGCTTCGTCGAGGCCGTGGTCGAGCAGATCATCAAGCCCGTGCTGCCCGCCGAGTGGCTGAAGAATACGCGCTACCTGATCAACCCCACCGGCCGCTTTGTCACCGGCGGGCCACAGGGCGACGCCGGCCTGACCGGTCGCAAGATCATCGTCGACACGTACGGCGGCAGCTGCCCGCACGGCGGCGGCGCGTTCAGCGGCAAGGATCCCACCAAGGTCGACCGCTCGGCCGCGTACGCGGCACGCTACGTGGCCAAGAACATCGTGGCGGCGGGGCTGGCGCGCCAGTGCCAGATCCAGCTGGCGTACGCCATAGGCGTTGCCGAGCCCATGAACATCACGATCTACTCCGAGGGCACCGGCGTCATTCCCGACGAACGAATTGCGGAACTGGTGCGCGCGCACTTTGACCTGCGCCCCAAGGGCATCGTTGAAATGCTGCAGCTGCAGCAACCCATCTACGGCAAGACGGCAGCCTACGGGCATTTTGGCCGCGACGAGCCGGAATTCACCTGGGAAGCCACCGACAAGGCCGCGGCCCTGCGCGCGGCAGCAGGGCTGGCGTAGCCTGCGTTTCGTGCACGCAGCGGCAGGCGTGGCGGCTGCACTCCGGGAGCCTGCGCCTGTTTACGCGCTGAAAACGCGCCGTGCGCCCAGATAGCGCCTGGAAAAGTACGGGTTGGACAGCGACGTCGTGTGCACGCGGCCGCCGCTGGATGGGGCGTGCACGAAAACGCGGTCGCCGATCAGGATGCCCATGTGCGAGAAGCGCCGACCCGAGGTATTGAAGAACACCAGGTCGCCGGGTTCCATCTGTGCATCCTTGATGGGCGTGGTCGCGTCCGCCCACGCAGCCGTCGTGCGCGGCAGCGTGTGCCCGCTGCCCATGACGCGGCCAAACACGTAGTGCACCAGGCCGCTGCAATCAAAGCCGCCCTCCGGCGTGTTGCCGCCCCACTTGTACGGCGTATTGATCAGCAGCATGGCGTTGGCCACCACGGCTTCGCGCCTGACGCTGATGCCGCGCCCGCTGCCGGCCGAGGATGCGGTGAACCGATCCGGATGCGAAGGCGTGAGCGCGTATCGATCCGCTGGCGGCGGCTGCGTTCGGCTGCGCCGCGCCGCGCCGCGCTCGGGGGGCTGGCTCGCACAGCCGGCCAGGAAGCCTGTTGCAACCAACGCCATGACCGCGTTGCGCCGCGAACTCGGGTTGATGCCAGCAGGCCCGGGATCGACATCTTGTTTCATGGGGAGACTCCTCGCCTATCATGCACGGTGCCCTGGATAATACATCACATCAGGAACACAGCGCAAGTCCAGTCAAGCAAACAGTTCTTTGCTGTTTGCGGGCGTTGTGGGCCGCCGCGGACCCAAAGCGTGTGCCCGGCCAAGCATAACTGCAACGGCAACCTGGCTCCCGAAAGGCCCGCGTCACCGCCGCGCGCCACTGCCGAAGTCGCGCCAAAATCATCCGCACCTGAAGCGCATCCCATCCGGGGCGCCACGTGCTGGCCCTGCTGCAGCGCCCGGACCCGCCCTTGCGGACGGGTCAGTCCCATCGCGTCAGCGTGCATTGTGCTATAGTGCGTCATCATGAGACGCATGGTCGTGTTTGGCTTTTACTTTTGGTTCTCAGTCCCCGGCGGACGAGAGGCCAGCGCATTTGCAAGATAACACGCACTGCCTCCAAACAAAACCGCCGACGCCCAGAGCCCGGCGGTTTTTTTATGGTCATTGACCCTCCCGACCAGGAAAACCCGACATGAACGCCAGACCTTCCGTGAGCATTGCGCCAGCGGACGCGCTCGTGCGGACCAGCCGCACCGACGACGAGCGCATCCGCCACATCACCACGCTGCCGCCACCGGAGCACCTGATCCGCTTCTTTCCCATCCGCGGCACGCCGGCGGAAGCGCTGATCGGCAACACGCGCAAGACCATACGGCGCATGCTGGCAGGCAAGGACGGGCGCCTGCTGGTGGTCATAGGCCCCTGCTCCATCCACGATCCGGGCGCAGCCATGGACTACGCGCACCGGCTCCAGCCGCTGCGCGAGAAGTACAAGAAGGAGCTGGAAATCGTCATGCGCGTGTACTTTGAAAAGCCGCGCACCACGGTGGGCTGGAAGGGGCTGATCAACGACCCGTACCTGGACGAGAGCTACGCCATAGACGAGGGGCTGCGCATTGCACGCCAGTTGCTCATCGAGATCAACCGCATCGGGCTGCCAGCCGGCAGCGAATTCCTGGACGTGATCTCGCCGCAGTACATCGGTGACCTCATCTCCTGGGGCGCCATCGGCGCGCGCACCACGGAAAGCCAGGTGCACCGCGAGCTGGCGTCCGGGCTGTCCGCGCCCATAGGCTTCAAGAACGGCACCGACGGCGGCCTCAAGATCGCCATAGACGCCATAGAGGCGGCCACGCATGGACATCACTTCCTGTCGGTACACAAGAACGGGCAGGTGGCCATCGTGCACACCAACGGCAACAAGGACTGCCACGTGATCCTGCGTGGCGGCAAGGACAGCACCAACTACGACGCGCAGAGCGTGCAGGCGGCCTGCGACACGCTGAAGGCCGCCCGGCTGCCACGCAAGATCATGATCGACGCGAGCCACGGCAACAGCCACAAGCAGCACCGGCGGCAACTGGACGTCGCCCAGGACGTTGCCGCGCAGGTGGCTGACGGCAATGACTGCATCTTTGGCGCCATGGTCGAGAGCTTCATACACGAAGGCGCGCAGAAGTTCACGCCGGGCAGGGATTCGGTGAGCAAGCTGGAATACGGCAAGAGCATCACCGACGCCTGCGTGGGCTGGGACATGACGACCGAGATCCTGAGCACGCTGGCCGACGCGGTCCGCACGCGCCAGGGCCGCAAGTAGCAGGCAGGGCCGCCACCACGGCTGCGAGCTCATCATCCGCGCAGGGGTCGCAGGCCCGCCAACGGGCTCGACCGGACGGACTTTACGCTGGGCAGCAGCGCCGTCGGGCAGCGCACAGGCGCGCTGATTCGCGGCCCGCTCTCCAAGCACGATCTGCGCTGACCGCTGCGCGCGCGCCTGCACCTCAATCATCGCGTCGTGCTGCGCGGCATGATACGCGCGGCAGCGATCGTGACGTCGCACGAAATGCGGGCGCCCTGCAGGGCGCCCGCAGCAGGAGGCGTGCTCAGCCTCAGTTGGTGCCACCCGGCGCAGCAGGAGCAGCAGGCGCAGCCGGTGCGCCGCCAGGTGCCGCGCCACCATCGGCCGGTGGCTCGCAGGCCGCCAACGCAAAGGCGGCAACCATGGACAGCAAAACAAGTGCTTTTTTCATGTCGACCTTTCCCTGGAAACAAACAAGCGCCGCAAGAAGGCATCAGGGATGCGTCCAATAACGACTGGCCCATGCGTGACGGCGCGTTCCCGATACCTGCCGCGCCGCAGCCGGCGCACGCAGCAGGTACTCGCTATTGTGGGTCGCAAATCAACCATTTACACCGGCTGGACGCCAAGCGTTACACCACTAACTCGCGCTGCGGCCAGGCAATACTCGCTGATGCTTGTTCACGCTTTGTCGCGACTTGCGCAAGCCAGCTCACGCGTCGTTGCCCGCTGACTTGTCGTCAGCGCGGCGGTACCGCAGCCGCAGGGCGTTGGGCAGGTGCCAGTCGTGGAGGATGGCCATGGCGCGCAGGAAAAAACACAGCACGCCCCCTGCCACCGAAGACAGCGCAACCGAAAACCCAAGCTGCGGCCCGACGACAACGACAACAGCGCCAAGCAGCGCAGCGGACGCGTAAAAGTCTGCGCGCAGGACCACGGGGACTTCACCAACCAGCACGTCGCGCAGCATGCCACCGCCGATTCCGGTGAGCACGCCAAGCAGCACTGCGGCTACCGGCGCCACGCCAAAAGCCAGTGCCTTGGAAGAACCGGCTACGGCAAAAAAAGCAAGTCCGATGGCGTCCATCCACAACACCGGATGCGCCAGCCGCTGCACCCAGGGCCAGCCCAGGAAGACCACCATCCCTGCCGCGACCGAGACCGCCAGGTACGCCCCCTGCGCGATGGCGACGGGCGGCACCGCACCGAGCAGCAGATCGCGCGTCATGCCGCCGGCGTTGCCCGCGGCAAACGCCATGACCATGAGGCCGAAGGTGTCAAGACGATGCCGCACGGCCGCAACGGCACCGCTGATGGCAAAGACAAAGGTGCCACCCAGGTCAAGCAGCGTCAGCAGCAGGTCGGCAATCACGGCGCGTGCCGGTTCGCCCGCAGCGCAGCAAGCAATTGCTCGTGCACGCCACCAAAGCCGCCGTTGCTCATGCACACCACCACGTCGCCGGGACGCGCCGCAGCCGCGACCTGTTCCACAAGCTCGGGGACGGTGGCAGCAACCCGCGCGCGCGCGCCCAGGGGCTGCAGCACGGCAGCCGCGTCCCAATCCAGCCCGCCGGCATGGCAGAACGCCAGGTCTGCCCGCTCCAGCGACCAGGGCAGCTGGCTCTTCATGCTGCCCAGCCTCATGGTGTTGCTGCGCGGCTCGAACACGGCCAGGATGCGCTGCCCACGCTGGCCGGCGATGTCAAGCTGGCGACGCAGCCCGTCCAGCGTGGTCCGGATCTCGGTAGGGTGATGCGCAAAGTCGTCGTAGACCAGGATGTCGCCGCCCGCCCGCGGCGCCGCGCCGCGCAGCTCCATGCGGCGGCGCACGTTGCGAAAGCTGCCCAGCGCCTGCGCCGACACGGCGGGCGAAACGCCCACGTGGTCCGCTGCGGCAATGGCCGCCAGCGCGTTGAGCTGGTTGTGCACGCCCGACAGCTCCCAGCTGACGCGCGCCACCTGCCTGCCCTGCTGCAGCACGGCAAAATCCCCGGCGTTGCCTTCTGCTGAAAAGTCGCTGACCGTGCTGCCAAAACCGCGGCGCTCGCTCCAGCAGCCCTGGGCCAGGACGCGCACCAGGCTTTCCTCCAGGTCGTTGACCACGATGCGGCCGCTGGGCGGCACGGTCCGGACCAGGTGGTGAAACTGCCGCTCGATCTGCGCCAGGTCGTCAAAGATGTCCGCGTGGTCAAACTCCAGGTTGTTGAGAACGGCCGTGCGTGGCCGGTAGTGCACGAACTTGCTGCGCTTGTCGAAAAACGCGGTGTCGTACTCGTCGGCCTCGATCACGAAAAGCGGCCGCGCCTGCCCCGGCGCCTGCCCGCCCAGCCGCGCCGAGACGCCAAAGTCCAGCGGCACGCCGCCGATCAGGAACCCCGGGTCCAGCCCGGCCTGCTCCAGGATCCACGCCAGCATCGCGCTGGTCGTGGTCTTGCCGTGCGTGCCGGCCACCGCCAGCACGTGGCGCCCCTGCAGCACATGCTCGGCCAGCCAGCCCGGGCCGCTGGCGTAGGGCGCACCCGCGTCCAGGATCGCGTCCATCAGCGGGTACCGTGCGTCGCCGTTGTCAGCGCGGGCGCGCGAGACCACGTTGCCCACGACAAAGACGTCGGGCGCCAGCGCGAGCTGGTCGGCGCCGTAGCCCTCGATGAGGTCTATGCCCAGCGTGCGCAGCTGCTCGCTCATGGGGGGGTAGACCCCTGCGTCGCAACCGGTCACGGTGTGGCCCGCCTCGCGCGCCAGCGCGGCCAAGCCGCCCATGAACGTGCCGCAGATGCCGAGGATGTGGAGATGCATGAGCCGGATTCTATGGGGTGGGCGGGGTGGCCCCGTGCGCGTGCATTTCAACCATGCATGAACCAGAAGGCCACGCTGCTGTCGCACGCGTACATCGCACAACCGCCGCATCTGCGCCCGCTTTGCCCTGATCACAAGAGCTTCGTGGTCTTTGCCCCCTTTGCGCTGCCAGGCAGCGCCTTGTGTATGCAGTTCTTGTTCATCGGCCCGCGATCTGTGCTCGGCGCTTGCCTATTTCACGCTCGGTCCCCCTCACGCAGTTGGGTTTCACTTCATTTGCCGTGATCAACGCGTGGCCGAACTTGCACCCGCAGGAGTGCGCCCATGCTGGACGCACCATTAAAAAACGCCCGCAATAGCGGGCGTGGTACATCATATTCATGCGCCTCTAAGCATGATAGTAAGATTAATTAACGGCACTCAGCAGGGGCATATTTGGAAGGCAAATTACCCAAGTTAATTGCCCCAAGCCCACGGGTAGTGGCGGTTGCACTGGTGGAGGTAGCGCAAGCCCAATCGATAGCTCCGGGATTGTTTGCGAGTGCCACTTTCTGCACATTAGGCGTAAAGATTATTGTTTTTTCCGCAGCATCATCGGGCAGACCCGAAGTGTCTGCAGCAGCCGTGGTGACAGTTATAACGCCTGTATCTTCGTCAATTGCAACCGCGCCAACATACTTCGATTCGAGTTCTGCATCTTCTTTTTCATCCCAAGCAGCTACGGCAGCAGCAATGCCGGACAGGCCGTCCGTTTGAAAGGCTTCACTGACCAGCGCCTTCGGAGAAGTGGCGGCGATGATTGCCTCCGATACTTTCGCCCGCACCGTATAATCCTGATACGCTGGCAACGCCACCGCCGCCAGGATTCCGATAATCGCCACGACGATCATCAGCTCGATCAAGGTGAAGCCCGCCTGGACTCTCTTCATTTGCGTTCCCATCTTGCTTTCCTCCAATGGATGTATGGGTTTGGCGGGACGCAGAATGCGCCGCCGCTCACCTCATGTGTTGCAAGATGCGTGCCAAGTAACAAAAAGCTCAATTTTCAGCAGAAAAACACAGATTGTCACGGCCATTGGGTTGACGCTCGGGCTCTGTCAACCCTTTTGGCCTGACAGCACGGCGCCATGTCAAGGCATATGGCTTGACACCGAGCGCGGCGCACAGGCTCGCTGGCAGGCCCACTCTCTTGCCCCTTAGAATGCGGATCAGTAAAGGAGCACAGCCCATGGAAACCATCAGCCTGGACGCCGCCGAGGCAATCACCGGAATCAGCAGCCGCACGTTGCGCCGCCGCGCCAGCGACGGCAGGATCACCAGTGGTGAACGCGATGCACGAGGGCGCGCGACCATGGCGCTGGCCAATGCGCTGAGCCTGGCGCAGGAAAACACCGGGCTGGTTTTCAGCGTCGAGGATGCGCAGGTGCTGCTGCAGGCCGATGCCGGAGATGCCGCTGCGCAGGCCGACATGGGCGCGCTGTTTTATCTGCGGAGGGGGGGGCAACCCCGCCGCGCTCTACTGGCTGCAGCTGGCCGCCAGCCAGAACAATGCCGAAGCGATGCATTGGCTGGGAACGGCCTGCGCCGAGGCCGACCCGCCCGATACCGAGCGCGCTCTGATGTGGATCGCGCGCGCTGCGGCGCTCGGACACCCGATTGCGCAGCAGCAGATCGACGCGTTGCTGGGCGCGACGCTGGGGCCGGGGCGCGGTTGAGCAAGCCGTGCGCAGGATGCGCGCGCGGCAGCGGGGAGCGGTTAATCTGAGCGGCCTCGCGGGAGGCAGCGCAATCGCGGCGGGGGCGCCGCTCCGGGGAAAGGGCTGATCTTCCCGTAGAAAGCCAGGTTCCTGCAGCGCGCCGGATTTCAAGCCGATGCCGCGCAGCGGCGAGGCGTGGCTCTCCAACCCCCTGTGCCCGTGCCGAGAAGCGCAGGCCCGGGTGCGAACCGGCGCAGCTGCGCTGCGCCGGCGTCGTCATCATGCTCGCTGCGGTTGTCTGAGCGGAAGACTCCGCAGGAGTCTGCAGCGAGTTCCGCAGCGCTCGCACCCACAAGGGCAGTGCCGTGACCCACTTGGCATTTGCAGAAGCTCGAAAAAAGCTTGCAGCAAGGCGCAGCTCGCCAGCAATGGCCATCCATTGCCAAGAGCGGCAACGCCGCTGCGGGCGTTTTTCGAGCTTCCCTTCGGGCGTGCGGTCCAGGGGACCATCTGCGGCGTTGCACCGGCTTGACGTAGATGGCCTACGCCAGCGCCGCTGCGCCTTGCATCTGGCCCCTGGGCCGCACGCTGCAAACAGCAAGTGGGTCACGGCACTGCCCTCGCATCGCAGGTTGCCCGCAGCCTTGCTGCGGGTCACGGGCTTGGGGTCGCCTTCTTTGGCTTACCTTTCTTGGCGAAACAAGAAAGGTAAGTGCGCTGCCGGGCGCATATCCCGGCAAACCACACCGTTGACAAAAACCCGCGTTCACTATCCGACCACCCCAACTGGCAAAACCACTCCCCCAACTCCCACCCGCGCAGGCAGAAACAAACTGCGCCGCCGGGCGCACACCCCGGCAAACGAACATTCAAGCACGAAACCCGCCAACCCAAAACAACAGTCCGCAACAACAAGCTCCCCATCACCAGGCACAAAAAAACAACCCCTCTTCCGCACCACCTCACGCCCCCTGCCACAATGGACCCCGTGGACTCCTTGACACAAGAAATTGCCGCCGTGGCGGCCCGGCTGGTTGTGGAAGACGGGCTGGACTACGGTACGGCCAAGCAGCGCGCCTGCAAGATCACCGGCGCCCCCCAGCGCACGCAGTTGCCGGACAACGACACCGTGCAGGAACAGGTGCGGGAATACCTTGACCTGTTTTGCGCGGACACGCAACCGGCCGAACTGGCCGCGCTGCGCCAGCTGGCGCTGCACTGGATGGAGCGGCTGCAAGCGTTCCGACCACACGTCTCCGGCGCGGTCTGGAACGGCACGGCGACCCGGCTGTCGGACATCTGGCTGCAACTGTTCTGCGATGATCCCAAATCCGCAGAAATCGCGCTCATAGACGAGGGCGTGCGCTACAGCGTCAACGCCACAGCGGGCTTCAACGGCGAAGTGGTCGACGTGCTGAGCTTTTCCTGGCCCTGCCCGGAGCTGGAGGAACACATAGGCGTCCACCTGATGATTTACGATCGAATCGCCATCCGCGGCGCGCTCAAGCCGCGTGCGGGCGGCGACAAGCCACGCGGCAACCGCCAGGACCTGGCGGACCGCATGACTTCAGGACGCATGACATGAGCGATCACGACAACACGGAACGCCAGACGGCCGGGCCCGCAAGCCAGCACAACCGCCGCTGGGCGCTGGGGCTCATGGGCCTGGGCGCCGTGGCCCTGGGCGGCATGCTGTCCTGGCGCCGCTTTGCGCTGGGCCCGGCAGAACCGGAAGGCGTGTGGCAGCACAGCTTTGCAGACCCCAACGAGGACATCATCACGCTGGCCGACTTCCGTGGCAGTCCGCTGCTGCTCAACTTCTGGGCCACCTGGTGTCCACCCTGTGTCGAGGAGATGCCCATGCTCAGCGCCTTCTACACGCAGGCCCGGGAGCAGGGTTGGGAAATGCTCGGGCTGGCCATAGACCAGCCCGAGCTGGTCCGCCGCTTCCTGGAGAAGACGCCGGTCAGCTACCCGATCGGTATTGCCGGATTCGCCGGGGTGGACCTGACCAGGGAGCTGGGCAACACGCAGGGCGGCCTGCCGTTCACCGTCGTGTTCGACCGCGACGGCGCGATCAGCCACCGCAAGCTCGGCCAGCTCAAGGAGTCTGACCTGGCGGGCTGGCTCGCGCAGGTCCGGGGCGCCTGACCGTCCCCGGCGGCAGGCCACGCTCTTCGTTCCCCCGCCTTGCAGGCCGCACCCGCGTGGCCGACGGTAGCTCCGACGGCATCGGCCCGAGCCGTCACGTACGGCTGCAACGCCGCAAGATAGCGACAGTTGGACTAAAATAGACTGCTTTAGATCGATAAAAGCAGGTCATGGATCTACGCAAACTGAAAACGCTGGTGGAGCTCGTGTCGGAATCCAATGTTTCCGAACTCGAGATCACCGAGGCCGAAGGCAAGGTGCGCATCGTCAAGGGCCACACCGGACAGGCGCCGGTGCAAACCCTGGTCTTGCCCCACATGCCCGCCGCAGCAGCCGGCGCAGCCCAGACCGTGCCCGCGCAAGCCGCAGCGCCTGTTGCCGACGCGCCCAGCGGCTTTGTCGTGAAGTCGCCCATGGTCGGCACCTTCTACCGGGCATCGGGTCCTGACGCCGACCCCTTCGTCGACCTGGGCCAGAAGGTCAACACGGGCGATACGCTGTGCATCATCGAGGCCATGAAGATCCTCAACGAGATCGAGTCGGAGACAGCCGGCGTCGTTCGCCAGATCCTCGTGGAAAATGGTCAGGCCGTGGAATTTGGCCAGCCGCTGTTCGTGATCGACTGAGAGCTTGAGAAAGAATCCCTCATGCCCGCTTTGACCGCCCAAACCCGCCCACTCCGCGTTGCAAATGCTCGCCATAGCCCAGGCTATGCCTGCGCTTCGCGTCTTGATTGGACAGGCTTTGGCGATCCTCTCGGACGCGATCAATTCATTCTCAAGCTCTGAGCCGGCCCCTGATGCGCAAGGACATGCGAATCGCCCGCCATGGCGTCCGGATCACGGGCCGGCCGAAGCAAACCGCCCTGTCACGCGCCGGCGCGCGAACGACGAGCCGCGAGACACGTTGATGTTCAAGAAAATACTGATCGCCAATCGCGGCGAGATCGCACTCCGCGTGCAGCGCGCCTGCCGCGAGCTGGGCATCAAGGCCGTCATGGTCTATTCCGAGGCCGACCGCGAAGCGCAGTACATCAAGCTGGCCAGCGAAGCGGTTTGCATCGGCCCGCCGCCGTCGGCACAAAGCTACCTGAACATGCCGGCGATCATTTCAGCCGCCGAAGTCACGGACGCCGAAGCGATCCACCCCGGCTACGGCTTCCTCAGCGAAAACGCCGACTTTGCCGAACGCGTGCAAAAGAGCGGCTTCGAGTTCATAGGCCCGACCCCGGAGGCCATCCGGTTGATGGGCGACAAGATCTCGGCCAAGCAGGCGATGAAACAGGCCGGCGTGCCATGCGTGCCCGGCTCGGAAGAGGCGCTGCCCGCCGATGCGGCCGAGGTCCAGCGCATGGCCAGGTCCATTGGTTACCCGGTCATCGTCAAGGCGGTGGGCGGCGGCGGCGGCCGCGGCATGCGCGTGGTGCACACCGCCGCTGCGCTGGCCGGTGCCGTGCAGACCACCCGCTCGGAAGCCGAATCGGCGTTTGGCAACCGCGCGGTCTACCTGGAAAAATACCTGCAGGACCCGCGCCACATCGAAATCCAGGTGCTGGCCGACAAGCACGGCAACGCGGTCTACCTGGGCGAGCGCGATTGCTCCATGCAGCGGCGGCACCAGAAGGTGGTGGAAGAAGCGCCGGCGCCGGGCATACCGCGCAAGCTGATCAACGCCATTGGTCAACGCTGCGCCGCCGCCTGCCGCAAGATCGGCTACCATGGCGCCGGCACCTTTGAGTTCCTCTATGAAAAAGGCGAGTTCTACTTCATAGAAATGAACACGCGAATCCAGGTCGAGCACCCGGTGACCGAATGGATCACCGGAATCGACCTGGTGCGCATGCAGATCCTCGTGGCTGCCGGGCACAAGCTGCCGTTCACGCAAAAGCAGGTCCAGTTCCGTGGCCATGCGGTCGAATGCCGGGTCAACGCCGAAGACCCGTTCAAGTTCATCCCCTCTCCGGGCCGGATCGCGCGATGGCACGCACCGGGCGGCCCGGGCATACGCGTGGATTCACACGTGTATGGCGGCTACTTTGTCCCGCCGTTCTATGATTCCATGATCGGCAAGATCATCAGCTACGGCGATACGCGCGAGCAGGCGATCGCGCGCATGCGCACCGCGCTGTCGGAAACGATCATCGAGGGCATCAACAGCAACATCGCGCTGCACCAGGAAATCCTGGCCGACACCGGCTTCAACGAAGGCGGCCAGAACATCCATTACCTGGAGCGGTGGCTGGAAGCGCGCCACCATTGAGCGGGCGCGGAACGGCAGCTGACGCCTCCCACCCGATGACGACCCCAGGTCCTGAGCGCCATCGGGCGCCGTGGAGCACCGCCATGCCATCCCGGCAACGGCCGGCAACCGGCCCGACCCCGCTGTACGAGCTGCAGCTGCTGTGCCCGCGCGCCGCGGCCGAAGCCACCGCCGATGCGCTGCAGGCGCTGGACGCGCTGAGCGTCTCGAGCGAGGACGCCGACGCGGGAACCGCCGCAGAAGATGCGCAGTTTGGCGAGCCCGGCATGCCCGCACCGGCGAGCGCCTGGGCCCGCACCCGCATCCGGGCGTTGTTCTCCAGCGCCGCTGCCGCGGCCGAAGCCGCGCAGCTCATCGCGCTGCAGGACTTCTTTGCGCGCGGCGTCGTCCAGGGCATAACCCCGGTGCAGACGCAGGACTGGGTGGAACTGACCCAGTCGCAGTTCGAGCCGGTTTGCATCCGCCCCGACTTCTGGATCGTTCCCAGCTGGCATGAGCCGCCCGAGGCGGCTCGGCACGTCATCCGGCTCGATCCCGGACTGGCCTTTGGCACCGGCACGCACCCGACCACGGCCATGTGCCTGCGCTGGATCTCCGGCCAGGCGCTCACCGGCCAGCGCGTGCTGGACTACGGCTGCGGCTCGGGCATCCTGGCGCTGGCCGCTGCCCTGTACGGGGCCGCTGCAATCACGGCGGTTGACACCGATCCCGCTGCCCTGCACGCAACCGCCACCAACGCCGCGCACAATGGTGTGGTGATCCAGACGGCGCGTCCCGACGAGGTTCGCGGCAGCTACGACCTGGTCGTCGCCAACATCCTCGCGGCTCCGCTGGTTGCGCTGGCGCCGGCGCTCAGCCAGCTCGTGGCAGCGGGCGGGCACTTGCTGCTCTCCGGCCTGCTGCGCGCACAGGCGCCGGCGCTGCAGCACGCATATGCTCGCTGGATCGACCTGGACCTGGTCGACAGCCAGGACGGATGGATCCTCCTGGCCGGAGAGAACCGCCACGCGGCAACGGTTGCAGCGGCCTGACTACAATGCCCCAAAAGCCGGCCGGGAGGTGCCAGCGATGGATGGCCGGAACGCCAAATCCACCTGCCGGTACCCACCGTAACGTTGCGATGCGACCGGCCCGAGCCGTACCCGAGCGCGCCTCCCCGCCCGCGCCGAGCGCCTGACCCCCACCATGTCCCAGATCACACGCTGCCCCTCCTGCCTGACCTCGTTCCAGGTCACGCAGAGCCAGCTGGCGCAAGCGTCCGGATGGGTGCGCTGCGGTCGCTGCGACCAGGTATTTGACGGTGCCACGAACGTGCTCGAAAGCGCAGCGGACGACGCCCCAACGCTTCAACCCGCACCAGCCGACGCCGGCGAGAGCAGCACACCGCAAGCAGCCGGCTTCATGCCGACGCAAGCGATGGATCCGGTCGGGGCATCCGCCGACCCGGAGACGCCGCCACTCAGCCAGCCGCTGAGCACGAACGGGCTGGGCCGGGTGTCTCCCGCCGCACAGTCGTCGCCGGCTACCGCGGATCCGGATCCCGTGATGGCGCGTTCGGGGCTGAACGACATGCTGGACCGGGTCCGGCCCACAGCATCAGGCAGTGGCGTACCGGCAGAGCCGGCGCTGGACCCCATGGACGCAGGTCCGCATCCGTTGCCGGCCGCCGGTCCGGCCAGCCATCCGGATCCAGGCGACCGGGCCGGCAGCGATCCGGAAGCGCACATGGATGCGCAGGCCGGGCCAAGCCTGGACACGCCGCTGCGGCCCGCCGGCGAGCCGCCGCACGACCTGCCGGAGACGGCGGAGCCCGCCCCGGCCATTCCGGCAGCCGGATCGCGCGCCGACCCCGGACCGGAACCGGCAGCGCCGGGCCCCCAATCGGCCACGGCAGCAGCCCCGGAAACACCGGCCCCGGGTCCGGCGCCGCTGCCGGCCGCCTCCGGTGCGGAACGGCCAGACGCATCGGCTGGCGCCGACGACATCGACATCGACATCGACATCGACATCGACGTCGCGCCGCTGCGGCCCGACGCGCAGCCCCCACCCACCGGGATTGCAGCCGCTCCGGCCGAGCCGTCGTTTGTTGCACAGGCCCGGCGGCGCGCGTTCTGGAATCACGGCCCGGTCCGCGCCGGCCTGTGGCTGCTGCTGCTGCTGCTGTGCCTGGCACTGGCCGGCCAGTGGGCCTTGCACGAGCGCAACCGGCTGGCGGCGCAGTACCCGCGATGGGCGCCCACGCTCGACGCGCTGTGCCAGACCCTTGACTGCACCGTGGCACCCTATCGCAGGCTCCAGGCGCTGGCGATTACCGGCAGCAGCCTGAAGCGGATGGACGATACGGCATTCGAGCTTGATGTCAGCCTGCGCAACCGGGCTGACCTGGCCGTTGCCACGCCCGCGCTGGAGCTGACGCTCACCGACCTGTCCGAGCGCATCCTGCTGCGGCGCATCCTTGAGCCGCAGGAGCTGGGCGCGCCGGCGCGCATCGCAGCCAAGGATGAATGGCGTGCCCGGCGCGCGCTCGTCATCGATGCGGATGCCGGCGTCACCGGCGTCGTCAACTACAAGTTGCAGATGTTTTATCCTTAGGGCGCTCCGCACGGCCCGTCACGGCCCGGCTGCGGGCGCCCCGGCGTGGCTGGCAAGCCGCCCCGCCCAGCATCCCGCAGCAGCTTGCCTGTCCCAACCCTTTCAGCTTCCTGCCCATGGCAACACTCATTTGCGGCTCCCTTGCCTTTGACACCATCACCGGTTTTGAAGGCCGTTTTGCCGACCAGATCCTGCCCGACCAGCTGCGCATCCTCAACGTCTCGTTCCTGGTGCCAACCATGCGCCGGGATTTTGGCGGCTGCGCCGGCAACATTGCGTACGCGATGCAGCAGTTGGGCGGAACGCCGCTGCCCATGGGCGCGCTGGGCCGGGACGGCAGCGCCTACCGCCGGCGCCTTGAAGACTTGGGTATCGCGACCGATTTCATCACCGAGATCCCGGACGAATACACCGCGCAGGCCACGATCATGACCGATCGCGACAACAACCAGATCACCGCGTTCCACCCCGGTGCCATGATGCACGCGCACCGCCTCGCCGTCCAGAAACGCGACGACATCCGGCTTGCCATCATTTCGCCGGACGGGCGGGAAGCCATGCGCCAGCACGCGGAGCAGCTGCACGCCGCCGGCATTCCCTTTGTCTTTGACCCCGGGCAGGGCCTGCCCATGTTCGACGGCGCCGAGCTGGCCCGGTTTGTCGAGCTGGCCGACTGGGTCACGGTCAACGATTACGAGGGCCGCATGCTGTGCAACCGCATGGGCGTGGAACTGGCCGGGCTGTCGCGGCGCGTGCGCGGGCTGGTCGTCACGCTGGGTGCGCTGGGCTGCGAGCTGTGGCAGCAGGGCCGCAAGACGCACATTCCCGGCGTCCGGGTGGAAAACGCCGTCGACCCCACCGGCTGCGGCGATGCCTGGCGTGGCGCCCTGCTGTACGGGCTGGAGCGTGGCTGGCCACTGCGCCAGTGCGCTGAGCTGGGCAACCAGGTCGGCGCGATCAAGGTGGCCTCGCGCGGGCCGCAAAACTACCACATCGACCGCAGCCTGCTGGCACTGGACACGATCCGGGACCAGCCGCTGCGCAGCGCCGCACCGTGATCCACGTCGACCGTGTCAGCAAGACGTACGTGTCGGGCGGGCGTTCCATCGCGGCACTGCGTGACGTCACGCTGCAGATACGGGCGGGCGAGGTCTTTGGCGTCATCGGCCGCTCGGGCGCGGGCAAGAGCACCCTGATCCGCATGCTGAACCTGCTGGAGCGACCCGGCCAGGGACGCGTGCGGGTCGACGGCGACGACATCACGGCATTCAGCAGCAGCCAGCTGCGCGAATACCGGCGCCGCGTCGGCATGATCTTCCAGCACTTCAACCTGCTGCGCTCGCGCACCGTCATGGACAACGTCTGCTTTCCGCTGCGGCTGGCCGGCATGCCGCGGGCGCAGCGCCGCCAGCGCGCCCGGGAAGTGCTGGAGCTGGTGGAGCTGGCCGGCTACGAGAACAGCTACCCCAGCCAGCTATCCGGTGGCCAGCAGCAACGCGTGGGCATTGCCCGTGCGCTGGCGAACCGGCCGCGCCTGCTGCTCTGCGACGAAGCCACGTCCGCGCTGGACCCGCAGACCACGCAATCCATCCTCGAGCTGCTGCGCAGCATCAACGAGCAGCTGCAGCTGACCATCGTCCTCATCACCCATGGCATGGACGTGATCCGCGCGCTGTGCGACCGCGTGGCGGTGCTCGACGCCGGTGCGCTGGTCGAGCAGGGCACCGTGGTCGACGTCTTCCTGCGCCCGCGCCACGCGGCCACGCGCGCGCTGCTGGCCGAGAGCGGCATGAGCGCCGGCAACGACTGGGAAGCGCTGGCCGCCGACGTTCCCGGCTGGCTGGTCCGGCTCAGCTACGAGGGCGCTGCCACGACGCAGCCCATGCTGAGCCGCATCAGCCGCGAGCTGCAGCTGGACCTGAGCATCCTGCAGGGCTCGGTGGGCACCATCAAGAACACGCCGTACGGGCAGATGGTTGTTGCCGCCAATGGCCGCAGCGCCGACCTGCAGGCCATGATCCCGGCGCTGGACGCGGCCGGCGTGCACTGCGAGGTACTGAGAGGCTAAAGCAATGATGGCCAACGTGGACTGGGGCCTGCTGGGCGAGGCGACCATAGACACCCTGCTGATGTCGGGCTTCTCGATGCTGTTCGTGCTGCTCATCGGCCTGCCCGTGGGCATCCTGCTGTTCCTCATGAGCCCCGGCCAGATCATGGAGCAGCCGCTGGCGTACAGGCTGCTCTCGTTTGTCGTCAACGTCATGCGGTCGGTGCCGTTCCTCATCCTGCTCATCGTCCTGATCCCGTTCTCGCGCATGATCGTGGGCACGGCGCTGGGCGTGCGTGGCGCCATCCCCCCGCTGGTGGCCAGCGCGGCCCCGCTGTTCGCGCGCCTGGTGGAAGTGGTGCTGCGCGGGCTGGACCCCGGTGTCAGCGAAGCCTGCCGCGCCATGGGCGCCAGCTCGCGCCAAACCATCCTGTGGGCGCTGCTGCCCGAAGCCACCACCGGCATCCTGGGCGCCATCGTCGTCGTATCCATCGCGCTGGTCGACTACTCGGCCATGTCCGGCGTCATTGGCGGCGGCGGCCTGGGCGACCTGGCGGTGCGCTTCGGCTACCAGCGCTACCAGGCCGACGTCATGCTGGTCACGGTCATCATCCTGGTCGTCATCGTGCAGGTCATCCAGGTCCTGGGCGATCGCTGGGTGGCACGCCTGAGCCGGCGCTGACTTGCCGCACACCCGTTGAGCGTTGAGCGTTGAGCGTTGAGCGTTGAGCGTTGAGCGTTGAGCGTTGAGCGTTGAGCGTTGAGCGTTGAGCGTTGAGCGTTGAGCGTTGAGCGTTGAGCGTTG
>Ga0172382_10001150_pt1 | contig 48035 bp, 41 predicted proteins | sample Leawel138RmetaG_FD_122245 | JGI IMG/M metagenome (GOLD analysis project Ga0172382, IMG submission 122245) | Leachate microbial communities from a municipal landfill in Southern Ontario, Canada - Leachate well 138R metaG | ecosystem: Engineered > Solid waste > Landfill > Unclassified | place... | reverse complement strand
CACCTGGTTGTCGCGCGGATGCAGCCCGATGGTGGGCTCGTCGAGCACATAGCACACCCCCTGCAGGTTCGAGCCGAGCTGGGCCGCGAGCCGGATGCGCTGGGCCTCGCCGCCCGACAGCGTCGGCGCGCTTCGAGCCAGGGTCAGGTAGCCGAGGCCGACCTCCGACAGGAAGTCGAGGCGGCTGTCGATCTCGGCCACGATGCCCGTGGCGATCGCGGCATCGCGTTGCGACAGCTCGAGTCCCGCGATCCAGGCGGCGGATTCATCGATCGACTTCCGGGTCAGCTCGGCGATCGACAGGCCGGCGACATGCACTGCCAGCGCTACCGGATTGAGGCGCTGGCCATCGCAGGCTGTGCAGGCGGCGAGCTCGTCGCCGGTTCCGTCGGCTTCCTGGTCAAGCTGGTCGGCCATGCGCTCGGCGAGCTCGCCGATGGCGCCACTGGAACGGTCGCCGTCGGCGCGGCGTGGATCGAGCTTCGGCGCCTGCGGCAGGCGCACGCCCGTGCCCATGCATTGCGGGCACCATCCCGCCTTGGAGTTGAAGGAGAACAATCGCGGATCGAGTTCGGGAAAGCTCGTGCCGCAACTGGAGCAGGCGCGCTTGGTCGAGAACAGCCGGGTCGGCAGCGATACGCTGGCGCCGCTCGCGTCGCCGCCGTCGATCGCGGCGGCCAGCGCGTCGAGCGAATCGGCGACCATGACCAGGCCCCGGCCGCGCTCGATCGCCTCGGCCAGCGCGCGGCGCAGCTCGGCCTCGTTGGCGGGATCGACCGCGACGTCGGCGACCGGCAGCTCGATGTCGTGCTCGACGTAGCGATCGAGGCGTGGAAAGCGCCCGGTGGGCAGGAAGCGGCCATCGACGCGCAGGTGGGTGAAGCCGCGCGCCGCCGCCCACTTGGCGAGGTCGGTGTAGACGCCCTTGCGCGCCACCACCAGGGGCGCGAGCAGCCCGATGCGGCGCCCCCGGTAGTCGCGCATGATGCGCGCCGCGATGTCATCGAAGGACTGCGGCTCGATCGGGACATGGCAGTCGGGGCAATGCTGGATGCCGGTCCTGACGTAGAGCAGGCGCAGGAAGTGGTAGATCTCGGTCAGCGTCGCGACCGTGCTCTTGCGTCCGCCGCGACTGGTGCGCTGCTCGATCGCCACGGTCGGCGGAACCCCGAAGATGCCGTCGATGTCGGGCCGGGACGCCGGCTGCACGAACTGGCGGGCATAGGCGTTGAGCGACTCGAGGTAGCGGCGCTGGCCTTCGCCGAAGACCACGTCGAAGGCGAGCGTCGACTTGCCCGATCCCGAGACACCGGTGATGACCGTCAGCGCATCGCGAGGGATCTCGACATCGATGTTCTTCAGGTTGTGCTCGCGCGCATGGTGCACGAAGATCGCGTCGCGGCCGCGTTCACGCACCGCGGTGGCCCGGTGGTCGGGTTCCCTTGCCAGGGGCGCGGCGCCGATGGCCCGCCGGTAGTCGACGAGGGCGCGCCCGGTGTGGGATTCCGGCACCGCGGCCACTTCGTCGGGCGTGCCGGTCGCGACGATGCGCCCGCCGCCGTCGCCGCCTTCCGGCCCGAGGTCGATCAGCCAGTCGGCCGCTGCGATCACGTCGAGATTGTGCTCGATGACGAGCAGCGAATGGCCGGCGTCGAGGAGCTTGCCGAGGGCGCCGAGCAGGCGGGCGACATCGTCGAAGTGCAGGCCGGTGGTCGGCTCGTCGAAGATGAACAGGGTGCCGCGCCGGCCGGACCGGGCGAAACGCCGGCCGGCGGTGCTGGCGGCGGCGCCGCCGGCGGCCTCGGCCAGGAAGCCGGCCAGCTTGAGCCGCTGCGCTTCGCCGCCCGACAGGGTCGGTACCGGCTGGCCGAGCCGCAGATAGTCGAGGCCGACATCGACCAGCGGCTGCAGCTTCGCGCGGATCTCGCGCGAATCGCGAAACAAGGCGAGCGCCTCGCTGATCGTGAGCTCGAGGACGTCGGCGATCGACAGGGCGCCGAAGGGGCTGTCGTCGGCCCGCCGGACGTCGGCGGCCCCCTCGATGCGCACTTCGAGGACCTCGTCGCGAAAGCGTTTTCCGTCGCAGTCGGGGCAGCGCAGGTAGACGTCCGAGAGGAACTGCATCTCGACATGCTCGAAACCCGTGCCACCGCAGGTGGGGCATCGGCCGTCGCCGGCGTTGAAGCTGAATGTGCCCGCCGTGTAGCCGCGTTCGCGGGCCAGGGGCGAGGCCGCGAAGAGCTTGCGCACGGGATCGAAGGCGCCGACATAGCTGGCCGGATTGCTGCGGGCGGTCTTGCCGATCGGTGACTGGTCGACGAAGACGACGTCGCCGAGCCAGTCGTCGCCGAGCAGGCGGGCGTATTCGCCCGGCGCCTCGGTGGGCTTGCCCTGGGCCTTGAGCAGCGCCGGCAAGAGGACGTTCTGCACCAGGGTCGACTTGCCGCTGCCGGACACGCCGGTGATGCACACCAGCCGGCCCAGCGGAATCTCGACGTCGATGCCGCGCAGGTTGTGGGCGCGGGCGCCCTCGAGCACGAGCCGCGGCGTGCCCGCCGCCACCGCCCGCCTGGTGCCGGGTTCGACGCGCAGCCGGCCGCCGAGATAGCGACCGGTCAGGGTGTCGGCCGAGCGTGCATCCTCGGCCCGTCCGTCGAAGACGATCCGGCCGCCGCGCTCGCCGGGCCCGGGGCCGATGTCGATCAGGCGGTCGGCCGCGAACATCACCAGGGGATCGTGCTCGACCACCAGGAGCGAGTTGCCGGCATCGCGCAGCCGCAGCATGACGTCGATGATCCGGCCCATGTCGCGCGGATGCAGGCCGATCGAGGGTTCATCGAGGACGAACAGGGTGTTGACGAGCGAAGTGCCCAGCGCGGTGGTGAGATTGATCCGCTGCACTTCGCCACCCGACAGGGTGCGCGACTGGCGATCGAGCGTCAGGTAGCCCAGGCCGACGTCGCAGAGGAAGGCGAGTCGGGCCCGCAGTTCGACCAGCAGCATGTCGACCGCCTCGTCGAGCGCGCGGCGCCGGCCGCCCGCCGGCGGCAGCATCAGGTCAAAGAAGCGACGTACGCGCTCGATCGGCAGCAGCATGAGATCGTGGATCGACAGGCCGGGCAGCCCGCGCAGGCTGGCCTCGTCCCATTCGACGCCGACCGGCATGAATCGCGGGCGCGTGCGGCGTGGGTCCGCCTCGCCGAGGGCAAGCGCGGCAAGTTCCGCGTCGCCGATCCGCCAGAGCAGGGCGCTGGTCTCGAGGCGCGCGCCCCCGCAGTCGACGCAGGGCGTGTAGGCCCGGTACTTCGAGAGCAGGACGCGAATATGCATCTTGTAGGCCTTCGACTCGAGCCAGTCGAAGAAGCGGCGAATGCCGTACCACTGCGACTGCCATTTCCCGGTCCAGTCGTCGGATCCTTCGATGACCCAGCGTCGCTGCGCGTCGTAGAGCTCCCGCCAGGGTACGTCGAGCGGCACGTCGGCGATGCGGGCATGGCGCTCGAGGTCGGCCTGGCATTCCCGGAAGCTCGCGGTCTGCCAGGGCTTGACGGCCCCGTCGGCCAGGCTCAGGGATTCGTCGGGGATGACCAGGCCGAGGTCGATGCCGATCACCCGGCCGAAGCCGCGGCAGGTCTCGCAGGCGCCCAGCGGCGAATTGAAGGAGAACAGGCTGGGCAGGGGATCGGGGTAGGCGATGTCGCAGTTCGCGCAATGCAGCCCGGCGCTGAACGGCCAGCGCTGCGCGACCTCGCCGTCGTCGTCGAGCGCGAAGACCTCCAGGTGGCCGTGGCCGCGGAGGAAGCCGGCCTCGACCGCCTCGGCGATGCGCGAGCGCGGCGCAGTGCCGGCGCGGAAGCGGTCCTGCACCACGGCGAGCACCGTCGAGCCATCCCCGGCACGGCGCCGTTCCTGCACCCGGATATAGCCCTGCGCCGAAAGATGGTCGGTGACCTCGTCGTCGCCGAAGCCGGCCGGCACCGTCACCGGGAAGGTCAGCACGAGCCGCGCGTCCCCCTCGGGCCCGGCGCGCCGGACCAGTTCGTCGACCACGCTGTCGACGTCGTCGCGCTGCACCGGCCGGGCGCAGCGCCGGCAATGGAGCGACGCCGCCCGGGCGAACAGCAGTTTCAGGTGGTCGTTGATCTCGGTCATGGTGCCGACCGTGGATCGTGACGTGCGCACCGGATTGGTCTGGTCGATCGCGATCGCCGGCGGGATGCCCTCGATCGAGTCGACATGCGGCTTGTCCATGCGGTCCAGGAACTGCCGCGCGTAGGCCGAGAAGGTCTCGACGTAGCGACGCTGCCCTTCCGCATAGATCGTGTCGAACACCAGCGAGGATTTTCCCGATCCGGAGACGCCGGTGACGACCACCAGCTCCCGGGTGGGGATGTCGAGCGACAGGTTGCGCAGGTTGTTCTGGCGGGCCCCGCGGATCCGGATTACAGCGTCGCGCAGGCGCGCGCCAAGATAGGCGCCGTCATGGCGACCTGAATCCTCGGCCGCCGCGGGCGGGGCCGGTCGGGTGGGGGTTTCGTCCATCGGATGGGGCGGGGCGGGTGGGGCCTCGATCATAAACCGGGATCGGCGTGCCGATCCGATCGCCACCGGGCCGGGCGGGCCATCCGGCTCGGCTAGAATCCCTGCATGGAATCCATGAATCCCACCGACGAGGACAGCGGCTTTCGGTCACGGGCCGTGGCGGCGGTGCTCGCGATGCTCGCCGGGACCGTCGGGGCCCACCATTTCTACATGGGCCGGCGATTCTGGTGGATCTATCCGCTGATCGCGATGCCCATGCTGGCGCTTTCGCTGAGCTTCCACGAATGGTATCGGCAATGGCCCTTCTTCATCGCGGCGGCGGTGACGCTCGTGTCGCTCGGCGAGGCGATCCGGATCGCGCTCATCAGCGATGAATCCTGGGATGCCCGCTTCAATCCCGACAGCGCCATCCGCTCGCACAACGGAGTCGGCGTGGTGATGGTCGCGATCCTCTCGCTGTTCTTCGGAAACCTGCTCGGCATGAGCGTCCTCGCGTTGATGGTCGAGAAGATATTCACGCCCTTTGCGACCCTGTGAACCGGCACGGGTACGCTGAAGCTGGCGCAATCCACCCCATACGGACTGGCCCATGAGCAAGCAGATCGTTTCGACCCCGAAGGCTCCCGCCGCGATCGGTCCCTACTCCCAGGCGGTGCGGGCCGGCAACACGGTCTACCTGTCCGGCCAGATCGCGCTCGATCCGGTTTCGGGGGCGCTGGTGGCCGGCGGTTTCGAGGCCGAGGTGCGGCGCGCGTTCGAGAATCTGTCGGCGGTGGCCAGCGCAGCCGGCGGATCGCTCGCCGACTGCGCGAAGCTGACCCTGTTCCTGACCGACCTCGAACGCTTTCCGGTGGTCAACGAGATCATGCGGGAATTCTTCGCCGACCCGTATCCCGCCCGGTCCACCGTGGGGGTCTCGAGCCTGCCCAGGGGCGCGATGTTCGAGGTCGAGGCGGTGATGATCCTCGCCTGACCGGCGGCGGGCCGTCCGTGGCCATCGACATCGAGCGCTTCGCCCGGCTCGGCATTCGTCGCGTAGCGGACCTCGTCCTGCAATTGCCCCTGCGCTACGAGGATCTCACCCGGATCACGCCGATCGGCGAGCTGGTGGCCGGCGTCCCGGCCCAGGTCGAGGGCGAGATCGTCCGGGTGGAGCTGCGGCCCCGGCCGCGGCGCATCCTGGCGGTCGAGCTGGCCGACGCATCGGGTCGCATCGGCCTGCGGTTCTTCCATTTCCATGGTTCGCAGCTCCGGCAGCTCGAGGTCGGCAAGCGCCTGCGGGTGTCGGGTGAGCCGCGCTCGAGCCTGTTCGGCTTCGAGATGGTCCACCCCCAGTACCGGGTCGCCCACGAGGGCATGGCGTTGCCCGACCGTCTCACGCCGGTCTATCCGGCGGCGGCCGGAATCAGCCAGGCGAGCCTGCGTCGCGCCATCGGCCAGGCCCTGGCGACTGCCGAGCTCACCGAGACGCTGCCCGGATCGGTGCTGGCGGAACGGGGCCTGCCCGGCTTTGCCGCCGCCTTGCGACTGCTGCACGGACCGCCGCCCGATGTCGACGGCGCGGCGCTGGCCGACCGTTCGCATCCGGCCTGGCGTCGGATCATCCTCGACGAGCTCCTCGCCCAACAGGTTTCGCTGCGGCGCGCCCGGGAGGCGCGCAGCGCGCGCGCGGCGACGCCGCTGCGCGACGCGGGGCTGGCGGCACGACTGCTGGGCGCATTGCCGTTCAGGCTGACCGATGCCCAGGACCGGGCATGGGCGCAGATCGGGGACGATCTCGCCCGGGCGACGCCCATGAACCGGCTGCTGCAGGGCGACGTCGGCAGCGGCAAGACCGTGGTGGCGGCGCTCGCCGCCGCCCAGGCGATCGGCAGCGGCCGGCAGGTGGCGTTCATGGCCCCGACCGAGATCCTCGCCGAGCAGCATGCCCGCAAGTTGCGGCCGTGGTTCGAGTCGATCGGCATCCGCGTCGAGCTTCTCACCGGTTCGCTGCGCGAGCGCGACAGGCGGCGCGTGCGGGAAGCCGTCGCCAGCGGCGAGGTGAGCCTTCTTGTCGGCACCCATGCGCTGATCGAGGATAACGTGGATTTCCCATCCCTGGGCCTGGTCGTCGTCGACGAGCAGCACCGCTTCGGGGTCGAGCAGCGCATCCGCCTCGCGGGCAAGGCCGGCGATCGCCTGCCGCACCAGCTGATGATGAGCGCCACTCCCATCCCCCGCACGCTCGCGATGAGCTATTACGCCGACCTGGAGGTCACCGTCATCGACGAGCTGCCGCCCGGCCGGACTCCCGTCGTGACCCGTCTGGTGCCCGAATCGCGGCGCGACGAGCTGGTCGAGCGGATGGCCGCGGCCGCCGGCGAGGGGCGCCAGGCCTACTGGGTGTGCCCGCTGATCGAAGAGGCAGCCGAGCCGGATGCCGGGGCTGGCGAAGCCGAGGCCGCGAGGGGCGCGAACCGTCGCGCCCGGTCGGGCGGCCGACCGATCAGCCGCGGCCAGCGCGAGGCGCTCGAGTTGCAGACCGCCATCGAGACGCATCGCTTTCTTTCCGATGCGCTCGCCCCCCTGGCGGTCGGCCTCGTCCATGGCCGCCTTCCGCCCGCCGAGAAACAGTCGGTGATGGATGCCTTCGCCCGCGGCGAGATCGCGGTGCTGGTCGCCACGACGGTGATCGAGGTCGGCGTCGATGTGCCGAACGCGAGCCTCATGGTGGTGGAGCATGCCGAGCGCTTCGGTCTCGCCCAGTTGCACCAGCTGCGCGGCCGCGTGGGCCGGGGTTCGGCGCGCAGCGCCTGCGTGCTCCTGTACCGGGCGCCACTGTCGCCGACCGCGCGCTCGCGGCTGCGGATCATGCAGACGAGCAACGACGGTTTCGAGATTGCGCGCCACGACCTGATGCTGCGCGGCCCCGGCGAGATCCTCGGGGCGCGCCAGTCGGGAGTGCCCCTGCTGCGCTACGCCGATCTCGAGCGCGACGCCGACCTGGTGGAGCTGGCCCGTGAACTCGCCGGTCCCGGTGGCGATGCGCCCGGCCCGCGCGTCGACGTGCTGCTGGATCGCTGGTATGGCGGCCGCGAGGACTTCCTGCGCGCCTGAGCACCCGTGGCGCCCGGCCGCCCGAAGCGAGCGTCGGGCCCGTTCCACTTGCTATCATCGTGCCGCCATGACGCTGACCGAGCTCAAGTACATCGTAGCGGTTGCGCGCGAACGCCATTTCGGTCGCGCCGCCGAGGCCTGTTTCGTCAGCCAGCCGACGCTTTCGGTCGCGATCAAGAAACTCGAGGAGGAACTCGGTGTCCAGCTCTTCGAGCGGGGTGGCGCCGAGGTCTCGGTGACGCCGGTCGGGATGCAGATCGTCGAGCAGGCGCAACGGGTTCTCGAACAGACGCATTCGATCCGCGAGATCGCGGCGCAGGGCAAGGATCCCCTGGCCGGTCCCCTGCGGGTCGGCGTCATCTACACCATCGGCCCCTACCTCCTGCCCCTGCTCGTGCCCCGCATCATCGAGCATGCGCCGCAGATGCCGCTGCTGCTGCAGGAGAACTTCACGGTCAAGCTGCTCGAACTGCTGCGCCAGGGCGAGATCGACGTTGCCATCCTCGCCGAACCCTTCCCCGACAACGGCCTGGTGACCCACGCGCTGTACGACGAGCCCTTCGTGGTCGCGGTTCCCCGTGGCCATGCCTGGTGCGGGCGCGAGGCCATCGATTCGGTCGAGCTCAAGCAGGAGACGATGCTGCTGCTGGGTACCGGCCACTGCTTCCGCGACCAGGTGCTCGAGGTCTGCCCGGAGCTGTCGCGTTATTCCCAGGCGAGCGCCGGGATCCAGAAGACCTTCGAGGGCTCCTCGCTCGAGACGATTCGCCACATGGTGGCCTCGGGGGTCGGGGTCACGGTGATTCCCCTGACCGCGGTTCCGGCCATGCCGGATCCGCTGCTCGTCTACCTGCCCTTCGAGGCGCCGGCGCCGACGCGCCGGGTGGTGCTGGCATGGCGCAAGAGCTATCCCCGGACCGAGGCGATCGACAACCTGCGCACCGCGATCCTCGGCCTCGAGCAGGAGGGCATCGTCGGGCTGCCCTCGGCCCTGCCGGAATCCCACTGAGGATGGTCCGATGAATCCGCCGTATCCCGGTATCGACTCGACCATCGGCCGCACGCCGCTGGTACGCCTGCAGCGCATCGATGCGCATGAACACGCGCTCGCCGGCAATGTCGTGCTCGCGAAGCTCGAGGCAACAATCCCGCCGGCTCGGTCAAGGACCGCGCAGCGCTGTCGATGATCGCCCGGGCCGAGGCGCGCGGCACCATCCGCCCCGGCGATACGCTGATCGAGGCGACTTCCGGCAACACCGGCATCGCGCTCGCGATGGTGGCGGCGATCCGTGGCTACCGCATGGTGCTGGTGATGCCGGACAACCAGACGGTGGAGCGGCGCCAGTCGATGGCCGCCTACGGCGCCGAGCTCGTGCTCGTGCCGCGCTCCGAAGGCATGGAGGGAGCGCGGGACCTCGCCGCCGCCATGCAGGCGAGGGGCGAGGGCATCGTGCTCGACCAGTTCGCCAATGACGACAACTGGATGGCCCACTACGAGAACACCGGTCCCGAGCTCTGGGAGGCCACCGGCGGGCGGATCAGCCATTTCGTGTCGGCAATGGGGACCACGGGCACGATCACCGGCGTGTCGCGCTACCTGAAGGAGCGCAACCCGAAGGTGACCATCATCGGCGTCCAGCCCGAGGAAGGTTCGTCGATCGCCGGGATCCGAAAATGGCCGGATGCCTACCTGCCGGCGATCTACCGGCATGCCCGGGTCGACCGGCTCGAGCTGGTGTCGCAGGCCGATGCCGAAGCGATGGCGCGTCGGCTCGCTGCCGAGGAAGGCGTCTTCGGGGGCGTTTCGGCGGCCGGCGCCTGTTGCGTCGCCCTTCGCATCGCGCGCGAGGTCCGTGATGCGACGATCGCCTTCGTCGTCTGCGACCGTGGCGATCGCTATCTTTCCAGCGGCGTCTTCCCCGGCGCGGATCCCTGAACGAAACGCCCGGCCGCTCCGCGGGTGCCGGGCTCAGCTGCGGCTGGCGGTCTCGATGGCGCGCGTGCGCGCGGCACGCACCGCCTGGCCCAGTTCGATCACCGCCATCGCATAGAAGCTCGAACGGTTGTAGCGGGTGAGCACATAGAAGTTTCGCGGGCCGAGCGTGTAGTCGGGCGCCGCGTCGGCATTGGGCAGGTCGATCAGGGCGAAACGCGTCTCGTCCGGCGTGTCGACCGCCGGTCGCACGCCGTGGGCGGCGAGCTGGGTGGCATCGAAGCGCGGTTCGATGCCGGCCTCGATCAGGGGTGACAGCCTGGCTCCCGTGGCGAGGCGGGCGGCGACATGGGTCGGCGCGCCACGTTCCCAGCCATGCTCGGCGAGGAAGTTGGCGACGCTGCCGATCGCATCCTCGGCCGAGCCGGCCAGATCGATCCGGCCGTCGCCATCGAAGTCCACCGCATAGTGGCGGATGCTGCTCGGCATGAACTGGGGCAGGCCGATGGCCCCGGCGTACGAGCCTTGTACCGCAAGCGGATCGATGCCGGTTTCGCGGGCATGGATCAGGAACTGCTCGAGCTCGCGCTGGAAAAAGTCGGCCCGGCGCGGAAACTCGAAGGCGAGCGTCGCCAGCGAAGCGGCCACCGGGAAGCTGCCGGTGTAGCGGCCATAGATCGTCTCGACGCCGATGATCCCGACGATGATCTCCTCGGGCACGCCGTAGCGCGCGCTCGCCCGGGCGATGGGGGTTTCGTTCTCGAACCAGAAGCGCAGCCCCGCGTTGATCCGGTTCCGCTCGACGAAGCGCTGGCGATAGGCTCGCCAGGAACGCCGCCCCCCCGTGCGCGGCGGCGGATCCATGAGCTCGAGCACGCGCGGATTCGGATCGATCGAACGGAACAGGCCCTGCAGTTCCGCCGGGGAGAAGCCATGTTCACCGACAAGCCGATCCATGAAGGCCTGGACTTCGGGCCGGTCGGCGAAGGGTTCGAACACGGGTCCTGAACTGGCCGCCGCGCTGCCCGCCGCCAGCGCCGTGGCGAGGACGGCGGCGCGAAGCAGGGTGGCAAGGCTTCGGACCGGGGAGAAGAATGCGTTGCTGCGGGTGGTGCTCGACATCACGGCTGGAACCTTGCTACGGACTGGCGCAAGTGTCGCACATCGGCCGGGTCGTTCCGGCCGCCGTAGCGCAGTTCGTTGTAAAGGGTGACGATGCGTCGCGCCTGCCCGATGCTTTCGGCATCGAGCAGGCGGCGCGAACGTTCATGGAACTGCCAGGCGGTCTCGTGCTGCTCGCGGGGTATGCCGCAGGCGGCGAGCTTGTCGCAGAACTCGGCCCAGGCGCGCTCCACCGGATCCTTCGGCGCCTTCGGATGCAGGGTCAGCAGCGCGCAGGCACCGATGACCAGCATCGACAGGCCCGCGAACAGGCCGGCGAGTTCGCGCCAGTCGCCGAAATCGACACCAAGGGCGCCGAAGAGACCGCGCTGGCGCTGGTCGTCATACGAGAGCACCCACTGGTTCCAGCCGTGGGCGATGGCATCGATGCGCATCGACAGACTGTGCCAGAGGGATGATTCGAGGCCGGCGTCGAAACGGTCGGCGATCGCTCCCATGTTGCGCGGGGCGCCGCGCTCGATGCGTTCGGGCGCGACGGCTCCGGTGGGGTCGACGCGAAGCCAGCCTCGCCCGGCAAGCCAGACCTCGGCCCAGGCATGCGCATCGGACTGTCGCACGATCCAGTAGTCGTCGACGCTGTTGAGCGCTCCGCCCTGGTAGCCGGTCACGACGCGCGCGGGCACGTCGAGCGCGCGCATCAGCACCACGAAGGCAGAGGCGAAGTGCTCGCAGAAACCGGCTCGCGTATCGAACAGGAATTCGTCGACCGGTTCCTGGTCGAGCAGGGGCGGGCGCAAGGTGTAGTGAAAGGGCTGTTCGGCGAACATGCGCAGCGCCCGGTCGACCAGGGCGGCCGGCGACAGCCCCTCGGCAGCCCAGCGGGCGGCCAGCGCGAGGGTCCGGGGACTGGAGCCGCGCGGCAGCTGCAGCCAGTTGCGCAGGCTCGAGGGGGTTTCATCGGCCCCGAGCCGGTAGTCGGTACTCGATGCCATCTCGTAGCGGATCCGCTGGCCGATCTCGTTGCGCGCCATCAGGGTGAAGGCGTCATCGACCGAGCTGCGCGACGCCCAGCGCGGATCGATGTCGATCGCCGCCTCGAGCGCGAACAGCCAGCGCTGGCCGGTGGGCTCGAGCGTCACGGCGTAGCGGTGGCGAGGCGCGTCGGCGGCGACCTGTATCGAAGCCGGCACCGACGGATAGGGCAGGACCCGGCTCGTCGACCAGGAGCGACCGTCGAAATGATCGAGCACCGGTCCGCGCCAGTACATCGCCTGCCGGCCCGGCGGCGTGTCGAACTGGACCCGGAAGGCGACTTCGTCGGACAGGCTGAGCTCGGCGATCGAACCCGGGGTCATGGTTTCCGAAAGACCGGTGCGCGCCGCGCTTCCCGGGCCCTCGGCGCCCCACATCGGGGTGGAAAGTCGCGGAAACACGAGAAAGAGGACGACGGCCAGTGGCGCGGCCTGCAACAGCATCTTCCCGGTCATCCGCATGCGCCGGCCGATCGCGACCTCGTTCTCGGCGAACTGGATCGTCAGCATCGCGGTGACCAGTGCGAAGACGGCCAGGATCACCGCGGCGGCGGTGAGCATCGACTGCGAGTGGAAGAACGTGGTGAGCAGCAGGAAGAAGCACAGGAAGATGACGACGAAGAGGTCGCGTCGCGCCTGCATCTCCATCAGTTTGAGCCCGAGGAACAGCACGAGCAGGGTGATGCCGGGGTCGCGCCCGATCAGGCTGTGGTACTGGGCGTAGACGCCGGCCGCGCAAGCCACGGCGGCCAGCAGTCGGACCAGCTTGCCGGGCGCTCCGCGACCGGCCATGACGAGGCCGAGGCGCCAGAAGAACAGGAGCAGGAAGCTCGCCGATACCCAGGCGGGCTGGAAACCGAACTGGGGGATCGCCGACAGGAGCACCGCACCCATCAGGAACAGGGTGTCGCGCCGGGTACGTTCCCACTGGCCGCCGAGAGTGCCGCCGAGCGCCTTGATCGAGTAGCCGAAACGCAGGGGCATTTCAGTGGCGCCCGGCCGCCCGAAGCCACTGAAAGCCCCCTCGGGCGGGGTCGAGCCGGGAATTCGCGAAGCACTGCTTCGCGCCGGCGAGACCGGCCGCGCCTGCGAGCGCGGGCGAAGCGAGCGACAGCGAGCGTGGGGGCAGTTTCATTTCAGCGTCCCTCGAGCCCATGCAGGGCCAGCGCGGCGAGGCAGTCGGCCCGGTGCGCCGGGCCGGAGTCCGGCCCGATGGTCCGGCCGGCGAGCCGCAGGGAGTAGCGTCGGCCGGCATGCTCGGCGTCCAGGACCCAGCGCGTCATGCGCGACAGCCGCGCCTCCACCTCGAGTCGCTCGGGCAGGGTGTCGAAGTCGAGCACCAGTTCGCCGGCCTCCCCGCCTTCGAACTGCTTGACCAGCAGTTCGGCGCTGTCACTGCGGGCGATCGCCTTCCAGGCGATGCGTCGCGGGGAATCGCCAGGCGACCACGGCCGCAGGTTCGAAAGATCGTCCTCCCGGCCGGCGCCGCCGTCGCTGCCGCCACCGCCCCCGTTGCTCGCCGGCAGGGGGATGCCGGCTTCCTCGGGGTGCGGATAGACCAGTACGCGCATCGCCGGTTGCCACCAGGCCCAGGCCCGGAACACGCCCAGCGGAAAGCGGGTCTGGACCAGGAGCCGCGGCGCTTCGAGCCAGCCCCGGCATGGGGCGCGTACCGGCACCGCGACATGCGACTGCGAGCCGCCCGGCAGGTCGACGAACTGGGCATGCACGCTGCCCGGGGCGATCAGCGCCACGGCGCGTCGTTCGAGTCGGCCCGGATTGCGCACGCTCACGCCGAACTCGGCGAATTCGCCGGCGAACACCGGATCGACCCGGTCGGGCCGAAGCACCAGGGCGGACAGGTTGCGAAACGTATGCATCATGCCGACCAGGCCGAGCGAGCCGAGCAGGAAGGTGAGCGCGTAGCCGAGCGACAATCCGAAGTTCACCGAGACGAGCAGCATCAGCAGGACCACGGCGATGAAGATCGTCCCGGCGCGCGAGGGCAGGATGTAGATGTTGCGCTGGGCAAGCCGGAAATCGCCGGCGACCGCGCCGCGCCGGCCCGGGATCAGGCGCTCGATGCGCCGCAGCCAGCGTTCGTCCCTTTCACCGTGGCCGGCGGCGCTGGCGGTGGTGGCGATCGTCGGTCTGCTCATGCCGGCGTCTTTCGGATTCTCAGTTGACCGGCACGGACTTGACCAGCTCGGAGACGAGTTCGGCCCGGCCGCGATGGCTGAGCGCTCCGCCCTTGACGGGCTTGAGACGGTGGCCGGCGACCGCCGGCAGCACGGCCTGGACGTCGTCGGGCAGGACATGGTTGCGCCCGTCGAGCATGGCCCAGGCGCGCGCCGCCTGCAGCAGCGCGATGCCGGCGCGCGGGCTGAGGCCCTCGGCAAGCGAAGCGGAGCGCCGGCTGTGGGTCAGCAGGTTCTGCACGTAGTCGATCAGGGCCGGCGCGCAGCGGATCTCGCCGACCATGCGCTGGGCGGCGAGGACATCGGCCGGTGCCATGCTGGGACGGATCTGGTCGAGCATCCAGCGGCGATCGCGGCCCTCGAGCAGGGCACGCTCGGATTTCGGATCGGGATAGCCGAGCTCGACGCACATCAGGAAGCGGTCGAGCTGGGATTCGGGCAGGGGAAAGGTGCCGATCTGGTCCTGCGGGTTCTGCGTCGCGATCACGAAGAAGGGGTCGGGCAGGGGACGGGCCTGGCCGTCGACGGTGACCTGGCGTTCCTCCATGGCTTCGAGCAGGGAGGACTGGGTCTTGGGCGAAGCCCGGTTGATCTCGTCGGCCAGCAGGACCTGGGCGAAGACCGGCCCCGGATGGAAGATGAATCCGGCCGTGTTGCGATCGAACACGCTGACGCCGACGATGTCGGCCGGCAGCAGGTCGTTGGTGAACTGGACCCGCTTGAAGCCGAGGCCCAGGGACGCCGAGAGGGCGTGGGCCAGGGTGGTCTTGCCGACCCCGGGCAGATCCTCGATGAGGAGATGGCCACGAGCCAGTACGCAGGCCAGGGCGAGGCGGATCTGCGCCTGCTTCCCGACGACGATTTTTCCGACCTGGCTGGCGACCGACTGGATTTTTTCGAGCATTCGGGAGACATTCAGAGGATATCCACCTATGTTGTCATGAATGGTGGCTACTGCCGCGCGGGTGGGTCCGGGCGGCGCCCATGGCCGACGGTCGGCGTCCTGCGCCGGCTCGCCGACGGCCGGGGGTGCGATGGCGCCGCCAGTCCGCCCAGGAGACGAAAATGAGTGTGATGAACGAGATCGAGGCGCCGCTTGTCGAAACGCAGCGCGAGGGTGCGGTCCTGACCGTGACCATGAACCGGCCGGCGCAGTTCAATGCGCTGTCCGAGGCCCTGATGGATGCGCTCGACGCCGAGCTGCGCGCGGCCGGCGCCGACGAGTCGCTGCGGGTCGTGGTGCTCGCCGCGAAGGGCAAGGCCTTCTGTGCCGGCCACGATCTGCGCGAGATGCGCGCGGAGCCCGGGCTGGACTACTACCGGACCCTTTTCGCCCGCTGCTCGCAGCTGATGATGACCATCCAGCGGATGCCGCAGCCGGTCATCGCCCGGGTCCAGGGCGTCGCGACCGCCGCCGGCTGCCAGCTGGTGGCGATGTGCGATCTCGCGGTGGCCGCCGATACCGCGCGCTTCGCCGTATCGGGGGTCAACCTCGGCCTGTTCTGCTCGACGCCCTCGGTGGCCCTGTCGCGCAATGTCCCGCGCAAGCAGGCCTTCGAGATGCTCGTCACGGGCGAGTTCATCGATGCGGCGAGCGCGCTCGAACGCGGGCTGGTCAACCGGGTGGTCGCTCCCGAACGGCTCGATGCCGAGATCGCGGCCATCGCCGCCTCGATCTGCGCCAAGCCCCGGGAGGCGATCGCGATCGGCAAGGACCTGTTCTATCGCCAGGCCGAAATGGGAATCGATGGCGCCTACCAGCTGGCGGGCAATACCATGGCCTGCAACATGATGGAGGCCTCTGCCCTGGAAGGGGTGCAGGCCTTTATCGAGAAGCGCCCGCCGAACTGGGCCTGAGCCCTGCTGGCGTCGGAATGGCGGTGGGGCGGCCGGTTCGAGCCTTTATAATGACCGGCTAGCCATCCCCTTCGAACGAAAATACCACCTACGAGAGAGCGGTCAATGAAAATCCTGGTGCCCGTCAAGCGAGTGGTCGACTACAACGTCAAGGTGCGCGTCAAGAGCGACCAGAGCGGAGTCGACATTGCGAACGTCAAGATGTCGATGAATCCCTTCGACGAGATCGCGGTCGAGGAAGCGGTCCGCCTGAAGGAGAAGGGCGCCGCGACCGAAGTGATTGCCGTTTCCTGCGGGGTCAAGGCCTGCCAGGAAACCCTTCGCACCGCCATGGCCATCGGCGCCGATCGCGCCATCCTCGTCGAGACCGACGCCGAGCTGCAGCCGCTGGCGGTGGCCAAGATCCTCAAGGCCCTGGTCGAGAAGGAGCAGCCCCAGCTGGTCATCGCCGGCAAGCAGGCGATCGACGACGATGCCAACCAGACCGGCCAGATGCTCGCCGCGCTGGCCGACCTGCCGCAGGCCACCTTCGCCTCGAAGGTCGAGCTCGCCGACGGCAAGGCCACGGTCACCCGCGAGATCGACGGCGGCCTGGAAACCATCGCGATCAGCCTGCCCGCCGTGGTCACGACCGACCTGCGCCTGAACGAGCCGCGCTACGTGACCCTGCCCAACATCATGAAGGCCAAGAAGAAGCAGCTCGATGTCGTCACCCCGGACGACCTCGGCGTCGACGTCACGCCAAGGCTCAAGACCCTCAAGGTCAGCGAGCCGCCGGTTCGTGCGGCCGGTGTCAAGGTCGCCGACGTCGCCGCACTGGTCGACAAGCTCAAGAACGAATCCAAGGTCATCTGAGAATCCACGGGAGTCACGACATGGCTGTACTGGTCATCGCCGAACACGATAACGCCAACATCAATTCCGCGACGCTGAGCACCCTCGCCGCGGCCTCGAAGCTGGGTTCCGACATCACCGTGCTGGTCGCGGGCTCGGGCTGCGAAGCCGCCGCCCAGGCCGCCGCCAAGGCCGCAGGCGTCACCAAGGTCCTGCACGCCGACGGCGCCCCGCTCGGCGACGGGCTTGCGGAGAACGTCGCCGCCCAGGCGCTCGCCGTTGCCGACGGCTACGAGCACATCCTGCTGCCGGCCACCAACTGGGGCAAGAACATCGCTCCGCGCATCGCCGCCCGGCTCGACGTGGCGCAGATCTCGGACATCATCGCCGTCGATGCCGCCGACACCTTCCAGCGCCCGATCTACGCCGGCAACGCCATCGCCACGGTCCAGTCGGCCGACAAGGTCAAGGTGCTGACGGTACGCGCGACCGCATTCGACGCGGTTGCCGCGGAAGGGGGCAGCGGAGCGGTCGAATCGGTCACCGCCGTCGACGATTCCGGCAAGTCGAGCTTCGTCGGCCGCGAGATCGTCAAGAGCGACCGTCCCGAACTGACGGCTGCCCGGGTGATCGTTTCCGGCGGACGCGGCATGGGCTCGTCCGAGAACTTCGACAAGGTGCTCGAGCCGCTCGCCGACAAGCTCGGCGCCGCGATGGGCGCCTCGCGGGCCGCGGTCGACGCCGGCTACGCGCCCAACGACTGGCAGGTCGGCCAGACCGGCAAGATCGTCGCGCCGGAGCTCTACGTCGCGATCGGCATCTCGGGTGCGATCCAGCACCTCGCCGGCATGAAGGACAGCAAGGTGATCGTCGCGATCAACAAGGACGAGGAGGCGCCGATATTCGGGGTTGCCGACTACGGCCTGGTTGCCGACCTGTTCACCGCGGTCCCCGAGCTCACCTCGGCCCTCTGACCGGACCGCCCGGCGGGACATGGGAATGTCCGGCGGGGCGCATCATTCATCGAGCGGCCGCGCGGTCCCGAGAAGGGCGGCGCGGCCGTTGTCATTATCGCGGGGAGTTCGCCATGGGATTCAAGGCACCTACACGGGACATGCTGTTCACCCTCGAGCATGTCGCGGGGCTGGCGGCGGTCGCCGCGTTGCCGGGCTTCGAGGATGCCGGCATCGACACCGCCACTGCGGTGCTCGAGGAGTGCGCGCGCCTCAACGAGGAAGTGATCGCGGTGCTCAATCGCGACGGTGATCTCGCTCCCTCGACACTGGCCGACGGAGTCGTCACCACCACCGAGGGCTTTGCGCAGGCGTTCCGGCAGTTCTGCGAGGGCGGCTGGCAGGGTGTCCAGCATCCGCTCGAGTTCGGCGGGCAGGGCCTGCCCAAGCTGGTGGCGACGCCCTGCATCGAGATGGTCAACTCGGCGAATCTCTCGTTCGCCCTCTGCCCGCTGCTGACCGACGGCGCCATCGAGGCGCTGATGACGGCCGGCAGCGATGAACAGCGCCAGCAGTACATCCCCAGGATGATCGATGGCAGCTGGACCGGCACGATGAACCTGACCGAACCGCAGGCGGGCTCCGATCTCGCCATGGTCCGGAGCCGGGCCGAGCCGCAGGCCGACGGCAGCTACCGGATCTTCGGCCAGAAGATCTTCATCACCTATGGCGAGCACGACATGGCCGAGAACATCGTGCACCTGGTGCTCGCCCGCACGCCGGGCGCGCCGCCGGGGGTCAAGGGGATTTCGCTCTTCATCGTGCCCAAGTTCGTCCCGGATGCCGATGGCGCGCCGGGAGCGCGAAACGACGTCTGGTGCCAGTCGATCGAGCACAAGCTGGGGATCAAGGCGAGCCCGACCGCCGTGCTGATCTACGGCGACGACAAGGGCGCGGTCGGTCCGGGCGCGATCGGCCACCTGGTGGGCGAGGAGAACCGCGGCCTCGAGTACATGTTCATCATGATGAATTCGGCCCGTTTCGCGGTCGGAATGCAGGGTGTCGCGCTGGCCGAGCGGGCCTACCAGCATGCCGTTGCGCATGCGCGCGAGCGGGTCCAGAGCCGCGATGTCGCGGGCTCCAGCGGTCCGGTGGCGATCATCCGGCATCCGGACGTGCGTCGCATGCTGATGACGATGCGGGCCCTGACCGAAGGCGCCCGTTCGCTGGCGTATTACGCGGCGGGGCTGTCCGATCGCGGTCACCACGGCACCGATGCGGATGCCAGCCGCCGTGATGCCGCCGCCTACGAGTTCCTCGTGCCGATCATCAAGGGCTGGTCGACCGAGATGTCGATCGAGGCCACCTCGCTGGGGGTCCAGGTCCATGGCGGGATGGGCTTCATCGAGGAGACGGGCGCCGCGCAGTTCTATCGCGATGCCCGCATCCTGCCCATCTACGAAGGCACGACCGCGATCCAGGCGAACGACCTGATCGGCCGCAAGACGGCCCGCGACGGCGGAGCGGTCGCTCGCGAGTTCGTCGCACAGGTCCGCGAGACCGCTGCCGAACTGGCGGCCGCCGGCGATGCCGGGCTCGAATCGACCGGCGCGAGGCTTGCCCGGGCGGCCGATGGGCTGGAGGCGAGCGTCGAGGCCATCGTCGCGAGCTTCAAGACGGATGCCCATGCCGCTTTCAGCGCAAGCGTGCCCTACCTGAGCCAGGCGGGCCTGGTCCTCTGCGGCTGGCAACTCGGTCGCGCGGCGCTGGCGGCGCAAGCCCTGCTCGGGCAGGCGGACGCCGACCGCGACTTCCTGCAGGCCAAGATCGCCACCGCCCGGTTCTTCGCCGAGCACCTGCTGCCGCGGGCAGCGGCCCATGCGGAGGCGGTGGCCGCGGGCGCCCATAGCACGATGGCGCTCGACGAATCGGCTTTCTGAACCGGCGGCGCCCGCAAGCCACAGGCTTTCGCGGCCCGAAAATGGGGTCAGACTCCATTTCTTTCAAGAAATGGAGTCTGACCCCATTTTCGAGATTCTCGGGGGGCACTGGGTTTCTCCGCGTAGCCGCAGGCTGGCGCGGCGCGGATCGCACCCGCGCATCATCAGCGCTCCATCGAAGGCGGCGGTGCCCGCGAGCCGGCCGCGCGTTCAAGCGATAGGAACGAGCGTGCGCGGCCGGCTCGCGGGTGCCGCCGCCTTCGCCGCGAAAGCGACGGCTTGCGCGGTCAGCGCAGCCGCAGGCTCGCCCGGATCGCCCCGTGGTCGGACGTGAGCCGCCCGGGTTCGCTGAGATGGTCGTTGAAATAGTCGACCCGCTCGACCTCGGCGATCGCGTGCCGGCCCTCGCGCAGGAACTCCTCGGACAGCAGGATGTGGTCGATGCTGTCGGGTTCGCCGAGGTGGAACTTGGTGTAGCCGATGCGGTGCGTCAGGATGTTCGGCGCCTGCAGCGCGGCGGCATGGTAGAGCTGGATGTCGCGGCGGGCGAGGTTCTTCGGCGCCATCCGGCCGGCGACCAGGTTGGTCGTCGCCGCCTTGGCGTGATCATTGAAGTCGCCCATCACGATGACCGGCATGCGGGTACAGTGCAGGTCCCGCAGCAGCAGGGATCGCAGGCCGCCGGCCTCGGCGGCTCGCATCAGCAGCGAGCGCATGTGGGCCCGGGCCTCGATCTGCGGGTCGTCCATGTCCTCGCCCGGCCCGCCCGGCAGCGAGGCCCGGTTGGGGCGGCGTGACTTCAGGTGCACCACATACACACGTGCCGGCACCTTTCGTCGCTGGCCGCTGGCGAGGTCGACGGTGACGCTGAGCACCGGGCGCGAGAAGCGATCGTGCAGGGTTTCCGGCAAGCCGATCTCGGGTGCGGCGGGCAAGCGCAGCGCGAAGCCGTCCGGAATCCGGTCGATGGTCTCGACTTCATCGAGGGCGTCGAGCCAGGACAGCAGGGCGACCCGCGGCAGGTCGGGAGTCTCGCGGGGCTCGGGTGCCGCGACCCAGCGTGGCGGCGGACCGGCGCAGCGGGACACGGTCTCGTGGAGCGCTTCCTCGTCGAAGATCTCCTGCAGGCCGATCAGCTGGCTGGCGAGGGTGTCGATCATGCCGGCAAGCCATGCGGACTTGGCTTCGAATTCGGCCGTGGTGTAGCCGGGATCCTGGTAGATCGCGCGTCCGGGCAGCCGCAGATTGAGGGTGTTCAGCGAGGCGACGCGCAGGCGATCGGATGGGTTCATCGGATGCTCACACGATGGCGCCGGCGCGGCTGACGATGAACACGACCTGCGCGCGATTGCTGGCGCCGATCGCTCGCAGTACGGCGCTGACGTGGATCTTGACCGTGTTGTCGGACAGGCCCAGTTCCCTGGCGATCAGGCGGTTGGTCCGGCCATGCACCAGCAGGCGCAGGACTTCACGCTGGCGCGGGGTCATGCGCTCGATCGCGGCGGTGGCGAGCGCCGCGGCGTCCTCGAGATCATCGACATGGGAGCTGCGCCGCTCGCCCGGGCGGGCCGGATCCTGCTCCATCGCCTGGACGGGAACATGGATTTCGCCGCCCACCACGCGTTTCAGCGCACGGGCGGTTTCATCGCGGTTGGCGGTCTTCGGAATGAAGCCCTGCGCGCCGCGATCCAGCGCGCCGAGGATGAGGCGACGATCGGTGCTGCCCGAAAGCACGACCACCGGCATGGCGGGATGCCGCTCGCGAAAGCGCTCGAGTGCGCTGTAGCCCCCGAAGCCGGGCAGTCGCAGGTCGAGCAGGACCAGTGTGATCTCCGGCTCATTGTCGAGGATCCCGAAGCCGTCCTCGAGCGTGCCCGCCCAGAGCAGCGTGGTGGCCGGTTCGAGCCCCTCGACGAGAGCCTGCAGACCATCGGCGACCAGGGGATGGTCGTCGATGAGCAGGATCCGGCGGACCGGGCTTGCCTCGTGGTCGGTGTCGTCGGAGGCCTCCGCACCTTGCGGACTAGTAATTGGTGACATTGCTCTCGAGCATGCAGTCCGGATGACGGTTCCAGCGATTCTCGCAGTAGTTCAGCCGTACGCGCTCATGGCAGACGAACCGGGTCAGGAACCCTTCGTTCGCGCATTGCGCCTCCTGGAGGGCCGCCAGCGAGCGGCCCGAGTCCTGGGGCGGCGAGGTGGAATCGGCCTCGGCGGGGGCCTGCTGTCCGTCGGAAGCCAGCTGTCCGTCGGATGCCAGCGGCGGCTGTTGCGACTCTGGCAGTGTGCCCGGGGATCCGTCCGGCGGGATGCCCAGGGGAGCATCCGGCCATACCGTCCCGGGCTGACCAGGCGCGGCCGCGCCGCCCGGTTCCAGGATGGGCGGGGCGCTCGACAAGGGATTCGACTCGGGGAAGGCTGGCGCGCTGCCCCAGCCCCCGCCGTCGGACGGAGGCATCGGCGTGGTGGCCGATGGGAACGGCTGGCGGGTCGGCGGCAGGATTTCACGGTTCCAGTCGAGGCCCGACGGGATCTCCGGCATCTGGTCGGTGATGTCCTCGCCGTCGAGGGCGGGGTCGAGCGCCTCGGTCTGGGGGATGGTGGACGGATCGATCGTCGTTCCGGTGGCCGGGTCGGGCAAGCCCGCGGTCGGGCCAGGAATTCGCGCCCGCTCCGTCGGATCCATGTCCGTGGCGGGAAGGCCGGCGCGCCCGCTATCCGGCGACGGCGCATCGAGCGCCTGCTCACGCGCGAAGGCTTCCTCCTGGGCCGCCGTGTCGAGCGGCGGCACGACCGGATCGCCCAGGGGTACCGCGGTGCTATGGACGTAGACGAGCGCTCCCACCCCGATGGTGGTGATCACCGCGAATCCGGCCAGCCCCAGCAGGAACTGGCGAAACGCCGGGGAGATCGATGTCGCACGTTGCAATGGCGCATCGCAGCGCCGGCAATGGGTGTCCGCGTCGGCGTTCTCGAGCCCGCAACGGGGGCATGGCTTGGGCATCGGCTGGCTGTCGGCCCGGGGATGGGGCATTTCTGGTTCCAGTGATCGAGGATATCAGCAAGGCCGGGTCCGGTTGCAGACGGGGTCGGTCGCGCGATACACTGGATAAATGTCCAGTAGTAATGGTGATCGACCAAATCGGAACCGGCGAGCCGTTGCCGGGCGTGGCGCCGTATCGCGCCCACCCGGGCGCTTTGCCCGCGAGCATCGTATCCCCATCGTCGAGGCCGCGGTCGGACCGGACGCGATGGCCGAGGATCATGTCGCACCGTCGCCCGCGACCCAGGTCGCCGACGAGATCGCCCGTCGGCTGATCACCTCCAACCAGTCGCCGGACGTCTTCTTCGAGCGGTCGATCAATCCCTATCGTGGTTGCGAGCATGGCTGCGTCTATTGCTATGCGCGGCCCTACCACGCCTACATGGATCTCTCCCCCGGGCTCGACTTCGAGACTCGGCTGTTCGCCAAGCGCAACGCCGGCGAATGCCTGCGCCGCGAGCTCGCGGCCCGGTCCTACCGCTGTGAGCCGGTCTGCATCGGGACGGCCACCGACTGCTACCAGCCGATCGAGCGAGGCTTGCGGATCACCCGGGAAATCATCCAGATCCTCGCCGAGTGCCGGCATCCGTTCTCGCTGATCACGAAGTCGGCCCTCGTCGAGCGCGATCTCGACCTGATCGCGCCGGCCGCGGCCGCCGGGACCGCGGCCGTCTATGTCACTGTCACCTGCCTCGACCCAGCTCTTGCGCGCGCATGGGAGCCGCGGGCGGCGGCGCCCTGGCGGCGCATCGAAGCGATCCGCCGGCTGGCCGAGGCCGGCGTACCGGTCGGCGTGATGGTGGCTCCCATCGCCCCGTTCCTCAACGACACCGACATCGAGGCGGTCATCGAGGCGGCTGCGCGAGCCGGTGCGCGCAGCGCGCACTACACCATGCTGCGCCTTCCCAACGAACTGCTCGAGGTATTCACCGACTGGTTGCGCGAACGCTTTCCCGACCGGGCGGAGCGGGTGATGGCACGTATCCGCGATCTCCGCGGCGGCCGCCTGAACGATCCGAGCTTCCACGGGCGGATGCGCGGCGAGGGAATCTGGGCCGATCTCATCGCGCGACGCTTCTCGATCGCGGTGAAACGGCATGGCCTGGTCACCGGACGGGCGAACCTGCGTACCGATCTCTTCGTGCCGCCCCGCCCGGGCCCGGAGTCGGCCGATGGCGACGGCTTGCAGGCCTCGCTTTTCTGAGAGGGAGGGGCTTTCGAGGCAGGAGGGACGCGCCTGCGAGCCAGCGCCAGCCTTGCCTCTCGGGTGCCCGCACGTTACAATTTCCGGTTTTCCGCATCAACGGGTCCCAGACAAGGATAGCCACATGGTCGTCATTCGACTGTCGCGCGGCGGTGCCAAGAAGCGCCCCTTCTACAACATCATCGCCACCGATCGCCGTAACCGGCGCGATGGCCGCTTCATCGAGCGGATCGGCTTCTACAACCCGATGGCGGCTGGCCAGGAAATGCCGCTGCGCATCGCGACCGACCGGCTCGACTACTGGCGCGCCAACGGCGCCCAGGTGAGCGCGGCCGTCGAGCGGCTCGCGCGCGAGGCTGCGAAGGCAGCTGTTCCCCAGGCCGAGTCGGCCTGAGGGTCCTCAGGCTCCCGGGGCGGCGGGCGGCCCGCACCGTGGCCTCGTGACAACGACCGGACCCGTTCCGCCGGCCGATCTCGTCGAGCTTGGCCGGATAGCGGGCGCCTATGGTGTCCGTGGCTGGATCCGGGTCAGGCCGCATGGCCGGGCCGACGAATCGGCGCTTCGATCGGCCAGCGAAGCCTGGATCCGGCTCACTCCACCCCGGACCGTACCTCCACCCCGGACCGTCGCATCGGGGTCGATCCCGCCGGCCACGGCTGCGGGCCGACCGGCGCCAAGACCGCCGGATTCCGTCGGCGAGGCCTGGCAGCGCATCGAACTCGTCGAAGCGCGTCCCCACGCCGACATGCTGCTGCTGAGGATGGACGGCTGCAGCGACCGCGAGCAGGCCGAGCAACTGAAGGGCGCCGTGATCGCCGCATCGCGCTCGTCCTTTCCGGAGCCGGCGCCCGATGAATACTACTGGGTCGACCTCGTCGGCTGCGAGGTGGTCGGCCAGGAAGGCCGGAGCCTCGGCCGGGTGCTCGCCATCGATGATTTCGGTGCGCCGCATCCGGTGCTGAGGGTGGGCGGGCCCGACGGCGAGACACGCCTGATTCCCTTCGTCGCGCCGGTCATCGGTGACGTCGACCTCGTGGCGAAGCGGATCAGCGCCGACTGGGCCGCCGACTACTGAGGCCGGGATCCGGCGACACAGGGGATGAAGGGGCGCGGATGCGGATCGATGTGATCAGTCTCTTTCCCGCGATGTTCGCGGCGATCTGCGAGCACGGCATCACGGCACGGGCGCTCGATCGGGGCCTCTGGAGCCTCGAGCGCTGGAATCCCCGCGACTTCACCCACGATGCCTATCGCCGGGTCGATGATCGTCCCTATGGTGGCGGCCCGGGCATGGTGATGCTCGCCGAGCCGCTGGCGGCGGCGATCGCGGCGGCGAGTGCGGCGGCCAGCGCGGCCGGCCCGGCCGATGCGAAGCCACCGCACCGCATCTACCTGAGCCCCCAGGGTCGCCCGCTGAGCCACGAACGGGTCGTCGAGCTCGCTGCCTTGCCTTCGCTGCTGCTGGTGGCGGGTCGCTATGAAGCGATCGACCAGCGGCTGATCGACACCCGCATCGACGAGGAGATCTGCGTCGGGGACTTCGTCGTCTCGGGCGGCGAGCTGCCCGCCATGATGCTGATCGATGCCATCGTGCGGATGCTGCCGGGGGCGCTCAACGACGAGGAGTCCGTCATGCGGGATTCCTTCGCCGATGGCCTGCTCGACTGCCCCCATTACACCCGGCCGGAAGTCTTCGAGTCCCTGCCCGTGCCCGCGGTCCTGATGTCGGGTCATCATGCGCGGATCGCCCAATGGCGTCGCGAGAGGGCCCTGGAGCTCACCGCCGCCCGCAGGCCGGAGCTGATCGCGCGTGCCCGGGCGGCGGGTCGCCTCGATCGGCAGGACGAGCGATGGCTCGCCAGCCATCCGGTTCGCGACGATCTCGCCGCGGACGGCGACAAGACGCTATAATCACCGGTTCACCATCCTCTGGGCGGGCACAGAACATCACCCAAGGACATGGGGCAGAGGCCTCTTGTCGCGCCGCCGAACGATGGTCACGGAGCCGAAATGGACATCATCAAGCTGCTCGAAGAGCAGGAAATCGCCCGCCTGGGCAAGGAAATCCCGGACTTCGCCCCCGGTGATACGGTCGTCGTCAACGTCAACGTGGTCGAGGGCACGCGCAAGCGCGTGCAGGCCTACGAGGGCGTCGTGATCGCACGCCGCAATCGCGGCCTGAATTCCGCCTTCATCGTGCGCAAGATTTCCTCGGGCGAGGGCGTCGAGCGAACCTTCCAGCTGTATTCGCCGCTGATCGACTCGATCGTCGTCAAGCGTCGCGGCGATGTCCGTCGCGCCAAGCTCTACTACCTGCGCGACCGCTCGGGCAAGTCGGCCCGCATCAAGGAGAAACTCCCGGTGCGCAAGGGCGCCAAGGAAGCCAAGGGCGGCTGATGCCGGCATCCGGACGGATCCGCGCTGCGAGGTGAGCGCCAAGCGTTTCCGGCCCCGCAAGACCGGGGACGGGCGACCAGCAACCGAGTCGGAACCGAAGCCTGCCGTACCCGGGCGAATCATCGTGCCCGATGCGCCGACGCTGATCCGTCCGGTCCTCGACCCGACGGCCCTGCCTGCCGAACCGGCCGACGACGGCTTGCTCGCGCTCCCGCCCGAGAAGCTGCTTCTGCCCGCGCTGCGCCAGCGCTTCTACTATCCGCCGGTCGACTGGCACGTCGAGCAGCAGTCCGATCGCGTCCTGCTGCCCGGGGTCGGTGGCGAACTGCGCCCGGCCTCCGTGCTGGTGCCCATCATCGACAGGCCGGGCGGGCCGGTGGTGCTCCTGACCCTGCGCACTACCCACCTGCGGCAGCATTCGGGCCAGGTGGCCTTTCCGGGCGGGCGGGCCGACGCGCAGGATCGCGATGTCATCCATACCGCATTGCGTGAAGCCGAGGAGGAAGTCGGGCTCGATCCCGCTCTTGTCGAAGTCGTCGGCAGGATGCCCGAGTACATCACGGCAACGGGGTTCAGGGTCACCCCGGTGGTCGGCCTCGTCTCGCGCGAGGCCGTCCTGGTTCCCCATCCGGGCGAGGTCGCCGCGGCCTTCGAAGTGCCGCTCGGCTTTCTCATGGATCCACGCAACCATCAGCGACATCGCTACGATATCGATGGCGTGAATCGCAGTTTCTTCGCGATGCCCTGGGGGCCGCCGGGACGCGAGCCCTATTTCATCTGGGGCGCTACCGCGGCGATGCTGCGCAACCTGTACCATTTCCTGCGTGCCGACTGAAGTCGTCGCCGAGATCCGGAACCCTTGAACGAACTGGCCCGATGGGACTGATCGCGCTTGCCCTGGCCCTGCTGATCGAGCAGCTGCGGCCGCTGCGCCCGGACAACCGGCCGCATCGCTTCGCCCGCGAACTGGTCGACCTGGCGCGACAGCATTCGCGCACCGATCGCCCCTTCGATGCGGTGATCGCATGGTTCGCGGTGGTCGCCGGCTCCATCGTGCTGGTGCTCCTGCTCCAGTGGATCGCGGCCGCCATCGGATCCCTGGCGTCATTCCTCCTTCATGTCGCCATCCTCTACCTGACGGTGGGTTTCGGGCAGTTCGGCCACAACCTCGCCGCGATCCTCGTTGCGCTGCGCCGTGACGAGACCGCGCGCGCCGCCCGGCTGCTCGACGACTGGATTGCCGCGGGCGAGCGCCGCGTCGCCATGTCGAGCACGGTGGACGATGCCACGGCGGAGCCACCCGGGCGGGTATGGCTCTGCCGCAGGGCCATCACACATGCCCTCACCAGCGCCTACCGCGAGCTGTTCGCCCCCATTCTTGCCTATCTCCTGCTGCCCGGCGCCGTCGGCCCGGTCGTCTACCGGGTCGTGGACCTGCTCGCGAGGCGCTGGTCGGAGCCGGCACCGTCGGAGTTCGACACGGTGATCGACGACTTCGGCGCCCAGGAGGGTGCGTCGGCCGACGATGAAGCCACGGCCAGTCGGTGGAGCCCCGGAATCGCCGCCGATGCCGGCGATGATGCCCATGCGGGTGTCGCGGCCAGGGGCATGTACATCGTCGACTGGATTCCCCTGCGGGTCACCGCCGCGGGCTTCGCGATCGCGGGCGACTTCGAGGATTCGACCTATTGCTGGCGGGCGGCGATCGCCGCCGGCGCCGGCCGCGATCGCCGCGCGATGCTGGCGGCCATCGGGGGCGGGGCGCTCGGGCTCGATCTCGTCGACCCGGAGCGCGATCGCTATTGGGCGGGAAACCGGGTCGAAGGCGTTCCCGGTTCCTTCGACTGGATGGGAGCGCCCCCCGATGCGGCGGGCATCCGCGGCACCATTGCCCTGATCTGGCGGGCGGCGACCCTGGTGATCGGCCTGTTCGTACTGGTCTCGCTTTCGAGCTGGCTCGGCGGCTGAAGGCGGGTTCGCATTCGATTGCGGAAGTCGACCCGCGACATCGGTGCTCGGGCCTCAGTCCCGTTCGTGCAACTCGGTGAACAGTCGATAGCGCAGGGAGTCGATCTCGCCCGCCTGCGCGGCGCCGCGGATCGCGCAACCCGGTTCCTGGCGATGCGTGCAGCTGTGGAAGCGGCACTTGCCGATCAGCGGCGCGAACTCCGCCATGGCATGGACTCGCTGCGACGCCGACAGATGCGCCAGTCCGAAGGTCTGGAATCCCGGCGAGTCGATGATCCTGGCGTTCGGGGCGACCCGGGGATCGAGCGGGAACAGGCGGCTGAAGGTCGTGGTGTGGCGACCGGTCCCGAGCGCGCTCGAGATCGAGCGGGTGGCCTGTTCGGCTTCCGGTACGAGGACGTTGACCAGCGAGGACTTGCCCATCCCGGATTCGCCCAGCAGCAGCGTGACCGAGTCCGCCAGCCAGGGGCGCATTGCCGCCAGGGCCGCTTGCGGCGCGGCCTGCGCCGCCATCTCGACCACCGGGTGGCCGAGTGCGCGCAGCAGCTCGAGGCGCGGGCCGATGCGCTGGTGGGCCTGCGCGAGATCGGTCTTGTTCGCCACGATGAGCAGGGCGATCCCGGCGGCATCGATCGCCAGCATGAGGCGCAGCAGCAGCTCCTCGGAGTAAGGGGGCTCACCGGCGATCACGATCGCCGCCCGGTCCACGTTGGCGGCCAGCGCCTTCTTCCGATAACGGTCGCTACGCTGCAGGAGGTTGCGGCGCGGTGCGATGCTCTCGATGACCGCCTGGCCGTCCCCGAGCCGTTTCGCCGCAACGAGGTCGCCGACGCAGGCTTCGGTCCGCTTGCCCCGGCTCACCGCCGAGCGCTGGTCGCGGTCCGCCTCGAAGCGGAGAAGGTAGCGGCGACCGTAGCTCGCGATGACGAGGGCGGCTTCAGGCCCCGCCGTCGTCGTGGATGCCATCGGACCTGGCAGCGCAGATGAAGTCGTTGCGGGTCAGGCCGCCGGCCGAATGCGTCGACCAGCGCAGACGGCAACTCGCGTACTCGACTTCCATCCGCGGGTGGTGGTCCTGCGCGTTGGCCATCGCGGCGATGCGATTGACGAAGCCGATGGTGGCGTCGAAGTCGGGAAAGCGGTATTCGCGCTCGATTGCCCCGTCGGTTTCGTTCCAGCCCGGAAGCAGCGCGAGCAGGCTCGCGATCGCGCCTGCATCGAGGGCGGTATCGCGATGTCGGCAGGATTCGGCGCGCAGGGAATCGGCGCTGTCGGCTTGGTTCATGTGGTGGCCTCGGCGGTGGGCGGGGTCATCTCGCGCAATCGGCCGATCCGGATCGCGGCCGGGGGATGCGAATCGTAGAAGACCGAATGCACCGGATCGGGAGTCAGGGTCGAGGCATTGTCCTGGTAGAGCTTCACGAGGGCCGCGACGAGGGCGGAGCCATCGGCGTGGCTGGCGGCGAAGGCATCGGCCTGGAACTCGTCGCGCCGGGACATCAGGCTCGCCAGGGGACCGAGCGGGAAGGTGAACGCCGGCAGCGCGATGAAGAAGAGCACCAGCGCCGCGCCGTCCATCAGCTGCGCCGTGGGCGTCAGGCCCAGGCCCTGGTAGAACCAGGGGCGGCCGGCCAGCCAGGCCAGCAGCCACAGCCCGGCCGCGCTCAGCGCGAAGGCGATCGCCATCCGGCGCAGCACATGGCGATGGCGAAAATGGCCGAGCTCATGGGCGAGGACCGCTTCGATCTCGTTGGCATCGAGCCGGGCGAGGAGGGTATCGAAGAACACGATCCGCTTGGCGCGCCCGAAGCCGGTGAAGTAGGCGTTGCCATGGGCGGAGCGCTTGCTGCCGTCCATCACGAACAGGCCTTTCGAGGCGAAGCCGCAACGGGCGAGCAGGGCTTCGACACGCTCGCGTACGCCGCCCGCGGGCAGGGGTTCGAAGCGGTTGAACAGCGGCGCGATGAGGGTGGGGTAGGCGTAGAGCACCAGGATGTTGAAGCCGACCCAGACCAGCCAGGCGGGGATCCACCATTGTTCGCCGGCGCCTCGCATCAGGGCGAGGATCGCCCAGAGCAGGGGCGCGCCCAGTACGAAACCGACGAGCAGGTTGCGACCGATGTCGCCGATGAAGAGCGCCGGCGTCATCCGGTTGAAGCCGAAGCGGCGCTCGAGGTGGAACTGGCGATACCAGGCCACCGGGAGGCCGACGGCGCCGGCGAGCAGGCTCACTCCCAGCACGAAGCCGATCTGCGCGAGCATCGGCCGCTCGACGGCCAGCCCCGCGAGGAGGTCGTGCAGCCACTGCAGTCCGCCGAACAGGACGAGGATCACCACCAGGCCGGTGGAGATGAAGTCGTCGACCAGGCCCAGGCGGGTGCGCGCGATGGTGTAGGCGGCGGCGCGCCGATGCGAGGCAAGGCCTATGCGATCGGCGAAGGCCGGGGGCACGGCATCGCGATGGGCGGCGACATGGCGAATCTGCCGCAGGGCCAGCCAGGTGCGCAGTCCGGCCGAGAGCGCCAGCGCGAGAACGAACATCGAGGTGAAGGCGAAGGCGTCCAACGGGGTGCTCATGCGAGAATCGGGACGGAGAAAATTATGTCACAGCACGCTGCCACGTCCCTCATGCCACCACTGGACGACATCCGTCCCGATCCGAATCGCCTGCTCTGGCTCGATATGGAGATGACCGGTCTCGATCCCGACCGCGATCGCATCATCGAGCTGGCGATCATCGTCACCGACAGCGAGCTCAACGTGCTCGTCGAGAGCGAAGCCCATGTCGTTCACCAGTCCGATGCGGTGCTCGATGCCATGGACGACTGGAACAAGTCGACCCATGGCCGCAGCGGCCTGATCGAGCGGGTCCGCGCCTCGACGCTCGACGAGGCCGGCGCCGAGGCCGCGATGCTCGAGTTCGCCGCGCGCTGGGTCCCGCCACGCGCCTCACCGATGGCCGGCAATTCCATCTGCCAGGATCGCCGCTTCCTCGCGCGTTTCATGCCCGCGCTGGAAGCGCATTTCCACTATCGCAACCTCGACGTGAGCACGCTCAAGGAGCTCTGCAAGCGCTGGCAGCCGGAAGTCGCGCGCGGCTTCACCAAGCGCGGCGCGCACACGGCGCTGGCCGACATCCGCGAATCGATCGAGGAACTGCGCTACTACCGGGAGCGCTTCATCATGGGGCCGTCCGCCGGTACAGCCTGAAGCGTTCGTCGATCCGGTCGCGGCGCTTGCCCGACCAGGCAAGCTGCGCACCGGGAACCGGCCCCGGCTCGGTGAAGGCGAGCGGCCCTTCGTCCTGGATCAGCAGCCAGTCGCAGGCCTCGCCGGGCGGATCGAGGCGAGCCTCGGCGAAGTAGTAGATGCTCGCGCGCTCGGCACGTCCCAGCCCGCGCGTCTGGACGCAGGAGTCCGATGCGGCGAGCTGCTCGCGCACGCCCAGGCCGATGTCCCGGTAGGTATTGCGGGCGTCGAAGGCGGGCAGCCACAGGCTCATCAGCAGGAACCAGGTGAACACCAGTCCGCCCGCCGAAAGGACCACGGCGCGCCAGATCACCGGCCGCTGGCGCGAGACCCGCCAGCGCACCAGCAGCAGCCAGGCGATCGTCGCCAGGGCGCCGAGCAGGAGCTCGACGAATATCCAGTCGGGGACGAACTCGGGCGCGAACATCGATGCCCGGTAGGCCATGCGCGGCGGGTACCCGGTATTGAAGGCGATCCAGTAGGCCCAGACGGCCACCCCGAGGAGGGTGTAGACGGTGACGGCGAACCAGTCGATCAGGCTGACGATTCCGCGTCGCAGTGTCGGCAGGCCGACCGCCGCAAGCATGGCCAGCGGCGGCACCAGGGGCAGCAGTTCGGCTTCGTCGGCATGGCGGGCGAGGAGCGCCGGCACCGCAAGGCAGGCCAGCGTTGCCAGGGGCAGGGCGATCGCCGGGAGGTCGAGCTTGCTGCGCCAGCGCCCGATGGCCCACAGGGCCAGCGGCCAGACCGGCCAGTAGTACCAGGGTGTCGTCCTCGCCAGGTAGGTGAGGGTGTCGGTGGTGGGCAGCCAGCCGATCGAGCCCGCGTTCCAGGCAAGCCACTGCGACAGGAACTCCCGGGACTCGGGGCTTGCGAACATGAGGGCGAGCGGCCAGGCGGCTCCAGCGGCGATCGCCAGCGGCACGCCGACCGTGAAGCTCGATCGCCAGACCAGGCGAAACGGCTGGGAGATCAGCGGCAGGGCGAGCCAGGCGACGAGCATCGCGATGGCGGGGGCGAGTCCACGCGTCGCCACGCTCGCGGCGATCGCGAGGGCCACGACGACGGCGCCGTGGCGAGGGCGCTCGAGCGACCAGGCGGCGCCGAAGAGGAACATCGTGACCAGCCCGACCTGGCCGGCTGCCGCCGTGGTTTCGTGCATCCGGGTGATGAGGCCGAGGCAGGCGAGCAGCACGAGCAGGCCCGAATCGGCGATCGCGCGGCCGAAATCCGTGCGGCTCGCTCCGGCGCCCAGCGGATCGGGAAACTGCAGCCCGGGACGGCGGCTGAGTGCGTAGCTCGCGTACCAGAAGGCGACCAGGGTGAGGGCGAGTCCGGCGGCCGAGGCCAGCATCGCGCTCTGGTGCAGGGGGGCGAGGAAGGCGAATGCCTTGGCGATCAGGGCGGCGAACACGAATGGCAGCGGACCGCCATCGTCGACCACCCACATGCCGGCGATATTGGGCACCAGCCAGTCGAGGGGGCCGCCACGCGCCATCGTCAGCGCGATCCCGAAGCCGGCGGCGTCGTCCACGCGCCAGGGGTCGCGACCGATGAAGCCCGGCAGGATGTACAGGCCGCAGAGCAGGAGCAGCGCCCAGCGCGGCAGCTTGCGGGCTTGCAGGCGCGTTACCAGGAATGCGCGCATCGGTCGAATGGTCGGATCAGCAATGCCGGGCGGCCCGGTGATGAAAAAAGGCAGCAAAGCTGCCTTCCTGTGCATCATGGCCTGTCCGCGGGCGATTGGCCACCGGTTCGAGCCGGGTGGCGATCCGCGCTCGCCGCGGCAGGCCTGCCCTGAACGAGCCCGGGCTGCCAGGGCGGGGCCGGCGGGCCATGCCGCCAGGGCCGACGGGTGCTCAGCCTCGGCGAGGCGTCGTGCGGCCGAACTTCTGGCGGAACTTCTCGACCCGGCCGGTCTCGATGATCCGCTGCTGGGCGCCGGTGTAGAAGGGATGCGAGTCCGAAGTGACGTCGAGCTTGAACAGCGGGTATTCCTTGCCGTCGTCCATCTTGATCGTCTCGCGGGTATTGGCGGTCGACCGGGTGATGAACTTGAAGCCGCTCGACATGTCCTGGAACACGACCTCGCGATACTCTGGATGGATACCTTGTTTCATGGCTCGATAACCGTATTCTGCGTGATTCGGATCTTCCGCCCGGCCTGACTGCCCCGCGGGCGGCGGAAAACCGGTAATTATACCGTTTGCGCCATCATGTGGAAAGCTTTCGCTGCCATCCCGGGGCGTCCGGCCGCGGATGCGGGCGCAGGACAAGGCGGGGCGCCGCAGACAGTACGCTTTGTACGGCAAGGCGCCCCAACGCGGTCATGCGTCCGCATCCGCAGCCGGATCAGCTGCCCCGGCGCATCATGTCGAAAAACTCCTGGTTACTCTTGGTCGCGCGCATCTTGTCGAGCAGGAACTCCATGGCGGCGAGCTCGTCCATGTCGTGCAGGAGCTTGCGCAGGATCCAGATCTTCTGGAGCACATCGGGCTTGATCAGGAGTTCCTCGCGGCGGGTTCCCGAGCGGTTGATGTCGATGGCCGGGTAGACCCGTTTTTCCATCATCCGGCGATTGAGGTGGAGCTCCATGTTGCCGGTGCCCTTGAACTCCTCGTAGATGACCTCGTCCATCCGGCTGCCGGTGTCGATCAGGGCAGTGGCGATGATGGTGAGCGAACCGCCTTCCTCGATGTTGCGGGCCGCGCCGAAGAAACGCTTGGGCCGCTGCAGGGCATTGGCGTCGACACCGCCGGTGAGGACCTTGCCCGAGGCGGGCACCACGGTGTTGTAGGCGCGGGCGAGGCGGGTGATCGAGTCGAGCAGGATGACGACGTCCTTCTTGTGCTCGACCAGGCGCTTGGCCTTCTCGATGACCATCTCGGCGACCTGGACGTGGCGCGTCGCGGGTTCGTCGAAGGTCGAGGCCACCACTTCGCCGCGCACCGAGCGCTGCATTTCGGTGACTTCCTCGGGCCGCTCGTCGATCAGCAGGACGATCACGAAGACGTCCGGGTGGTTCGAGGTGATGGCGTGCGCGATGTGCTGCATCAGCACGGTCTTGCCGGCTTTCGGCGGGGCAACGATCAGGCCGCGCTGGCCCTTGCCGATGGGCGCGATCATGTCGATGATCCGCCCGGTGATGTTCTCTTCGGCCTTGATGTCGCGCTCGAGCACCATCGGCCGGTTCGGATGCAGCGGCGTGAGGTTCTCGAACAGGATCTTGTTCTTGCTCGCCTCGGGGGAATGGCCGTTGATCTTGTCGACCTTGACCAGCGCGAAGTACCGCTCGCCGTCCTTCGGGGTGCGGACCTCGCCTTCGATCGAATCCCCGGTATGGAGGTTGAAGCGGCGGATCTGCGAGGGCGAGATGTAGATGTCGTCGGTGCTCGCGAGATACGAGGTCTCGGGCGAGCGCAGGAATCCGAAGCCGTCGGGCAGGACCTCGAGCACGCCGTCGCCGAAGATCGATTCTCCGGTCTTGGCCTTGCGCTTGAGGATCGCGAACATCAGCTCCTGCTTGCGAAGCCGGTTGGCGTTCTCGATGTCGAGGCCCAGGGCCATCTCGATCAGCTCCGAGACGTGGAGGACTTTCAGTTCGGATAAGTGCATGGGGTCAGGCCCTGTGGAGCGTGGCAAGGCGGGCGCCACGCGCGAGGCGTGGCGGCGAGGCCGATGGGTAGGGTCGAAACAAACGTGGTGGTTCGATACCGCGGTCGCGGGTCGCGCTGGTCTGGTTGGGACCGGAATGCTAGGGAATCAGGGGTTTTGGCGCGCCGCCTGGCTGATGGGCGCGACCAGTGGCCGATGGCTTGTCGAAACCCGGGCGGAACACCCGGTTCGCCTGCGGGACGTTAGCCCCGCTTACCATCCGGGGCTGGTGCCCCGTTGGACCTTCTGCCGCGCCACCGTGTTGCGAGTGGCTGCGGCTTTGGACTGTACAGCGATCAGAGGTGGCTGTCCAGAAAAACAGTAAGTTGTGATTTCGACAGGGCGCCGACCTTGCTCGCGACCATGGAGCCGTTCTTGAACAGCATCAGGGTCGGGATGCCGCGGACCGCGTACTTGGCGGTGGTGGCGGCGTTCTCGTCGACGTTGAGCTTGGCGATCTGGATGCGTCCGTCGTAGTCGCGCGAGACCTCGTCGAGGATCGGCGCGATCATCTTGCAGGGGCCGCACCATTCGGCCCAGTAATCGACGAGGACGGGGGTATCCGACTTCAGCACGTCCTGCTCGAACGAACCGTCGGTAACCTGCTTGATGGCCATTACAACTCCTTGGATCGAATCACGCGCCGGCAAGTGCGAGCGCAACCTCGGTGAGCGCAACCCCGAGCGAAACCGGTGATGCCGCCCGGGCTTGCCGCTCCAGCCCGGGCTTGCCGCTCCACCCAGTCCGCTCCACTCGGTCCTCGGGAACTTACCACAGCCGGTCGGAGCATGTTGCGCTGCTAGAATGTCCGCGGGCGGGCCTCCCCGCATCGCGGCGTGGCGAACCTGGTCAGGTCCGGAAGGAAGCAGCCATAGTCACTCACCGCGGGTGCCGGGGTTTCGGCTCGCCCACCGACGCCGCCGGGCCGACCGGCAGGCGGGCCGCGACCGCCTCGCGGAGCAATTTCGTCCCGTTTTCATTGCATGGCATATCAGGTACTGGCTCGGAAATGGCGTCCGCGTGACTTCGCGTCGCTGGTCGGTCAGGACCACGTCGTGCGGGCGCTCACCCATGCGCTCGACAACGGCCGCCTGCACCATGCGTATCTTTTCACCGGCACGCGCGGCGTGGGCAAGACCACGCTCGCGCGCATCATCGCCAAGGCCGTGAACTGCGAAACCGGCATCAGTTCCACGCCTTGCGGGAAGTGCCGGGCCTGCACCGAGATCGACGAAGGGCGATTCGTCGACTACATCGAGCTCGATGCGGCGTCCAACCGGGGCGTCGACGAGATGACGCAGCTGCTCGAGAACGCGATCTACGCGCCGAGCGCCGGCCGCCTCAAGGTGTACGTGATCGACGAAGTGCACATGCTGTCGAATCACGCCTTCAACGCGATGCTCAAGACGCTCGAAGAGCCGCCCGGACATGTCCTGTTCGTGCTCGCGACGACCGATCCGCAGCGGGTGCCGGTGACGGTGCTGTCGCGCTGCATGCAGCTGAACCTGCGCAACATGCCGCCGGCGGCGGTGGCCGGCCATCTCGCCGCTGTCCTCGAGGCCGAGGACATCGCGGTCGACGCGCCGGCACTGGGCCTGCTCGGGCGGGCCGCCGCGGGCAGCATGCGCGATGCCCTGTCGCTGCTCGACCAGGCGATCGCCTTCGGCGGCGGGCGGGTCGACGAGGGCTCGGTGCGCGAGATGCTCGGGGTCGTCGACCGGCACGACCTCGCGCGCCTGCTCGATGCCCTGCTGGCCGGGGACGGGCCGGCCCTGGTCGCGCTCGCCGACGACATGAGCCTGGCCAACGCACCGTTCGATCGCACGCTGGCGGAACTGGCCGGCCTGTTGCAGCGGATCGCCGTGGCCGCCGTGGCGGCGCCCGCCGATGACGATCCCGATCGCGAACTGATCGAGCGCTTCGCGGGGACGATCGCTCCCGAGGACCTGCAGGCCTGGTACCAGATCGCGATCCATGGCCGGCGGGATCTCCCGCTGGCGCCTGATCCCGCCAGCGGCTTCACCATGACCCTGCTGCGCCTGCTCGCGTTTCGCGCCGCGGCCGCCGGCGTCGCCGATGGCCCTCCCGCGGGCGGTGCGCCCGCCGCCCGGCCCGCCGGCGCACCACGCGCGGCGGCGGCCCAGGCGCGCGCGGCCGCGCGTGCGGCCGCCGGTCTCGGTGCCGGTCGCGGGGCCGAGGCGTCGAGCCGGCCCGCCGCCATGCCGGCGCAGCGCGCGGCGGCATCCGCTGCGCCGTCCGCGGCCGCTGCCCCGTCCATCGGGCCCGAGCCCGACATCGGCCCGGAGCCTCCGCCCGACATCGGTCCGGAACCGCCGCCGGATTTCGGCGATGCGGGAGCCGGGGCGGCGCCGACGGCCAGGGCGCGCGACTTCGACGGCGACTGGCCGGGGCTCGCCCGGCGACTGTCGGTCAGCGGCATCGCGCGGGAATTCATGCAGCAGAGCGAACTCGTCGTCGCCGAAGGACTGGATTTCACGGTGCGGGTGCCGATTCGTGCGCTGGCCGCGGCGAACACGGTTGCCAGGGCGCGCGCCGCGCTTTCCGAGCACTTCGGTGCCGAGGTCCGGCTCAAGGTCGAAGCCGGCAAGGTCCAGGGCCCGACCGCGGTCGCCCTCGCGCGCGAGCGCGAGGAGGAGAGGCTCGCGACCGCGCAGGCCTCCCTCGAGGCCGATCCCTTCGTCCGTACACTGATCGATGATTTCAACGGGGCCATCGTGCCGGGCTCGGTCCGTCCGCTCGACACCCGCCAAACCGGAGAGAAACCATGATGAAAGGACAGCTTGCCGGCCTGATGAAGCAGGCGCAACAGATGCAGGAGAACATGCGCCGCGCGCAGGAAGAGCTCGCGAAGATCGATGTCGAGGGCCAGTCCGGCGCCGGCATGGTCAAGGTGACCGTGAGCTGTCGCAACGAGGTGCGGCGCGTCGAGATCGACCCGGCGCTGTTCGAGGACGACCGTGACATGCTCGAGGACCTCGTCGTGGCGGCGATGAACGACGCCCTGCGCAAGGCCGAGCAGACCGCCCAGGAGAAGATGGGCGGGCTCACCCAGGGGCTGCCCCTGCCCCCGGGCTTCAAGATGCCGTTCTGAGATGTCGTCCCACGGTCCCGCGTCGCTCGCCGCCCTGACCACGGCGCTGCGCAGGTTGCCGGGTGTCGGCGCGCGCTCGGCGCAGCGCTTCGCCTATCATCTCCTGCAGCATGATCGCGAGGCCGCCCTGGAGATCAGCCGGGCCCTGGCCGATTCGGTCGCCCGCGTCCGGCACTGCGCGCGCTGCAATACCTTCACCGAACGCGAGATCTGCGAGACCTGCGAGTCGACCCGGCGCGATGCCGGCCTGCTGTGCGTGGTCGAGACGCCGGCCGACCAGCTCATGATCGAGCAGACGCATTCCTATCCGGGCCTGTACTTCGTGCTGATGGGACGACTGTCGCCGATCGAGGGAGTGGGGCCGCGCGACATCCATTTCGAGCGCCTGCTGGCCAGGGCCTGCGACGGCGTGGTTGCCGAGGTGATCCTCGCCACCAATTTCACCCAGGAAGGCGAGGCGACCGCCCATTACCTGGGCGAGATGCTGCGCGCGCGCGGCCTGCGGGTCTCGCGGCTGGCCCGGGGGGTGCCGGTGGGCAGCGAGCTGGAATATGTCGATGCGAGCACGATCGCGCATGCCCTGCGCGATCGGCGCGGCGTCGAGTAGGGAAGGGCCGGAACCGCCCTGGTGCACGGCTTCCGCGCGTCCGGTCCGTTCGCGGGCTCCAAGGGAGGAAATGGAATGTCACGGATGAATGGCAGCGCCTTGCGCGGCCTGCGGGTGATCGAGCTCGGGCAGCTGATCGCGGGCCCGTTCGCGGGCCGGATGATGGCCGATTTCGGCGCCGACGTGGTCAAGGTCGAAGCCCCGGCCAGCGCCCGCGGCGAAGGCGGCGATCCCTTGCGCAAGTGGCGCAAGCTCTATCCGGACGATCCCTCCGGCACTTCGCTGTGGTGGTCGGTGCAGGCCCGCAACAAGCGCTCGGTCTGCATCGACCTGCGCCAGGCCGAGGGCCAGGAACTGGTGCGTCGCCTCGCGGCCGGGGCCGATATCGTCATCGAGAACTTCCGTCCCGGGGCACTCGAGAAATGGGGCCTGGACTACCAGGCCCTGTCGGCCGGGAACCCCGGCCTGGTGCTGGTGCGGCTCTCCGGCTACGGCCAGGACGGGCCCTACCGGGACCGGCCCGGATTCGGCGCGATCGCCGAATCGATGGGCGGCATGCGCTATGTCACCGGTTTTCCTGATCGGCCGCCGGTACGGCTCAACCTGTCGATCGGCGATTCGCTCGCGGCGCTGCATGCGGTCATCGGCGCCCTGATGGCGATCCACCAGCGCCGGGAGTCGGGTCGCGGGCAGGTGGTCGACGTGGCGCTCTACGAATCGGTGTTCAACATGATGGAGAGCACCCTGCCGGAGTTCGACCGCTACGGTATCGTGCGCGAGCGCACCGGCACCAACCTGACCGGAATCGTGCCCTCCAACACCTACCCGACCGCCGATGGCCAGCACATCGTGATCGGGGGCAACGGCGATTCGATCTTCCGGCGCCTGATGCAGGCGATCGGGCGCACCGACCTCGCCGACGATCCGACGCTGGCGAACAACGCCGGCCGCGCCGGTCGCGCCGACGAGATCGACGCGGCGATCTCGGCCTGGACCTCGCAGCGTCCCCTCGAGGAGGCGCTCGAGGCGATGGCCGCGGCCGAGGTGCCGAGCGGCCGGATCTACAGCGCCGCCGACTGGGAGGGCGATCCCCAGTTCCAGGCGCGCGGCATGATCGAGCGCGTGCCGCTGGCCGATGGCAGCACGCTGGCGATGCTGGCGGTGGTGCCCCGCCTGTCGGATACGCCGGGCGGGATCCGCTGGGCCGGTCCCGCGCTCGGAGAGCATACCGACGAGGTGCTCGGCGAACTCGGCCTCGATGCGGCAGAAATCGAGGTTTTGCGCAGCAAGGGCGTTATCTGAGCCGGCGACGCTCTGGTAGAATCGCTCCTCGGAAAAGCTTCGCCTTGGCCACTTCCCGCCGGATTCGACGGCGGGCGGCCGTCGGTACCCGGGCCGGTCCGGTTTGCGGTTTCCAGCCGCTACCCCGACCCGACTCCTGATTTCCCACGTCGTCGTCGCGCTGCAAGTTCGCGCCGCCGGCGCGTGGCCGGAGTCGGCGGCTCAGCCGATCGCCCGGCCTCGACCCGGTGAAGCCCGAACAGGAGCCCCCGACATTGCTGCCCCAACGCCCCGATGCCGTCCTCGCCCTCGCCGACGGCACGATATTTCGCGGCTACTCGATCGGCGCGCCGACCGAGGCCTCCGGTGAAGCGGTCTTCAACACCTCGATGACCGGGTACCAGGAAATCCTGACCGACCCGAGCTACTGCCGCCAGATCGTCACGCTCACCTATCCCCATGTCGGCAACGTCGGGACCAATCCCGAGGATGCCGAATCCTCGCGGGTGCAGGTCGCCGGCCTCGTCATCAAGGACCTGCCGCTGCGGATGTCGAACTGGCGCGCCACCGAAACACTCGACCGCTATCTCGCGCACGAGGGCATCCCCGGGATCGCCGGCATCGATACCCGCCGCCTGACCCGCCTGCTGCGCGAGGGCGGTACCCAGAACGCCTGCATCGTCGCCGCCGCGGCGCCCGGCGAGACGATCGATACCGAGAGTGCGATCGCCGCCGCCCGCGGCTTCCCCGGGCTCGCCGGGCTCGACCTCGCCAAGGTCGTCTCGACGCCCAGGGCCTACCGCTGGTCGGAGGGCTCCTGGCGGCTCGGCAGCGGCCACCTGGCGGCTGCGCCGGCCCGCTTCAAGGTCGTCGCCTACGATTTCGGGGTCAAGCGCAACATCCTGCGCCTGCTCGCCGACCGCGGTTGCGAGGTCGTCGTCGTGCCCGCCGAAACCAGCGCCGAGGACGCGCTGGCCCACGGCCCGGACGGCATCTTCCTGTCGAACGGACCCGGTGATCCCGAGCCCTGCGACTATGCGGTGGCCGCCACCGCCGAATTCATCGAGCGCTCGATCCCCATCTTCGGCATCTGCCTCGGCCACCAGATCCTCGCCCTGGCCAGTGGCGCCAGGACCGGAAAGATGAAGTTCGGCCATCATGGGGCGAACCATCCGGTTCGCGACGAAACCGACGGCAGGGTGGTGATCACCAGCCAGAACCACGGCTTCGCCGTGGCCGCCGACAGCCTCCCGTCGCATCTGGTGGTCACCCATCGCTCGCTCTTCGACGGCTCGATCCAGGGCCTCGCCCGCACCGACAAGCCGGCCTTCTGCTTCCAGGGCCACCCGGAGGCAAGTCCGGGCCCCAACGACATCGGTTACCTGTTCGACCGGTTCATCGCGCTGATGGAAAGCGCCCGCGAACAAGGAGCCTGAATCCATGCCCAAGCGAACCGACCTCGAGAGCATCCTGATCATCGGCGCCGGCCCGATCGTCATCGGCCAGGCCTGCGAATTCGACTACTCCGGCGCCCAGGCCTGCAAGGCGCTGCGCGAGGAGGGTTACCGCGTCATCCTCGTCAACAGCAATCCGGCGACGATCATGACCGACCCGGACACGGCCGACATCACCTACATCGAGCCGATCACCTGGCAGGTGATCGAGCGCATCATCGAGAAGGAGCGGCCCGATGCGATCCTGCCGACGATGGGCGGACAGACGGCACTCAATTGCGCGCTCGACCTGCACCACAACGGTGTCCTCGAGCGCTTCGGCGTCGAGCTGATCGGCGCCTCGCCGGAAGCGATCGACAAGGCCGAGGACCGGCTCAAGTTCAAGGACGCGATGACGAAGATCGGGCTCGGCTCGGCCCGCTCGGGCATCGCCCATTCGCTTGCCGAAGCCTGGGAGGTCCAGCGCGGCATCGGCTTCCCGGTCATCATCCGCCCCAGCTTCACCCTCGGCGGCACCGGCGGCGGCATCGCGTACAACGCCGAGGAGTTCGAGACGATCTGCAAGCGCGGCATCGAGGCCTCGCCGACCAACGAGCTGCTGATCGAGGAATCCCTGATCGGCTGGAAGGAATTCGAGATGGAGGTGGTCCGCGACCGGGCGGACAACTGCATCATCGTCTGCTCGATCGAGAACCTCGACCCGATGGGCGTGCACACCGGCGACTCGATCACGGTGGCGCCGGCGCAGACGCTGACCGACAAGGAATACCAGCTGATGCGCGTCGCCTCGATCGAGATCCTGCGCGAGATCGGGGTCGAGACGGGCGGCTCGAACGTGCAGTTCGCGGTCAATCCCACCGATGGCCGCCTGATCGTCATCGAGATGAATCCGCGGGTCTCGCGTTCATCGGCGCTGGCATCCAAGGCGACCGGCTTCCCGATCGCCAAGATCGCCGCCAAGCTGGCGGTCGGCTTCACCCTCGACGAGCTTCGCAACGACATCACCGGCGGCGCGACCCCGGCTTCATTCGAGCCGACGATCGACTACGTGGTCACCAAGATCCCGCGCTTCGCCTTCGGGAAGTTTCCCCTGGCCGACTCCCGGCTCACCACCCAGATGAAGTCGGTCGGCGAGGTGATGGCGATCGGCCGGACCTTCCAGGAAAGCCTCCAGAAGGCCCTGCGCGGCCTCGAGACCGGCATCGATGGGCTGGACGAGCGCTCCGACGACGAGGACGACATCCGCCGCGAACTCGGCGAGCCCGGTCCGGAGCGAATCCTGTACGTGGCCGATGCGATGCGCATCGGCATGAGCCTGGACGAGATCAACGACGAGTCGGCGATCGATCCCTGGTTCCTCGCCCAGATCGCCGAGATCGTGCGGCTCGAGGGCGAGGTGCGCCGGCGCGGGCTCGATACGCTGACCGAGGCGGAGATGCGCCTGCTCAAGGCTTCCGGTTTCTCGGACCGGCGGCTTGCGAAGCTGCTCGGCGCCCGGGCCGACGAGGTCCGGGCACGTCGCCACGCGCTGGGCGTGCGGCCGGTCTACAAGCGGGTCGACACCTGCGCCGCCGAGTTCGCCACCGATACCGCCTACATGTACTCGACCTACGACGAAGAGGACGAGGCCGCGCCTTCGGACCGGCGCAAGATCATGGTGCTCGGCGGTGGCCCCAACCGCATCGGACAGGGGATCGAGTTCGACTACTGCTGCGTCCATGCCGCCTTCGCCCTGCGCGAGGACGGCTACGAGACGATCATGGTCAACTGCAATCCGGAAACCGTCTCGACCGACTATGACACCTCCGATCGCCTCTACTTCGAGCCGCTGACCCTCGAGGACGTCCTCGAGATCGTGGCGATCGAGAAGCCCGAGGGCGTGATCGTCCAGTACGGCGGCCAGACGCCACTCAAGCTGGCGCTCGAGCTCGAGGCCAACGGCGTGCCGATCATCGGCACCTCGCCGGAATCGATCGACATCGCCGAGGACCGCGAGCGCTTCCAGAGCCTGCTGAACGAGCTCGGCCTGCTGCAGCCGCCCAATCGCACGGCGCGCACCGAAGCCGAGGCGCTCGATCTCGCCAGCGAGATCGGCTATCCGCTGGTGGTACGGCCCAGCTATGTACTGGGCGGCCGCGCCATGGAGATCGTGCATGAGCAGCGCGATCTCGAGCGCTACATGCGCGAGGCGGTGAAGGTCAGCGAGGACAGCCCCGTGCTGCTCGACCGCTTCCTCAACGACGCGATCGAAGTCGATGTCGACTGCATCTGCGACGGCAAGCGGGTGCTGATCGGCGGCGTGATGGAGCACATCGAGCAGGCGGGAGTCCATTCGGGCGATTCGGCATGCTCGCTGCCGCCGTATTCGCTGTCGACGGACCTGGTGGACGAGCTCAAGCGCCAGAGCGCGGTGATGGCGCGGGCGCTGAACGTGGTCGGCCTGATGAACGTGCAGTTCGCGATCCAGGAGGCCGGCGGCGAACACCGCGTGTTCGTGCTCGAGGTCAATCCGCGCGCATCGCGTACCGTGCCCTATGTGTCGAAGGCGACCGGGCTGCAGCTGGCCAAGATCGCGGCGCGCTGCATGGCCGGCATCTCGCTCGAGGCCCAGGGCGTGCCGGACGAGGTGGTGCCCTCGCACTATTCGGTGAAGGAGGCGGTGTTTCCCTTCGTCAAGTTCCCGGGCGTGGACACCATCCTCGGTCCCGAGATGAAGTCGACCGGCGAAGTCATGGGAGTCGGCGTGAGCTTCGGCGAGGCCTTCGTCAAGTCGCAGCTCGCCGCCGGCGTCACGCTGCCCGACGGCGGCGGCGCCTTCCTGTCGGTGCGCGAGGCCGACAAGCCGCGCATCGTCGAGGTGGCGCGCGGCCTGCACCAGTTCGGCTTCAAGCTGTTCGCCACCAAGGGAACGGCGGCGGTGATCGCGGCCGCCGGCCTGCCGGTGAGCCGGGTCAACAAGGTCCAGGACGGCCGTCCGCACATCGTCGACCGGCTGATCAACGGTGACATCGCGATCGTGGTCACCACCGTCGAGGACCGGCGCGGCGCCATCGCCGATTCGCGCTCGATCCGCACCACCACCCTGGCCCAGCGGGTCGCCTTCTACACCACGATCGCGGGCGCCCGGGCCGCCGTCGAAGGACTTGGATACCAGAACGGCATCGAGGTCTATCGTCTGAAGGAGTTGCACGGATCCTGAGTCCTTCGGGGCGTATCGGAGCCGCTTGCGGTTCGCCCGGCTGTCGCCGGCGACGATGCCGGTGTAGACTACCGGCAGACAAGGGCGTCGGCCCGGACGGTCGACGCATCGCAACACGGAAAGCCCCGGATTCGCGCAAACGATCCGGGGTTCTCGTTTTTTGGTCAGGAGGCGGAGTATGGCCACCATTCCATTGACGGCGCGAGGCGCTGGACTGCTCAGGGAAGAGCTGCGACGACTGAAGTCGATCGAGCGCCCCGCGGTGATCCAGTCGATTGCCGAAGCCCGTGCGCAGGGCGACCTCTCCGAGAATGCCGAGTACGATGCCGCGCGCGAGCGCCAGGGCTTCATCGAGGGCCGGATCGCGGAACTGGAGTCGAAGCTGGCCAATGCCCAGATCATCGACCCGGCCGAACTCGATACCGACGGACGCGTCGTCTTCGGTGCCACCGTCGAGATCGAGGACGTCGAGAGCGGCGATGTCGCGATCTACCAGATCGTCGGCGACGACGAGGCGGACATCAAGTCCGGCCGGATTTCCGTGTCGAGCCCGATCGCCCGCGCCCTGATCGGCAAGCATGCCGAGGACGAGGTCGACGTGCAGGCGCCCGGCGGCCTGCGACAGTACGAAATCAGGAGCGTGCGCTTCGTCTAGGTGTGGCGCGCCGCTTGCCGACAGTCGCGATCGGACCGCTGCCGGCGCGGCGCTGAACCACCGGCACCGGCTTCGCCTTGCGCCGGGGGGGCGCGCCTGTGGCGGCGAGCTTCTTGGGCACATGCTCGCGTGGGGCTTCCGGCGGGCGCTGGCGGTAGACGACGAGGAGCTTGCCGATCTCCTGGACCGGCTGGCAGCCGAGCTCGGCGCAGAGGGTCGCCATGATGTCGCGGCGCTGCTGGCGATCGTCGCCGAACACGCGCAGCTTGATCAGCTCGTGAGCGGTGAGCGCCCGGTCCGCCTCGGCGAGCACGCCAGCCGACAGGCCGGCGTCACCGATCATCACGACCGGATCGAGATGATGCGCGGCGGCTCGCAGCTCGCGGCGTTGCGCGGCCGACAGGGGCGGGCTTGCAGGGGCGGGCGATGGCATCCACGTATTGTAGGATGCCGCGGGCATGCCGGTGGTGGCATCGAGCCACTGCGGCGCAGCGGGGCCGAGGGCCGGACAGATGGCGAAGAAGGGCAGGGGCAAGGGCAAGGTCGATCGGGCATGGCTGGATCGCCATGTGAACGATCCGTACGTGAAGCTCGCCCAGCAGCATGGCTACCGGTCGCGGGCCGCCTACAAGCTTCGCCTGATCGACGACCAGGAGCGGCTGATCCGCCCGGGAATGCATGTCGTCGACCTCGGCTCGACCCCGGGCGCCTGGTGCCAGGTCCTGCGCGAGCGGCTGACCGCGCCCGGTGGGCGGCTGCAGGGGCGTATCGTCGCCCTGGACATGTTGCCCATGGAGCCGGTCGCCGATGTGGAATTCCTGCTCGGCGATTTCCGGGAGCCGGCGATCCTCGCGGAGCTCGAGGCCCGTCTCGGCGGCTCGAAACTCGATCTCGTCGTCTCGGACATGGCCCCCAACCTGAGCGGGGTGGCGGTGGCCGATGCGGCGCGGATGGCCGATCTGGCCGAGCTCGCCCTGGAGTTCGCGGCGGCCCACCTGAAACCCGAGGGGACGCTGGTGGTCAAATGCTTCCATGGCAGCGGCTACAGCCAGGTGGTCGAGGGCTTCAAGCGGGTTTTCCGGCAGGTGAAGGTCCGCAAGCCGGCCGCTTCGCGCGCGGAATCGGCCGAAACCTTCCTGGTCGGCACCGGTTTGCGCGTTTCCGGCTGAATTCCCCGGCAAATGTCCCTTTATGTATCAATAGCTTGCGTGTAGCTTGCAACTGGCGCGCGCATCCCAATCTGCGTAGAATCGACAGGGCTTGTCAAGGAGCCGATTCGTGAACAATCTTTTCTCAAAAGCGGCGGTCTGGGTCGTCGTTGCGTTCGTTCTGTTCATGGTGTTCAAACAGTTCGACGCGAATCCCGGCCGTGTCGGCGACGTGCCGTATTCGCAGTTCATGGCCGACGCCCGCGACGGACGAATCGACTCGGTCTCGGTCGAGGGCCGGGTGCTCAAGGCCCGTACCCGCGACGGCAAACAGGTGATCAGCTATGCGCCGCCCGACTTCTGGATGGTCAGCGACCTCATGAAGTACGGTGTCGAGGTCAAGGCCAAGCCCGAGGAAGAGCAGTCGCTGCTGTTCTCGATCTTCGTCTCCTGGTTCCCGATGCTCCTGCTGATCGGCGTCTGGGTGTTCTTCATGCGCCAGATGCAGGGCGGCGGGCGCGGCGGCGCGTTCTCCTTCGGCAAGTCGCGCGCGCGCATGCTCGACGAGAGCAACAACACCGTCACCTTCGCCGATGTCGCCGGCTGTGACGAAGCCAAGGAAGAGGTCCAGGAGATCGTCGACTTCCTGCGCGACCCCTCCAAGTTCCAGAAGCTCGGCGGACGGATCCCGCGCGGCGTGCTCATGGTCGGATCCCCCGGTACCGGCAAGACGCTGCTCGCCCGGGCGATCGCCGGCGAGGCCAAGGTGCCGTTCTTCTCGATCTCCGGCTCCGACTTCGTCGAGATGTTCGTCGGGGTGGGCGCGGCGCGGGTCCGCGACATGTTCGAGAACGCCAAGAAGCACGCCCCCTGCATCCTGTTCATCGACGAGATCGATGCGGTCGGTCGCCAGCGTGGCGCCGGCCTCGGTGGCGGGAACGATGAACGCGAGCAGACGCTCAACCAGCTGCTGGTCGAGATGGACGGCTTCGAGACGGGGCAGGGCATCATCGTGATCGCCGCCACCAACCGCCCGGACGTGCTCGATCCGGCACTGCTGCGTCCGGGTCGCTTCGACCGCCAGGTGGTGGTGCCGTTGCCCGACATCCGGGGCCGCGAGCAGATCCTCAATGTGCACATGCGCAAGGTCCCGATCGGACCGGACGTGCGCGCCGACATCATCGCGCGAGGCACCCCCGGCTTCTCGGGCGCCGACCTCGCTAATCTCGTCAACGAGGCGGCGCTGTTCGCGGCCCGGCGCAGCGCCCGGCTGGTGGACATGGTCGACTTCGAGCGCGCCAAGGACAAGATCATCATGGGCGCCGAGCGCCGCTCGATCATCATGCCCGAGGACGAGCGTCGCAACACCGCCTACCACGAGTCCGGCCACGCGCTGGTCGCCCGCCTGCTGCCCAAGACGGACCCGGTGCACAAGGTGACGATCATCCCGCGGGGCAGGGCGCTCGGCGTGACCATGCAGCTGCCCGAGGGCGACCGCTACAGCATGGATCGCGAGCGCATGCTCAACACCATCGCGGTGCTGTTCGGCGGTCGCAT
>Ga0172382_10001149_pt1 | contig 48036 bp, 41 predicted proteins | sample Leawel138RmetaG_FD_122245 | JGI IMG/M metagenome (GOLD analysis project Ga0172382, IMG submission 122245) | Leachate microbial communities from a municipal landfill in Southern Ontario, Canada - Leachate well 138R metaG | ecosystem: Engineered > Solid waste > Landfill > Unclassified | place... | reverse complement strand
GCCTCATGCAGGCGCCCTCGGGTCAGGTGCTCATCGGCCTCGCGCTGTTCCTCACCTTCTTCGTCATGGCGCCGGTGTTCGATCGCATCAACGACGAGGCACTGCAGCCCTACCTGGGCGACACGCTGAGCCTGCAACAGGCCGCCGAGGCCGGCAGCAAGCCGCTGCACAGTTTCATGCTGGGCCAGACCCGTGAGCCCGACCTGGCGCTGTTCACGCGCCTGTCCGGTCGCGAGGACGGCTACGAGAATGCCGAGCAGATCCCCTTCAGTGTGCTGGTGCCGTCCTTCGTTACCTCCGAGCTCAAGACGGCGTTCCAGATCGGTTTTCTCATTTTCATCCCCTTCCTGGTCATCGACCTGGTGGTGGCGAGCGTGCTCATGTCCATGGGCATGATGATGCTCTCGCCCATGATCATCTCGCTGCCGTTCAAGGTCATGCTGTTCGTGCTGGTGGACGGCTGGGCGTTGGTGATGGGCACGCTCGCCAGTTTCTACGTGCAGTGAGGTCGCCATGACCCCCGAGACCGTCCTCACCGTGTTTCAGCAGGCCCTGGAAGTGATCCTGGTGCTGATCCTGGTGCTGCTGCTCCCTGCGCTCGTGGTCGGCGTGCTGGTGGCCATGTTCCAGGCCGCCACCCAGATCAACGAGCAGACCATGAGCTTCATTCCCAAGATCCTGGTCACCTTGGGCGTGCTCATCATCGCCGGCGCCTGGATGCTCAACCTGCTGGTGGACTACGCGCGGCGCCTGTTCGACAGCATTCCGGTGCTCATCGGCTGAGAGTGTGGTGGGATGAAGACAACGGCCCAACGCAAAGGCGCAAAGGCGCAAAGGATGCTGGAGGCATCCGTATCTCGGCGAGTGAAGCCCGATGTCCACCTTTGCGTTCTTTGCGGCCTTCACGTCCTTGCGTTGCATCCTTCTTCCCTACGCCAGGCGGGAGGGTAGCCATGCACTTCACGGCGGCGGAGATCACTGCGTTTCTGGGCGGCTTCCTGTGGCCGTTTTTCCGCATCGGCGCCATGCTCATGGCCGCGCCGATCTTCGGCGCCCAGACCGTGCCGCCACGGGTGCGCCTCGGCTTGGCTTTCCTCATAACGCTGGTAGTCGCGCCCATGCTGCCGGCGCAACCCGCGGTGGACCCGCTCTCCCTTTCGGCGGTGGTGATCATCGTGCAGCAGGTGCTGGTCGGCGCCGTGATGGGTTTCGCCCTGCAACTGGTGTTTAGCACGGTGATCGCGGGGGCGCAGGTGATCGCCATGCAAATGGGCCTGGGCTTCGCCGAAATGGTGGATCCGGCCAACGGGCAACAGACGCCCGTGCTCGGCCAGTTCTACCTGATATTTACCACCCTGGTGTTTCTGGCGATGAACGGTCATCTGCTGTTGGTGGAACTGGTCATCGAGAGCTTCGACACGCTGCCCGTCGGTCCTGTCGGCCTGGATCGGGACGCCTATCACGTCCTCGCCGGCTGGGGTACGCACATGTTCGCCGGCGCGGTGTGGCTGGCGCTGCCGGCGGTGGCCTCGCTGCTGGTGGTGAATGCCGCTTTCGGCGTCATGTCACGCGCCGCGCCGCAGATCAACATCTTTTCCGTGGGCTTCCCGGTGGCGATGATCATGGGCTTCTCCGTGCTGCTCATCGCCGCCCAGAGCATCACGCCCCAGTTCATGTCCATCACCGAGCAGATGTTCGACATCCTGCGGCGGGTGCTGGGAGGAGGGGACTGAGATGGCCGAGAACGACGGCCAGGAACGCACCGAACAACCGACTCCCAAGCGCCTGCAGGAGGCGCGGGAGAAAGGTCAGGTTCCGCGCTCGCGCGAGTTGAGCACGGCGGCCACGCTGCTGGCCGGCGCGGGCGCGTTCCTGATCCTCGGCGAACCCATGATGCGCTCGCTCATGGGTCTCATGACCGGCGGTCTCACCCTGCGCCGCGAGGATGTGTTCGATACCACGGTGCTGGCCGCGCGGCTCGCAGGCGGTCTCATCGACGGCGTGTGGCTGGCAGCGCCGCTGTTCCTGCTTTCCATCGTGGCCGCCCTCGCCGCGGCCGTGGCGCTGGGTGGCTGGTCCTTCAGCACCGAGGCGCTCAGCTTCAAGCCCGAGAAGCTCGATCCGGTGAAGGGTCTGGGTCGCGTGTTCTCCTGGCGCGGGGTGGTGGAGATGCTCAAGGGCCTGGCCAAGTTCGTGGTGGTGGCCACCGTGGCGGTGCTGTTCCTGCAGTTGCAGGGCCCGCGCTTCCTGGGGCTCGGCGCCGAGCCGCTCATGCAGGGGCTTGCGCACACCGGCAACCTGGTGGGTTGGGCCTTTCTCTCGGTGAGTGCGGCCATGCTGCTGGTGGTGGCGGTGGACGTGCCGTTTCAGCTCTGGGATCACAACCGCCAGTTGAAGATGACCAAGCAGGAGATCAAGGAGGAGTTCAAGCAGACCGAGGGCTCCCCCGACGTGAAGGCGCGCCAGCGCCGCATCCAGATGCAGATGGCGCAGCGCCGCATGATGGAGGAAGTGCCAAAGGCCGACGTGGTGATCACCAACCCGACCCACTACGCCGTGGCCCTGCGTTACGACCAGCGTGAAATGAACGCGCCGGTGGTGGTGGCCAAGGGCGCCGATCTGCTGGCCGCGCGCATCCGCACCCTTGCCGGCGAGAACGATGTGCCCATCCTGTCCGCGCCGCCGCTGGCCCGGTCCCTGTACCATACCACCGAGCTCGGCAACCCCATCCCCGCCGGCCTCTACCGCGCCGTCGCACAGGTGCTCGCCTACGTCTACCACCTGCGCCAGGGGCCCATTTACAACCGCGACGGCACGACGCCCAACCTGGACGACCTGCCCATCCCTGAGGACCTGCGGCGGGATTGATTATGCAAAAGACATTAACCACGGGGGACACGGGGAACACGGGGAAAGATGAATGCTGGTACAGCGGTGCGATGCGACACAGGTGCATGGACATGACACGGCAAGAGAATGACGCAAGGGGATGCACGTCTCTTTTTCCCCCCGTGTTCCCCGTGTCCCCCGTGGTAAGGCTTTTTTCTTTCTTCCCCAGGACCGCAGACACATGGCTGAAGTGAATACCGCAGGGATCATGACCTTCGTGCGCACCATGAGCCGCAATGGGTTCGGGGCTCCGCTGGTCGTGGTGATGCTGCTGACCATGGTGGTGGTGCCGCTGCCGCCGTTTCTGCTGGACGTGTTCTTCACGTTCAACATCGCGCTGTCGCTGATCATCCTGCTGGTGTCCATCTATGCGCTGCGGCCGCTGGATTTCGCGGTGTTTCCCACCATCCTGCTCATCGCCACGCTGCTGCGCCTGGCGCTGAACGTGGCGTCGACGCGCGTGGTGCTGCTGGAGGGGCATCAGGGCACCGGCGCGGCGGGCCAGGTGATCGAATCCTTCGGCGAGTTCGTGGTGGGCGGCAACTACGCGGTAGGTCTGGTGGTGTTCATCATCCTGGTGATCATCAACTTCGTGGTGGTGACCAAGGGCGCCGGGCGCATCGCCGAGGTGTCGGCCCGCTTCACCCTGGATGCCATGCCCGGCAAGCAGATGGCCATCGATGCCGATCTGAACGCCGGTCTCATCGACCAGGACGAGGCGCGCCGGCGGCGTGGCGAGGTCGGCCGCGAGGCCGACTTCTACGGGGCCATGGACGGTGCCAGCAAGTTCGTGCGCGGCGATGCCGTGGCGGGCATTCTCATTACCGTCATCAACATCATCGGTGGCCTCGCCATAGGCATGCTGCAGCACGACCTCGCTGCCGGCGATGCGGCGCGCATCTATGCCCTGCTGACTATCGGCGACGGCCTGGTGGCGCAGATCCCCTCGCTGGTGCTGTCCACGGCGGCGGGTATCATCGTCACGCGCGTGTCCGCGTCCGAGGCCATGGGTGATCAGGTGAGCGGCCAGTTGCTCGGTGACCCGCGCGCCCTGGGCGTCACCGCGGGCGTGCTGGGTATCATGGGCCTCATTCCGGGCATGCCCAATTTCCCGTTCCTCTTGCTGGCCGGTGCCGCGGGCGGCGGCGCCTGGTGGCTCGATCGTCATCACAAGCAGAAGGCGGCGGCCGAAGCCGCGGCCAAGGCCCAGCCGGCGCCACCGCCGCCCGGCCCCGAGACGCGCGAACTCACCTGGGATGATGTGCCGCTGGTGGATCCCATCGGCCTGGAGGTGGGTTATCGCCTGATCCCGCTGGTCGACAAGGCCCAAGGTGGGCAGCTCATGCCGCGCATCAAGGGCGTGCGCAAGAAGCTGTCCCAGGAGCTGGGTTTCCTGGTGCCCGCGGTGCACATCCGCGACAACCTGGACCTGACGCCCAATGCCTATCGCATCACCTTGCTGGGGGTCACCGTGGGCGAGGCCGAGATCCATCCGGACCGGGAAATGGCCATCAATCCCGGTCAGGTTTACGGTCAGATCGAGGGCTTGAGTGGCAAGGACCCGGCCTTCGGGCTGGAGGCGGTGTGGATCGAGCCGCGCCAGAAGGATCAGGCCCAGAGCCTGGGCTACACGGTGGTGGACCCTACCACCGTCGTGGCCACCCACCTGTCCCAGGTCATCCAGACCCACGCCTACGAACTGCTCGGGCATGACGAGGTGCAGCAGCTGTTGCAGCAGCTCGCCAAGGGCGCACCCAAGCTGGTGGAAGACCTGGTGCCCAAGCTGTTGCCGCTCAGCGTGGTGGTGCGCGTGCTGCAGAGCCTGCTGGCCGAGGGCATCCCCATCCGTGACATGCGTACCATCGCCGAGACCCTGGCGGAGCAGGCCACCCGCACCCAGAATGCCGGGCTTTTGACGGCGGGTGTCCGCGCGGCGCTGTCGCGGCTTATCGTGCAGAAAATCAATGGCTTGGCTAACGATCTCCAGGTCATCACCCTGGCGCCAGAGTTGGAACAGATATTGCTGAGAAGCGTACAGGCGTCAGACGACGGTGGCGGCGGCCTGGAACCGGGCCTTGCCGAGCGTCTCCACCAGGGCCTGTCGGACACCACCAAGGCCCAGGAGATGGCAGGAAGGCCGGCGGTATTGCTGGTTTCCGCCCCCATCCGTGAGCTGCTCGCCCGCTTTGTGAAACACACGATTCCGCAACTCCATGTGCTCGCGTACAACGAGGTGCCCGAGAGCATGCAGCTGAGGATCGTCGGCACGATAGGTAACTGATCCGCCGCCCGACCGGCCTTTCCCGGCGGCGGATGCGAGGGCTGTTGGGATGAAGATCAAACGCTATTTCGCCGCCGACATGCGCCAGGCCCTGCAATTGGTGCGTGAGGAGCAGGGGCCGGATGCGGTCATCCTGTCCAACCGCAAGGTCGACGGTGGGGTCGAGATCGTCGCCGCCCTTGACTATGACGAGGCGCTGGTGGAACGCATGACCCAAGAGGAACCCAAGGCCCCCGCTCCGGAGCCGCGTCCCGCCCCTGTCACCCAGGCCGCCGTCCCCGAGCCACCGCCCCCCCGCGCCGAAGCGCGCGTGGAGTGGTCCCAGGACCCGGCCATCACCGCCATGCGCAATGAGATCAAGACCCTGCGCGGTCTGATGGAGACCCAGCTCACCGGCCTGGCGTGGACCGAGGTACGCCACCACCAGCCCCTGCGCGCCCAGGTGCTGGAGCGCCTCATGCACCTGGGTCTCGGTGCCGGGCTGTGCCGTGAGCTGGCGGATCGGGTGCGGTACCGTGACGATGGGGAACACAACTGGCGCCAGGCCCTGGGCCTGCTGGCGCGCCGGATTCCCGTCACCGATGACGATATCCTGAACCACGGCGGTGTGGTGGCCCTGGTGGGGCCCACCGGTGTGGGCAAGACCACCTGCGTGGCCAAGCTGGCCGCCCGCTACACCCTGCGTCACGGTCCGGACCGGGTGGTGCTCATCACCACGGATTCCTACCGCATCGGCGCCCAGCAGCAGCTGCGCACCTTCGGGCGCCTGCTCCACGCCCCGGTGTACATGGCCAATGATGCCGCCGAGTTGGGCCGGCTGTTGGAGACTTTGCGTGATACGCCGCTGGTGCTCATCGATACCGCCGGCGCCAGCCCGCGCGACGTTCGCCTGGCCGAACAAATGGCGGTGCTGGGCGCGGGCCGGGGCGTGGTGCGCACCTATGCGGTGCTTGCCACCACCACCCAGCGCAAGGCGCTCGAGGAGACGGTGCGCGCCTTTGGTAACGTCGCCCTCGATGGTTGCCTGCTCACCAAGCTCGACGAAACCGCCAGCCTGGGCGAGGCGCTGTCCGTGGTGGCCCAGCGGCAGTTGCCCGTGGCCTACATCTCCGACGGCCAGCGCGTCCCGGAAGACCTGCAGCCGGCGCGCGCCAACAACCTGGTCACGCGCAGCGTAGGCATGATGCGCCACAGCGAACCGCCCGCCGAGGAGGCGCTGGCGTTCAGTTTTGGAGGCATGGTGGGTGGTGCCTATGGCTAGCAACGATCAAGCGGAAGGACTGCGACGCATGAGCAGACCGCGCCCCGTGCGTGTCATCACCGTGGCGAGCGGCAAGGGAGGCGTGGGCAAGACCAACGTCTCCGTGAACCTGGCCACCGCCTTCGCGGAGCGCGGGCGCAAGGCCATGATCATGGATGCGGACCTCGGCCTCGCCAATGTGGACGTGGTGCTGGGCCTGCACCCCGCCTACAACCTGTCCCATGTGATGACGGGTGAACGCACCCTGGAGGAGATCATCGTGGATGCCCCGGGCGGTATCCAGGTCATCCCGGCGTCCTCCGGTCTGCAGCGCATGGCGGAACTCACCGCGGTGGAGCATGCCGGACTCATCCGTGCCTTCTCCGAACTCGCACTGGAGCTGGACGTGCTCATCGTGGATTGCGCCGCGGGCATCTCCGACAGCGTGGTGTCCTTCAGCCGCGCCGCCCAGGAGGTGGTCGTGGTGGTGTGCGACGAGCCCGCGTCGATCACCGACGCCTACGCACTCATCAAGCTGCTCAACCGCGAACACGGCATGCGCCGCTTCCGTATCCTGCCGAACATGGCCCATTCACCGCAGGAAGGGCGTGAGTTGTTCCAGAAGATGATGAAGGTGACCGACCGCTTCCTCGACGAGGTGGTGCTCGATCACGTGGGCAGCATTCCGTACGACGAACACCTGCGCAAGGCGGTGAAGAAGCAGCGCGCCGTGGTCGAGAGCTTCCCGCGCAGTCCGGCGGCTGCAGCCTTCGGCGCCCTTGCCGAGCGCATCGAGGCCTGGCCGCTGCCGGCCGTGCGCGGCGGTTACCTGGAGTTCTTCATGGAGCGCCTGGTGCAGAACGCAGGCAGTGAGGATCCCCTGAGGGCCATGTTATGAACGTGCTGGCCGCTTACGCCTCTGCCAAGGCCGAGTCCACGGACGCGCAGGTGGAACACTACGCACCGCTGGTCAAGCGCATCGCCCATCACCTTATGGGCAGGCTGCCACACTCGGTGCAGGTGGACGACCTGATCCAGGCCGGCATGATCGGCTTGCTGGAGGCGCTCAAGCATTACGACGACGCCCACGGCGCCAGTTTCGAGACCTATGCCGGCATCCGCATCCGCGGCGCCATGCTGGACGAGGTGCGCCGCAACGATTGGGCACCACGTTCGGTGCACCGCAAGGCGCGCCAACTGGCCGAGGCGGTGCACTCGGTGGAGACACGTGAAGGCCGCGAAGCCAGCGCGCGCGAGATCGCCGCCGAACTGGAGATCTCCCTGGACGAATATCATGTGCTGCTCGCCGACGCGAGCGGTCACCGCTTCTTCAGCCTGGACGACACGACCGGGGGCGACAGCCCTATCGTCGAGCATATCCCCGACGAACGCCCGGGTGTGCTTGCGGGCCTGCAGCATGATGAATTCCAGGGCGAGCTGGCCGAGGCCATCGCCGGCCTGCCCGAGCGCGAGCGCCTGGTCATGGCGCTCTACTATGACGAGGAATTCAACCTGAAGGAAATCGGCGCGGTACTGGGCGTGACCGAGTCGCGCGTATGCCAGATTCACAGCCAGGCGCTACTGCGCCTGCGCGCGCGCCTGGCAGCGGGGTAGGCCCTTGAAACGGGAAGTAAACGGCCGTAACGGGCGGCAGAGGATCGTATGATCGGATGGATTTATGTAGCGCGGAGCCCGCGACGTACCGGCGGCAGGGCCGGTTAGGTTTTCATCGGAGGCTGTCTTGGACAAGAACATCAAGATTCTCATCGTGGACGACTTCTCTACGATGCGTCGCATCATCAAGAACCTGCTGCGTGACCTCGGCTATAACAACACCAGCGAGGCCGACGACGGGCTCACGGCCCTGCCCATGTTGCAAACCGGCAACTTCGATCTGCTCATCACCGACTGGAACATGCCCGGCATGCAAGGCATCGATCTACTGCGTACCGTACGCGCAGATCCCCGGCTTGCCACCCTGCCGGTGATGATGGTCACCGCCGAGCAGAAGCGCGAGCAGATCATCGAGGCGGCCAAGGCCGGGGTGAACGGTTATATCGTCAAGCCCTTCACTGCGCAGACCCTGAAGGACAAGCTGGAAAAGATTTTCGAACGCGTGGCGGCTCGCTAGGCCTCGCACGGGAGCGGTTACATGAGCAATGACTTGAGCGTACTGCACGAGGACTACGTCAGTCGTGCGCGCGAAATGCTGCGCCACATGAAGCAGGGCGACGAAGCGGAAACCGCTCGCCTGCTCGACGAAATCGTGCACCTGCGCGAGGACAGCCTGTTTCGCGAACTGGGCAGGCTGACCCGGGATTTCCACGACTCATTGAACAACTTCCGCCTGGATTCACGTCTGGCCGACATCGCACAGAACGAGATCCCGGATGCGCGTGACCGCCTGTCTTATGTGATTTCCATGACCGAGCAGGCCGCCAACCGCACCCTCAATGCCATCGAGGATTCACTGCCCGCCTGCGAGGCGTTGGAGTCCCGTGTCAGCCAGCTGCGCGAGCAGTGGGCGTGTTTCACACGCCGCGAAATGGATGCACCGGCCTTTCGCAACCTGTCGCGCGACCTGGAGGCCTTCCTTGGCGAAGCCGGCGATGATCTGCAGCGCTTGCGTGCCAACCTTCAGGACGTACTCATGGCCCAGGGATTCCAGGACCTCACGGGACAGATCATCCGCCGTGTAATCACGTTGGTAGAGGAACTGGAGCGCAATCTGGTGGAACTGGTGCGTATCTCGGGCCAGAAGCTGGCGCAGCCTGCCAAGGAAGCCAGGCAGGTGTCCGCTGCCGATGTACATGGTCCTGCGATACCGGGCCTGGATACCGGTACCGTATCCGGTCAGGACGAAGTGGACGACTTGCTCTCAAGTCTCGGTTTCTGAAGATAGAGCCATGCCCTTGGACACAGACGACGAGATCCTCCAGGACTTCCTGGTCGAAGCCACGGAAATTCTCGAGAAGCTCAACGAGCAACTGGTGGATCTGGAGCAGCGTCCGGACGACCACGAACTGCTCAATGCAGTGTTTCGCGGCTTCCACACCATCAAGGGTGGCGCGGGCTTCCTGAATCTGGCGCCACTGGTGGAGGTCTGCCATCGCGCCGAGGACGTATTCAACCTGCTGCGCAATGGTCAGAAGGCTGTCACGCCCCAACTCATGGACGCCATGCTGCCCGTCCTGGACGTGCTGAATGCGCAGTTCGACGACCTGCGTGCCGGTGAGGAGCCGGCACCGGCCGATAGCGGGCTGCTGGAGACACTGGAAGGGCTCAATCATCCTGATGACGCCGTACCCCCTGCCGCGTCTCCTGCTGCGGTGGGCCCCGCCGCGGCCACGGCCGAGCGCCCGGGGACCGCTGACAACGTGGTGCCGGCAGCCGATGCCGCGGAGGCCATCGTCGCCGGCGACATTACCGACGAGGAATTCGAAGCACTGCTCGACGCCCTGGAAGCACCTGCGGCGGGGGAGCCTGCGGCGCAGATGGCGCCGCTAGCAGCGCCGACGCCCACGGGCGACGACGAGATCACCGAAGAGGAATTCGAGGCACTGCTCGACCAGTTGCACGGCAAGGGCAAGTTCACTGGGATACCGAAGGACATCGACGCAGTGCCCGCCGCAGCACCCGTGCAGGCGGTCCCTCCCAGCGACGACATCACGGAGGAGGAATTCGAGGCCCTGCTCGATCAGCTGCACGGCAAGGGCAAGTTCACGGGCGTGCCGAAGACCACCGAGGCTGTGGTGTCGCAGGCACCGGTTGTGCCAGCGAGTGCACCTGCACCTGCAGTGGCCGCCAGGCGCGCAGGCAGCGACGAAGACAAGAAGGGTGGCGAGCACGCCCAACAGGAGACCACGGTCCGGGTCGATACCAAGCGCCTCGACGACATCATGAATCTTGTGGGTGAACTGGTGCTGGTGCGCAACCGCCTGGCCTCCTTGGCCCACGGTGAAGGCCAGGGCCGCGAGGACGTGGCCAAGACGGTGGCCAACCTGGACGTGGTCACGGGGGACCTGCAGGCGGCAGTCATGAAGACGCGCATGCAGCCCATCAAGAAGGTATTCGGGCGCTTTCCGCGCGTGGTGCGCGACCTCGCCCGCAACCTGAAGAAAGAGGTCAATCTGGTCCTCGAGGGTGAGGACACCGACCTGGACAAGAATCTGGTGGAAGCCCTTGCCGATCCGCTGGTGCACCTGGTGCGCAATGCGGTGGACCACGGTATTGAGGAGCCGGCGAAGCGTGAGCAGGCGGGCAAGTCCCGTACCGGCACGCTACGCCTGTCCGCACAGCAGGAGGGTGATCACATCCTGCTGCTCATCGAGGACGACGGTGCCGGCATGGATGCCGAGGTGCTGCGGCGCAAGGCGGTGGAGAAGGGCATGATGGACGCCGAAGCCGCGGCGCGTCTCGATGCCAGGGAATGCTATCACCTCATTTTCGCCGCCGGATTCTCCACCAAGGCACAGGCCTCCGACGTGTCGGGCCGCGGTGTGGGCATGGACGTGGTGAAGACCCGTATCGCCCAACTCAACGGTACCGTGGATGTGGACTCGAAGCTCGGCGAGGGCACACGGGTTGTCATCAAGGTACCGCTGACGCTGGCCATCATGCCCACGCTCATGGTGAAGCTGCAGGGCCAGACCTTCGCCTTGCCGTTGCCCAGCGTAAGCGAAATCTTCCATCTCGATCTCACGAAGACGAATATCGTCGACGGTCAGCGCGTGGTGGTGGTGCGCGAGAAGGCGCTGCCGCTGTTCTATCTCACCCGCTGGCTGGTGAAATCCGCCGCGCACGATCCGCTGCCCACCTCCGGGCATGTGGTCATGGTGCACGTGGGCAACCAGCAAGTGGGTTTCGTGGTGGATGAACTCATCGGCCAGGAGGAAGTGGTCATCAAGCCCCTGGGCGCGCTCCTGCACGGTACGCCTGGCCTGGCCGGCGCCACCATCACCGGCGATGGCCGCATCGCACTCATCATTGACGTGCCCAGCCTGCTCAAGGCCTACGGCCAGCGCCGACGGTGAAAGACAACATGAAGAAACAGCCCAACGCAAAGGCGCAAAGGACGCCAGGAACGCAAAGGTATCCAAGCGCCGGAGACCCTTTGCGGCCTTTGCGTCCTCTGCGTCTTTTTTCGGAAGGATGACGGATGGCTATCCGCGTTTTAGTGGTCGATGATTCGGGCTTTTTCCGTCGGCGGGTGACGGAGATGCTGAATTCCGATGCGCGCTTGCAGGTTGTCGGCGCGGCGGAGGACGGCGCCCAGGCGGTGGAGATGACTGCACAGCTGAAGCCGGACGTGATCACCATGGATATCGAGATGCCGGTGATGGACGGCATTACGGCGGTGCGCCGCATCATGGCGGTGAATCCAACCCCCATCCTGATGTTCTCGTCGCTTACCACCGATGGCGCCAAGGCCACGCTCGACGCACTCGACGCCGGCGCCGTGGATTACCTGCCCAAGAAATTCGAAGACATCTCGCGCGACAGGGACGAGGCCAAACGCCAGCTCTGCCAGCGTGTGTACGCCATCGGCTCGGGTCGCAGACACCAGACCGTGCGGCCCCAGGCGGTTTCGGCCGCGGCGGCGGTCGCGACAAAGCCACATGGCTTCACGCCAACGGGCGCCGTGGCGGCGCGCCGCAGCCATTGCAGAATCGTGGCCATCGGCACGTCCACCGGCGGGCCGGTGGCGCTGCAGGAAGTGCTCACCCGGTTACCTGGAAATTTCCCGCTGCCGTTGGTGCTCATCCAGCACATGCCGGGTTCCTTTACACCGGCCTTCGCCCAGCGCCTCGACCAGCAGTGTGCCATCAAGGTGAAGGAAGCGGCGGACGGTGATCTCCTCGAGGCGGGCGTGGCCCTGCTCGCACCGGGCGGCAAGCAGATGGTGGTGGAGCAACGCGCCGGCCGCGCCTTCATCCGCATCACCGAGAGCGTGCCGGGGCAGACCTACAAACCCTCCGTCGACACCACGTTCACCTCACTGGCTCGTGTGTTCCCGGGCCAGGTACTCGCCGTGGTGCTCACCGGCATGGGCGCGGACGGTCGTGAGGGCGCACGCCTGCTTAAGCAGGGTGGCTCGACGGTGTGGGCGCAGAATGAGGCCACCTGCGTCGTCTACGGCATGCCCGCGGCGGTGGTGGATGCGGGTCTCGCCGACCAGGTGCTTGCCCTGCATGACATCGGCACGGCCCTCACGCAACGGGTTCAGTGAACATGGACATCCTCACCATCCTCGGTCTCCTCCTCGGTTTTGGTGCCATCCTGGGCGGCCAGTATCTGGAAGGTGGCAGCGCCAGCGCACTGGTGAATGCGCCGGCGGCGCTCATCGTGCTCGGCGGCACCCTGGGGGCGGTGATGCTGCAGTCACCGCTCACCACCTTCATGCGCGGCCTGCGCATGCTCACGTGGGCTATCCGCCCGCCACGCATTGCCGCCGACGAGGCCATCGACAGGATCATCGAGTGGAGCAACACCGCTCGCAAGGAAGGCCTCTTGGGCCTTGAGTCCATCTCCGAGACCGAGGCCGACCCCTTCGCGCGCAAAGGCCTGCAACTGCTGGTGGACGGCAGTGAGCCGCAGGTGATGCGCGCCATCCTCGAGGTCGAGGTGGAGACCCGCGAGCAGAGCGATCTGGCTGCGGCCAAGGTGTTCGAGAGCATGGGTGGTTACAGTCCCACCATCGGCATTCTCGGTGCGGTCATGGGGCTCATCCAGGTGATGAACAACCTCTCGGATCCGAGCCGTCTGGGCCACGGTATCGCCGTGGCCTTCGTAGCCACCATCTACGGCGTGGGACTTGCCAACCTGCTGTACATCCCGTTGGCCAACAAGCTGCGCAGCGCCATCCGCGCCCAGGCGCAGTTCCGCTACATGATGATCGAGGGCATCGTGTCCATTGCGGAAGGCGAGAACCCGCGCAACATCGAAACCAAGCTGCAGGGCTTCCTGCACTGAGGCCGCCATGGCGCGCAAGCGGAAATGCCACGAGGAGCACGACAACCTGGAACGGTGGATGGTGTCCTATGCGGACTTCGTCACCCTGCTGTTTGCCTTTTTTGTTGTCATGTACGCCATCTCGTCGGTGAACGAGGGCAAATACCGCGTGTTGTCCGACACCCTCATCAACGCCTTCAACACCACGCCCAAGAGCGCACAGCCGATTCAGGTGGGGGACGACGGCCTTTCCGGCAGGCCGAGGATCATCGAGCCCATGGAACACCGGGTGGGCGACCTGCCGGATAATCCCATCGAGCAACTGGTGCAGATCGCTGCCGATTTCGAGCAGGCCATGGTGCCCTTCATCGAGGATGAGATGGTGAGCGTGCGGCGCGAGGATTTCTGGGTGGAACTGGAGCTCAACACCTCTTTCCTGTTCGAGAGCGGCAGTGCGGAACTGGAGGACACGGCCATCCCCATCCTGCAGCGGGTGGCCAACGTATTGAAGAAATATCCCAACCCGATCCAGGTGGAAGGCTTTACGGACAACGTCCCCATCAATACCTATGCCTACCCGTCCAACTGGGAGCTCTCGGCCGCGCGCGCGGCCAGCGTGGTGCACGTGTTCATGAATCAGGGGGTGAAGCCGGAGAACATGGCGGCCGTGGGTTTCGGTGAATACCGGCCGGTGGCCGACAATGCCACCGCGAGCGGCCGCAACCGTAACCGCCGTGTGCTGGTGGTGGTGCTGGCCGACAAGGATTCGCGTCGGCTGCTGGAAATCGTGCGCAGCGGGGGACAGTGATGCGGGTGTTCGCCGTTGCCAACCAGAAAGGCGGCGTGGGCAAGACCACCACCGCGGTGACCCTCGCCGGGCTGCTGTCCCAGCGCGGCTATCGCACCCTCATGGTGGACCTGGATCCGCACGGTTCCCTCACCACCTATTTCGGTTTTGATCCGGACACGCTGGATCACAGCGTGTACTCACTGTTCCAGAGCGCACCGCACCCGAACCCGACGGGCGTGGTGCGTCCCACACGCTTTGCAAACTTGCACCTGCTGCCTGCATCCAGCGCTCTGGCCACCCTGGACCGCCAGCTCGGTGCGCGCGAAGGCATGGGTTTGGTATTGGCGCGCGCCCTGGCGCAGTGCACACAGCGGTTCGACGTGGTGTTCGTGGATTGCCCGCCCGTGCTGGGGGTGCTCATGGTCAACGCGCTCGCCGCCAGCCACGCGTTGCTCATTCCGGTGCAAACCGAATTCCTTGCCATGAAGGGCCTCGAACGCATGTTGCACACCCTGGGCATGATTCTGCGTGCGCGCAAGCGTCCACTGCCCTATCTGGTGGTTCCCACCATGTTCGACCGACGCGTGCAGTCCTCGCTGGAAAGCCTCACGGCACTGCGCGATCGCTTCCCCGACGTGCTGGCAAAGACGGTTATCCCGCTGGACACACAATTCCGTGAGGCCAGCCAGCACGGCGCACCGCTGAATTACGTCAATCCGCAGGCGCGCGGGGTCATCGCCTATACCGCGCTGGTCAACCAGTTGTTCGCCGGAGGCGATGCATTGGTGAGGACAGGCTCGTGAGCAGACCCGCCCCCACCCTGGTGGATGAGCGCCAGGCACTCGATCTCTATCTCGAAGCACTGCTGCGCGAGGTGCCGGAATCGGTTGCTGAGCCATCGCCACCGGTACCGGCACCCGCAGCGCCCGCACGGGATACACCGGCGCCGGCGAGTACCGTGGCCACGGCGCCTGCGTCCCAGGAGGCCGCACCGCCGCCGGATTGGGGACGCCGGCGCTTCCAGGCCATGCTGTTTCGCACCGCCGGGCTCACGCTTGCGGTGCCGCTGGCGGAGCTTTCCGGCGTGCAGGAATGGGCGGCTTCGCCCGTGACGCCGCTGCCGCGCCATGTGGACTGGTTTCTCGGCCTGGTGCGCTACCGCGGGCGCAGCGTACCCGTGGTGGACACGGCGCTGCTGGTGCTGCCCCAGGAACGGCGTGCGCGCCTGAGCACCACGGCGGCGGAGCGGTCCACGCGCATCGTCTTCATCGGCGAAGGTGACTGGGGCCTGGCCTGCGACGACGTAGCGGAGGTGATCACCCTGGAACCCGATCAGGTGCGCTGGCGCACCTCGCGCACGTCACGCAGCTGGCTGGCAGGCACGGTGATCCAGCATATGTGCGCCATCATCGAACCGGCCGCCTTCGCACGCCTGCTGGCGGCCGGCGTGTCCCATGCGGGGCTGGCGTGGTCCGAAGAAGGTACGGGAGAACTGTCATGAATAGGGTCGCGGAACAACCGTCGGCGATGGCCACCGAAACCAGGGCCGCACACGATGCCGGCCGCTTCGTCACCTTCCGTCTCGATGCCGAGAAATACGGCATCAACGTGATGCAGGTGCGCGAGGTGCTCAAGATTACCGAGATTGCACCGGTGCCCGGTGCCCCTGGTTTTGTGCTCGGCATCATCAACCTGCGCGGCAATGTGGTGACGGTGATCGATGCGCGTCAACGCTTCGGGCTGCAGCCACGGGACATGGACGAGGCGACACGCATCGTCATCATCGAGGACGGCGAGCAGGTGGTCGGCATGGTGGTGGATAGCGTGGCCGAGGTGATGAACATTCTGCCGACGGAAATCGAGTTGGCCCCGAACGTCGGCAACGACGAGAGCGCAAAATTCATTCAGGGTGTGAGCCATCAGGGCGAGGAACTCACCATCCTCATCGATCACGCCCGGCTGTTCAGCCTGGAGTAGTCCCATGCCGGACGTCGGACGCGTCACACCGGGAAAACCCATCTGGCCCGAGCCGCATGAGGACGAGGCGCGCCGCAGGCGCGAAGAGCAGGGGCAGGACGCGGGCAAGCGTGAAAAGCGGGACACGCCGGAACCGCCATCCCATCCCCCCGACAGACCGCCGGCCGACGGACATATCGACGAATACGCATGAGCATGGAACTGACCCTTTCACTGGCGGCGCTCGCCATCGCGCTTTGGGCGCTGCTGCTGGCCTTCAGGTTGCTGAAGCAGTCCCGTACCGAGCGTGCACGCCTGGAAACCGTGCTGGGCGACGTGCGCTCCCTGGGCAGCGCCGCCATGAGCGTCGGTCAGCGGTTGTCGCTTGCCGAGCAGGGACTGCGCCACATCGCCAAACGGCAGGACGAACTGGGGTTGCGCCAGGAACAGCACGACGACCCGGATGCGAGGTCCTACGAGCAGGCCAGCAAACTGCTGCGCAAGGGTGCGGGTGTGGAAGAGCTCATGGACATCTGCGGTATCTCGCGGGGGGAGGCGGAGTTGCTGGTGATGATGAACCGGATCGAGGGCGAAAAAACGCGTTGAGGGTGTTCTGGAGTCGTAGGGCACGTTGGCGCGCAGCGCCTACGTGACACGATATTTGAAGGATGCGCTTCGCGCGAAGATTGTTTTGACGGGGGATTCCGTCCCCTACGCCGGGTTCCTTTCCTTTGCCAGGCCAAAGAAAAGGAACCAAAAGAAGGGTGGCCCGGCGCGTCCCCCTTCGGGGCTGTTTCCGCCTTAGGCTGCGTTGCTCGGCGAGCCATAGGGGACCCCGGAAGAACGCTCGCTTCGCTCGCTCAAGAAGGCGCTTCGCGCCAAGAAGATGCTCTTGCGTAGGTCACGTTGCGAAGCTACGTGACACGTTCGAACCGCAGAATGTCACGTAGGCGCTGCGCACCAACGTGACCTACGGCGGGTGGTCATCGCCACGGTGGGATTCGCCCCCCTCACCCTGTCGAGGGAACGTTACTTTCAGGAGCGCAGCTGGGTTCTTCGATCCTTCCACGCGGCGCCGAGCCGCAGCCACCGGCCGCGTTACCCATGCATTTCGCGTCCTTTGCGTTCATTCGCGGAATTCTTCTCCGCGCCGCTGTCAGGGCGTACGCCCGGTGACCCAATAGGCGAAGGCGAGTACTTCGGCCACTGCCACGTACAGCTCGCGCGGGATGCTCTCTCCCAGATCGAGCCGCGCCAGCAGGCGGCACAGTTCCGGGTTTTCCTGTAACGGGATGCCGTGCTCGCGGGCCTTGGCGAGGATGGCATCGGCCACCTCGCCGTGGCCCTTGGCGGTCAGGCGCGGTGCATTCCTGCCGTCGTAATGGAGCGCCACGGCCGTATCCGGTTTCTTGTCGCGGTCGTTCATACGCGTTCCCTCAGCAGCCCCTGGGGCAGGCGTTCCTCGCTGCTCGCCTGTCCGGTGTGCGCCTCCAGGGTGCCCACCTCCAGCCCGGCGGCGCGCAAGCGCGTGTCCAGCAGGCCGAGGGAGGCGCCGATGCGCTCGGCCAGTTCGCTGCGTGCGGCGAAGAAGCGGGTGCTCACGGCTTCACCACTCCAGGCAATCACCGCGCGCAAGGGGCCGGATTTGCCGTCACCCAGTTCGAGTGTGATGGTCCACGGCGCCCGGGCTTCCGCCTCGCCGTCGGCTTCCGGTTCGCGCCGGATGCGCAGCATGAGTGTCTCCAGTTGCTCGCCCTGGCGGAACGGCAGTTCCAGGACGAAGCTCGGCTCGCGTTCGCCGGACTCGGGCAGGGCGCGCAACTGGTGCAACTCGATGCGCGCCAGCGCACCTTCGGCATGTCGGGTGAGGGCACGCAGGGTTTCGGTGGCGGCGTGGTCAGGGTCCGCCGCATCTTTATCGGGGCGGGCGGGCGTCGGCGCGCGTAGCAGATGGAGCAGGCGTAGTAGCAAGCCCTTGAGGTCGGAAGCCACCGATTCATGGCCGGCCGGGGGCGCGCCTGCCGGTAGGGGCGGTGCCTTGACCACTGAAGATGGGAGGGCCGGGGCGGTGGTCGGTGGCACCGACGCGGCCAATCGCGCTTCGAGAAAAATTCCCGAACGCTCCACGGCTTGGCGCAGGCCGTCGGCCGTGGCCAGGCGGCGCGGTTCCAGCACCTGCGCGGTGAGCTGTGCGGCAAGCGCACGCACCGACGGTGGCAACCGGCTGTCAGCGACCGCACGGACGAAGGTCTGGATGGCGGGCGCCAGCGGTTGCTGGCGCGGCAAGGCCTGGCGCAGGGCCTGGTGCAGCACCGCCCGCTCGGGCGGGGGTGGTATGCGCAGCCGCCAATGGCCGGGCCGGGGTTCTGCTTCCAGCGACAGGCGCTGGCCTGATTGCAGCGGGACCTCGGTGCGGACCTCCAGCGCCCGTCCCTGGATGAGCACGCGCGCGGTGCCCTGGTCCGCGTCCGCGGAAACCACCAGCGCCTCCAGTACGGCGCCGGCGCGCCAGGCCGCCAGCAGGGCAGGGGCGACGCGGCTGAGCAAGATGAGCGAAGGCCGCTCGGCGGCGAGGCGCATCAGGTCCATGGCACTGTGATGAGGAGAGTATCCGCTGATCGCACTGTCATTTATGATGCGCCAAAACGGAGTCGGGGCATGAAGAATCTGCAGCAGAACTGGTACGTGCGTCGCAAGGGGCGGGTCACCGGGCCCTACCCGGCGGGGTTGGTGTCACGTTACGTTCTGCTCGGGCGCATCAAGCCGGACGACGAGGTCAGCGCCGATCGTGCGGCCTGGTTGCGGGTGCGTGAGGTGGATGCCCTCGTGCCCCAGGTGATGCGTGATGCCGAGGCCCATCCGGACGATCCGGAACTGCAGGAAAAACTGCAAGCGGCGCGGCGCTGGGCCGATGAGCGGCGCCACCCGCACGTGCCGCTGCCCGCGGACAGGGAGCGCCGCCGCGGCGAACCCGTGACGCGTGTGCGTCCGGTGGTCGAGGCGGAACCCACCGGCCCGCGTGCGGTGCACTACCTGGTGCTGGTCCTTCTGGTAGCCGCGGTAGTGGCCGTGCCTTTCCTGCTGCCGGAACCGCAACCCGCCAGTTCCTCGGATTGCTCGGCATTACCGGCGCCGGGAGTGAACTGGAGCGCCTGTCTGCTGAGTGGCCGCGATTTCGCCAACATGGATCTCGACAGCGCTGTGCTGCGCTCGGCAGATCTCAACACCGCCAACCTGCGTGCCGCCAATCTGCACCGCGGCGATCTGGCCTACGTGAATTTCGCGCTGGCCAATCTCCGTGGCGCCAATCTCTCCCACGCCAACCTGCTTGGTGCCAACCTGCGTGGCGCCGACTTGATCAACGCCAATCTCCGCGACGCCGATCTGCGCTATGCGATCCTCGCCGACGCGCGCCGCGAAGGCGCAGACTTCACCGGCGCACGCCTCGATTTCGCGGAGTGGGAAACGGGTGTGCAATGCCGGGCCCATTCCGTGGGGCATTGTGTCATCGATTAGCTTGGGGGAATTCAGCGCAAGGTCGCGAAGGTTTTGTCGGTCAGGTTGCGCGCAGCGCTACCTGACATTTCCTGGCAGCGCGGCCATGAACCCGTGCCATCAATACCGGCGTTTCCTTTAGCCCCGCGACACTGCCGGACCACTTTGCTCTGACTCGACTACAGCAGCCGCGCGTAGCCCGCCCGGGTGTGTGCCGGCGATCGGATAGGCGACCGCGGTCAGATCCCCGTTGATGCGTCTGAGGTCACGTATGACGTCGATATAGACGGCGCTGTTCTTCAATGACTCGGCCTCGCCCTCGCGCAGACGGTCGAAGTGCGCCTCCACTGCGGCCCGTTCCAGGGTGCGCACGGCATCTTTTTCCTTCAGGAGGCGGCGCGCCAGAAGCGGGTCACGCGTCAACAGTACGTTGAGGGACAACTGCAGGTTTTCGGCCACGCGTGCGTGGATCTCCCTGAGACTCGCCAGCTCGGGGGTCGAGAAGTGGTAGCCGTGGTATACCCGCTTTGCGGCAATCTCCATCAGGTTCTTGTCGATCACGTCGCCGACGTGTTCCAGGTTCACGGTGAAGCGGATGATCTCCATGCACCGCTGGCTCTCCTCAAGCGTCATGTGCGTGCGCGAGAGCTGAATCAGATAGTGCTTGATGGCCTCGTGCAGGCGATCCACCTGGTCGTCGTCTGCACCTACTTGCTTCAGCAGTTCGGCATCGTTGTGTTCCAGGACCTCTATAGTGCGCTGCAACATATGGCTCACCAAATCCCCCAGGCGCAGGCATTCACGCGCAGCGCAGGCGAGGGCTTCGGAGGGGGTACCCAATGCCTCCGGATCCAGGTGTTGGGGAATGGCGGGGTCCGGGGTGGCGGGGGCATCCGGCAGCAGTCGTACGGTCACCCGTGCCACCTTTTCCGTGAGGGGCAGGAACAACACCGCCACTGCCAGATTGAAGCCCAGGTGCGCATGCACGGCCGCGCGGCCGTGCGAGGCATCCAGCACCAACAGCCACTCTGCCAGATTGGACAAGAGCGGCAGCACCACAAGAGCAGCGACCCCGCGCATGAGCAGATTGCCAAGCGGCACCCGGCGCGCAGGTGCCGGGGCACCTGTCTGCAGGGTGTACGGTGCGATTGCGCCCCCGACGTTCACGCCGAGAACCAGGGCAAGCACGAGTTCGGACGACAATGCACCGGCGCTTGCCAAGGCGGCAACCAGCAACACCATCGCCAGGGTTGAATGGGCAAGCCACGTCACGAGTGCGGCACACAGCAGGGCCAGGAAAGGGTCGCCTTCGAGCGCGGTGAGCAGCACGCTGAAACCCTGGGCTTCTCGCAGCGGCGCGGACGCGGCCGTGATGGCGCTCAAGGCAAACAGCATCAATCCCAGGCCGATCACGATGCGGCCGATGTTACGCGGCCGGTCGGCGTGCGATTTCATGAAGATGGACACGCCCACTGCGACCGCGAGCGGCGCCAGCCAACGTAGATTCAGGGCGAAAACCTGGGCTACCAGTGCAGAACCGATGTCCGCACCCAGCATGACTGCAAGGGCAACACCGCCGGTGAGCATGCCCCGTGCCACCAACGGGGAGACGATCAAGGCCGTGGCTGCGCTGCTCTGCAGCGCCGCCGTCACGCCCAAGCCGGTGCCCGCGGCGGCGAGGCGGTTTCCGGTGCAGGCGGCGAGCACTTGGCGCAGCCGCGCACCGAAGGCGCGCGTCATGCCCGTGCGCACCATGCGCACGCCCCATATCAGCAGCGCGACACCACCGACCAGATTCAGCAAGAGTTCCGTACCGTTCACCGTGTTCAAACCCAGTGTAATGGCATAAGCATGGCGGCTAATCCTCAGATCGGCATTCACCCGAGCGTGCGATGCACCATCAGGGGCCAGTTCTATGGTTCCAAGTGGACGTGAAAGTGCGGTCTGTTACACGTTTCGACCGCACCTACCGGCGAAGCGCACGTCACGAGGTGCCTCACAATCGAGCTTCGTCCAGGAACAGCACCCGCGTACATAGACCGCACCGGGCCGCGCACGACCGGGCGCACGTCTGAAATGAAACAGCAGGTTTTCGGCAGAGTGGGATGCGCGCGCGCATCCCGTGACTAGAGGGTTGGCGGACGCGGGCGAATGGACAAAAGGCGATGCTGGGGCATGAAAAACGTGGCTCCGGGGATGACCGGCACCCTTTCGGTGCCTGCGGTCAAATTGAGACACAACCCATCAGAAAAAGCAAACCACGCAGGGCTTTAGCTGCACAGGCTTGTCAATTTCGTTTTTACAGGTATGGTTTTTAAGGTACTGCGATTACTTCGACAGGTCCGCCATGTTCCCGTTTCGGCTCGGCCGCCTTCCGCGTCACTGTCTCACCTTCCCGGGCTAAGCCGGGGGCGAACGCTCGCCTCCGGCCTGCTCCCTTTTCTGCATTACGTTGATCCCCGCGTTGAAGCAATGCGTCACCTTGGTGGCATTGCGAGAACATGAGCGGATGACCCCTGCAAACTGACGAGACGAAATCCGATTCGAGGAGCACACAGCATGAGCAAGGAACAGGCAAAAAAGGTCGCCCAGAAATCCCTCAAGGAGAAGCGACGGGAAAAGAAGGAGAAACGAAACAAGAAGGAGTGAGACGGCTGCAGCGGGGAAGTGCTCGGTGGTTACGCAGCGTGAACATCTCTTGACCGCGGCGTCACGTAGCCGCTGCGCCAAGTGACCGACGACGCGCAGATGATGAAACATGCCGGCAGTGACCGTTGCGTTGCGTGGCGCGCGACCTTCGAGGGGCCTTCTTTTCTCAGGCAAAGACCAGCCGGATGCCGGCAGGTTTGAGGTAGTCGGCTTCCTGGGCGAGGTCGGCGCGGGTGAGGGGATGGGCGTCGAGCCAGCCGGCGGGGAAGTGGAGGTGCAGTTCGCCGGCGCTTGCGGCCGTGGCCACGGGGGGCAGGGGCGCGGGGGTGCGGCTGCGGTGCAGGGTGGCGCTCAATCGCAATAAAGCGGAAAGCCTTGCAACGGTGGCGGCGCGACCGCCGCCCAGTTGTTTGAACAAGGGCACCGGGAACTTGCGGCGGTGGCCGCGCACCATGAGTGCGAGGGTGGTCTGTTCCTGGCGCGAGAAGCCCGGCAGGTCAGCATTTTCCAGGATGTAGGCAGCGTGTTTGTGTTGTCCGCTGTGTGCCACGGCAAGGCCGAGCTCGTGCAGTTGTGCGGCCCAGCACAGCATCTGGCGTGCATCGTCGTCGGCCAGGTTCCAGGCATCGCTCACTTGGGCCCACAGGGTGACGGCGGTGCGTTCCACGCGCGCGGCCTGCAACGCGTCCACACCGAAGCGCGTCGCCAGTGCCGCCACGGTGCGGGCGCGTACATCCTCGTGGCGCAGGCGGCCCACAAGGTCGTGGAGCAGACCTTCACGCAGCGCGCCGTCGGAGACGTGCATGTTATCGATACCCAGTGCCTCGAAGGTCGCCAGCGCAATGGCCACGCCACCCGCGAACACCTGCTGGCGCGTCTCGGAAAGACCGGGCAATGGCAGTTTGTCGGCGCGTCCGCTCTTCACCAGGGTGTCGGCCAGGCGGCGCAACGCCGCCAGGGTGATGCCGCCCTGGGTCCAGCCGCTCAGGCGCAACACCCGTTCGATGGCGCGCAAGGTGCCTGAGGTGCCGATGGCGTCGTCCCAGCCCACGCCTTGGTAAAAGGCCTGATAAGGTTCGATCTGCATGAGGGCGGCGAGGCGCGCCCGCGCCATGGCCTTCGCGCCGATGGTGCCTGTCGGGAAATGGGTCTGGGTCCAGGTGACGCACCCCATGGCGGTACTTTCCATGTGCAGCGGCTCGTGGTGCTCGCCGATGATGAACTCGGTGCTGCCGCCGCCGATGTCGAGCACCAGCCGGCGTCGACCATCGTCTTCCACGCTGTGCGACACACCCTGATAGATGAGGCGTGCCTCTTCACGGCCGGCGATGACCTCGATGGCATGGCCGAGAACCGCTTCGGCTTCCCGCAGGAAACTTTCCGCATTACTGGCGCTGCGCAGGGTGTTGGTGCCCACGGCGCGCACCGCCTCGGGCGGCAGACCGCGCAGCCGCTGGCCGAAACGCCCGAGACAGGCCAAGGCGCGGGCCGCGGCATCGGGTGCGATACGGCGGTCTTCACCCAGTCCTGCGGCGAGCCGCACGGGCTCGCGCAGGCGGTCGATGATTCGCAATTCGCCCTGGCGCAGCCCGGCCACCACCAGGTGGAAGCTGTTGGATCCCAGGTCGAGGGCAGCGATGGTTGGGGGTGGGACGCTCATGGGCACGGTGCGGTGGAGGGGACCGGGCAAGCATAACCGCGTTTGCGGCCGGGCTCAGGACTTCGTGGGCGGGGTCAGCCCCGGTATCATGACGCTTTCGTTCCGATGCCGGCTCCGATGAACCCAGTGCTGCTCTCCGAACTGCCTTATCACGCCAATACGGCCGATCTGTTCGAAACCGTGGCCGACGAGCCTTGGGCCATGTTTTTCGACAGCGCGCAGCGGCGCTGGGATGGGCGCTACGACATCGTGTGTGCGCGGCCCTATGCCACGTTGTCGGCATGGGGCGACCGCATCGAGCTGGTCACGCAAGAGGGCACCCGGTTCCTGCAGGGTGACGCACTGCAAGTGTTGCAGACACTGCTGGGCGAACCCGCCGCTTCCGGCGACCTTCCGTTCACGGGCGGTGCGGTCGGTTATTTCAGTTATGACCTGGGTCGGCGCCTCGAGGGGCTTCCCGCCCCAGTGAGCGAGATACCGGACATGGCGGTCGGTCTCTACGACTGGGCACTGGTGGTGGATCACGAGGCACGCCGCAGTTGGCTGGCCGGGCAGGGGCGAAGCGCCGCAACGCACGAACAATGGGATACCCTGCTGGAGCAGTTTTCCCTGCCCTTCGTCGGTGGACGTCGGCTGCGCTACAGTGCCCGGGCCGAGCCCGTGATCGAGCCCGACGGCGCGGACTATGCCCGTGCCTTCACGCGTATCCGGCGCTACATCGTCGAGGGCGACTGCTACCAGGTGAACCTGGCACGCCGCTTCACGGTGGCGACGAGCGGCGATCCCTGGGAAGGTTATCGCCGCCTGCGGCGTGACAACGCCGCACCCTTTGGCGCCTACCTGCACCTGCCCGGCATGCAGGTGCTGAGTGCCTCGCCCGAGCGGTTTCTACAGGTCCGTGACGGACGCGTGGAGACGCGGCCCATCAAGGGGACGCGTCCGCGCGCGGCGGATGCGTGGGAGGATTGTCAGTTGGCCGAGGCCCTGCACACGAGTCCGAAAGACCGCGCGGAGAACCTGATGATCGTGGACCTGTTGCGCAACGACCTTGGCAAGGCCTGTGCCATCGGTAGTGTGGCGGTACCTGCGCTGTTCGAGGTGGAGAGCTTTGCCACCGTGCATCACCTGGTGAGTACCGTCACGGGCCGCCTTGCGCCCGGCCGCAGCGCGCTCGACCTGCTGCGTGCCTGCCTCCCCGGGGGGTCCATCACCGGTGCGCCCAAGCGCCGCGCCATGGAGATCATCGAGGAACTGGAGCCGGGCCGCCGGGGCGTGTATTGCGGCGCCATCGGCTACGTGGGCTTTGATGGTGCCATGGATACCAGCATCGCCATTCGCACCCTGGTGCAACGCGGCGGTGAGGCGCAGCTATGGGCGGGCGGCGGCATCGTGGCCGATTCGCGCTGCGAGGACGAACTGGCGGAGACCCTGCACAAGGCGGCGGGATTGTTGCAATTGCTCACGCCCGGTACCTAGGGAACAGCGCGGGTGCGCAGAGCACACGGAGGGTCGTCGCCCGAAGCCGCGTTCACCGGCTGCTTCAGGCGGCGAGGTATCTTGCTGCTCGCGGCGCCTCCGTGGTGTTGCCGCGCTCGCGACGGAAGGTCGCTGCCACGGCCGGCCCGTTCGTGCCTAGTCCACCCTGATGCTGTGACGCTTGGCCTTTTCCACCTTGGGCAGGGTGAGCTCGAGGATGCCATTTTCCAGCTTGGCGCGGGCCTTGCTCGCGTCCACAGCGCTCGGCAGCGCAATGGTGCGTGAGAATTCACCCCGGCTGATCTCGTTCCGGAAATAATTGGCGGCCGCGATCTTTTCCTCGTGGTGGCGGTGGCCGCGGATGGTCACGGTATCCTCGCTCATGGACACATCCAGGTCTTCGCGGGTGACCCCGGGGACCTCGGCGCGCACCACGATCTCGGTGGCGCCATCCACCACGTCCACCCGCGGCGACTTGCCGAGCCCGGCCGTGAGGTCGACCCATGTCGGATGCTCGAAACGGAACGGACGCATCCAGGCGCGTGGCCAGCGCTGGCCGAAAAAATCCTCGAAGAGCCGGTCCATCTGCTCTACGGGTGTCAATGGCCGCACGGGGAGTGAGCGGTTATCAGATGTCTTCTCTTCGCGCGATTCGTCTTCTTTGGTCATACCGTCCTCCGTTGGCCGCTGTCTCCTGAAAGCTATCGTTCGGGCTGTCAGCCGTGAGTACCCATTCCAGCATCCTATCCTTCTCCCGTCGGGAGAGGGAGGGCTTCTCCTGTGCTTTGCCGTCACCGCTGAAAACTATGGTTCCTTCCGCGGAATTGTGGGGGCTGCCGGTGCCGGATCCCTATAGCGCAGGTGGAGCCGTGCGGAATTGCTGCCATTCTTAAGCAGGTGCCGAATGGAGGACCCATGCCGCCACAGGAGCGTATGCAGGGCGAGGGCTGGCGTGCGCTCAGTCGTGAGCGATGGCTGGCCCGTTACGACGAGGTGCGCCACGAGAGTGAGCACCTGTGTCGTCCGCTCGCCATAGAGGACTACGTGGTGCAGGCCATGCCCGAGGTGAGTCCGCCCAAGTGGCATCTGGCACACACGAGTTGGTTTTTCGAAGTCCTGCTGCTGGAGCCGTTCTTGCCGGGCTACAAGTGCTTCCACCCGCAGTTCGCGCAGCTTTTCAATTCCTATTACCGCACCCTCGGCGATCCCTTCCCGCGACCGCGCCGCGGTGTGCTCTCGCGTCCCACCGTGGCCGAAGTGTACCGCTACCGCGGCCACGTGGATGCGGCCGTGTCGCAACTGGTGGAGTCGGTGGATTCATCGGAACTGGCTGCGATGGTGGAGGTGCTGGAGTTGGGTTTGCACCATGAGCAGCAACACCAGGAACTGCTGCTCATGGATGTGAAGAACAACTTTGCGGCCAATCCGCTGCGTCCCGCCTACCACGATGCTCCCGACCCGGCGGCGCCCGAGGCGGCGCCACTCGCCTGGGTGGATTTTCCGGGCGGTATCCTGGAAGTTGGGGCGGATGAGCAGGGCTTCGCCTATGACAATGAGCGGCCACGCCATATGGCGGCGCTGGCCCCCTATCGGCTCGCCTCGCGCCTGGTCACCAACGCAGAATTTGCTGGGTTTATCGCCGACGGCGGATATCGTCGTCCCGAACTGTGGCTGGCCGATGGCTGGGCCACCGTCACCCAGCAGGGCTGGGAGGCACCGCTGTACTGGGAACGGCTCGATGGTGAGTGGTGGCATATGACCCTGGGCGGCATGCGTCGAGTGGAGCCCCACGAACCGGTATGCCACATCAGTTTCTACGAGGCGGACGCCTTCGCCGCCTGGAGCGGCAAGCGCCTGCCCACGGAGGCGGAATGGGAGAGGGCGGCCGACGGCCTGCGGGTGGCCGGCAACTTGTACGAAACCGGGTGGCTGCATCCGCGGCCCGCCCGGGACGAGGGTCTTACGCAGATGTTCGGCGACGTGTGGGAGTGGACCTCGAGCAGTTACGGTCCGTATCCCGGCTACCGGCGCGCACCCGGGCCGTTGGGTGAATACAACGGCAAGTTCATGAGCAACCAGCGCGTGTTGCGCGGCGGCGCCTGCGTGACGCCCGCTTCCCACCTGCGCGCCCCCTATCGCAATTTCTTCTACCCGGACGACCGCTGGCAGTTCGCCGGTCTGCGCCTGGCTGACGACCCATGAACCGGCTCGATCCCGTTGTCTCCTTGCAACCCGCAGCTGACGAGGCGTTTCGCGCCGATGTGCGCGAGGGGTTGAGCCGGCGGCCACGGCAGTTGGCACCCAAGTGGTTCTATGACGGCCGTGGGGCGGCGTTGTTCGAGGCCATCTGCCGCACGCCGGAGTACTACATCACTCGCGTGGAAAAGCAGTTGCTCGCGGCGCTTTGTTCCGAACTGGCCGACCTTGCCGGCAGCCAGTGTGTGGTCGTGGAGCCGGGCTGCGGCAGTACTGAGAAAGTGCGCCTGCTCGTGGATGCGCTGCGGCCTGCGGCCTATGTCCCCGTGGACATCTGTGCGGTCTATCTCGATGCTGCCGGTGAATTGGCCCGTCATTGTCCCGGCTTGCCGGTCATGCCCATCTGCGCCGACTTTGCCCGGCTACCCGCGCTGGCATTGCCACCCGGCCGCCGCCTGATGTTCTTTCCCGGGTCCACCATCGGTAATCTGGAACCCGGGGAAGCGGTGGATTTTCTCGGAACCCTTGCCGCCTGCGCAGGCGCGGGGGGCGGACTGCTCATCGGCGTGGACCTGAAGAAGCACCGTGCAGTGCTGGAGGCCGCCTACAACGACGCCGCCGGCGTCACGGCCGCCTTCAACCGCAATCTGCTGGTGCGCATCAACCGTGAGCTGGGTGCCGGATTCGTGCCCCAGGGCTTTGCCCACCTCGCCTTCTATGATGAGATGCAGGGTCGTATCGAGATGCATCTGGTCGCACGCAGGCCCCAGGAGGTGTGGGTCGATGGCGAGCGCCACACCTTCGCGGCCGGTGAATCCATTCACACAGAGAACTCCTACAAGTACACGGTGGAGGAATTCCGGGCATTGGCCATGCGTGCCGGCTGGCGGCATCGGCGCGTGTGGTGCGACCGGGACGGGCTGTTCAGCGTGCACTACCTGGACCTGGCGTAAGCCCGCCCACCACGGCCGCGTGCGTGATGCAAGCCGTGCCGGCCGGTGTATCATCCCGCGATGCCTCAGGGAGTAGCTTTCATGTCAGTATCCACAGACCCGTCCCTCATCACCGAGCTGCGGCGCAACAGCCTGCTTTCCGCGCTCAGCGACGACGAACTCGCCCGCGTGCTGGCGGCCTGCCAACGCTATGAACTGGAGCCGGATCAGAGCCTGTTCGAGCAGGGCCGGCCGGCCGAGCGCTTCTTTCTCCTGCGTAGCGGGCTGGTGAAGCTGTCACGCCTGTCACCGGCAGGGGATGAGAAGGTGATAGAACTGGTACAGGCGGGCCAAACCTTTGGCGAGGCACTGATGTTCGTGGACAAACCCATTGCCTATCCGGTGACCGCCCGTGCCATCGAGCCCAGTGAGGTGCTCGGTTTTGACATTCGCAGCTTTCTCGCCCTCCTCAAGGCCTCTCCCGCCACCTGCCTAGCGATGCTGGCCGGCATGAGTCGGCGCATGCATGCGCTGGTGGAGGAGATCGACCGGCTGGCCTTGCAGAGTGCCACGGCCCGGCTGGCGGATTTTCTCCTGTCCAGTGCCCAGGATGGGAAGGTTGCCTTACGCACGCCCAAGAACGTGTTGGCCTCAAGGCTCTCCATTCAACCCGAGACGCTGTCCCGCATCTTTGCGCGGCTCTCCGCCGAAGGGGTGGTGGAGGTGCAAGGGGCCCAGATCGTGCTGCACCGGGTGCAGGACTTGCAGCGCATGTCCAGCGCGGCACGGGGCTAGTCAGGCCTCTCGGCAAGTCGAGGTTCTTGGGTGGAGCCGGGGCTGAAATCTCGCCCGGCGGGCAGGGTTCCTGCGGCCTCTGCCTAGCCCAGCAACACCCTGATGTGTTCGGTGACGCTGCGGCCGAGCGGACTGGGTTCATAGCCGCCTTCGAGCACGGAGACGATGCGATTGCCGGCATGCCGGGCAGCGATTGTCATGAGTTGCCGGGTGAGCCAGGCATAGTCTTCCTCTACCAGGCCCAGTTGTCCCATGTCTTCTTCCCGATGGCCGTCAAAGCCTGCGGAGATGAAAAGCATCTCGGGGGCGAAGGCATCCAGCGCGGGCAGGGCCAGCTTGTCCACGGCCTCGCGAAAGCCGCTCCCGCCACTGCTCGCCTTCAGGGGCACGGCCAGGGTATTGGCCGGGCACTGATCGAGGTCCACGTAGGGATACCAGGGGTGCTGGAACAGGGAGATGAAACGTACCCGTGGCTCGCGGCGGAAGATGTTTTCGGTGCCGTTGCCATGGTGCACGTCGAAGTCCACGATGGCCACGCGCTCAAGACCGTAATGGGCCAAGGCATGGGCGGCACCCACGGCGACGTTGTTGAAGATGCAGAAACCCATGGCGCGGTCTGCTTCGGCGTGATGCCCCGGTGGCCGGACACCGCAGAAGGCGTTTTCCACCTTGCCCGCCATGACCAGGTCCACCGCCAGTACGGCGGCGCCGGCAGCGCGCCGCGCCGCCTCGAGCGTGTGCGGCCCCATGGCGGTGTCCGGGTCCAGCATGACCAGGCCCTCTCCGGGCGCCTCGGACTCGACGCGATCCACATAGGATTCCACGTGCACCCGGAGCAGTTGTTCACGGGTCACCAGCGGTGCCTCGTGGTGACGCAGCAGGTCCATCAGGCCGGCAGCAATGAGCCGGTCCTCGACGGCGTGGAGGCGCGAGGGATTCTCGGGATGGTGGCTGCCCACCTCATGGCGCAGGCAGGTGGGGTGGCTGATGTAGGCGGTGCGCATTGGAGAGACCAGAATAAAACATCAGCGTCCGCAAATGGAACGCAAAACCGCACAAATGCCGGGAAGTCATCAAGCGCGGGACCCGACCGGCCGCAGGAGAAGCTTTGCCAAGGCTTTCCATTGGCCACCCGCGGTTGCTTTTTTCTTATGATTGGCCTGCAGTTGCGTCATTCGGCCGATTGACGTTTTTTCTGTCTTCCGGTGCAGGCGTGTGGTATGCGTTAACGGGAAAGCGAGGGATCCATGGCACAGCACTATCTGAAGCGGCTCTTCGAACCTACCAGCGTGGCCGTTTTCGGCGCGAGCGACCGCGAGGGTTCGGTGGGCACCCTGGTGTTCAAGAACATGTTGGAGGGGGGCTTCAAGGGCGGCCTTTATCCCATGAATCCCAAGCACGAGACCGTGCAGGGGCAGAAGGCTTATCCGAACCTTGCTGCAGTGCGCAAGCCGGTGGACCTGGCCGTGGTTGCCACCCCGGCCCATACGGTGCCCGGCATCATCGAAGACTGCGGTGAGCACGGCGTCAAACATGCCGTGATCCTGTCGGCGGGGTTCCGCGAGGTAGGCCCTGAGGGGCGCAAGCTGGAAAAGGCAGTACTGGAGACGGCACGCCGCTACGGTATTCGCTTCGTGGGTCCCAACTGTCTCGGTATCATGCGCCCCTCCCTGGGCGTGAACGCCACCTTCAACAAGGGTTCGGCCGCCGCCGGGCGCCTGGCGCTGGTGTCTCAGTCCGGCGCGCTGTGCACAGCCATCCTGGACTGGGCCGGTCCCAACGGCGTGGGCTTCTCGTCGGTGATCTCCACCGGCATCTCGGCTGACCTGGACTTTGGCGAGGTGCTGGATTACCTGGTGGCCGACCCGCAGACCGAGAGCATCCTGCTTTACATCGAGGGCATCCATAACGCGCGCTCTTTCATGAGCGGCCTGCGTGCCGCCGCGCGCGTGAAGCCCGTGATCGCACTCAAGGTGGGTCGGCATGCGGCCGGCTCCAAGGCTGCCATGTCCCACACCGGTGCACTGGTAGGCGCCGACGATGTGTTCGATGCCGCCTTGCGCCGCGCGGGCGTCGTACGAGGGATGCGCATCGGCAACCTGTTTTCGGCCGCCAGCACCCTGGCGGCCCATTACAAGATCCAGGGCCAGCGCCTGGCCGTGGTGACCAACGGCGGCGGCCCCGGTGTCATGGCCATCGATCGTGCCGCCGACCTGGGCCTGCCACTGGCGCGGCTGTCCGACCGGACGGTCGCCAAGCTCAATGAGTCGCTGCCGCCCACCTGGTCCAAGGGCAATCCGGTGGACATCATCGGTGATGCCGGTCCCGAGCGCTATGCCGCGGCCGTGCAGGCCTGCCTCGAGGACAAGAACGTCGACGGCGTGCTGACCATCCTCACGCCCCAGGCCATGACCCAACCCACGGAAGTGGCCGAGGCCATCGTCGCGGTGAACCAAGGCAACAAGAAGCCGCTGCTGGCTTGCTGGATGGGCGGCGTGCAGGTGGCGGAAGGGCGCCATCGCCTGGTGCAGGCGGGTCTGCCCAGCTTCAATACCCCGGAAGCGGCGGTGGAGGCGTTCGATGCCCTGAGCTCTTACTACCAAAACCAGCAACTGCTGCTGCAAACCCCCGGCCCCATCTCTGAGCGCCGTCCTCCCGATGTGGAAGGGGCACGGCTGATCATCGAGGGCGCGCTGGCGGAAGGGCGCAAGGTACTGTCGGAAACCGAATCCAAGGCGGTGCTCGGTGCCTTTCACATCAATGCCACGCGCAGTGTGGTGGTGCGCTCACCCAATGAGGCGCTGGTGCAGGCCGCGGCCATGGGCTTCCCCGTGGCACTCAAGATCAACTCACCCGACATCACCCATAAGAGCGATGCCGGCGGTGTGATGCTCGGCATCAATAACGCCCATGCGGTGCGCACGGCCTACAACGACCTCATCAACGCGGTAAAGCGCAACCGGCCCAATGCACGTATCGACGGCGTCACCATCCAGCCCATGCTGCGCAAGCCGAACGGGCGGGAGTTGCTGGTGGGCATCCTGAGCGACCCGGTCTTCGGGCCCGTCATCACCTTCGGTGCCGGTGGCACGACAGTGGAGGTGATGGGCGATCGCGCCGTTGCCCTGCCGCCCATCAACCGCTTCCTCGCCAGCGACATCATCCAGCGTACGCGTATCGCCAAGATGCTGGGGGCCTTCCGCCACATGCCGCCGGCCAACGTGGAATCCTTGCAGGAGGTACTGCTGCGTGTCTCGGAGATTGCCTGCGAACTCCCCTGGGTGAAGGAACTGGACATCAATCCGCTCATCCTTGATGAGCACGGGGGCGTGGCGCTGGATGCCCGCGTGGTCGTGGGTTACTACAGCAGTGCGCAGGAACGGTACGCCCATATGGCCATCTACCCGTATCCCACGCACCTGGTGACCACGTGGCAGTTGCCGGACGGTACCAATCTGCTTATTCGCCCCATTCGTCCCGAGGATGCGGAGATCGAGCAGAACTTCGTGCGCGGCCTGTCCGAGCGCACCAAGTATTTCCGTTTCATGCAGACCATCGACGAGCTCACGCCGGCGATGCTCACACGCTTCACCCAGATCGACTACGACCGTGAAATGGCGCTCATCGCAGTCATTGCGGAAGAAGGTGGAGAAATGGAGATCGGCGTGTGCCGCTACGTGATCAATCCCGACGGCAAGAGCTGTGAATTTGCGGTGGTGGTGGCCGATGAATGGCAGCGCCGGGGCATCGCTCACCTGCTCATGGCACAGCTCATGGAGGCGGCACGTCAGCGCGACCTCGAGATCATGGAAGGTACTGTGCTCTCGAGCAATACCGAGATGTTGGCGCTGGCGGAGACGCTCAGCTTTGCCATCAGCCCCGATCCCGAAGATTCGAGCCTGCGGCGCGTGGTGAAGCGGCTGTAAAGAGCACCGAAGAACGCTCGCCACAGAGGGTACAGAGGATACATGTTCCGGCCTCAGGGACACCTCTGTGACCTCTGTGGCTCGTCGATCCAGGGATGGCATCTGTCAGGCACTGATTGCATTACGTCCACGAACGCGGCAAGCAACCGTGCAATGGCCTTCATGGCTGTGGTGGTGCTCTCTGCGGCAGGTTGGCTCATCGATAAGGTATTTCCGTGAATGCCATCTTTTTTTCCCTGGTGTTGGTTGCCTTCCTCACGGCCGCGTGGCGGCAGGTACAGTGGACGGGGGAGGGCATCTCACCCATGGATGCGTTATCGCAGGGGATGGTGCAATCGGCCGGCGGAGCGGTGGAACTGGCCATCGGTCTGGTCGGTGTGATGGCACTGTTCCTCGGGCTCATGAAGGTGGCGGAGGAAGGCGGGCTGCTCACCGTGATCGCTCGGCTCATCCGCCCGCTCATGGTGCGATTGTTCCCGCAAGTGCCCGCCGATCACCCAGCCATGGGCGCCATGATCCTGAACTTTTCCGCCAACATCCTGGGCCTTGGCAATGCGGCCACACCCTTCGGGATCCGCGCCATGCAGGAACTCAACCGGCTCAATACGCGGCCCGGGACGGCCACCGACCCCATGGTGTTGTTCCTGGCCATGAACACCTCCAGCCTCACCTTGCTGCCCACCGGTGTGATCGCCCTGCGTGCTTCGGCGGGCTCGGCCGATCCGGCAGCCATTCTGCCCACCACCCTGTTCGCCACCTTGTGTTCCACCACGGCCGCCATCATCGCCTGCCTTGCCTATCGCCGCTTCTTTCCCTTTGAACGCGGACCCGAGGATGCAGTGGCCGCCGATGTTGCACCGGTCGTGGACCAATCCTTGCCGGAGGCAGGCAAGGGTTATCCGTTCGCAGTCTCCTTGCTGGCACTGATGGCACTCATCGCCCTTGTCCCCCTGACGGTGCTTTACGGCAGCGCCATCGCCCCCTGGATCATCCCTGCACTCATGGTGGGTTTTCTTGCCTTTGGCGTGGTACGCGGGGTACGCATCTACGAGGCCTTCATCGAGGGCGCCAAGGAGGGCTTCCAGGTAGCGCTGCGCATCATCCCGTACCTGGTCGCCATTCTGGTTGCGGTCGCCATGCTGCGCGCCAGCGGTGCGCTGGACGTGTTCGTGCACTGGGTGGGCGCGTACACGGCGACGTTCGGTCTGCCCGCGGAGGCCCTGCCCATGGCGCTGTTGCGTCCACTGTCAGGCTCGGGCGCCTACGGGGTGATGGCCTCCATCATCAACGATCCTGCCGTCGGCCCGGACAGCTATACGGGTTTTCTGGTCTCCACGCTTCAGGGCAGCACGGAAACCACGTTCTACGTCCTTGCCGTCTACTTTGGCGCCATTCAGGTGCGGCGCGTGCGCCATGCCCTGGCGGCGGGTATCACCGCCGACATCGTGGGCGTGTTCGCCGCCGTGGCCGCGTGTTCCTACCTCTTCGCCTAGCCGGCTCCCCCGAAAGGGAACGTCAAAGCGGACTACCTTTTTATCACTACGTCGCCGTCACGTGAGGGATGAGTCATGTCGGAGAACAAGGTATACCCGGTACGCAGTGATATCGAAGCCGGCGCGCACATAAATGAGTCTGTGTACCGGGAGATGTATCGGCGCTCCGTGGATGACCCGGAAGGCTTTTGGGCCGAACAGGCGCAGACGTTCCTCACCTGGATCGAGCCCTGGGAACAGGTCTTGGACTACAGCTTCAACGCCGCCAACCTGCACATCCAGTGGTTCAAGGGCGGCAAGCTGAACGTGGCCTACAACTGTCTCGACCGACACCTGGCCACGCGTGGCGATCAGGCGGCCATCATCTGGGAAGGCGATGATCCGGGTGTGGACAGGACCATCACCTATCGTGAGCTGCACGATGAGGTTTCGCGCTTCGCCAATGCCCTGAAAGCGCGTGGCGTAAGAAAGGGTGACCGGGTTTGCATCTACCTGCCCATGGTGCCGCAGGCTGCGGTGGCCATGCTCGCGTGCGCACGCATCGGTGCAATCCATTCCGTGGTTTTCGGCGGATTCTCACCGGAGGCACTGAAGGATCGCATCCTGGATTCGGATTGTCAGGTGGTGGTCACCTCTGACGAAGGCCTGCGCGGCGGCCGGCGCGTGAGCATGAAGAACAACACGGACAAGGCACTGCTGGAGTGTCCGAATGTGCATACCGTGTTCGTCGTGAAGCACACGGGGGGCGACGTGCCTTGGCTCGCCATGCGTGACGCGTGGTATCACGAAGCCATCGCCACGGTATCCTCCGAGTGTCCGCCCGAGCCCATGGATGCGGAAGACCCGTTGTTCATCCTCTACACCTCCGGCTCCACCGGCAAGCCCAAGGGGGTTTTGCATACCACGGGGGGGTACCTGCTGTTTGCCGCGATGACGCACAAGTATGTGTTCGATTATCACGAAGGCGAGGTGTACTGGTGCACCGCCGACGTGGGCTGGGTCACGGGCCACACCTACATCGTCTACGGTCCGCTCGCCAACGGTGCACGCAGTCTCATGTTCGAGGGTGTGCCCAGTCATCCGGACAGCTCGCGCTTCTGGCAGGTGTGCGACAAGCATCAGGTAAACATCTTCTACACCGCACCCACCGCCATCCGCGCGCTCATGCGCGAGGGGGACGAACCGGTGAAGCGCACCGGACGCAAGTCCCTGCGCCTGCTCGGAACCGTGGGCGAGCCCATCAATCCGGAGGCCTGGGAGTGGTATTACCGCGTGGTGGGCGAAGAGCGCTGTCCAGTGCTCGACACCTGGTGGCAGACCGAAACGGGGGGGCACATGATCACGCCACTGCCCGGTGCCACGGCGCTCAAACCGGGCTCGGCGACACTGCCGTTCTTTGGTGTGGTTCCTGCCATCGTGAATCCCGCCGATGGCTCGGTGATCGACGGCGAGGGTGAGGGGGCGCTGGTGATCACACACCCTTGGCCGGGCCAGGCACGCACGGTGTATGGTGATCACAAGCGTTTCATCGACACCTATTTCAATACCTTCCGCGGCTATTACTTTACCGGTGACGGTGCGCGGCGCGACGCGGATGGTTACTACTGGATCACCGGCCGCATCGATGACGTGCTCAACGTTTCCGGCCATCGCATGGGCACCGCGGAGATCGAAAGTGCGCTGGTCTTGCACGAGAGCGTGGCCGAAGCCGCGGTCGTGGGTTTTCCACACGACATCAAGGGGCAGGGGATCTATTGCTACGTGACCCTGGTGGCCGGCGTGGAACCATCGGAGGCATTGAAAAAAGAACTCGTGACGCTGGTGCGCGGCGAGATCGGTCCCATTGCCAGCCCGGACGCGATTCAGTGGGCGCCCGGCCTGCCCAAGACCCGTTCCGGAAAGATCATGCGTCGCATCCTGCGCAAGATCGCCGCCAATGAAATCGACACCCTGGGTGATATCAGCACGCTGGCCGATCCCGGCGTGGTGGAGGAGCTGGTGCGCAACCGCGTGAGCCGATGAGTGGAGAAATCACGCCGTCGAACCGGCAACGCGGAAGGCGCGGAGAACATGGCAGGGTTCAAAGGTTAATCACGGATGCTGCTTGGTGTCGTCCGTGGTTCAATGTCCAGATCCGCTGCGCCCTCCGCGTCGTTTACCCATCCTTAAGGCTCATTTGACCATGCCGCCGACGCGCAACAGCCCACGAATATGTGCTGCCACGCTGCGGCCCAAGGCTTGCAAAGCATAGCCGCCTTCCAGGACTGAGACGGTACGCCCTGTGCAATGCTTGCGCGCCAGGTCGACCACCTCGCGCGTGATCCAGAAGTAGTCGCTTTCGAGGAGGTTCATCTGACCGAGGTCATCCTCGAAATGGCTGTCGAATCCCGCCGAGATCAGGATCAGCTGCGGTGCGAAGCCGTCCACCGCCGGCAGGATGCGTGACTTCACGGCCTGTTGGAATTCTTCACTGTATGTGCCGGCCTGCAAGGGGACGTGCACCATACGCGGCCGGCTTTCGTCGATGGGCATGTTGGGATAGAGCGGATGCTGGAACACCGAGCACAGCATTACGCGCGGATCGTCACGGAACGTGGTTTCGGTACCGTTGCCATGGTGGACATCGAAATCGACGATGGCCACACGTTCGAGTCCGCAGTGCTCCAAGGCGTGTGCGGTGGCGATCGCCACGTTGTTGAAGATACAGAAACCCATGGCGTGTTCAGCCATGGCGTGGTGGCCCGGCGGACGCACCGCACAAAAGGCAGTTTCCACCTCACCCGCCAGCACCAACTCCACACCGAGCACCGCCGCGCCCGCTGCGCGGAAAGCGGCTTCCAGGGTGTGCGGGTTCATCAGCGTGTCGGCATCCAGCCGGTAATAGCCCTGCCGAGGCGATGCGAGCCGCAACGCCTGCAGGTAGGCCGCCGTATGCACTCGGAGAAGCTGTTCCTCCGTAACCACGGGGGCCTCCCAATAGCGCAGCAAGGGCAGGGTGCCATCGGCGACCAGCTGATCATTGATGGCGTCGAGCCGAGCCGGGCTCTCGGGGTGCACTGACCCCATCTCGTGCAGCTTGCAGGCAGGGTGGGTGATGTAGGCGACGGACATGCGGTGCCGTTCAGATAGGGTGCTGCGGACCCCGGGATGACCGGGCGCTCATTTTGAGGCCCCAGCCGGCGGAGCGTCCTGGGTCGCAGTCGTCATGGGAACGACATCCCCTTTTTGTTCCTGGTACACAACGCGTAGACCCGAATTCCGTGGAATACCACCGCGTTGGCGGCAGGTATCGACTGACGGCGCCAGGACCACAGGTCCGGAGGTGACCGTAATCGTGATCTGGACCCTTGCAGTCTCTGCGTTTGGGGTCGGTGTTCTCATCGGAAGAGTAAGTCCCCCACCGGGGTTGTAGAATACGCGCCCCATGGACGTCCCCTTGTATGCAACACCTGAACACGCTGCCGCCGCGAGCGGCATTGCTGAATGTTTCGCGCTCAGCTTGAGCAACACGCGCGAGCATGCGTTTTTTCTGGAATTCACGGGTGAACGCCTGGAACTGCGTCAGCACGGCACGGATACACCGGGGCCGATTGTCGTTGATTTTGTCGGCGGTGCCGTAGGTCACCGCCGCCGCTTCGGCGGCGGTCGCGGCCAGCCCTTGGCAAAGGCGGCCGGATTGCAGACCGGTCACGTGCCCAGTGTGGTGGACGCCACTGCGGGGCTGGGTCGCGATGCCTTCGTGCTCGCCAGCCTGGGCTGCAGTGTCACCCTGGTGGAGCGTTCCCCCGTGGCTGCGGCGCTCTTGGCGGACGGCCTGCGCCGCGGGGCGCTGGATGCTGAGACGGCACCCATCGTCGCACGCATGAGGCTGGTGCACGCACAGGCTGTAGCGTGGCTCCGCGCCCTGGCGGAAGAGGCACGGCCCGATGTGGTGTATCTCGATCCGATGTTTCCCCACCGTGAGAAATCGGCGCTGGTGAAGAAGGAGATGCGAGCCTTTCAGGCGGTGATCGGTGCCGATGAGGATGCCGACGCATTGCTCGACGCTGCGCTTACCGCCGCGCGCCGGCGGGTGGTGTTCAAGCGTCCCAAGGGCGCCCCCTTCCTCGCCGGCCGTGCGCCGACCCTCGACTATTCCACCAAGAACCACCGCTTCGATGTCTACGTGCTGGCCGGGATGAGGGAAGTCCGCGAATGAACGCAAATAACGCAATTGGTCATAGGTCACGTTGACGCGCAGCGGTTACGTGACATTCCGTCGGGACCCCATCACAGGACGAAGAAAACCGCCCAACGCAAAGACGCAAAGGCGCAGAGGACGCGAAGAAGTCAACGTCTTCGTAGGTCACGTTGGCGCGCAGCGTCTACGTGACATTCCGTCGGGAGCCCCGTCACAGGACGAAGAAAACCGCCCAACGCAAGGGCGCAAAGGCGCAGAGGACGCGAAGAAGTCAACGTCTTCGTAGGTCACGTTGACGCGCAGCGGTTACGTGACATTCCGTCGGGACCCCGTCACAGGACGAAGAAAACCGCCCAACGCAAAGACGCAAAGGCGCAGAGGACGCGAAGAAGTCAACGTCTTCGTAGGTCACGTTGGCGCGCAGCGTCTACGTGACATGCCCCGGCTTGGAGTGTCACGTAGCTTCGCAACGTGAGCTACGCCTCGCGCGCATTCGGGTTCATTAGCGTCCATTCGCGGACTGTTTTCGTGATTAGTGCTTCCTGTGCCGCAGCTTCCGGTTCTCGATCAGCGAATACACGGCAGGGACCACCACCAAGGTGAGCAGGGTGGAGGTGATCATGCCGCCGATGACGGCAACGGCGAGGGGGCCGTTACTGTCGGCGCCGGCGCCATAGCCGAGCGCCGCCGGCAGGAGCGCCAGGATCACGGTGAGGGACGTCATGAGTACGGGGCGCATGCGGATGGGACAGGCCTCCTTGAGGGCCGCATCGATGGCCTTGCCTTCGGCGCGTAGTTGGTTGGTGAGATCCACCAGCAGGATGGAATTCTTGGCTACCAGGCCGATGAGCAGGACCAGGCCGATCATGGAATAGATGTTCAGCGTGTGACCCGAAGCCCACAGCGCGGCTACGCCGCCGATGATGGCCAACGGCTGTGCCACCATGACGATGGCCGGCTGCAGGAAGGAGTTGAACTGACTGGCGAGCACCATGTACACCATCACGATGGCCATGATGAAGGCAAACGCCATGTAGCCGCCCGTCTTTTCCATCTCCTCGGCCTGGCCGGCGAGGGCGATGGTGTAGCCGAGCGGCAGCATCTCACGCGCCGTGTTCAGGACGATTTCCACCGCCTCGCCCAGGGCCACCGCAGGATTGGCGTAGAACTGCGCGGCATATTGCAGGTCGAGGCGCGGGATCACTGCGGGGCCCAGCTCCTGTGACACGCCGACCACGCTGTCCAGACGCACCATGTCGCCCTGTTGCGAACGGAGATAGATGCGCTGCAGATGCGCAGTACCGGTGATCTGATCACCGGCCGCCTTCAGGCGTACGTCATAACGCTCGCCGTCACCCGGAAGGTCGTTGTATTTCGCCACGTCGAGGCCACCGGCGAGTACGTTCACCGCGAGCGCGATGTCGCGTGTGGAGAGCCCGGCGGCAGCGGCACGCAGCCGATCCACCTCCACGCGCAGTTGTGGCAGGTCGAGTTGCAGGTCCAGGTCCACACGTCCCAGCCGCGCCTCCGCGGACAGCCTTTGTTGCAGCTCATGGGCGAGTTCGGCCACCCGCTCCAGGTTCTGGCCACGCAGCACGAATTGCAGGGGTTCACCCCGTTGCCCGCCAACGATGGGGATCTGGGTGGCGAAGGCACGCAGCCCGGGGATCTTCGACAGCTCGGCACTGATGATCGGCAACAATTCCTGTTGTTTGATGTCGCGCTCGGCGCGCGGAACCATGGTCACGAAGGTCAATCCCTGATTCACCTGGCCCTGCTGGCCAAGGCCGATGGCCGCGAAAAAGCCTGCCACTTCCGGACGCGACGCGAGCACTTGTTCCACCTCTTTCAGGCGTGCGTCGGTGTACTCGATGCTCGAGCCCAGGGGCGTGCGGAACACCACCATGAAGCGGCCTTCGTCCTCTTCCGGTACGAAGCCCTTGCCCACCTGTGCGAAGAAGAAGCCACTGGAGGCCACCACGATGATGGTGATGCCGATCACCAGCCAGCGGTGCCCGAGTGCCAGTTCGAGCAGGCGGCGGTACGTGCGCTCCATGCCCCGGAAGGTGTTTTCCAGGAACGCATACAAACGCCCGTGTTCACGCGTAACCTCCAGATAGCGGGAGCACAGCATGGGCGTGAGCGTAAGCGACACGAACAGTGAGATCAGTACGCCCACAGTCACCACCACCGCGAAGGACTGGAGAAAGCGGCCCACGATGCCGCCCAGGAAGATCACCGGGGCGAAGATGGAGACCAGGGTCAGGCTGGCCGCGAGCACCGCGAATACCACCTGATTGGTGCCGTTGAGCGCGGCACTGTGCGGGTCGGGATCGAGGGTTTCGCGATGTCGATAGACGTTTTCCAACACCACGATGGCATCGTCCACCACCACGCCGACGAGCAGCAGCAGGGCGAGCAGGGTCATCGCATTGAAGGTGAAGCCGGCAAAGTACATGGCGGCCACGGCGCCGAGCAACGATACGGGCACCGCAACGGCGATGATCAGGGTGGAACGCAGGTTCTTCAGGAACAACCACACCACCAGTGCGGCCAGCAGCGTGCCGAGCAGGAGGTGCTCCTGCAGCGCGAACACCATCTCCTCGATGAGCGTGGCTTGGTTGGAAGAAACGGTGAGCCGCATGCCGGGTGGCAGCTGCGGGATAAGTTCCGCCTCCATCACCGCCTTCACCCGGTCGACGATGGCCACGGTGTTGGCGTTGCTGATCTTGACGATGCCGAGGCCAACGGTCGGTTCGCCGTTGTAGCGTGCCAGTTGGCGGAAGTCGGCCACGCCGTCCTCCACCTTGGCGATATCGCGCAGTTGCACCGGCGCGCCGTCACGCCATGTCACCACTAGGCGTTCCAGATCACTGACCTGGTGAAATTCCAGGTCGAGATTGATGAGGTTTTCCGTATGCGCACCCACCAGGTAGCCACCGGGCATCTGGATGTGCTCGTTCTGGAAGGACTGGATTACATCCTGGGTGGTGATGCCGAAGGCGGATAGGCGGTCAAGCAACAGTTCCACGCGCACGGTGCGCTGACGCCGGCCGCCCACGCGCACCTCACCTACCCCATCGATGTTCTCCAGGCGCTTCTTGATGATGTTGGCGGCGTACAGGTTCAGTTGCTGGGGAGTGCGATCGCCCTGCAGCGACAGCCACATGATCGGTGCGGCACCAATATCCACTTTGGCGACGATGGGCGTTTCCGCATCGTCGGGCAGGTTGCGCACCACCTGGTTGACCTTGGCCTGTACCTCGTTGAAGGCCACGTCCACGTCCTTCGCCAGATCGAAGATGATCGCGATATTGGAGACGCTGGGCGATGAGGTGGATTGGATGTGGTTGATGCCGGGTACGCTGTTGAGCGCCGTTTCCAGGACGCTGGTGATGCTCGCGTCTACCACCTGCGGGCTGGCGCCCGGCTGCGTGGTGGTGACCGAAACCATGGGAAATTCCACGTACGGGAAGCGGTCGATGCCGATACGCTGGTAGGCGATCAGTCCAAACAGCACGATCACGGCGCTCAGCATGTAGGCCAACACATGCCGGCGTATGGAGAGTTCAGGCAGGGTCATGAGTTATTGATGTCCTGTCCACATGGAGAAGCTCGCCCCCGGGGCATAACGCGGAACCCGCGGAGGCGCAGAGAACGTGGAGTCATTCGAGCCGTGTCCGCGTTGTAGCAGCGGCCTCAGGCCGCGATAACCCCGGCATGTCGCGGCCACCGCTTCCTGAGCCGCTCCTACCGGGGGACATGCCGCGGAAACCGTTAGCCATCTTTCCATCTCTCCGCGATCTCCGCGCCCTCCGCGCCCTCCGTGTGGTGCTTCGTTCAACTCTTCAACTGCGCGGTTGCACACGCGCTTTGTCGGTGAGGAAACCGGCGCCGTCCACAGCCACGGTCTCGTCGCCCTCGAGGCCGGAACGTATCTCCACCATGCCGTCCTGGCGCACGCCGGTGACCACTTTGCGCTGCTCCACGATGTCACCGTTGAGCACGTACACCACTTCACCCACGGGTCGGCGTGCTACCGCGATCTCCGGCACCATGAGCGCGTCCGGCCGTTCCTCCAGGATCAGTTGCGCATTGACGCTGGCCCCCACCGACCATGCACCCGGATTATCCACCTGCACGATGGCCTCCACCGCACGGCTGCCGCCGCTCACTACCGGCCGCACCGCGTCGAGTTCGGCTGTAATCACCTGCTCCGGGGCAACGGGTGAACTCAGCTTCACGGGAAGGCCGGGGCGCAGTGCAGAGGCGAAGGATTCGGGAAAGGGCAGGTGCACGCGCAGGCGGGAGCGGTCGGCGATCTCGAACAGCTTGGTGCGCGTGTCCACGTAATCGCCCGCGGCCACGAAGCGCGCCGCCACCACGCCGGACACCGGGGCGGCGATGTGGGTCTTGTTCACGGCACGCTGTGCCGTCGCGAGTTGTGCCCGCGCGCCGGCACGTTGTTCGGTCAGGGACTTGAGCTGGGCCTGGGCTTCCTCGAGGGTGCCCGCGGAGACCAGATTTTCTTTGTGGAGTTGCGCGAAGCGCTGCACCGTGCGCTCCTGGTTGGCATGCAGGGCCTCGATACGTCCCACCTCGGCGCGCGCCGCATCGAGGGCGAGGCGCAGATCGGCGGTGTCCAGTTCCGCCAGGACCTGGCCGGATTGCACCTGCGTGCCCACGTCCACCAGTACACGGGCCACGGTGCCCGGTACCTCGGCATACAGCTGCGGGGAGATGGCGCTTTCGACCCGGCCAAGCACCTGCTCCACAGTCACGGCGGTGGCGTGGCTGACGGCGGCGACGCTAATGGGCGTGGCAGGCGGACCCTTCTTCGCCGCAGTGTCATCGCCACCACTGCAGGCAGTGAGCAGCAGTGCAATGGACAGCATGATCAGGCGGGATGCGGTGTACATGACGGCAAATCTCTCTGGGTCGTCAGGCGGGTGGGAGCAGGCCGTGTACCAGCAGGTGGACCAGCTCGTGCGTGAAGGCCTCGGGGTCGGTCAGTGCCGGGTCGGCGCCGGGCAGATGGCGCAGCACCTCCGCGTTCTGAAAGAAGAAGACACAAGCCGCGACCAGGACCATGATGGGGAATGAGGCGCTGATGTCGGCCCGCATCTCACCGCGCAGCCGGGCCTCTTGCAGGGAGGCCACCAACTCGGAAAAGGTGCTGCCGAACACCCTCTCGGCCAGGATCCTGTTGCGTTCTGGATGGGGTTTCAGGCACTCGCGCATGAACAGTCGTACCTGATCGGCATTGGCGAACAGGTGACGCAATTCCGCGGCCGCCACCTGGGTGAGGAGCTGCTCCACTCCGGCGGGCGCCTGGGCGATGGCGAGGATCTCGCGGGTGAGGGCGCTACGGATGTTGCGCACCACCTCGAGATAGAGGTCTTCCTTGGAGCCGAAGTGATGGAAGACATTGGCCTTGCTCACTCCGGCCTCGCGCGCCACCTGGTTGATGGACACACCTTCGTAGCCGTGGCGACAGAACAACCGCTCTGCAGCGGCCAGTATGTTACCGGCCTTGGATTCCGGGGAGTGCTCGCGATGTACGGATGATTTCACGGGTGCAGGCAAGATGGCCGACCGTTCGGTCAGTGAACTCTATGCCAAAGCCCGCCGTACAGCAATTGCCGATATGCCTAGACTGGACAGGTCTGTTCCAGTGCGAGTACCCGGTCGATTTCGTGGAGCACGCGCTCGACGAGGGTCGGGACGGACTCGGCCTCCGCGCGCTTGAGATGGAGTTCGAGCTCGGCCACGGCGGCGCGCAGGGCGCTGACGCCCGTATAAAGCGTGGAGCCGTGCAGCTTGTGGGCGTGGCGGAGGAGCGCAGCGGAATCGCGCAGACCGAAGGCGTCCTGCAGGAGCGCGCGGCTCACCGGCAGTTCCTGCAGCAGCATGGTGAACAGGTCGTGCGCCAGGTCCGGGCTACCGCCGGCCTGTTCCAGAGCCAGTGTGCGGTCGTAGACCGCGAGTGTCGAGTTCATCCCTTTCCTCCGTGTGGTCAACATTCCATTTTGTCACCAGAGTTTAACGAAATCGTCTGCCAGGGCAAGCATGGCTTATAATTGCCGCCTCTTTTTGCAACAGAGCCCTGGTGCGATGTATCCCTCGATTGAGGCCTTCGTAGGCAACACCCCTTTGGTCAGACTGCAGCGGCTGGCCGGCGAGACGAGCAACACCTTACTGGTGAAACTCGAAGGAAACAACCCGGCCGGCTCGGTCAAGGACCGTCCCGCCATGAGCATGATCCAGCGTGCCGAAGCGCGCGGTGAAATCCGCCCGGGCGACACCCTGATCGAAGCCACCAGCGGCAACACAGGGATCGCATTGGCCATGGCGGCGGCCATCAAGGGCTATCGGTTGGTGCTCATCATGCCGGAGAACATGAGCCTGGAGCGCCGTGCGTCCATGCGCGCCTACGGCGCTGAACTGGTGCTGGTGTCACGGGAGCAGGGTATGGAAGGTGCGCGCGACCTGGCCGATCGCATGCAGGCCGAAGGCAGGGGCAGGGTGCTCGACCAGTTCAGCAACCCGGACAACCCGGAAGCCCATTACGAGACCACCGGCCCGGAAATCTGGCACGACACCCACGGCACGATCACACACTTCGTGAGCGCCATGGGCACCACGGGGACCATCATGGGGACCGGGCGCTTTCTCAAGGAAAAGAGCAGCGACGTACAGATCGTGGGCGTACAGCCCGCCGAGGGCGCGGCGATCCCCGGCATCCGCCGCTGGCCCGAGGAATACCTGCCCAGGATCTACGACCCGTCCCGTCTCGACCGGGTCATCGACGTGACGCAGCAGGATGCGGAACAAACCACGCGTCAATTGGCGTCACGCGAAGGTATCTTCTGCGGTGTTTCCTCCGGCGGCGCGGTGGCGGCGGCGCTGCAGTTGTCGCAGGAGGTGCGAAATGCGGTGATCGTCACCGTCATCGCCGACCGCGGCGACCGCTATCTGTCCACGGGTATCTTCCCCGCATGAACGTGCTCGTCTTCGACATCGAAACCATTCCTGATGTGGATGCGGGCCGGCGCCTGCATGGCCTCGAAGGGCTCTCGGATGCGGATGTGGTCAGCGCCATGTTCAACCTGCGGCGACAGGAGAACGGTACCGAGTTCCTGCGTTTACACCTGCAGCGGGTGGTTGCCATTTCCGCCGTGCTGCGCCGCGGCGACAGCCTCAAGGTGTGGTCATTGGGTGAGGCGGACTCGCCCGAAAAGGAGCTGATCCAGCGCTTCTTCGACGGCGTGGAGCGCTTCTCGCCCACCCTGGTGAGCTGGAACGGCTGCGGCTTCGACCTGCCCGTGCTGCACTACCGCGCCCTGCTGCACGGTGCGCAGGCACCGCGCTACTGGGAAACGGGCGACGAGGATCAGAGTTTCCGCTGGAATAACTACCTGAGTCGCTATCACGCCCGCCACACCGATCTCATGGACGTGCTGTCGGGTTACCAGGGCCGCGCCTGCGCGCCGCTGGACGAAATCGCCACCATGCTCGGTTTCCCCGGAAAGATGGGCATGAGCGGCGCCAAGGTCTGGGATGCCTTCCAGGCGGGCGACATCGCCGGTATCCGCGATTACTGCGAGACCGACGTACTCAATACCTGGCTGGTCTATCTCCGCTTCGAACTCATGCGCGGCCGGCTCACGCCCGAAGGCCACACGGCTGAACTGCAGCGCGTGCGCGACATGCTCGCCGCTGACGAGCGCCCGCACCTCAAGGAATTCCTGGCGCGGTGGTCCCATTGATTTAGCCCCAAGCGCACGGGAACTGCGCTCTCCCGTGCACTCCAGCCGGGCTACGGCATACCCGATCCTTTCCCATGTCACGAAACCGCAAGAAACGCCTCTCTGCCGAACCCGTGTGCGTCACCGTGGAAACGCTCGCCCACGACGGTCGCGGGGTCACCCGTGTGAACGAAAAGACCGTCTTCATCGACGGTGCGCTGCCCGGCGAGGAGGTCATGTTCAAGTACGTGGCGACGCACCGCAACTACGACGAAGGTGTGGTGGACGAGGTGCTCACGGCCTCGCCCGATCGTGTGCAGCCGCGTTGTCCCCATTACGGCATCTGCGGCGCTTGCAGCTTTCAGCACCTCGCGTCCGAACAACAGATCGTCGTCAAGCAGAAGGTCCTCATGGATGACCTGCGCCACATCGGCAAGGTCATGCCGGCCGAGGTCCTGCCACCGCTCACCGGGCCGCACTGGGGATACCGCCGCAAGGCACGCCTGGGGGTGCGCTGGGTGGCGAAAAAGGACAAGCTGCTGGTGGGCTTCCGTGAGAAGCGCAGCAACTTCCTGGCGGACCTGTCCCGTTGTGAAAACCTGCATCCGAGCGTGGGCCAGCGCCTCGCCGAACTGGGTGCGCTGGTGCGCAGCCTGGAGGCCTACGACCAGATCCCACAGATCGAAGTGGCGGTGGACGATACACAGACGGCACTGGTGTTCCGGCACATGGTGCCGCTCAGCGATGCCGATCGCGAGCGCCTGCATGACTATGCGCAGGCCCAGGACCTGCGCGTATTCCTGCAGCCTGGCGGCACCGAGACCATCGCGCCGCTATGGCCTGAACATATTCAGCTGGGTTACTCGCTGCCGGCATTCGACGTGTCATTCCGCTTCGAGCCGAGCGATTTCACCCAAGTGAACACGGACATCAACCGGGCCATGGTGGAGCGCGCACTGGGCTTGCTGGACCTGAAGCCCGAGGAGCGCGTACTCGACCTGTTCTGCGGCCTCGGCAATTTCACCCTGCCCATCGCGCGCCGGGCCGCGTCCGTGGTGGGCGTGGAGGGCAGTGCGGATCTGGTGAAGCGCGCCCGTGAAAACGCCGAACGCAATGGCATCGGCAACGCCACCTTCCATGCAGCCGATCTCGCCGCCGATCTCTCCCATGCGCCCTGGTGGCAGGGCGGCTTCGACAAGGTGCTGCTCGACCCGCCGCGCAGCGGCGCGCAGGAGACCCTCGCCCACCTCGCGAAATTGAAGGTGGGACGCATCGTGTACGTGTCGTGCAATCCGGCCACGCTGGCCCGTGATGCGGGCGTGCTGGTGAACGAGCACGGTTACACGCTGCAGAAGGCGGGTGTGATGGACATGTTCCCG
>Ga0172382_10001147_pt1 | contig 48065 bp, 43 predicted proteins | sample Leawel138RmetaG_FD_122245 | JGI IMG/M metagenome (GOLD analysis project Ga0172382, IMG submission 122245) | Leachate microbial communities from a municipal landfill in Southern Ontario, Canada - Leachate well 138R metaG | ecosystem: Engineered > Solid waste > Landfill > Unclassified | place... | reverse complement strand
CTTGCGCCGCATTATCCGCTGCTCTATGCCGGGCCCAATGGCCGCGTGGCCCACGAATGCATTCTCGACATCCGGCCCATCAAAGACCGCAGCGGGATCGGCGCCGAAGACATCGCCAAGCGGCTCATGGACTACGGCTTCCACGCACCGACCATGAGCTTTCCGGTTGCCGGCACCCTGATGGTCGAACCCACCGAATCCGAGGGTCTGGCCGAACTCGACCGCTTCGTGGACGCCATGATCGCCATCCGGGCCGAGATCGAAGCGGTCGAGCGCGGCGAACAGCCTCTGGACGACAATGTCCTGGTCAATGCCCCGCATCCGGCCGTGACCTTGCTGGCCGACGACTGGCATCATCCCTATACGCGGGCCCAGGCGGCGTATCCCGTACCGGGGTTGGTGCAGAACAAGTACTGGCCGCCCGTGGCCCGGGTGGACAATGCCTGGGGCGACCGGAACCTCACCTGTGCCTGTCCGCCGGTCGAGGCGTATGCTTGAGTATTCACCAGGAGATCCACATGCCTTATGTAAACATACGGGTCACGCGCGATGGCGTGACGGCTGAACAAAAAGCCCGGCTGATCGAAGGCACCACGCAGTTGCTGGTCGACGTGCTTGGCAAGGATCCGCAAACCACGTTCGTGGTGATCGATGAAGTCGATACGGACAACTGGGGGGTCGGGGGCCAGAGCATCACTGCATTGCGGGCAGCCAGAGCGCCAGGGCCAGAAGCGTAGCCAGCAATACGGGCGGCGTGATCATCAGCCCGATCTTCATGTATTGCCCCCAGGTGACCCGGTGGCCTTTGCCGGCCAGCACGTGTAGCCACAGCAGGGTCGCCAGGCTGCCGATGGGGGTGAATTTCGGGCCGAGGTCGTTGCCGATCACGTTGGCGTAGATCATCAGCTGGCGGGTCGTGTCCGCGACCTGCGCCTGGTCGATGGCCAGGGCACCCACGAGCGTGGAGGGCATGTTGTTCACGATCGACGCGACGACGGCCGCCAGAAAGCCCGTACCGATGGTGGCCGTCATCGTGCCCTGGCGACCCAGCCATGCCAGCGCCTCGGCGCCGTAGCGGGTCAGCCCGGCTTGCCCCAGGCCATACACCACCAGGTACATGCCCAGTGAAAACAGCACGATTTGCCAGGGCGCGTCGCGGATGATGCGGCCCAGGGGCACGATCGGCTGCCGGGCTGCCTGGCCGACCCGCCCGGCAATGACCAGCAGCGTCAGTGCGCCGCTGCCGGCGACCAGACAAAATGGCAGCTGCCACTGGGCCAGCACGAAGTAGGCCAGCAGCAGCGTGGCCAGAAGTGGGAAAGCGGCGCGAAATACCTGCGGATCGACGATGGCGCTGGCGGGCGGGTCCAGGTCATCCACAGGGTACTGCCTGGGTATTTGACGGCGGAACACCAGCCATAGCACCACCAGCGACGCCATGACGGATACCAGATTGACGGGCGCCATCACCAGCGCGTAGCGGGAGAACGAGACCCCGAAGAAGTTGGCACTGACGATATTCACCAGGTTGGAGATCACCAGCGGCAGGCTGGCCGTGTCGGCAATGAAGCCGGTGGCAATGATGAAAACCAGGGTCGCCGATGGGGAAAATTTCAGGCGGTGCAAGATGGCGATCACGATGGGAGTGAGCAGCAGCGCGGCCCCGTCGTTGGCAAAGAAGGCGGCAATCACGGCGCCCAGCAGGATCACCAGGGGAAACAGCCGATGGCCCCGGCCACGGCCCCAGCGGGCGATGTGCAGTGCCGCCCAGGAGAAAAAACCGGCCTCGTCGAGGATCAGCGAGATGACGATCAGGGCCACAAAAGTAAAGGTGGCGTCCCAGACGATGCCCCACACCACAGCCACGTCCGGCCATTGCACCACGCCGGTCAGCAGGGCGAGCACGGCCCCGCCCAGAGCGCTGTAGCCAATGCCCAGCCCGCGCGGTTGCCAGATCACCAGCACCAGGGTCAGGAGAAAAATAATCAGTGCCAGCGGCATGGGGATCGGGAAGTGCCGTGTCCGGCAGGCGGGCCTGCCGGGTTTCTAGGGGTGTGGCCGGGGTGGTGTCGTGTGAATCAGGCGATTTCGGCCAGTACGTCTGCGACCGTGCCGAACAGTTCGTCGATCTGCGCCTCTTCGATGATCAGCGGTGGTGAAAACGCCAGGGTATCCCCGGTATAGCGCACCAACACCCCCCGATCGAAGCAGCGGTCGAAGACCTCGGCCGCCCTCGCACCCGGGGCGTCCGGGCGGGAGGCCAGCTCGATGCCGGCCACCAGCCCCAGATTGCGTACGTCGATCACGTGCGGTTTGCCCTGCAGGCTGTGGGCCGCTTCCTCGAAGCGGGGCGCCAGTGCGGCGGCGCGTGCGAACAGGCCGTCCTTTTCGTAGACATCCAGCGCGGCCAGCATCGCCGCGGTCGCCATCGGATGGGCCGAATATGTATACCCGTGGAAAAATTCAATGCCCGTATGGCTGGCCCCCAGGATGGCATCATGGATGCCGCGCTGTACGGCCACGGCGCCCGCGGGAATAGCCGCGTTGCTGATGCCCTTGGCCATGGTGATCAGATCCGGCGTCACGCCGAACAGCCCGCTGGCAGTCGCCGCGCCCAGGCGCCCGAATGCGGTGATCACCTCGTCGAAGATCAGCAGGATGCCGTGGCGCGCGGTGATGTCGCGCAGCCGTTCGAGATAACCGACGGGCGGAATGAGCACGCCAGTGGACCCCGCCATCGGCTCGACGATGACCGCCGCGATGGTGGAGGCGTCGTGCAGTGCGATGATGTTTTCCAGGGCGTCGGCCAGGTGTGCGCCCCACGCCGGCTGGCCACGGGACCAGGCATTGTGTTCGGGTGCATGGGTGTGCGGCAGATGATCCACCCCTGGCATCAGCACGCCGGAAAACGTCTTGCGGTTGGGTGAAATACCCCCCACGGAAATACCGCCGAAACCGACCCCATGGTAGCCGCGCTCACGCCCGATGAAGCGGGTGCGCTGGCCTTCCCCCCGGGCGCGGTGATAGGCCAGGGCGATTTTCAGTGCGGTGTCCACTGATTCGGAGCCCGAGTTGGTGAAGAAGATGCGGTCCAGGCCATCGGGCATCAGGGCCGCCACTTGGGTGGCGGCCCGGAAGGAATCTTCGTGGCCGATCTGGAAACTGGGCGCATAGTCGAGACGCCCCGCCTGTCGCGACAGGGCTTCGATGATTTCGGGGCGCGCGTGGCCCGCATTGACGCACCACAGCCCTGCGGTGCCATCGAGTACGCGGTGGCCGTCACGGGCGGTGTAGTACATGCCCTGGGCGCCGACCAGCAGGCGGGGGTGTGATTTGAACTGTCGGTTGGCCGTGAAAGGCATCCACAGGTTGGACAGGTCGGGCAGGGCGTGGGGATCGCTGGGCATTTCAGTCTCGTTGGATAGGTGGGAAGTCTTATTTTGCGTCACTCTGCGGTAAATCACAAAGTCATAGCGCGGGCTGTCGCTGACCGCCTGAGGCCGGCGCTCGATCTCTTCCCAGGTGCCGTCGGGCAGCGCGGGAAACCAAGTGTCTGCGGGATAGCGGGCGTGGATTTCGGTTGCGATGATTTCATCGGCCAATGCCAGGGCCAGGCGAAAGACACCCTCGCCGCCGATGATGGCCACGCGACTTTCGCCCGCGCAATGTGCCAGGGCTGCATCCAGCGACGCATGGCATTCGGCACCGGCGGCCCGGAAATCAGGATCCCGGCTCAGTACGAGGTTGCGGCGCCCAGGCAGCGGGCGGCCCAGGCTTAGCCATGTCTTGCGGCCCATGATGATCGGGTGTCCGAGGGTACTGTGCTTGAAGTGCGCCAAGTCGCCCGGCAGGTGCCACGGCATGCCGCCCTGCAGGCCGATGCCGCGGTCCTGATCGTACGCTACGACGAGCCGGATGTGTGGAAAACGGGATGCGCTCATGAAAATTCAGGATCTTGGGTGTCGTTCGGGGCGGCCAGCCGGTCGATCTTCTGGTCTCGACACTGGGCCAGCAATGCGGCCAGCGGGCCTTGGGGCAGCGTCAGGTCCGGTGCCAGATCCTGCAGCGGCTGCAACACGAATGCGCGCTGGTGCATGCGGGGATGGGGCACGATCAGATCCGGCGTGTGGATGTGGCGGCCGTCGTACCAGAGCAGGTCCAGGTCCAGCGTACGCGGTGCATTGCGCCAGGGGCGAGTGCGGCCATGGGCCTGCTCGATCTGCTGCAGCACGGCCAGCAGCGCGTGCGGCATCAGCGTGGTCTCGATGCGCATGACCGCATTGACGTAGGCGGGGCCCGTGCTGTCCACGGGGGCCGTGATGTACAGGGGCGACAGGCGCAAGGCCCGCACCTGGGGGTGCTGGCTTAAAGTGTCCGCCGCCTGGTGTACGGCGCGGATGGGGTCTCCCAGGTTGCCGCCCACGCCGATGAAGGCGTGCAAAGCAGGCGCAACGTGCCCTGCGCGGTCGGGGTGCGATGCGGCCATGGTTAGCTGGATGCGATGCCCTGGGGGCCGGAAGCGTTGCTGGCGGCATGCGCCGGCTGATCCGCGGCGGCCGCCTTGCGCCGGCTGGGGCGTCGGCGCCGGCGTGACGTCTGCCCAGGCCCCGTCTTGCGGCTGCCGGCATGGCCGGCATGCCAGGCTTCGATCATTTGGGTGCGGCGCTCGTCCGTGCTGTTGGCCAGATCCATCCACCATTGGGCCAGCACACTGTCGACTTCGCGTGCCTCGGCGCGCAACTGGAGAAAATCGACTGCGGCGCGGAAACGGGGCTGTTCGAGTACACGCCAGATGGTGCGCAACGTGGCCCGCTCGAAGCGGGCCTGCATCAGCCAGATGTCTCGCATGTCCGCTTGATGGCGCCGCTGTATGGCCAGCGTATGCAGTTGCTCTTCCATGACCGCGTCGGCGGCCTGAATAAGGGCTTCGTTGCGTTGCACCCCTTGGGCCACCTGTTCTTGCCAGCGCTTGTGGACGGGGCGCCACAACAGGGCCGCGAACAGAAAGCCCGGACTGACCGTCTTGCCTGAACGCACCCGGGCATCGGTGCGGGACAGTGCCATGTCCACGAAGGCTTCGTCGCGCTCTTCTTGGAATATGTGATCGATGACCGGTATCAGGCTTTTGGTCAGGCCCGCCTGCTGCAGTTCGCGCAGGCAGTCCATGGCATGGCCGCAACTGAGCAGCTTGAGCGTTTCATCGAACAGGCGCGAGGCGGGTACGTGCTCGATGAGCGCGGCCAGGCGGGTAATCGGCTCGGCCGTGGCCGGGTCGATGCGGGCGCCCAGTTTGGCCTTGAACCGCAAGGCGCGCAGCATGCGCACCGGATCTTCGCGGTACCGTGTTTCCGGGTCGCCGATCATGCGCACCACGCGGTTCTTGAGGTCTGCCACGCCGTGGTGGAAGTCGATCACTTCTTCCTTGAGAGGATCGTAGTACAGCGCGTTGATGGTGAAGTCCCGGCGGGCGGCGTCTTCCTCGTGGGTGCCGAATTCATTGTCGCGCAGGATGCGGCCGTGCTCGTCCGTGGGCTGGCCGGTGGGTGATGCGGCGCGGAAGGTGGAGGTTTCTATGACTTCCTGGCCGAAGACCACGTGCACCAGCTGGAAGCGCCGCCCTATGATGCGCGCGCGCCTGAACAGCGGCCGGATCTGGGCCGGCGTGGCGTTGGTGGCGACGTCGAAATCCTTGGGGGCGAGCCCGATGATCAGGTCGCGCACGGCACCGCCCACGACATAGGCGTCGTACCCTTTCTGCTGCAGGACCTCGCATACCTTGATCGCGTGGCGCGAGACCAGGCGCCGGTCGATACCGTGCTGGTCTTGCGACAGGCGCAAGGGCCCCGATGGTTGACCGGCAAACAGGCGAGTGACGAGATGGCGTATGGTCTGCTGAAGCATGGCGCGTATTTTACCAGCCTCGGCAGCGTACCTCGTCAACCCCGCCCAGCGAATGGGGGCGCGCCTTCCGTCTCAGGATTTGGCATCCTGCAGGTCGGCAAACAGGTCGAGTTCCCGCCAGCCGCGTGCGCGAGCCAGGCCGCGCAGGGCGGCGCTGGGGTTGGTGGCCACGGGATGGCTCACGACCTCCAGCAGCGGCAGGTCATTCATCGAGTCGCTGTAGAACCAGGTCTCATCGAAGTCTTCCAGTTGCCGATCGAGTGTTTGCAGCCATTGATGCACGCGCAGCACTTTGCCGGTGCTGAAGCTCGGCGTGCCCGAGATTCGCCCGGTATATCGGCCGCGTGCGTCCTGCTGTGGGATGGTGGCGATCAGGTGCTGGATGCCCAGGGCCTGGGCAATGGGGCCTGTCACGAATTCATTGGTCGCCGTGACGATGGCGCACAGTGCGCCGCGGGCCCGGTGTTGGTCCACCAGGGCATGGGCCTGTGGCAGCAGGCGCGGTCGCACCACTTCGTCCATGTACTCGCGATGCCAGGCCGCCAGTTCGTCGGCGGTGCCCAGGCGCAGCAGGCCGAGCATGAAATCGGCGGCTTCCTCGGCGCTCAGCGTGCCTTCGTTGTAGCGGCGCATGAGATCGTCGTTGCGCGCGCGCGCCTGGTCCGGATCGCCTGCACGCCCGGTGCGTGCGAGAAATTCGGCCCATTGGTAATCGCTGTCGAAGGGCAGCAGGGTGTGGTCCAGATCGAACAGGGCGAGATGACGGGTCATGGGCGTGGAGCAGAATGGGCCAGCAGCTCTTTGAGCAGCGGCAGGGTGATGGCCCTGTGGCGGGCCAGGGAATACCGGTCCAGGGCATCCATGAGCGCCATCAGGCGGCCCATGTCCCTGTCGTGGTGCGTCAGGATCCACTGCAGCAGTTCGGGCCCCAGGGGGACACCTCGCGCGGCGGCCTGGTCCTGCAGGGCCAGGGCGCGATCCTGGTCCGACAGCGGCTGGAGGCGTATGACCTGGCCCCAGGCCAGCCGGGTGCGCAGATCTTCGCGCAGCGCCAGCATGCGGGGGGCGCAGTCGCCCGCGCACAGGAGGCTAAAGGCGCCGGGGGTGCCCATGGCGGTGCGCCAGCGGTTGATGAGGCCGAACAGGGCGCTTTGCGCGGCGGCGCCGAGATGCTGCACGTCGTCGATGGCGATCAGCACGGCGGGCAGCGGGGTGTCGACATCGGCCAGCGCCGGCAGCCGTTGCCCGGCCTGGGCGGCCGGAACGAACAGGCCCGCTGGTTGGCCCGGCTCCGACAGGTTGGCGCGCGCCTGCAGCAGGTGGCTGCGCCCGCTGCCTGGCCCGCCCCACACGTACAGGAGCGTGCCGGGCTGCAAGGCGCGCACCGCTTCGAGCGCCGATGCATTCGGACCGGCGACGAACCCGGCCAATGTCGGGGCGGGGGCCTGCAGGATGTCCAGGATCTGCTGTTGCAACATGGGGTTCGGCGCGCGCGGGTCGGGCGCGCAGTCAGGTAAAATCAGGGCCAGCATGGCTGAAAACAGGCATTCTGGCATATTCGGCCATTTTCTTCATATCTTCACATATCGCGTGGCTTTCTTTCCGCCGGGCAGCTTCCATCATGACAGAGACCTCAAAACCTTCCTTCACCTATCGGGATGCGGGGGTCGACATCGACGCCGGCGAGGCCCTGGTCGAACACATCAAGCCGCTGGCGGCCCGTACCCTGCGCCCCGGCGTCATGGCCGGCATCGGGGGATTCGGGGCCCTGTTCGAGCTGCCCCGCGATATTCGCGAACCGATCCTGGTGTCGGGCACCGACGGCGTGGGGACCAAACTGCGCCTGGCGTTCGAATGGCAGCGCCATGCGACGGTGGGTATCGACCTGGTGGCGATGAGCGTCAATGACATTTTGGTGCAGGGGGCCGAGCCCTTGTATTTCCTCGACTATTTCGCCTGCGGCAAGCTGTCCCTGGACGTGGCGACCCAGGTGGTGGCCGGGGTGGCGCGGGGTTGCGAACTCGCGGGTTGCGCCCTGATCGGGGGCGAGACGGCCGAGATGCCCGGCATGTATCCCGAGGGCGAATATGACCTGGCCGGCTTTGCCGTGGGGGTCGTGGAAAAATCCGCCCTCATCGACGGCCTCAGCATCGCGCCCGGAGACACGGTTCTGGGGCTGGCGTCCAGCGGCGCGCATTCCAATGGGTATTCGCTGATTCGCAAGATTCTCCAGCACGCCGGCGCCCGGCCCGAGCACGACCTGGGGGGGCGCCCGCTGGCCGACGTCATCATGGCGCCCACGCGCATTTATGTGCGGGCGGTGCTGGCCGCACTGGCCGCCCACGGGCGGGCCGTCAAGGGCCTGGCGCACATCACCGGCGGGGGGCTGCTCGAAAACATCCCGCGCATCCTGCAGCCAGGCCTGTGTGCGAACCTGCGGGGCGACGCGTGGGCGCGCCCGGCGCTGTTCCAGTGGCTGCAGGCGCAAGGGCGTGTGTCGGATGCCGAAATGGCGCGGGTCTTCAATTGCGGCATCGGCATGGTGCTGGTGGTCGAGGCCCCGGCGGCCGATGCGATCGCCACGACCCTGCGCGCCCAGGGTGAAACCGTGCACGTGTTGGGCGAGATCGCCGCTGTCGGGCCGGACGCGGCACAGACCGTCATTCTCTGACGGCGGATCGGGGCGGCGGCTCAGTGAGCGCTTTGGCGACCGCCTGCTTCACCCGGGTCGTTCCATCTGCCGACAGGCAGTCGATACGGTGTCGCCCGGGCAGCGCGCGCAGCCAGGTCATCTGTCGCTTGGCCAGTTGGCGGGTCGCGGCAATCGACTGTTCACGCGCTTCGGGCAGGGGGATCCGGCCCAGCAGGTGGGCCCATAGCTGCCGATAACCGACACATCGCATGGCGGGCAAGCCAAGGTTCAGGTCGGGGCGTGCCATCAGGGCCCGCACCTCGGCCACCAGCCCGGCTTGCAGCATGTCATCGAAACGCTGGGCGATGCGTTCGTGCAGTACATCGCGCCGCGCAGGCTCGAGGCTGATGGTGATGAATCGCCGGCCGGGCAGCCAGGGCTGGGGCGGCTGTGCCAGCCAGTCGCTCATGGGCCGGCCACTGGCATGAAAGATTTCCAGCGCACGCTGCAGCCGCTGGCGGTCGTGGGGGGCCAGGCGGGCGGCAGTGGCCGGGTCGACGCGGGCCAGTTCGGCGTGCAGGGCCGGCCAGCCCTGCCGCTGGGCGCGCGCATCCAATTCAGCGCGCAGCAGCGGGTCGGCTTGGGGCAGCGCGTGCAGGCCGTCGCGCAGGGCTTTCCAGTAGAGCAGGGTGCCGCCACACAGCAGGGGTATGCGTCCGCGTGCTTCGATCTCGGTGATCAGTCGCGCGGCATCGGCGGCGAATCGGGCGGCCGAATAGCGTTCGGCGGGGTCCAGGATATCGATCAGGTGGTGTCGGACCTGCGCCTGTTCGGCGGCGTTCGGCTTGGCCGTGCCGATGTCCATGCCCCGATACAGGGTGGCGGAGTCCATGACGATCAGCTCGATCGGCCAGTCTTGGGCCAGGGCCAGCGCGGCGGCCGACTTTCCCGAGGCGGTGGGCCCCGTCAGGCAAAGAACGGGTGCGGCCGTGCCCTGGGTCATGCCTTATTGGCCCCGCATGAAGCGTTTGTCGAGGTCGCCCAGGGACCAGTGAAACCACGTGGGGCGGCCGTGATTGCATTGGCCGGCACGCTCGGTGCGTTCCATCTGGCGCAGCAAGGCATTCATCTCTTCCAGGGTCAGGCGGCGATGCGCGCGTACGGCGCCGTGACAGGCCATGGTGGCCAGCAAGGCATTGCGCTGTTCGGTCAGGTGCGCGGATTGGCCGTATTGGGCGAGGTCGGCCAGCACCCCGCGCGCCAGGGATTCGATGTCGCCATCGGCCAGCAGGGCGGGTACGGCCCGTACCGCCAGCGAGCCCGGCCCCATCGCGGCCAGGCGCAACCCCAGGCCTTGCAGGGTGGCTTGGTATTCTTGCGCCAGGGCAACGGCGACCTCGCCCACGGCGATGACCACCGGGACGAGCAGTTCCTGGGCTGCCAAAGGCGCTTCGTCGAGCTTTTGCTTCAGGGATTCGTACACGATGCGTTCATGGGCGGCATGCATGTCGACCACGACCAGCCCGTCCCGGTTCTGAGCCAGGATGTAGATGCCGTGCAGCTGCCCCAATGCCATGCCCAACGGCAGGTCCGTGGCGGCCTCGTGCGCCGTGGTGGCTTGGGTGTTTTCCAGAGGCCGGTACAGCTTTTGCCAGCCGTCGGGATCGGTGGGTTCGTGCAGCGCCATGGGCTGCTGGACCGGGGGGCGTATCCAGGGGGCCGGTGTGGCACGGGGTTGCGTGGCGCCACGCTCTGAGGCGCCGGGCGCGAGAGGGCGTGGCGTGGGTGGATGCGCGACGGAAGGATCGGCCGGGGGGGGATTTACAGCCAGGCCAGCCGTGTCGGGGCGTTGGTTGCCAGCGTCTTCGCCGGCTTGTCCGGCTGCCGCACCCGGCCCCGCCAGCGCGGCGCTCAGGCTCTGCACCACGAAGCGGTGCAACGCACCGCTTTCCCGAAAGCGCACCTCCTGCTTGGCTGGGTGCACGTTGACGTCGACCGTATTGGGATCCAGGGTCAGGAACAGGATCCAGGCGGGCTGCCGGTCGCCGTGGAGTACGTCGGCGTAGGCCTGGCGCACGGCGTGCGATAGTATCCGATCGCGTACGTGACGACCGTTGACGTACAAGTATTGGCGATCCGCCCGATTGCGTGCGAACGTGGGGCGCGTGATGACGCCATCCAGCGCCACCAAGCCTTGTTCGGCCGCAATCGGTACGCCCTGCTGCATGAAGTCTGCGCCCAGGACGTCGTGCAGGCGCCCCGGCAGGTCGGTGGCGGGCCAGTGGCGCTGTGCGCGATCGTTGTGAAACACGCGGATCGCCACGCCGGGATGCGCCAGCGCCATGCGCTCGATCACGTCCAGGCAATGGGCGTACTCTGTGGCTTCGGCACGCAGGAACTTGCGTCGGGCCGGGATCTCGTCGAACAGCTGAAGCACCTCGATGCGGGTGCCCAGCGCTCCGGCAGCCGGTTCGGGCTGGGTCTGCCCGGGGGCCAGCTGCCAGGCATGCGGTTCAGTGGCCGTACGCGACGTGAGCGTCAGTTGGGCGACCGAGGCAATCGACGCCAGCGCTTCGCCCCGAAACCCGAGGGTGGTGACGGATTCGAGCTCGGTCAGCGAGCCGATCTTGCTGGTGGCGTGCTGCTGCCGGGCCAGCGCGAGCTGGTCGCGCGGAATGCCGGCGCCGTCGTCGGTGACCACGATGCGCCGTATCCCGCCGCCGTCGAGCCGCACTTCGATGGCTTGCGCGCCGGCGTCCAGTGCATTGTCGAGCAGTTCGCGCAGGACCGACGCGGGCCGCTCGATGACTTCGCCGGCGGCGATCTGGCTGATCAGGGTATCGGGCAGGGGGGCAATGGGTCGTGACATAGGGCGAAAGGCAATGATTTCAGATAACGATTATAGTGAGCAGCGCGTTTCATTCATCCGGTACGGGGCCATCCATTTCCATGGCAGAGTTTTTCCAGCTGATTTTGAATATCGACCAGTCATTGGGGGTGTGGGTGGCCGAATACGGTGCCTGGATCTATCTGATCCTGGCCGGGATCATCTTTGGCGAGACCGGGCTGGTGGTGCTGCCCTTTCTGCCCGGTGACTCGCTGTTGTTCATCGCCGGCGCCTTTGGGGCGTCGGGCTTGCTGGATCCGGTGCTGCTGGGCGGCATTCTGATCGTTGCGGCGATCCTGGGCAATACCGTGAATTATCACGTGGGTCACTATATCGGGCCCAAGGTCTTTGCGCGCGACTACCGGTTTCTCGATCGCAAGGCGCTGATCAGGACACACGCGTTCTACGAGCAGCACGGTGGCAAGACCATCGTGCTCTCGCGCTTCCTGCCACTGTTCCGGACGTTTGCGCCATTTGTCGCAGGGGTGGCCGGGATGCAATGGTGGCTGTTCCAGCTCTATAACGCCCTGGGTGCCGTACTCTGGATCGCCGGGCTGATCACCCTGGGCTTTTTTTTCGGCAACGTGCCCATCATCAAAGATCACCTGAACACCATCGTGCTGGTCGGCGTGGCGGCGGCTGCGGTACCGGCCGCCCTGGGCGTGCTCTGGAAATTGCTGCACGCCCGCCCACGCCAGTCCTGATCGGGCGCACGGTGCGGGGCCGGTCAGTGCGCGGCCGCACGCACGGCCCGGGGCGGGGCGCTCAGGGGCGCGGTCGCGAGCAGAAGCGCACGGGCCATCAAGTGCGTGCCAGCGCGGCCGTGGATGCGAAGTAATCCTTGACGCCGTTGAGCACGGCGTGGGCGATGCGCTGCTGGTGGGCGGCGCTGCGCAACAGCTTTTCCTCTGCCGGGTTGCTGATGAAGGCGGTCTCGATCAGGATCGACGGGATGTCGGGCGCCTTGAGCACGGCAAACCCGGCGCGCTCGATGCGGTTCTTGTGCAGTGTATTGATTTTGCCGATCTCGTTCAGGACCTGGGTGCCGACGCGGATCGAATCGTTGATCTGCGCGCCCGTAGACAGGTCGAGCAGCACCTTGGCGACCTGTGCATTGTGGGCGCCCAGGTTCACGCCCCCGATGAGATCGGCGTCGTTTTCCTTTTGCGCCAGCCAGCGGGCCGAGGCGCTGGTGGCGCCGTTCTGTGACAAGGCCCATACCGAAGACCCTCGGGCGGTGGGCTTGATCCAAGCGTCTGCATGGATGGAAATGAACAGGTCGGCCTTCACGCGCCGGGCTTTTTGCACGCGGACGTTCAGGGGCACGAAGTAATCGCGGTCGCGCGTCAGATAGGCCCGCATGTCGGGTTGTGCGTCGATCAGTTTCTTGAGGCGCTGGGCAATCTGCAGCACCACGTCTTTTTCACGGGTACCGTGACGGCCGATGGCCCCCGGATCTTCGCCGCCGTGACCCGGGTCCAGGGCGATGAGCAGCGGGCGGGTGCGCGAGGCGGCGGGGGGCGGCGACAGGCGCGCAGGCGGCGGCGGTTCTGCTTTGTGGCTCCTGGCGGCGGGCGGTGCCGGCAGATCCTGGCCGTCGGCCAGCGGAATGGATGCCTTGGCCGCGCCCTGCTGTTGGGCCAGATCCTCGAGGATCCCTGCCAGGGGGTCGTTCTCGGCGTCCTTGAGCAGGGCCATGAGCGGATCCTGGGCCACCTTGGGGTACAGGTCCAGCACCAGCCGGTATTGATATTCGCCGATGGGCTTGAGCGTGAACACCTGCGGCGCCACGTCCTGCTTGAGGTCGAATACCAGGCGGATCACGTTGGGGCGATTCTGCCCCACGCGCACGCTGGCAATGTAGGGGTCATTGGGCTTGATGCGGTTGACCAGGTCATTGATGGTCGCCTTGAGCTGCAGGCCGTCGATGTCCACCACCAGCCGGTGCGGATTGGTGAGCGTGAAATGTTCGGCCTTGAGCTCGGTGTCCATTTCGAGCGTTACCCGGGTGTATTCGTCGGCGGGCCACGTGCGTACGGCCACGATGGTCGCGGCCTGCGCCAAGCGGGGCAGTACGGGCAGCAGCATCAGCGTGCCGGCCCCTGCCATGAGCCTGCGCCGCCGCAGGCTTGCCGGGGGCGTCATGCCTGTGGTGGGTTCAGGTGCGTCAGCCATAGTCGTCCTTTGCTGCTGTGGGCACTGAGTGTGGCGTGGCGCCCGAACCCTGTGTACTGCAGATGGATGTCCAGGTCGGGGGGCGGCAGGCGGGTGCCTGCCTGTTCGGGCCATTCGATCAGGATGACGGCCTGGTCATCGAACAGTTCGTCGAAGCCTGCTTCACGCCATTCGTGCGCATCGCTAAACCGATAAAAATCAAAGTGATAGAAGTATAAGTTAGAAACATTATAACTTTCAAGAAGCGCATAGCTCGGACTCTTGATACGGCCTTGCACACCGGCTGCCCGCAACAGGGCCCGCGCCAGGGTGGTTTTGCCGGCACCCAGCTCGCCTTTCAGGTGAATCCGCCCGCCTGACTGCTGGACGTCCGGGTGTCGTCCGCAGACCAGAATGGCCAGTTGACGCGCCAGATCTTGGGTGGCGGCTTCGTTGGCCAGGGGCCAGGAGAGGGGGGTTGACATGGCGGAGTGCCCGCGGATTGGGCCGTTGCGGTGATGCCGGCATTTTAGGCGAGTCCCGGATGGGACGTGAGATCGCCGATGGACCTGGTTGCGGACACCCATGCCCGACGCGCGTGGTCGCTCGCAAGGCGCGGCGGTGGCCTGGCGCCCGGTTTATGGCATGATTCTTGCGAATCTTCCTGCATAGTGCCCTATCATATCCATTTTTTCGAGGAATCTTCATGAACCGTCAGGCCTTTATCTGTGATGCCATCCGCACCCCGTTCGGACGATACGGCGGCGCCTTGTCCAGCGTGCGGACCGACGATCTGGCGGCCATCCCCGTGCAGGCGCTCGTGGCGCGCAACCCGAGCGTGGACTGGGAATGCGTGGATGACGTCCTCATGGGGTGCGCCAACCAGTCGGGTGAAGACAACCGCAATGTGGCCCGCATGGCGGCATTGTTGGCGGGGTTGCCGGTCGGTGTGCCGGCCATGACCATCAATCGCCTGTGCGGTTCGGGGCTGGACGCCGTTGGCAGCGTGGCCCGGGCCATTCGCCTGGGCGAGGCCAGCCTGGCAATCGCCGGGGGGGTCGAGAGCATGAGCCGGGCGCCCTTTGTCATGCCCAAGGCCGAGTCCGCCTTTGCCCGTGCCAACGCCGTTTATGACACCACCATCGGCTGGCGTTTCATCAATCCGTTGCTCAAACAGCAATATGGGGTAGATTCCATGCCCGAAACGGCGGAGATCGTGGCGCGTGAATACGGCATCAGCCGCGTGGACCAGGACCGGATGGCCCAGGCCAGCCAGGCGCGCGCGCATGCCGCGCAGGCTGCCGGGCATCTGGCTCGTGAAATCGTGCCCGTGCACGTGCCGCGCCGCAAGGGGGATCCGCTGGTCGTGGACACCGACGAGCATCCCCGCGAAACCAGCCTGGACGCCCTGTCGCGCTTGCGCGGCATCGTGCACCCCGAAGGCACGGTGACCGCAGGAAACGCGAGCGGGGTCAACGACGGCGCCTGTGCCCTGCTGTTGGCGGATGAATCACAGGCCGCCCGGTTTGGCCTGCAGCCGCGGGCCCGGGTCGTAGGGATGGCCGTGGCGGGTGTAGAGCCTCGCGTCATGGGCATCGGCCCCGTGCCGGCGTCCCGTAAAGTGCTGACACAGGCGGGCCTGTCGCTCGAACAGGTCGATGTGATCGAACTCAACGAAGCCTTTGCGGCGCAAGGGCTGGCCGTGCTGCGCCAGTTGGGGGTGGCCGACGACGATCCCCGGGTGAATGCCTGGGGCGGCGCCATTGCCCTGGGGCATCCGCTGGGCGCCAGCGGGGCGCGGCTGGCAGCCACGGCCGTCAACCGCCTGCATCACGTACAGGGGCGTTATGCCCTGGTCACCATGTGCATCGGGGTGGGCCAGGGCATTGCCGTGATTCTTGAGCGGGTCTGAACGGTCTTGATGCGGGCGTCAAGGTTTCATGCTGTCCAGCTGGGGCGCCTGCGCCGTGATGTCAGGGCTGCGCAGGGCGGGTGCGATGATCGAGGGCAGGGCCGGTACGGTCTTGCCCCCCAGGCTCAGTGATTGGCTGAAAACGCCCCGTGCGGCCCAATGGGGATCCTGCAGGGCTTCCTGGAGGGTGAGCACGATAGAGCAGCAGACATCGATGCCCTCGAATGCCCGCATCCATTCGGCCGCATCCTTGCGCGCGATGATTTGGGCAACCGCGTCACGCGTGGCCTTGGGGTCGCGGCGATCATCCGCCAGTTCGGGCGGCAGGCCCAGCACTTTGGCAAAATTGGCCCAGAACCGGTCTTCCAGCGGGGCGGCGGCCATATAGCGGTCATCGCGCGTGCGGTAGATCTGGTAGCGTGGCGTGCCGCCTGTGATGGTTTCGCCGCCCGGCACCGGCCAGCGATCCAGGGCATGGGCGTTGCCCAAGGCCCAGTATAGAAACGGGAAAAGATTCTGACCCATAGCGACCTCGATCTGGCAGCCGTCGCCTGTCCGGTCGCGTCGCCGCAGGGCCAGCAGAATATTGATCATTGCCGGGTACGCGCCCCCCGCAATGTCCGCGGCAAGAAGCGGCGGCAGGACCGGGGCGCCCGTGCCGTCTACGCTCAGGCCCAGCACGCCGGTCTCGGCCATGTAGTTCAGGTCGTGTCCGGCGGCTGCCGCTTTGGGGCCCGTATTGCCCCAGCCGTTGATGGAGCAGTAGATGATGTCGGGATTCAGCGCGCGGACGTCCTCGTAGGCCAGGCCGAGCCGGGCCATCACGCCGGGGCGGAACTGTTCGATGATCACGTCGGCTTCTTTTAGCAGCGGGCGCAGCCTGTCGAGGGCATCGGCCTCTTTCATGTTGATGCTCAGGCTCGACTTGCCGCGGTTCAGCATGCCGAAGTTGACGCTTTCGCCCTGCACGGAAGGCTCGTAAAGCCGCATTTCATCGCCTGTGGGCGGGCGTTCGATCTTGATGACCCGGGCGCCGGCTTCGGCCAGGAAGAGAGTCGCCAGGGGTCCGGGCACTAGGGTGCTGAAATCAAGGATAAGAATATCGCTCAGTGGTGGCATAGGAGGATTTTGGCAAGAGGTTCCAGTGGAACGGTTTCGGGGATTTTGACGACTTGAGGCCTACAGGCCCCGTTCAGGGTCCGGGCCGTGTGTGCATGGTACCCGCGGCCGCCGGATTTTGCGAAGTGACGTGCCACGGCAGGCGCATGCGCCTGCGACGTTGGGCGGACGACGGGATCTTCAGCTGGGTCCGGTACTTGGCGACCGTGCGGCGTGCGATCTGGATGCCCTCGCCCTGCAGCAAGTCGACGATGGCTTCATCCGAAAGCACGGATTCGAGGGTTTCGCCAGATACCAGGTCGCGGATGCGGTGCCGGATGGCGGCGGCGGCGATGTCCGGATCGCCGTTTGCGGCCTGCAGGCCATCCGAGAAAAAATGCCGGAAGGGCACCAGGCCCTGTGGGCATTGCATGTACTTGTTGGCGATGCTGCGGCTCACGGTGGATTCGTGCAGCCCCAGAACCCGGGCGATGTCTTTTTGCAGCAGCGGCCTGAGGTGGCCATCTCCGTGCAGCAGGAACGCGGCCTGGTTGTGGATGATTTCGGTAGCGATGTGCAGCGTGGTCTGTATTCGCTGGTCCAGATGATGAATCAGCGTATTGGCCTGGCGCAGGCAGCCGTACAGGAACTCTTTATCGCTGCGGGTCTGCAGGCAGGCGTCGAGTTCGGCAAAATAGACTTTGTCGACCATCAGGCGCGGCAGCAGCGCCGGGTTGTATTCCACGCGCACCCGGCCTTCGGGGCTGATGGTGACCAGGATATCGGGCAGGGCGGGCTGCACGGGTTCGAAGTTGAAGCGATATCCAGGCCGGGGATCCAGGGTGCGCAAGAGCCCGATCAGCCCGCCCAGCTGCTCCATGGAGACCTTGCAACGCCGCGCCAGCCGTTCAGCATCGCCGCTTTCGAGCAGGTCGAGATCGGCCAGCAGGGCTTGCAGCGTGGGCGAGAGCCGCCCCTGGTCGCGCAGCTGCAGGGCCAGGCATTCGGGCAACGAGCGTGCGCCAACCCCTGCGGGATCCAGTGACTGGACCAGCTGCAGGGCGGGGTCGAAGCTGCCGCAGGGCAGATCCAGCAGCGCGGCCAGTTCATCGGGCGCGCAACGCAGGTAGCCGTCGGGTTCCAGCGAATCGATCAGATAGCACGCCAGCACCCGCAGGTCTTCCGAAATCCGGAACAGGCTCAGTTGCTGGTGCAGGTGGTCGCGCAGGGTGGTCCGTACACTGACCGTCTCGGCCAGGGATTGCAAGTCGGCCGAGCCCCCGTGGCTGGCTGGATGGTGTGCAAACAGATGCGTCGGCAACGGCACCGACAGCGGGTGAGGGGTCGCGGGGCTGGGTTCGGCCGTTGCTTGCTGCAGCAGGGGGTTGCGCTCCAATTGCTCCTGCAGGAACGCTTCCAGCTCTTCTTGCCCATACCCGAGGATTTCGATGGCCTGTATGGCCTGTTGGGTCATGACAAGGGTTTGCCGGGTCTGCTGCGCCACCCCCAGTTCAATTTTCATGCTTACCTGACCTCCTTGGGCGATGCCCATGCTGCAAGGCTGCTGCCGGATGAGCGTGCTGGCACGATCATCCGTTGTCTCTTTAGGCCGTGCTGGCCATTATGATCATTATCCAATAAAACTGCCGCAATTATCATGCCATATCGCGGAATTTAGGGTTCTGTGTGCGCGACAAGTACGCTATCGGCTGATTTTCCAAGTCGGATTGACAATATGTTCACAAAAAAGACACAATGCGAGGGTGCCCGGGGCCATGCGCCCCGGCCGTATGCAAGCCCATGATGCGGCCAGTGGCTGGAACGGACTATGAACTCAGACGCTCAGGCAGAAACACACGACGACGGCATTCTTGGGATAGCCGTGCTGGACCCTGACGGCAGGCTTCAGAGCCACGCCGGCGTGGCATCGCAAGCCCGGCTGCGCGCCCTGCTGCTGGACCCCGCCTGGCTCGGGGAAGCGGCCCAGAGGCGTTTGCAGATCATCACCTTTACGGACATGCGCTACACCGCGATCGTGTCGCGTTTCGAGAAGGGCACGCTGGTCGTGTTCTTCGGGGATCACGGCGAGACGGTCCTGCGTTTCTTTCTGGGCGTGCCCTTCGCGTTCGACATCATCGAGCATCTGCTGCTGGATCCTTTCGACGGCATGGCCATCATCGATGCCCATGAGCGCCTGGTGTTCGTATCCCCCATCCACGAAAAATTCTTTGGCCTGAAAGAAGGCGAGGGCGTCGGTAAAAAAGTCACCGACGTCATCGAAAACACGCGTCTGAACCACGTGGTGCGCACCGGGGTGGCCGAAGTCGGCCAGATTCAGCGCATGCGGGGGGGAGAGCGGGTCGTCTCGCGCCATCCCATCCGGCACAAGGGCACGGTCGTCGGGGCCATCGGGCGCGTCATGTTCAAGGGGCCGCAGCAGGTCGAGGCGCTCGCCCGACGCATCAATGCGCTCGAGCAGGAAATCGAGACCTACCGCAGCGAAGCGCGCAAGAACCGCCAGAAAGAATCCTGCCTGGACGCCATCGTGGGCCGCAGTCCGGCCATCATGAAGCTGCGCGACCAGATCCGCAAGATTGCGCCGCTCGATATCCCGGTGCTGATCCAAGGCGAAAGCGGGACAGGCAAAGAGCTGGTCGCACAGGCTCTACACATGCTCAGCCCGCGCAGCCCCGAGCGTCTGGTCACCGTCAATGCCGCCGCACTACCGGCCCAGCTGGTCGAAAGCGAGCTATTTGGCTACGAACCCGGGTCGTTCACGGGGGCCGATCAAAAAGGCCGGGCCGGAAAATTCGAACAGGCCGATCGCGGTACCTTGTTCCTGGACGAAATCGGCGATATGCCACTCGAGGTGCAGGCCAAACTGCTGCGCGTATTGCAGGACCGCATCGTCGAGCGGGTGGGCAGTGGCAACCCAAGGAAAATAGATTTCCGGCTCTGCTCGGCCACCAACCGCGATCTGGAAGAGTTCGTCGAGCTCGGCCGCTTCCGCCTGGATCTGTTCTATCGCATCAGCCCGGTGGTCATCCACGTCCCGGCGCTGTCCGAACGCCTCGAAGACATCCCCCTTCTGCTCAATCACTTCCTGTCTGAATTTGCTACACAGTATGACCGCAATGTGCCCACGGTGGCTGCCGATGTGTTTGACTATCTCATGGCCGGTGCGTGGCCGGGCAACGTACGCCAGCTGCGCCACCTGGCCGAACGGGCGTTTGTGTTTTGCGAGGATGGCCGCCTTGAGGTCAGGAATTTCGAAGTCACGGCGTCCCTGCCCGATTCAGGCGCCGGGCGCCTGCCCGAGGCAGCCCTTCAGGGCCGCATGGTCGAAGAAGGGGGCCTGCGCGATGCCCTCGATCGCTACGAGCGCGAAATCATGGAAGAAGCCATGCTGCGGTTCAATGGCAACAAGAAAAAGGTGGCCGAATACCTCGGGGTCTCCCGAACCTATCTCTACAAAAAGATGCAAGGATAGGGCAGGCCCCGCCTTGAAAGGCAATCTGGCATGGATCTTGCGAGAACAGGGGTTGTGTCTGTCGGAGGAAGCAAGATGAATGACGCCAATACCGGAAGGGCGCCGCAACCACCCCGCCTGCCGTGGCAGGATTTGCCGGTCCGGCCCGTGGGTGCCGGTTTTCAGATGTTGTCCGGGTTCGTCGTGCTGGACTTGACCACGTCGATCGCGGGGCCTTACGCCACCATGCTGCTATCGGATTTCGGCGCCGAGATCATCAAGGTCGAGCGTCCCAAGGGGGATGATGCGCGTCACTGGGGCCCGCCATTTCTGGACGGCCATTCGCTGTGGTTCACGGCGGTCAATCGAAACAAGAAAAGCGTGGTGCTCGACCTGGGCGACGCGGATGGGCTTGCGCAATTGCGCGCATTGCTGGCGCACGTGGACGTGCTGATCTGCAACCAGCCCCTGGACATCCAGCGTAAGCTGGGGATCGACCACGATACGCTGAAGGCGGTCAAGGATGATCTGATTTTCGTTTCCATCACGGGGTTTGGGCTGGACGGGGCGCGGGCCGACCTGACCTGCTATGACCTGATTGCCGAAGGCTATTCAGGCATCATGGACGTCACGGGCGAAGCGGACGGTCCTCCGCAAAAAGTCGGTGCGCCGGCGGCCGATATGCTGGCTGGCCAGGACGCGGCCATGGCCACCGTAGTCGCCCTGCTGGCGCGCGAGCGGACGGGCAAGGGGGCGAAGGTCGACGTGAGCCTGGCCGAAAGCATGACCCGTTTTCTGGCCTGCCGCATCTCCAGCTATCTGGGTTCGGGCGAGGTACCTACGCGTTCGGGCGGCACCGACAGCGTCATCGCCATCTACCAGAGCTTCAAGACCGCCGACGGTCTCCTGAATCTCGGCCTGGGGTCCGATGCCATCTGGAAGCGCTTCTGGGAGGCGGTGGGCGATCCGCATTATGCCGCGCGGCCCGAATACGCCACCAACGCCCGGCGGCGGGCGCATCGCAGCGAGATCGTGGCCGATATCCAGGCCATCCTGCTGACCCGCACGCGGGCCGAGTGGCTCGACGTCTTTGCCAGGGCCCGGGTGCCGGCCGGGCCGATCAATCGGGTCGATGAGACCGCGCATGATCGGGCATTCCAGCAGCGCGGCCTGTTTTTCACGCTGCAGGACGGCGAGCAGCTCGTCCCCCAGGTGGGGCTGGGCATACGCATCGACGATGAGTCGGCGACGCCGCGGGCCGCGCCCCCCCGGCTGGGCGAGCACACCGAGTCGATATTGTCCGCGCTGCTTGGGCACAAAGTTGCGCAGGACAGGACGTCGTGAACATTCACGGCCTGTTTTTCGGAGTTTTATCGTGACAAGAGATCCCTCATGCGCCCCTTTCTGACCCTGCATGATCCGGCCACCAGCAAAGCCTATTATGCACGGGGCCTGTGGCAGTTGGATACGTTCTACATGCTGCTGCGCAAGCACGCGGAACGGGCGCCGTCGGCCGCGGCGTTGCGCGACGGCAGTAACCGGCTCGACTGGATCAGCCTGAAGGCCCGGGTCGATGCGCTGGCCGATGATTTTCTCGAGCGTGGCCTGGTGGCGGGTGACCGCGTCTCTATCTGGATGTCCAACCGGGTCGAGGCGATCATCGCGTTTCTTGCCTGCTCGCGCATCGGTGCGGCCTGCAACCCGTCGTTGCATCGCAGTTACACCTGTGCCGAGATCATCGACCTGCTGACCGAGCTGCAGGCCTCGGTGCTGATCACCGAAGAGGGCTGGGGCGCCGACCGCGCCCACCAGGATTTCGACGCCATGCTGGCCCGGCTGCCTTTCCTGAAAAAAGTCTACCGGCCGCAGACGTTCCCGCTGCACATTACCGGGGTGCATGAACACATGCATGACAACCCGGATTCCGTGGCATACCTGGCTTTCACGTCGGGCACGACCGGACGGCCCAAGTGCGTGATGCACTCGTCCAACACGCTGTTGGCCAACGCGCGCGGCCTGGTGCACGACTGGGCGCTTTCAGACCGGGACGTGATTCTCACTCTCAGCCCGCTGTCGCACCATATCGCCTGGGTGGCTGCGGGGCAGTGGCTGGTCAGCGGGGCCACGCTGGTGGTGGATGATCCACCGCCGGGCAGGAGCCATCTCGACTGGATCGTGGAAACCCAGGCCACCTACGTACTGGGGGTGCCGACGCATGCGATGGACATCCTGGCCGAGCAAAAAGCGCGTGGCATTGCCAAAATGGGCAGCGTTCGTGTCTTCTACATGGCTGGGGCGCCGATACCGGAGATCGTGGCCCGGTCGTTCGTCGACCAGGGCATCACCCCGCAGAACATTTATGGGATGACGGAAAACTCATCGCATCAGTACACGCATCCAGACGACCCCAAGGATGTCTGGATATCGACCTGCGGGCGGGGCGGGTCGGCCTACGAGGTCCGGATCTGGGATCCGGAAGACCGCGAACGCGAATTGCCGGTCGGGCAGACCGGTGAAATCGGCGGTCGGGGCGCGGCATTGATGCTCGGGTATTTTGGCAACCAGGAGGCCACCGACAAGACGTTCAACCGCCAGGGGTTCCTGATGTCGGGCGATCTGGGGTCGCTGGATGAAAACGGCAATTTGCGCATCGAAGGGCGTGCCAAGGACCTGATCATTCGCGGCGGGCATAATATCTACCCGTCCCGGATCGAGTCTCTGGCGCTCACCCACGCAGGGGTCGTCAAGGCGGCTGCCTTTCCGGTGCCGGACGACCGCCTTGGCGAAAAGGTCTGCCTTGCCATCATCGGGCAGGTCAGCGCCCAAGACATGCTGGACCACCTGGCTCGTGAAGGCCTGTCGAAGTTCGATATGCCCGAATGGTTCATCGCGCTCGAGACCCTGCCCCTGACGGCCAGCGGCAAGATTCTCAAGCGGGTCCTCACCGAGCAGGTCCGGGCGGGTTCGCTCTGTCCACAACCTGTGCGCTATGCCGCCCACAAAGGATGACACATCATGGTGAACTTGAAGACCATAGAAGAATTTGCCTGCCTGACGCTCGATCGTCCGCAGGCCCTGAACGCACTCTCGTTCGCCATTCTGGGCGAGATCCGCGACGCGCTCGACGAGGTCGCCGGCATGCAGGGCATCCGCGCCTTGCTCATCACCGGCGCGGGCGGCAAGGCGTTCTGTGCGGGCGCCGACATCAAAGAGCTGCGCCATCGCGATCTCGTGTCGCAGCGCCGGGGGGCCGAGCTGGGCCAGGCCGTCTTTGCGCGGCTCGATCGGCTGCCGATCGCCTCGGTGGCGCTGGTCAATGGCTACGCGTTCGGGGGCGGCCTCGAGCTGGCGCTTGCGTCCACCTTCCGGCTGTGCACCCCCAATGCCGTATTCGGCTTGCCGGAAATCAAGCTGGGCCTGATTCCCGGCTATGGCGGCACGCAACGCTTGCCACGGCTGGTGGGTGAAGCCCGCGCGCTCGAGATGATCATGACGGGCCGTTCGGTGAAAGCCGAAGAGGCCGAGCGCATGGGCCTGGTGCACCGTGTGGTCGACGCCGATGCGCTGCTGCCTGCGGGCATGGCCTTCGCCCGCAGCTTCACGGGTTACAGTCTACCTGTACTCGAATTCGCCCGCCGGGCCGTGCAGCGCGGCATGGATCTGCCGATCGAGCAGGGCCTGCAGCTTGAAGCCGAGTTATCGACGCTTGCCTTTCGCACCACGGATGCCGAAGAAGGCATGCGGGCATTTGAAGAAAAACGCTCACCGGAGTTCAAAGATGGCTGAAGGTTTGTTTATTGTGACGGGCGGGTCCAAGGGCATTGGCCAGGCGATTGCGGCCGAATTGGTGCAGAAGGGCCGTGAAGTGGTCTGCCTGTCTCGCTCGGGGGCCGGGCCCGTTGGGCAGCACATGGCATGCGACATGACCGACGAGGCCGCGGTACGCGACAGTATCGCGAAGATCGCGGCTCAGGGTCCGATCGCCGGCCTGGTCAACAACGCCGGGGTGCACGTGGGCGGCTCGGCCGACACCCTGTCGGTGGCGGACTTCAACCGCACCATGGCCCTGAATGCAACGGCCGTCATGGTGGCGGCCCGCGAAACGTTCCCGTTCTTGCGCGAACGCGGCGGTACCATCGTCAATATCGGCTCGTTTTTCGATCGCATGGGGGCCCCGGATAACCTCGCCTATTGCGCCTCCAAGGCGGCGGTGGCGGCCATGACCCGGGTCATGGCCGTCGAATGGGCACGTCACGGGATAGCCGTGGTGAATGTGGCGCCAGGGTATATTGAAACCGACCTGAACCGGGATTTCCTGGCCCGGGAAAAGGTTCGGGCCTGGATGAAATCCAGGATCCCGACGGGCGGGCCGGGCAAGCCCGAAGACGTGGCGCGCCTGGTGGGCGCCCTCCTGACTGCAGCCATCCCGTTCCTGACGGGTGAAACCATTTATATCGATGGGGCACAAGGGATCAATCACTGATGAAGCTACTGCAACAACTGGCGCGCAGCCGTCGCTGGAACCCCGAAGAGCGGCAGATCCTCGACCAGGTACAGCGCCTGGCCGACGAGGTCATCGCACCGAATGCCGAGCGCATCGATCGCACGGGCGATTTTCCCTGGGAAAACGTGCGGGCCATCAACGAACTGGGCCTGAATATGCTGTTCGTGCCCGAGGCCTACGGGGGCCTGGGCATGTCCTACGCCCTGTATGTCGAGGTGGTGTCCATCATTTCCGAAGCCTGCGCATCCACGGGCATCATCTACGCCACTACGTTTCATGGCATGAAACCCCTGATCCAGTACGGCACCGAGGCACAGCGGGCGCGGCTGCTGCCCCGCATCGCCAACGGGGGCCTGGGGGCGCTGGCCATCACCGAGCCGTCGGCCGGTTCCGACGCGACCGGCATGAAGACCCGCTTCACGCCGGACGGCGACGACGTCATCGTCGATGGGTCGAAGATCTTCATCTCCAACGGCGACGTGGCCGACTTGTATCTGCTGTTCGGAAAATGGTCGACGATCGACGATCCGAAGCAGGCGATCTCGGTGTTGATCTTCGAAAAAGAGACGCCCGGTTTCGAAATCGTCTCGAAAGAGCGCAAGATGGGCCACAATGGGTCATCCACGTGCGGCCTGTCGTTCACCGGGTGCCGGGTGCCGCGGGCCAACCTGCTGGGTGAGCCGGGCGAGGGCCTGGCGATCCTGCTGGCGTCACTGAACAAGTCGCGGCCATCCGTGGCGGCCCACGCCCGCGGCATTGCACGGGCGGCGTTCAAGGATATGGTGGCCTACGGCAACCAGCGCGTGCAAAGCGGCCGGCCGGTGCTGGGCTTCCAGGGCAATCAGTTCACCCTGGCGGATCTGGCCAGCGAACTCCTGATGCTCGAGCGCTGGATCGATTACGTTGCCCAGCTGGTCGATGACGGCGTCGATGACATGGGGCTCGAAGCCTCGATTGCCAAGCTGCGCGCATCGGACCTGGCGATGGCCATGGCGACCGAGTGCGTTCAGTTCCACGGCGGCTATGGCTATTGCCAAGACTACCGGGCCGAGCGCCTGATGCGCGACGCCAAGATTACGCAGATCTGGGAGGGTACCAACCAGATCCACCGACAACTCATCGGACGGAGTTTTCTGAACAAATGACTGCAATCAAAAAAGTGGCTGTCTGCGGCGCAGGTGGCACCATGGGGGCGGGCATCGCCCTGGTGGCCGCGCGGGCGGGCTATGAAACAATATGTTACGACCAGTCCGCAGAGGGTCTGGCGCGGGCACGGGCGGCGGCCGGCACGTTTTTCGACCGGGCGGTGCAGCGGGGCCGTCTATCGGCCAACGATGCGGCTGCGGCGCTGGCGCGCATGCACGATGAAACCCGGCTCGACGCACTGGCCGACTGCGACCTGATCATCGAGGCCATATTCGAGGACCTCGAGGTCAAGAAGCAACTCCTGGGGCAGCTGGATGCGTTGTGCAAGCCAGAGACGTTGTTCGCATCCAATACCTCGACCCTCTCGATCTCCGAGATCGCCAGCGGATGCGCCCGGCAGGACCGGGTCGTCGGCATGCATTTCTGCCTGCCGGCCCAGGTCATGAAGCTGGTCGAAATGTCACGCGGGATCATGACCTCCGACGACACCTTTCAGACCGCCTGGGCCTGGGTGGAAGCCGCCGGGCAGAATCCGGTACAGACGCAGGACAAGCCGGGCTTCATCCTGAATGCGTTGCTGGTGCCTTTCAACAACGACGTGCTGCGCCTGATCGACGAAGGGACCGCCTCGCCGGCGGACATCGACAAGGCCATCTGTTCGGGGCTGGGCTACAAGATGGGTCCCTGCACGCTGCTCGATCTGGTGGGGATGGATACCCAGCAGCGCCTGGGGGAAGCCTTCTACCCGATTACGCTGGATCCGCGCGCCGCCGTGCCGCCCCTGGTGCGGCGCATGGTGGCGGCGGGCAGGCTGGGGCAGAAGTCTGGCCAGGGCCTGTTGGCCGGAACGGCGAGCACGCGTGAGCCGGCCCGCGAGGCGCCTGATTTTCACGTGGTGCGGCAAGGGGACAGCCGCTCGTTTCCCGAGGGGGACGCTTTTCTGGCGCGGGCGGGGTCCGAAACCGCCGAAGTTACCGTTTGCCTGGGGGGCGCGTATGCGCCGGATCCTTCCAAAACGGCGGTGCTCGTCGAACTCACGACCGAATGCCTGGGCCATCATACCGGCGAGGACTCTGGCCGCGAGGGGTCTAATGTCCTTGGTTTCGCGCGCTATTGCAATGGTTCCGATGCGCCCTCGGGGCTGGTGGAAATCGTGCGCCAGCCCCGTACCGATGTCCGGGCGCTCGAAGCGGCGCGGGCCGTGTTCGAGGCGGCGGGGCTCGACACGGTGGTGTGTGCCGATCGGCCGGGCCGGATCATCGATCGCCTCGTACGCCCCAAATACAACGACGCCCTGCGGTTTCTCGACGAGGGCCTGGCCTTGGCCGAAGATATGGACAAGACCTGCCGCCTGGGGCTGGGCTATCCCGACGGGCCGATCGAGCGCGTCACCCGCGGCGGGTTATCCTGGCATCATGACGTGTGCATGGCCATCTGGCGCATGACCGGCCAGTCGGCCTACAGTCCTGCACGCAGGGCCGTCGTGGCGCATGATCGCGCGTCGAAACATTCTTGACAGGAGAAAGACCTATGCGCAGCTATCGGGTTCACGCGTTTGGCGAGCCCTCTTCCATGGTGATCGACGAGCTCGATGCCCCCGTGCCGGGCGACGAAGAAGTGCTGGTGGATGTCGAGGCGATCGGCCTGAATTTCCCTGACGTGCTGGTGATCCGGGGGCAGTACCAGTTCCTGAAGTCACTGCCCTTTACCCCGGGCAAGGATTTTGCCGGCGTGGTGCGTGCGGTGGGGTCGGCCGTGCGCGGGATCCAGCCGGGCGACCGCGTGCTGAGCCACGTCGAATCAGGGGCGTATGCCGAGCAGGCCCTCGCCTTGTCCAGACAGACTTACGTATTGCCGGATGACATGTCTTTTTCAGAAGCCGCTGCCATGGGGCTGGTCTATCAGACCGCCTATTTTGCGCTGGTCGAACGCGCCCGTCTGCTTGCCGGGGAAACCGTGCTGGTCGGCGGGGCCGCGGGCGGTATCGGGCTGGCGACCGTCCAGGTGGCCAAAGGCCTGGGGGCCACCGTCATCGCCGGGGTACGGGGTGCCGAAGAGGCCGCCCTCGCGCGCGCCTCGGGCGCGGACCACACGATCGACCTCTCGGGCGACAATCTGCGCGACAGCATCCGCGATCAGGTCCGCGCCCTGCCACTCGAAAAAGGCGGGGCCGACATCGTCATCGACCCTCTGGGGGGCGACTTCTTTGCCGGCGCCATTCGCGCCCTGGCCTGGTGCGGACGCCTGGTGGTGATCGGCTTTGCCGCTGGCGAAATCCCCACCATCAAGGTCAACTACCTGCTCGTCAAGAACATCTCGGTGTTGGGCATCCAATGGAGCGATTATCGCGACTACACGCCCGAGCGGGTGCACGAGGCCCAGCGGGCCCTGTTCGAATTATGGCGCCAGGGCAAGGTGCGCCCGCACATCGCCCGCAGCGTGGCGTTCGAGGCCTTGCCCGAAGCACTCGCGCTGGTTGGTCAGGGCAAGGTCCGCGGCAAAGCGGTGGTGACTCTGAATAAGGCCTCGGCATGAATACCCCAGATCAAAGTTTGGGCCGCGACGTGATCGTGGCCGTGGTGGGTGCCGGCACCATGGGGGCGGGTATTGCGCAGGTCGCCGCCGCGGCGGGCCATCGGGTGCGTCTGGTCGACGCCAGCCACGAGGCGGCGCAAGCGGCCCATGGGCGCATCCGCACCGCGCTCGAATCGCGTGTCGAGCGCGGCAAGATGGACGCCGGGGCCTGTGCGGCATTGCTCGAACGGATCGAAGTCGTCGCCGATGTCGATCAGCTGCAGGATGCGGGGCTGGTCATCGAGGCGATTTTCGAAGACCTGCAGGCCAAGCAGGCGCTTTTCAGCCGGCTGGAAGCCATCGTGGCCGCAGACGCCATCCTGGCCACCAACACCTCTTCGGTGTCGGTGACGGCCATCGCGTCCGTACTGGCCCGTCCGGAACGGCTGGTTGGCATGCACTTCTTCAATCCGGCCCCCGTCATGAAGCTGGTCGAGGTGATCAGCGGGTTGCAGACGGCGTCTGCGGTGGCCGACGTCATCTATGCCACGGCGCTCGCCTGGCAAAAGAAGCCGGTGCATGCGCGTTCGACGCCGGGTTTCATCGTCAACCGCGTCGCGCGCCCGTTCTATGCCGAGGCGCTGCGCGTGGTCGAAGAGGGGGCCGCAAGCCCCGAGCAGGTGGATATCCTCCTGACCGCCGGCGCAGGTTTCCGGATGGGGCCATTTCGCCTGATGGATCTGATTGGCAACGACGTCAATCTGACCGTGACGCGTTCTACGTTCCAGGCGTACTTCAATGATCCGCGCTATCGGCCGTCACTGCTGCAGGCCGAGCTCGTGGCTGCCGGCCGCCTGGGCCGCAAGACGGGGCGCGGCTTTTATGATGATGCGCAGCCGCCGGTGGCGCCGCCGCCATTGGCGCCGGTTCCCCTTCGGGGCGCCGTGCGGGTGTCCGGCATGGTGGCACCCATTACCGGGCTGCTGGCCCGGATGGAGTCGCAGGGGATCGCCTGTCAGGTGCTCGAATCCGACGCGCCGGCGGTCATCCGGTATGGCAGCGCCGCCTTGTGCATGACCGACGGGGTACCCGCAAGCCTGCGTGCCCAGGCGTCGGATCACGGCTTGGTCGTCTTCGATCTGGCCGATGATTACCGCAACGTCACGGATCTGGCCATTGCCGTTCAAGATGGCGCGGACGAGTCCGTGGCGGCGGATGCGCAGGCCTTGCTGGCCAGCCTGGGGATCCGTGCGCACGTGCTCGATGACGCGCCGGGCCTGGTCGTGGCACGGACGCTGGCGATGCTGGTCAACGAAGCCGCAGACGCGTTGCTGGCGGGGATCGCTACGGCGCAGGGCATCGACGATGCCATGCGCTTTGGCGTGAATTACCCGCGCGGCCCGTTCGAATGGGCCCAGCGCCTGGGCGCCGGGTACTTCATGAGCGTGCTGGATGGCATGCAGGCCAGCTATGGCGATCCGCGTTATCGGGTGTCGGTCAAGCTGCGGCGCATGGCTGCGGGTCGGGCAGGGTAAAAAATGGCCAGGCGGAAGAACGTCGCACTGGTCGTGGGGGCAACCGGCGTCGTTGGCAGAAACCTGCTGGGCCAATTGCTCCGCGACCAGGCCTGGGATGTGATTGCGTTGTCGCGGCGCAAGCCGGATCTCCCCGGGGCGTTTCGCCATCTGTCGGTCGATTTGCTGAGCAGCGAATCACTGGCATCCATCCAGGGGGCACTGGCGGATGTCACGCACGTCTTTTATGCGGCGTACGTCGAGAAGCCCACGTGGGCCGATATGGTCGAGCCCAACCTCAGGATGCTGAGCAACCTGATGGCGGTGCTCGAGCCGGTTGCCAGCGGCCTGCGCCACGTCAGTCTGATGCAGGGCACGAAATGGTATGGCAATCATCTGGGGCCGTTCAAGATACCCGCCAAGGAATCCGATCCCCGGCACATGCCGCCCAATTTCTACTATGACCAACACGATTACATCGTTGGCTTGCAGCGCGGCAAGGCCTGGTCATGGTCGGCTGCCCGGCCGCACGCGGTGTGCGGCTTTGCCCACGGCAATCCGATGAATCTCGTGATTGTGCTGGCGGTCTATGCCTCGATATCGCGGGCATTGGGCCTGCCTTTGCGGCACCCGGGCTCCGAGGCCAGTGCGCGGTCGCTGTACAACGTGACCGACAGCGGGCTGCTGGCGCGTGCAAGCATCTGGATGGCAACCGACGAGCGGGCCGCCAACGAAGCCTTCAACATCACCAATGGCGACGTTTTTCGCTGGCAGTCGTTGTGGTCCGACATTGCGCATGACTTCGGCATGGACGTCGCGCCGCCCCAGAAGATCGACCTCGTCCAGATGATGGCAGACAAGAAGACGCTGTGGGAAGACCTGGTCCGGCGCCACGATCTTCAGCCCATACCCTATGGGCAGCTGGTTTCCTGGGCCTATGGAGACTACGTCTTTGCAGCCGAATACGACGTGATTTCCTCGACGACGAAGGCCAGGCAGTTCGGGTTCACAGAGGCGCAGGACAGCACCGAGATGTTCCTGCGTCATTTCGATGAATTGCGCAGGGCGCGAATCATTCCCTGATGCCCTGCAGGGCGAACATCCGGAGATCCCATGGAACCAGCCCGCCTGCCTGTCTATGAAACCTATGCCATCAAATATGCACGGCATGAGCGCACTGCGCGCGATAATTTCATCGGCGGCGATCCCCACGAGAACCCCAGCATGCCCATGGACTACTTCATCTGGGTAGTACGCAGCCCCGAGCGTATCGTGGTCGTCGACACGGGGTTCAATGCGCAGGTGGCCGCTGCCCGCGGCCGTGAATTTCTTCGGTGTCCGGTCGCTTCACTGGCCTTGTTGGGTATCGAGCCGCAAGCCGTACAGGATGTCGTGATCACGCACATGCACTATGATCACGTCGGCAATTTCGATCGCTTTCCGCAGGCGCGCTTCCATGTACAGGACCGGGAAGTCAGTTTCGCCACGGGGCGTCATATGCGTCATCCCAGCCTGCGGGCGGCCTACGAGCCGCATGATGTATCCGAATTCGTGCTGCGCGTCTTCGAGGAGCGCGTGGTTTTTCATGATGGCGATGAGGCCTTGTTTCCTGGCATTTCGTTGCACTGGATCGGCGGCCATACGGCCGGTCTGCAAGTGGTGCGGGTGCACACCCGCAAAGGCTGGATGCTGCTCGCTTCGGATGCCTCTCATTATTACCAGAACATGGAAGGCCGCCGCCCGTTTCCCATTGTGTACAACGTGGCTGAGATGCTCGAAGGGCACGAGCGGGTGTATCGCCTGGCCGATTCGGCCGACCTGGTGATTCCCGGGCATGATCCGGCCGTGATGGAACGCTTTCCCGCGGCATCCGCCGAACTGGCGGGTATTGTCGCCCGCCTGGACGGGTGATCCGCCTATCGTCGTTTTTCATTCAAAGGAGCGAATGGCATGAGCAAAGATGTAGACAACGAACTCAAAGGTCTTTTCCAGAAGGGGCTGAGCACGCGCCGCGAAGTCCTCGGCCCGGATTATGTCGACGGGTCGCTGCAGAAGGCCAATGATTTCATGATGAGTTTCCAGCACATCACCACTGAATGGTGCTGGGGCTACGCCTGGAATCGCCCGGGGCTGGAGCGCAAAATCCGCAGCATGCTGAATCTGGCCATGCTCACGGCGCTGAACCGGCCCAATGAGTTGCGCCTGCACGTCAAGGGCGCTCTGCGCAACGGCGTCAGCGTGGACGAAATCCGCGAAGTCCTGCTGCAGGCGACGGTGTACTGCGGCATACCCGCGGGCCTGGACGCGTTCAAGTCGGCCAATCAGGTCCTCGAGGAGGAAGGCGCGTTCGAAGCGGGGCAGGGCTGAGATCATGGCGCAGACAACTTACGGAACGATCGGCTTCATCGGCGTCGGGCACATGGGCGGACCCATGGCCCGCCGCCTGCACCAGGCGGGTCATGCCCTGGTTCTGATGGACGCGGACCGCCAGGTCGCCGAGCGGCTGGCCGCCGAGCTGGGCGAGCGTATCCAGGTGGCGGACACAGGGGATGAACTGGCGGCCCAGTGCGACCTGATCATCACCATGCTGCCCACCAGTGCCATCGTGCGTGCCGTGCTGGCGGGTCCGCGCGGCGTGCTGGCCGGCCTGCGCCCGGGTACGCCCGTGCTGGACATGACGTCCGGCGTGCCGCACGAGACCCAGCGTTTGTCCGAGGACGTCCAGCAGGCGGGCGGGGTGCTGCTGGATGCGCCGGTGTCTGGCGGCGTGGCGCGAGCGCAGGTGGGCGAGCTCACCATCATGGTAGGGGGTGCGGGGTCCGAGGTCGACAAGGTTCGCCCGGTGCTGGCGGCGATGGGCACGCAGGTCCTGCATGTCGGGGCCGTCGGCTCGGGGCATGCCATGAAGGCGCTGAACAACCTGGTGTCGGCGGGCGGGTTCCTCATCGGGGTCGAGGCCCTGATGATCGGCCAGCGTTTTGGCCTGGATCCCGCGGTGATGGTAGACGTACTGAATGCGTCCACGGGTATGAACAATTCGACGCAAAAGAAATTCAAGCAGTATGTGTTGTCCAGGTCTTTTGCTTCCGGTTTTGGCCTGGATTTGATGGTCAAGGATCTGACGATCGCCCTGTCGATCGCCACGGAAGAAGGGACCCCTTCGCCGTTTTCGGCCTTGTGCCGCGAACTATGGGCCAGCGGGGCCACCCTGCTGGGTCCCGGCCAGGACCACACGGCGATCGCCAAGCTGGTCGAAGCGCTGGCCCACACTGAACTCGAGGCGGCCGCAAGCGCCGGGTCATGAGCGTGCCGTGCCCGCTACCGCCATCATCACTTCGCACAGGCGGCGCACGGTCGGCGATATCTGCTCTCGGCGGGTGGTCAGGGACAATGACAGGCACTGACGCGCACCAGGGTCGGTCAGCGGGATGAACCGTGCGCGGGCACGCGTGTGGTTGCGGGTAATGGTGGGAACCAGTGCAATACCGGTTCCGCTGGCCACCAGGCCCACCAGTGTCTGGACCTGAATCGCCTCCTGGCTGATGCGGGGCGTGAAGCCGGCGGCGTGGCATAATCCCAGCGCCACGCTATGCAGGCCCGGTGTGCGAAATGAACCGAACAACACAAATTCTTCTGACTGGCACTCTTTGAGGCTGATGTATTCCCGATCCGCAAAGCGGTGATGTTCGGGAACGACCAGCATCAGGTCATCGTGTTCGATGACCCAGGTCTTCAGGTTGGCAGACAGCGCGATGGGTCCGCGGACGATGCCGGCATCGAGTTCGTAGGCTTCAATTCGCCGGATGATTTCCCACGTGCTGTCTTCACTCAGTTCGAACTGGATCTCGGGGTAGTGCGTTCGAAACCGGCTCAGGGTGGCGGGCAGGAGTTCGTGTATGGCCGAGTTCACGAAGCCCAATCGTAATGATCCCACCTCGCCCGCGCCCACGCCCCTGGCCAGCCGGAGCGCCTGCTCGGCATGGAACAGCGCCGAGCGGGCCTCTTGCAGCATCGCCTCGCCAGCGGGCGTCAGGGTCGCACCCCGCGAGTCTCGTTGAACCAGTTTGACGCCAATTTGATGTTCCATCTTCCGTATGGATACGGAGAGGGCCGGTTGTGCCATAAAAAGACGTTCAGCAGCGCGCCTGAAGTTGCGTTCTTCAGATAGCATCACCAGCTGCTGGAGCTGCTTGAGCGTTGTGGTCATAATGATTCGTTATCAAATTATCAAAGAAAAGTATTAGACCATTATTACATCCAATTGCTAGACTGTCTTCAAGTTTCTTGAAGCACTACGCCACCGAAATGAAATGGAGAAATCATGTATATCGCAATCGTTCAAATACCAGGAATCAGCAGAACCAAGGAAAAGGCCATGGCGGATGCGCAGAGCACCATAGAGAAATTTTCCAAGGTCGAGGGCCTGCTGGCCAAATACTATCTCAACGGAGAAGCAGGGGGGGGCGGGGTGTACATCTGGGAGTCCAAAGAGGCTGCCGACAAGTGGTACACCAAAGAATGGGAGGAGGCCAATGTAAAGAGATTCGGGACAAAGCCGATTCTTACTTGTTATGAAAACTACGTCCGTTTGGATAATGAAAACAGGAAAGTATATCTTGACAATGTTGCTCAGGATATAAGCTGATCACATCAAATCAAAGGAGATTACCGTGAACTTCAAGAAGACGATCGTTGCCCTGTCCTTATTGGGTCTGGGCAGTTTGGCGTATGCTGCAGACGAGACCCTCGACGTTGGGGTCATTGCAACGATATCCGGCGCCGGCGCGGGTTGGGGGCAGGCCATCCAGCATGGTGTCGAGCTGGCGGCCAAAGAAGTCAATGAAGCGGGCGGGCTCGAGGTTGACGGCAAGAAGTACAAAATCAACGTCATCACATATGATGACAAATACCAGGCAGGTGAGGCCGTCACCGCGGTGAATCGTCTGGTTCACCAGGACAAAGTCAAGTTCATCATTGGTCCGGTGGGCTCGGCCGCCGCGGTGGCAATCAAGCCGGTGACCGAAAAAAATGAAGTCATCATGTCGACCATGGCGTTCAGTGAAAAAATCCTGAACGAAAACTCTCCCTTCACGTTCCGGGCCAACGTAACCACCGTTGAATTTGCCCAACCCCAGATCGACTGGATCGTCAAGAAATACGGGATCAAGAAAATCGGTTCGTTCTTCCCCAATGATGAAACCGGCCTTCAGGTTTCCAAAGACGTCGAAAAGGCGTATGGCAATGCGGGCGTCGAACTGGTCGGTAAAGAATTCTACGAGCGCGATCGGGTCGACTTCGTTCCCATGCTCACCCGGCTGATGGGGCTGGATGTCGATGCCATCGAGCTCAACATCAATGCGCCGTCGTCAGCGGGCCTGATTGTCAAGCAGGCCCGGGACCTGGGTTTCGAAGGCCTGTTCATACGCACCGGGGGGCCGTCTACCCAAGAGATCGTCAACGTGGCCGGCGAGGATGCGTCGGAAGGCATTTTGGTGCATACGCTGATCGACCCGGATCTTGCCACGACACAAGCGTACATGCAGAAGCACAAAGAGAATTACACGCAGGCCATGAATGGCTTCAGTCCGTCTTTTTACGATACGGCCCGAATGATTTTCGAAGCCATCAAGCAGGCCAATACGGTCGACGATACCAAGGCGGTGGTCGCCAAGCTTGAAAACATCAAGGATTTCGATGGCGCCGCAGGGAAAATATCCTGGACGGGCCAAGACACCTACGGTATCAACCACCAGATCAGCACGCCGTTTTACGTGGCTGAAGTGGTGGATGGCCAAGAAGTGATCCGTGCGCGGTGCACTGTGGAAACGGGCTGCCAGGACGGCTGAAGACCAACATGTTCAGCGAAACAATAGTTATACAGGCTATTGTAAACGGCATCGTCATCGGCAGCTTATACCTGCTGATGGCGATCGGGTTTACCGTCGTATTTGGCCTGATGCGCATCGTGAATTTCTCGCATGCCGAATTCTACATGCTCGGCGCGTTCATCTGTTTTGTGGGGATTGCCTATTTTCGGCTGCCGTTCATTTTGGTGGTGCTGGCAACCTTTCTGATCGCGCTCGCCTTTGGAAGTCTGGTCGAACTTTCCATATTGAAGCGCATGCGGGGCGACGAGCTCAGCGGCATGATCGCCACCATCGGCATCGGGATGATCCTGCAAAGCGTGGCACTCATCATTTTCGGCCCGGATCCGCTTGCCGTACCCAGCATTGCCAAGGGCATCATACGCATCGGTGGCGCGGTACTGCCAAAGGCCCGAATCTACGCAGGTGTGTTTTCGATCGGCGTTCTGGTCACCATGTATTTCTTTTTTCACCATACCCGGCATGGCCGGGCGCTGCGTGCGGTCGTGCAGGATCGCGAGGCTGCGCAGATCCAGGGTATCAATGTAAGCGTGTATTACCCGATCGGCTTTGGTCTCGGTGTCGGTCTCGCATCGCTGGCCGGCGCGTTGATGGCGCCCATATTTTCTGTATATCCCACGGTCGGTTTCGGCCCCATGGTGAAGTCGTTCATCGTGGTGATCGTCGGGGGGCTGGGGTCCATACCGGGGGCTGCGATCGCCGCCATGATTCTAGGCATCAGTGAAAGCCTATCGGGCACGTTCTTGAAATCCAGCTATGCCGAAATGTTCCTGTTCCTGTTCGTGATCGGCCTGCTGGTGTTGCGCCCACAAGGCTTGCTTGGTGAAAAGAGTTGAAAAACATGAAAAAGAACATGGTGATCCCAGCCGCCCTGGTGCTGGTGGCGCTCGTCTATTATGTTTCTGCCGGCAATGTCTTTTATGCCCACATGCTGATCATGGCGGCCATCAATACGGTGCTGGTCAGCGGCCTTTCGCTGGTCGCCCGAACAGGCCGGCTGTCATTCGGGCATTCGGCCTTTGCGGCGATCAGCGCCTATGTCTGTGCCATTCTGACCACACAGTATGGCGTCAGCTGGGTTCTGGCTGCGCTCTGCGGCCTTGCCGCCACCACGGTGGTGGCCTACCTCCTGGGCAGCGTGATCGTCAAACTTCGGGGCGTATATTTCGTGCTGGTCACGTTTGCATTTGCCGAATTCACCCGGCTGGCCCTGCTCGAATTTCCCGAGACGACCGGTGGCGCCAGCGGTCTGGCCGAAATCCCGCCGCTCGGGATCGGGGGGTTCGTCATCGAAGGGGTCGACCGCTGGCTCGTGTTTTCCGTGTTGTTCTGTATTGTCTTGACGCTATTGATGAGCCGGTTTTTCAAAACGACCTCCGGCAAGGAATATCTATCGGTCAATGACAATCCGGATCTGGCCGAGTCATCCGGCATCAGCGTGTCTTCGGTTCAGTTGGCCTCATTCGTGATCGGTGGCGCGATCACGGGTTTCGGCGGCATTCTCATGAGCTCGTACATCGAGTTCGTGTCGCCCGAATCCTTCAATCTGCACCTGTCCATCACGCTGGTCACCATGCTGGTGATCGGGGGGGTCAACTCGTCGTGGGGTCCGCTCATCGGCGCCTTGTTTCTGACGCCGTTGCCCGAAATCCTCAGGGGGGCGCAAGAATACCAGCATCTGTTCTACGGGATCGTGCTGGTGTTGATCCTGATGATCAGGCCCCAGGGGCTCGTGTCGATCTTCTCCGGCCTGTCGTCCTCGGTGGGCGCTCTGAAGAAAGAGAAGAAAAGTGCTTGAAATAGTCAACATATCAAAGAATTTCGGCGGGCTGGCGGCCTTGTCGGACATCAGCCTCAGCGTGGCCAAGGGTGAAACCGTCGGCATCATCGGCCCCAACGGCGCCGGCAAGACGACGGCCTTCAATATTGTGACCGGCACGTTGCCCCCCAGTGCCGGAAAGGTGTTCTTCAACAAGAAGGACATCACCGGGCTGAAACCCAGCCGGATCGTCAAGCTGGGTCTCGCCCGGACATTTCAGAACGCGTCGCTTTATCCGGATTGCAGCGTTCACGAGAACATTTTTCGCGGCACCCTCTGGAAGCTCAAGCGCAATATGTTCCTCAATCTGATGCCCCCTGCAGGCGAGTATTCCTCTCGGCTGGACAGCGCGCATCAGTTGGTCGCCGACATCATGGAAACGCTTGAGCTCGAGTCCTATCGCGACGTGCTCGCCAACGAACTGCCATACGGGATCCAGAAAAAGGTGGGGGTGGCGATCGGCCTGGCCACGTCGCCCGAGATCCTGCTCATGGACGAACCGGCAGCGGGCCTGAACAGCAAAGAATCAAGAGAGTTCGGGCGGCTGATCAACCGGATCAAGGCGCATTACGGGCTGACGGTATTGCTGGTAGAGCATCACATTGCACTGGTTCGTGAAATCTCATCGAAGATCATCGTCATTTCGCAGGGCAAGGTGATTGCCACGGGGACACCCGAACAGGTACTGAATGACGCGCGCGTCATAGAGTCTTATTTGGGCGGAGGGGGTTGGCATGCTGAAGGTTGAAGGCATATCCGTCAAGTATGGTTTGCTCGAAGCGGTGTCCTCGGTTTCCATTCATGTCAAAAAAGGCCAGATCGTCAGCCTGATTGGCGCGAATGGCGCCGGAAAGTCCACGACGCTCAAATCCATCATAGGGATTCTGCCGCTTGCCAAGGGCAGGATACTCTACGAAGGGGTGGATATCACCCATACGAAGTCGCACGAGCGGGTGGCCAAAGGCATCGTGCTCTGCCCGGAAGGGCGGCGGCTGTTTCCGCGGATGACGGTCTATGAGAATCTGCTGACCGGGGCGCATCTGCATAATGACCTTCAGATCCGAAAAGAGAATCTCGAATATCTTTACGGGCTTTTCCCCCGGGTGGCCGACCGCCGAAAACAGGTGGCTGGCTCCCTGTCTGGGGGCGAGCAGCAGATGGTGGCCATTGGCAGGGCGTTGATGTCCAGCCCAAGGCTGCTCATGCTCGACGAACCCTCGCTGGGGCTCGCCCCCAAGATCATCAAGGAAATCGAACAGGCGATCATGAAGATCGTCGAAGTCAAAAAGACGTCGGTCCTGTTGGTCGAGCAGAATGCAAACCTGGCCCTGCACATGTCGGATTTCGCTTATGTGCTCGAGAAGGGCGAGATCATCCGGGATGGAACGGGCAAGGATCTTGCAAACAATGAAGAGATAAAGAAGATTTATCTCGGTATATGAATGACGTGCCAGATGGGTTGACAATGGATACCGAAGTTGTGGTGATTGGCAGTGGGATCGGTGGCTCGGTCACGGCCGGACGTTTGGCAGAGGCGGGCCTCAAGGTCACCGTGCTGGAGCGCGGGCCTTGGTGGGATACCGTACCCACCCGCTCGGCCGGCATCGAAAACAGGGCCAAACTTCCCAGGGGGTTCAAGCTGTTTTACCGTGCGGTTCGATCCATATCGTTGCCGTGGCTTCCGGCAGACCGCCTCACGCTGAACAAGACAGGGCTGTTCGACCTGTATTTCTCCAAAGGAATGGAGGTCGTATGCGCCTCCGGGGTGGGGGGGGGCAGCCACGTGTATTCCGCCGTACATCGCCGGCCACAGAAGGATGATTACTGGGATGGGCATTATGTGGATCTGGATGAATCCACCATGAAGCCTTTTTACGAGCGTTTCATCCAGCGGGTCGGTTCCCAGAAGCCAGGTGCGGACAACAGGCCGCCCCATACCGCCTTGGAAGTCTTTGTAAATGACACCCATTTCGTGCCGGCCATCCCGAAAGTCGATTCCAGGGTCGGGTTCCTGCTGCCCGAAAAATCCTACGAACATAAACTGGTCCATAGCGACGAAACGATTCAGAGGTGGCAGGCGGATTACAACAGCGATGATCATGGGTTTCTGGGGGCGCCGTCCGGATCCAAATCGTCGATGGACATCGTCTATCTCCTGCCGGGCATGAAAAAGGGCCTGAATGTGCAGGATCTATGCGAAGTACAGTACATCAGGCGTGTCGAAGGCAAGCGCCACCGGTTCGAGGTCATTTATAAAGACTTGCGCAACAATACCCTGCAGACCCTATCCGCCGATCATGTGTTCGTGGGGGCCGGTACGATGAACACTTTGCGCCTGCTGCTTGCCAGCAGAGACAAATACAAGGCGCTGACGGGCATGCCGGGTCTGGGCCGGCGCTTCAGCGGCAATGGCGATATTCGTGGGTTTTGGGACCTGAATGACAAAACGCGCGATTTCACCAAGGGCCTGCCCAGCAAAGGGGGGATTCTGCTGAAAGACAATCCCCATGGCGACATTGTCATCGGCCGAAATGGCTTGCCCAGCCTGAGCCATTATCCCTTTCCGTCGTTCGTGCTCAACCGGCTGCGGCACGGCATGGTGGTCAGCGGCATGGGCATCGATGCGATGGATGGCGTGGCCAGCATCAGAAATGGCCGATTCAGAATCGATTTTGATCCATCCAATAGCCCGATCTACGAGCAGATCAAGAAGACCATGAAAGACGTAAGTGCGGCATCGGGCCACCGGATTTATGCCACCAGGCGTCCGTCCACCGTGCATCCTCTGGGTGGCGCATGCGTGGGGCGGCTTGAAGATGACGGCGTCGTCGCCAGCAATGGCGAGGTCCATGGTATACCGGGGCTGTTCGTGGTCGATGCCGCCGCTCTTCCAGAGCCGGTCGGTGCGGGCCCATCCATGACCATTGGCGCCTGGGCGGAAAACGTGGCGTCCAGGTTCCTGGACAAGGCCGGCCAGTCGGCCGTCGATCTGAATGGCTGACGTGCGGCGGCCCGACTTCAACCCTGACATATGGATCCATACCCATGTTCATCACAAGCAAAGACAGATCGATTTATTACCAGCTCGATGGCAATGCTCAGGGGCCGAGGCTGGTGCTCCTGAACTCTTTGGGCACCTCACTGGGTTCCTGGAACGAGGTCGTGGCGATTCTGGCAGGCAAATACCATTTGCTGCGCATCGACAAGTCTGGACACGGCCAATCCGCCTCGTATTCTGGCGAACTGCGCATATCGGATAATGCGGCCGACGTGCTGGCCGTCATGGACGCCGTATCCTGGGACAAGGCGAACGTCTGCGGGGTATCGATTGGCGGGATGACGATTCTCGACCTCGCCATCCATCATCCCCACAGGCTCGACAAAATCATTTTGTCCAACACCTCATCCTATGTCAGCCCCGAGCACTTGATCGAGCGCGCGGCGTTGATTCGGAAGTTTGGCATTGCTTTTGTGGCGGCGCAGGTGGTTGGGCGGTTTTTCATCGAATCGTCGACCGTATCGAGCAATGAAAGATTCGCCGTGGCGGTGCGGGATTTCCTGGCGTGCGATGACGAGAGCTACTGCCGTTGGTGCGAAGCCATCGTGGCCATGGATTACAGGCCCGGTCTGCATCAAATCGACGCGCAGACCTTGGTCATCACCGGAGAACACGATAAGGCGACCCCTGCGCACATGGGCCAGCATCTGCATCAAGCCATCTATGGGGCCGAAAGGATCCATCTGCCGTACGGGCATATTCCATATATGGATGATGCGCAGCAGTATGCTGATATTCTCGACCGATTCCTTTCGGGGCGTCAGCCGGCATCGGCCCGGTAGCGCACCGGCTCATGCCATAGCCCGGCGTCATAGAAGCCGCGTGCCGTGTGGGGATCGTGCAGGGTGAGGAGCATGGATTGCATGAGAGGTCTCGTTCGTTGTTCAGACGATACGACGCTGGCTCAGGCGATGGAACCCAACGCCGACGCCTTGCCGCTGGAAATTCTGTGCGCGATCAACTGTAATGGCAGTTCCAGGGTCTGGAGGTCGGGCGATCTGCCCAGGCTCAGGCGCAGCGCATGCGGGGTGGCACCGTCCGGGATGAGATCATCGGCGACCAGGAAATGGGATGCGGGCGAGACCTGGATGCCTTCCCGGTAGAGCTCGGCGCTTAGGTCGTCGGGCCGGATCTGGCCCGTGTCGACCCAGACGTGGTAGCTGGAGGCGTCGCCGGGCGTGTGCAGGAATTCGCCCAGAATGCGCCGGGCCAGGTCGACCCGGCGCCGGGCCTCGCCCCGGTGCCTGTCGATGCATAGGCGGGCCCGGCCCGACTCGATGAGCCGGGTGGCAAAGTGCATCTGCAGGGTCGGGGCCGTCCAGCCCAGATTGAACAGGGCGTCGCGCAGCTGCGGTATCCAGTGGCTGCCTGCGGCCAGGTATCCGATGCGCAACCCGGCGGCGACGGTCTTGGACAGGCTGGTGACGAGAATGCCATGGTCGGGCACTTGCGCCATCAGCGGGGGCGGGGCGGTGTCGCCGCCCAGGAGCCCGTAGATGTCGTCTTCGATGATGGGTACGTTGGCCGACCTGGCCAGTTGGCAGAGCAGGCGCCGATTGGCGGTGGAGTAGGTCGCCGTGGTGGGGTTGTGCATGACCGGCGTGCACACAATGGCTTTGGGGCTGTGCTGCTGCAGCGCTTTGCGCAGGCTGGCCGGGCACAATCCTTCACGGTGGACCCGGATCCCCACGAGGCGGATGCGCAGCAGTTGGCCGATGCGCCGCAAGCCAGTGTAGTTCAGCTGCTCGCAGAGCACCGTGTCCCCAGGCTGTGTCAGTGCCGACAGGCAGGCCAGCAAGCCTTCATGGGCCCCCTGGGTGATCAGGACCTGCTCGGGGGCCATCGTCAGCCCGCGCATCGCCAGCCAGTGGCAGGCCGCCTGGCGATGACGGATATCGCCCGGAATCGGATCATAGTCGAGGCAGTTGGAGGCTGGGCCCTCGGCCGCCAGCTCCTGGAGATTGTCGTGCAGAATATCGTGTACCAGCGAAGCGGGCGGCGCATTCAAAGACAGGTCGCGCGAAGATTCTGCCAGGGGGCCGCCGGTGTCGGTACGGGCGGATGGGGGCCCGCTGGCCGGCCCCATGGCAATGAAAGTCCCGCTGCCGGGCTTGGCATGCACCAGGCCTTGATGGGTGGCCAGATTGATCGCCTTGGTGAGGGTGGCAATGGTCACCCCCAGATAGCGCGCGATGTCGCGTTGGGGGGGCAGGCGCAGACCGGGCGCCAGGTCGCCGCGTTCCACGCCCTGCTGGATGGCTTGCGAGACAGCGACATATTTGGGGATGCCGTCCGGCTCGAGCCGTGGCGCCCAGGTGCCGATGAGGGCCTGGCGCGGCGCGGGTGCCGGGTCTGCCGGCTGAGCCGCCTGCCCGGTGCGCCGGCGCCTGGCTGCCCGGTCCGGTGTTTTCATGGACATTCACTCATAATACTGGTTGACCCCTCGAATAATACTACATAATATCAACATTAAAACTAGTCTGCTTTCGGGAGAATAATCGATGGTACAACCAAGCCTGCGGGCACTGATCGACGGCGAACTCTACGTGCCGGGCCTGTCGGCCGAATACGTGGCCAACACGTACGGCATTCCATTGGCCGACGTGGCCAAGCTCGGGTCGGCCGAAAATCCCCATGGCGCGTCGCCCAAGGCGCGGGCCGCCGTAGAAGCCGCTCTGGGGCGCCTGTCCGTGTATCCAGACTGGACTGCACAGGCCCTGCGCATCGCCATTGCCAAGAAATTCGACCTCGATCCCGACGGGGTCGTGTGCGGTTCGGGCGAGACCGAAGTGATCTCGATGGTGATACGGGCCTTTGCCGGGCCCGATGAGGCCGTGCTCATGCACGAACTGTGCTTTCCCCTGTATCGAATCTACGCGACCTGCGAAGGCCGGCGTCCCATTTACGCGCCCATGGGCAAGGATTTCACGTTCGAGATGGATCGCTACATCGCCCTGATGCAGCGCGAACGCCCCCGCATCGCCTTCCTGACCACGCCCCACAACCCCAGCGGGCGCCTGCTGCCGGAAGCGGACATCCGCCGGGTGTGTGAATCTGCGGATCCCCGCACGCTGGTCGTACTGGACGAGGCCTATATCCACTACAGTGAAACGCCCGGCAGCGCGCACCTGCTGCGCGATTACCCGAACCTGATCGTGCTGCGCACGTTCTCCAAGGCCTATGGTCTGGCGGGCTTGCGTATCGGCTTCGGCATGGCGCGCAACCTCGCCCTGATCGAGCCGCTCAGGCGCATCAAGCCGACCTGGAACATGGGGCAGCTGCAAATCGCCGGTGGCGTGGCCGGCATTGAAGACGATGCGCACGTCGCGCGCGCGGTGCAGACCATCTCCGACAGCCGGGCCGACGTGCAGGCCCGGATGGCGGGCATGGACCGTTTCCGCATGGTGCCCGGCTCGCGCTCGAATTTCTTCCTGACAGAAATCCTGGACCCCGCCCTGGGCGCGAGCGATGTGTTTCACCAGCTGCTCGAGCAGGGCGTCATCGTCAAGGACGGCAATGACATTCTGGGGCTGGGCGACCGGTATCTGCGGGTAGACCTGAATCTGCAGAAACACATGGACCGCTTCCTGCGGGCCTTGTCCGAAGTCCGCGCGCCGAGCCGCGTCTGACGCCGGGTCCCGCCATGGAAGATCAGACCATGCTGATTGGTATCGACGTAGGGGGTACATTCACGGACGTGATCGCCCTGGCGCCCGCCAGCGGGCAGATCGTGGCGACGTTCAAGGTACCCTCCACACCCGAGGACCCGGCCGACGCCGTCATCGACGCCTTGCAGCGCCTCTCGGAGATCCGTCCGCTGCAGGGCGCCATCGTATGCCATGGCACGACCGTAGGCACCAACACGCTGATCCAGAGGAAAGGGGCACGGGTCGCGCTGTTGACCACGCAGGGTTTTACCGACGTGATCGAACTGCGCCGCCAGGACAGGCCCACGCTTTATCACCTGGACGTTCGGGTCTCCGAACCGCTGGTGCCGCACGAACGGCGTTTCGGGGTGCACGAACGGCTGGATGCCCGGGGCGCCATCGTTCAGCCACTGGCGGGCGTCGAGTCCCTGGTCGAACAGGTCCGGGCAGCCGATGCCGAGGCGTTTGCCATTTCCTGCCTGCATGCCTACGCCAATCCGGTCCACGAAGCCCGGCTCGCCGCCGCACTGCGGCAGGCGTTTCCGGATCACTTCATTTCCGTGTCTCACGACGTATGCCCCGAGTTTCGCGAATATGAGCGCACCAGCACGACGGTGGTCAATGCGTACATCGGCCCGGCCGTGCAGCGCTACGTTCGACGGCTCGATCACGAAACCCGCCGGCTGGGGGTGCGCAGCCTGATGGTGGTCAAGTCCAACGGCGGCCTGACGTCGCCCGACAACGCGCAGCGCTATCCGGTGCACCTCATCGAATCGGGCCCGGCAGCGGGCATGATTGCGACACAGGCCTATGCCCGGGTGACCGGCCGGCCCAATCTCATTGCGTTCGATATGGGGGGCACGACCGCCAAAGCCGGCGTGATTCATGATTATCAACCCAGGGTCACAGACGAATTCCATGCAGATCGGCTCGAGGGCGGGCGCAACGTGGGTGGCTATCCCATACGCAGTGCGGTGCTCGATATCGTAGAGGTCGGCGCCGGGGGCGGCAGCATTGCCTGGATCGATCCAGGCGGCGTACCCAAGGTGGGGCCTGACAGCGCCGGCGCGGATCCGGGGCCGGCCTGCTATGGCAAGGGCGGACAACGGCCGACCGTGACCGACGCGCATGCCGTGATCGGCACGCTGAGCAGCGAGACGTTCGAGGGCACCGGGATCCATTTTTCGCGCGATGCGGCGGTCGGGGCCATCGAACGCCACATCGCACAGCCCATGGGCTGGTCGCTGGCCCGGGCCGCGCATGCCATCATCGAGATTGCTGTTGCCAACATGACGGAGATGGTGCGTTTGGCTACCGTGCGCCGCGGCTACGACCCGCGCGAATTCTCCCTCCTGGCTTCGGGGGGTGCGGGGCCGTTGCATGCCGCCCTGGTCGGGGCCGAGGTGGGCGTGCGCGATGTACTGATTCCACCCCAGTCCGGGATCTTTTCCGCGTTGGGCGCGGTGCTTGGCGAGGTGCGGCATGACGTGTCGGCCACCCTGTTGCAGCCGCTCGAGGCGCTCGATCCGGCCGCCGTGGTCGCGGCCTTCGAGGGCCTGGCAAGCAAGGTGGCCGGTCTGCTTGCGGCTGAATCGGCGGATGCTGCGCAGGCGCAGTACCAGCGCTTCGCCGATTTGCGTTTCGTCGGGCAACTCTTCGAGCTGCGGGTGTCGCTGGGCGAAGTGCACGACCCCATGCCGGCCGTGGCCTTGATCGAGCAGCGTTTCCGGGCCGCCTACCAGGACGAATTCGGCTTCGATTTGTCGGGCTCGCGCATCGAGCTGGTGAACATTCATCTGGTGGCCAGTCTGCCACTCAAGATGCAGGGCGAGCGCTTGTTCGATCCAGCCCCCGCCACCGTCGACGGCGGTGCCCATCAAGTGCGCGCCTATCTGGACGCCGACGGACACACGCATCAGGTTCCCGTTCATCGGGCGCGAGACTGCGCCGGCCAGTCCCTGCGGGGCCCGGTATTGATCGATCATTCGGGCTCGACGATCTGGGTGCCCCAAGATACCGTGGCCAGCGTACAGGCCGACGGCAGTGTCATCTTCAAGCTTTCTGGTGGGTGAAATCATGGCCTCGAAAAAATACGGACAAGAATATGGCAAGGATGGGATGGCGCCATCCGGACCGGCGGATGCGCCGTTGGGGCCGGGCGTGCTGGAGCAGGACCCGGTCACGTTCGAGGTGGTCAACAGCGCCTTGCATGCCATTTGCGCCGAAATGAAAAGCATCATCATGCGCACGTCGTTTTCTCCGCTGCTCAGCCTGTCGGCGGACCTGTCCTGTGCCTTGCTCGACGTGCGCTGCAACGTGATCGCACAAGGGGTCGACATCCCGGTGCATCTGGGCGCTGCACGCTACACGGGGCAGGCGGCCCTGAAATACTATCCGCCAGAGACCTGGCGGGACGGGGATGGGGTCCTCCTCAACGATCCCTATGAAGGGGGTACGCATCTGCCGGACATGTCGCTGCTCACACCCATCTTTTCCCAGGGCATCCTGGTGGGGTTTGCGCTCAGCCGCATCCATTGGCCGGACATCGGCGGCATCGCCGCCGGCAGCTCGAGCGTGTCGGATGAGATCATCAAAGAGGGCTTGCGGATCCCGCCCATCCGGATTCTCGACGAAGGGGCCGTACGCGAAGACGTATTGCGGCTGATTCTGGCGAATGTGCGGGTGCCGGGCGACCGCAAGGGGGATTTCCACGCGGCCCTGGCTGGCCACAAACGGGCAACCGAACGGGTGATCGAACTGTGCGCGCGCTACGGAACAAACGTCATCACCCGCATCATGGCGGATACGCAGGCCTACAGCCGTCGCCTGGTCGAGGCGCGGCTGCGCGACCTGCCGGATGCCGAGGTCGTGCGCGAAGAAACCCTGGACAGCGATGGCGTCGATCCGGATGCGGCGCCTTTGGTCAGGGTCCGGATCAAGAAAACGGGGGTGCGCCTGATTTTTGATTTCACGGGCTCCTCGCCTTGCGTGGCGGGTCCGATCAATGCGCCTTTGCCGGTGACGGCTTCAGCCGTGTTCTATACCGTGCTGAGTTTCCTGGGGGGCGATATCTCGCCGAATTCGGGCGTTTACGCGGGGGTGGAGATCATTGCCCCAGAGAACTCCATCGTCCATGCGGCATATCCCCACCCGGTGGTGGCGGCCAATACCGAGACCGCGAACCGCATGGCCGACATGCTCCTGGGGGCGTTGGGCGAAGCCTATCCACAGCTGGCCTGTGCCGGCAGCTATGGGTCGGCCTGCGTCTACACCATGGGCGGGGTGGTCCCCGAAAGCCACAGGCCGTTCGTGCATTACGAAACCATCGGCGGCGGCATGGGTGCCACGGCGGCGGGCCGCGGTATCAGCGGGCACCGCGTGCATATGGGCAACACCATGAACCTGCCGATCGAAGGCATGGAGGCCAGCATGCCGGTGCGCTTCATCGAGTATGGGATCGTGCGCGGGTCAGGCGGCAGCGGCCGCCATCCAGGCGGCGACGGGGTACGCAAGACGATCGAGGTATTGACCGACCACGTCCGTGCCTCGGTGCTCGGCGAGCGTACGAAGACACCAGCCGCCGGCAGCTCGGGCGGCTCGGCGGGGGCCCTTGCGCGTTTCTGCATCGAGTCCGCCGACGGCGCCCGGCGCGAACTGGTTGCCAAGAGCGGCCCGCACCGGCTGATGAAAGGAGACCGCCTGGTGATGGTCACCGCAGGGGGTGGGGGTTGGGGCGCCCACGAGCCGTCGGACGGCTCGCAAGCCTAGCCCCCGGGTTCATGGCTGGCTGGCGGCCGCCTGCCCCCCCGCGGCGCGGCGCTGGCGCCAGTGCAGCCACTCGCCGACGATGCCGCGGCGAAACGCCATGACGCAAAGGATGAAGATGACGCCGATGACCATGGTGACGGACTCGCCGAGCACGCGG
>Ga0172382_10001146_pt1 | contig 48073 bp, 39 predicted proteins | sample Leawel138RmetaG_FD_122245 | JGI IMG/M metagenome (GOLD analysis project Ga0172382, IMG submission 122245) | Leachate microbial communities from a municipal landfill in Southern Ontario, Canada - Leachate well 138R metaG | ecosystem: Engineered > Solid waste > Landfill > Unclassified | place... | reverse complement strand
CCTTCGCCATGATCCTGGGCATCATGGTGTTTCTCACATTCTTCGTCTTGATGGTTCACTGATGGCTAGCGAAATGGCGTCTTCAACACTCCCCTGGCTGACCCTGTCGATCTTCGTGCCGATCTTCTTCGGCCTGCTGGTGCTGCTCATCGGGCGCGACGACAACCCCGGGCCGGCGCGTGTGCTGTCGCTGGTGGGCGCCATCGTGGCCTTTCTGGTCACCCTGCCGCTGTACACCGGTTTCGATCCCACGACGGCCGACATGCAGTTTGTCGAATTCGCCCCCTGGATCGAGACCTTCCACCTGAACTACCATCTGGGCATCGATGGCATTTCCGTATGGTTCATCCTGCTCACGGCCTTCATCACCATCATCGTGATTCTGGCCGGCTGGGAAGTCATACGCTCGCGCGTGGCGCAGTACATGGCCGCCTTCCTGATCCTTTCGGGGTTGATGATCGGCGTCTTCAGTGCGCTCGATGGCATGCTGTTCTATGTGTTCTTCGAAGCCACCCTGATCCCCATGTACATCATCATCGGGGCCTGGGGTGGGCCAAACCGGGTGTATGCAGCGTTCAAGTTCTTCCTCTACACCCTGATGGGGTCACTGCTCACCCTGATTGCCTTCATCTACCTGTGGCATGTCGCGGGGGGTTCGTTCGATGTCCTCACCTGGCAGAACATGCCGCTGGGTTACACCGAGCAGATCCTGATCTTCATTGCCCTGTTTGCGGCCTTTGCCGTCAAGGTGCCGATGTGGCCCATCCACACCTGGCTGCCTGACGCGCACGTCGAGGCCCCTACCGGGGGCTCCATCGTGCTGGCGGCCATCATGCTCAAGCTGGGCGCCTATGCCTTCCTGCGCTTTTCGCTGCCCATCACGCCCGATGCGGCCCACAGCCTGGCGGGCATCATGATCGCCCTGTCGCTGGTGGCGGTGATCTACATCGGCCTGGTGGCGATCGTGCAGGACGACATGAAGAAGCTGGTGGCGTATTCCTCGGTGGCCCACATGGGCTTCGTGACGCTGGGCTTTTTCCTCTTCAACATCACCGGCCTGGAAGGCGCCATCATCCAGATGATTTCGCACGGCTTCGTGTCGGGCGCCATGTTCATGTGCATCGGGGTCATGTACGACCGGCTGCACACACGGCGCATCGATGCGTATGGCGGGCTGATCAACCGCATGCCGCGCTTTGCCACATACTTTCTGCTGTTTTCCATGGCCAATGCCGGCCTGCCGGGCACCAGCGGCTTCATTGGCGAATTCACGGTCATTCTGGGCGCGGTGCAGTACAACTTCTGGATCGGCTTGCTGGCGGCGACGGCACTCATCTGGGGGGCGGGCTATTCGCTCTGGATGTTCAAGCGGGTTGCACTGGGGCCGGTGGCCAACGAGCAGGTCGACGGCATGCGCGATCTATGCAGCCGTGAGTTCCTGATCCTGGGGTTGCTGGCTTTCTTCGTCCTGTTCCTGGGGATCTACCCGCGGTTCTTCACCGAGCTCATGCACCCGTCGGTGCAAGCCCTGCTCGATCACGTGTCCATCTCGAAACTGTAGGCCTGATACACCATGCATAATCTGTTCGACTTCGCCCTGGCCACGCCCGAGATCGTACTGCTGGTGCTCACCGGCGCCGTGCTGCTCATCGATGCGTTCGGCAATGAGCCCACCCGCCGCATGACGTTCATGCTGACCATGGGCACCATCCTGATCGTCATCTTCGTATCCTGGGGGCAATGGGGCGAGGACACGCAGGGGCGCACGTTCAGTTCGCTGTACGTCACCGATTCGCTGGCCCATTTCATGAAAATCCTGTCCGCGATCGCGGTGGGTGTGACGCTCATCTACGGGCGTGCCTATGCCGAGCACCGCGACATGGTGGCGCGTGGCGGTGAAATGTATTCGCTGGCCCTGCTCACCCTTCTGGGCGAGTTCATCATGATTTCCGCGGGCAACATGCTCACGGTGTATCTGGGGGTCGAACTCATGTCGTTCGCCCTGTACGCCCTGATTGCCGTACGCCGCGATCATCTGGTGGCCACCGAAGCCGCCATGAAATACTACGTGCTGGGCTGCCTGGCCTCGGGCATTCTGCTCTACGGCATGTCCATGATCTACGGCGCCACGGGTGAACTCGGCCTGGCCGAGATTGCCGCGGTCATCCGCCAGGGCGAGGCCCAGAGCCTGCCGCTGGCTTTCGGGGTGGTGTTCATCGTCTCCGGCCTGGCGTTCAAGCTCACGGCAGCGCCCTTTCACATGTGGACGCCCGACGTCTATCAGGGTGCGCCAACCACCGTCACCCTGCTGGTCGCCGCAGCGCCCAAGTTTGCCGCCTTCGTGATCACCCTGCGCCTGCTCATCGAGGCGCTGCATGGCATTGCCTTCGACTGGCAGCCCATGCTGCTCATCATGGCGGTGCTGTCGCTGGCCGTTGGCAACATCGTGGCCATTGCCCAGACCAATTTCAAGCGCATGCTGGCCTATTCGACCATTGGTCAGATGGGCTTCGTGTTCCTCGGGCTGCTCTCCGGGGTCTATGAAGGCCAGTCGGGTGCGGCTGTGGCCGCCTATGGTTCGGCCCTGTTCTATGTGGTCATTTACGTACTGACCACCCTGTCGACCTTCGGCATGATCCTGATCCTGTCGCGGCAGGGCTTCGAGGCCGAGGAAATCTCCGACCTCAAAGGGCTGAACCGGCGCAACCCGTTGCTGGCGGGGGTGCTGTTGCTGTCCATGTTCTCGCTGGCCGGGATTCCGCCGCTGTCCGGCTTTTATGCCAAGCTGGTGGTGCTGCAGGCCCTGATCGGCGCAGGCCATGTGGCTGTGGCCGTGTTTGCCGTGCTGTGCTCGCTGATTGGTTGCTTCTACTATCTGCGCGTCGTGAAAATGGCCTATTTCGATGAGCCCGAGGATCACATCACGGTGGGTTCGGGCACGCCGGTCACGCGCAGCGTGATGTCGGTCAATGGCTTGCTGGTGGTCGGCCTGGGGATTCTGCCGGGCGGCCTGATGGCACTGTGCGTGCATGTGATCCAGAATTCGCTCAGCTTCTGAGGCAGGTCGAGCATTCATGTCCCTGACGGGCGCATCCTGGGTTGTCATCGTCTGTGCACTGGTGATGGCAAATCTGCCTTTCATCTGCAATCGGCCGCTCGCACCCTGGCCATGGCGCGCCTCTGCGCGCAATGTGCAGGTCAACAGCGGGCTGGCCTGGCTGCTGTGCCTGGCCTTTCTGCTGCTGCTGGCGTTGTGGGTCTGGGCAACGCTGTGGCTGGTGGGTGGGGCATTCGCGGGCGGTGGGGGTCTGGCCGTCCTGTTCCTGATCAAGTTGCTGGTCAGCGTCGCGGCCGCTGGCGTCCTGCTGTGGCTGCCCGGGCTGTCGTTGGGTAGGAGGTCGCGTGCGGATGAAGAACGGCCCGCCGAACCAGTGGCTTCGCGCATCGCCCGGCGGCCTGATCCGGCTGCAGGCAAACCTTTCGTGGACCGTTTTCTCGAGGTGCTGGTCGGTTACATACTGGTGGGCACGCTGGGCTTTTCCTTTGAATTGAATCTGGGCAATGCGTTCCCGCAGGGCTGGGAATTCTATGCCGTGACGCTGGCCTTGTTCCTGGTGCTCGGCTATCCCGGTTTCGTATGGCGGTACATGCTGAAGCGCCGCCATCATCCCGGCCGCGGAGCCTGATGAGGGCCGGCAGGCAAGGCCTGTCCGGCAGCTATCCGTACAGCACGCCGGCATCCACGTCGGCCAGGGTGCGGCAGCCGGTCAGGGCCATGGCCACTTCCAGTTCGCCGCGCAGAATCTGGATCAGATGCGCCACGGCCGGCGCGCCGCCTGCCGCCAGGGCATGCAGGATGGGGCGGCCAACCAGCACGGCCTGTGCGCCGGCGGCCAGCGCTTTCAGGATATCCGTACCGCGCCGTATCCCGCCGTCCAGCATCAGGGGCGCCCGTCCCGCCACGGCTCGCGTCACTGCCGGCAGCGCGTCCAGGGTGGCGGGCAGGGTGTCCAGACAGCGTCCGCCGTGGTTGGATATGATCAGGCCATCCACGCCGCAGTCGAGCGCCAGCAAGGCATCGCCCGGGTGCAGGATGCCCTTGAGCCATAGTGGCGCTTCCGGCAGGGCGGCACGCAGCCAGGCCAGGTCCTCCCAGGTGGGGGCGCCATCCAGCAGGCCGCTATCGAACAAGGGGCTGCCGCTGCCCGCAACCGGGCGCGCTACAGGGGGCGACAGCCCTTCCAGATGGACACTGCGTATGCTGCGTGGCCGACGAAAGCCGCCGTGCTGCTCGACATTGCGCACGCCGTTCACGGGCGCGTCCACCGTCAGCACCAGGGCGCGCGCACCGGAATCCAATGCGCGCCGCGCCAGGGCCAGGGTGTGTGCCCGTTCGCGCTGGGCATACAGCTGGAACCACAGGTGCGCAGGCCGCGGCAGGGCCGCCAGCGTTTCGATGGCGGTGCCCGATTGGCAGCTGAGCACCAGCGGTGTTCCGGTGGCTGCCGCCGCCCGGGCCGTAGCGACTTCGGCCTCGGGGTGTACCAGCCCGTGCCAGGCCATGGGGGCAATCAGGACTGGATGCGCCAGGGGCAGGCCGGCCAGAGTCAGACCGGTATGAGCGCCTTGCAGGGGGCGCAGCACGCGGCCCGACAGGCGTTGCGCATCAAAGGCGCGGCGGTTGGCCTGCAGCGTCAACCCGTCGGCGCCGCCCGAGTCGAGCCAGGTCAGCACGGCCGGGTCCAGGCGGGCACGGGCCAGGGCGGCATAGTCGCTGGCGTTCAGGGGCGGGCGGTCTGCACCGGCGGCAGACGATGCGGGTGTGCAGGGTGGGGTCATGCGGGGAACTCTGGGATAATGGCGCTTTCGACAACAATGGATGGGTGCGATTCATGGCGCACGTGATCTTGCAGGCACCGCGCATCCTGCATGCCGATGTAGAGCGCCTGGCCGCCGTGGCCAGTGCGGGCGGGGTACAAGAGCTCGGTCCTACGGTGGTGCGTTTGCTGAATGTGGACGATGCCTGCCGCGCAGAGTTGCTGGCGCTGGCCCGGGCGGCCCGCCTGGATGCCGCATGGCTGGATACGGTGGATTTGCTGAGCAGTTGCAGGCTGCTCGCGATGGATATGGATTCGACTCTCATCAATATCGAGTGTGTGGACGAATTGGCCGATGTTGCGGGCTGCAAGGACCAGGTGGCGGCCATCACCGAAGCGGCGATGCGCGGCGAGGTCGCCGATTATGCCGACAGCCTGCGTCGGCGCGTGGCCTTGTTGCGTGGCCTGCCGGAAACCGCACTCGATGAGGTCTTCACCCGACGCCTGAGGCTCAATCCCGGGGCCGAGCGTCTCATCGAGGTGGCCCGAGCGCACGGCCTGAAGGTCTTGCTGGTGTCCGGAGGGTTCACGTTCTTTACCGAACGCCTGCGCCGTGGCCTCGCGCTGGATGCGGCGCATGCCAACACCCTCGAGGTGGTGGACGGTGTTCTCACCGGCCGCGTGCTGGGCGATATCGTCGACGGGGCGGCCAAGGCCCGCCATGTGCGCGAACTGGCCGCCCGGCTCCAGGCGGCACCCGAGCAGATCATCGTACTGGGTGATGGTTCCAATGACCTGCCCATGATGCAGGAGGCCTATTATTCGGTCGCCTACCGGGCCAAGCCCGTGGTGCGTGCGCAGGCCCGCTTCGCTCTGGACTACAGCCCGCTGGACGGCGTGCTGTCGTGGTTCAGGTTGCGTCATGGCTAGATCTCCGACCACAGGCGCAGCAGGTTGTGGTACACGCCGGTCAGTGCGTCGATGGCAGCCTGGTCACCCTGGCTCTGGATGAGGCGCTGGATTGCCACGTCCTGCTGCAGCAGCAGGTTGCGACGGCTGTCGTCACGCACCAGGCTTTGCGTCCAGAAGAATGAACCGTAGCGTACGCCGCGGGTGACCGGTGTGACTCGATGCAGGCTGGTGCCAGGGTAGACCACCGCATGACCGGCAGGCAGCTTGATGCGCTGGTCGCCATAGGTGTCCTGCACGATCAGTTCACCGCCCTCGTATTCTTCGGGATCGCTGAAAAACACGGTGGTGGATACGTCGCAGCGGATCAGGCCCGGGTCGTCGGGCAGGCGGAAGATGGCGTTGTCGATGTGCAATCCGTAGTGCTCGCCGCCCGCGTAGCGATTGAAGCGCGGTGGCAGGATGCGTACCGGCAGTACGGCTGACTGGAACACGGGATGTGCGCTCAGGGCCTGCCTGATGCGTGTGCCGATCTGCAGGGCCACGGGATCGTCCGTGGCCAGTTGGTGGTTGGCCTTGACGCGGGCGGCCACGTGGCCTGCCGTACGCCGGCCATCCGTCCAGCTGGCTGACTCGAGCGCCTGACGGCAGGCACGGACCTGTTCATGGTCCAGCAGGTCGGGCAGGGTGATCAACATGATGGATTGCGGACCCGGTCCGCGCCCTGATCGGCTCGGGCGGCCGCCTGCACGAAAAATCGGCCCGCCAGGTCGGTACAACCGGGCTGGGCCTGCAGCCAGGTTGCCGCCTGGCGCAGGAAGGCCGGGGTGGCCGTCTCGGGTACCCGTTCCAGCCAGGCCCGGGCCTCCTGAAGCTGACCCTGGCGCAACAGCAGGCGCGCAGCATTGAATTGCCCGCGAAAGTCGCCACCCTGTGCCGCACGCTCGTAGTGATGCAGTGCCACGTTCAGATCCCGGGGGACGACCCAGCCGTCTTCATGGAAGCTGCCGATCATGTTCATGGATTTGGCATGCCCCAGTGCGACTGCCGCCCTGAACCAGCCCAGCGCAGCCCGCCGATCGCGTGTCACCCCCTGGCCCAGGGCCAGGGCAGTGGCATAGTTGTACATGCCCCAGTCCAGCCCGCCCTGTGCGGCCAGGCGGTACCAGTACGCTGCCATGAGCGGGTTGGGCGCGACCCCCCAGCCGTGTGCATGGCACTGGCCCAGCATATTCAGTGCCATCGGGTTACCGTGGCGTGCGGCATGGGTGAACCACTGCACGGCGGCTTCGGGGTTGCGGGTGACGCCGTGGCCATCGAGCAGCCATTGGCCGTAGATCAGCTGGGCCTGGATGACGCCGCCTTCGGCCGCTGCCTTGACGGCGGCGGCCGCCTGTCCGGGAGGGCCGGACAGCAAGCGGGTGTAGTCCCTGGCCAGCGTGCCCGGATCTGCCTGGTTGATGGCCCGGGTATCGAATCGGCTCGAGCGGCCTGAAGCGGCGGCCTGGGCGTACAGGGGGCGGCAAAAGCGCAGGATCAGCATCAGAAGTGCAGGTTGACGGTGCCGATCACCGAACGCCCCGCTGCGACCGTCGCATAATGCGACGCATAGGCCTTGTCATAGTAGGTCTTGTTGAACAGGTTGTTCACGTTCAGCTGGATATCGATCATCTTGTTCACCTGATAGCTGGCCATGGCGTCGAAGCGCCAGTAGGCAGGGATGCTGGTGGTATTGGCCGTATTGCCGTACTGCCTGTCGACGTAATAGGCGCCCAGCCCCGCGGTAAACGTGGGCGTGAACGCGTACGTGTTCCACAGGCTGAAGCTGCTGCGCGGGGTATTCGGGAAGTCATTGCCCTCATCGGAGGCCGCGCCGCTGGCGCCGTCGTCGTCGATACGGCTGCGCAGGTAGGTGTAGCCGCCGTAGGCCTGCCATTGGGGGGTGATGCTGCCCGAGAAACCCAGTTCGAAACCATCCACATGCTTTTTACCGGCCATCGCGTAGTCGCCGCTGGGCAGTGTCACGCGGGCATTGGTGGTTTCGATGCGAAACAGGGCGGCTGTCAGGCCCAGGCGCCGGTCGAGGAAATCCCATTTCGTGCCCAATTCATAGATCCGGTTTTTCTCCGGAGCCATGTCGGCGGCATTTGCACCCCTACAGGTGCCTCCGCGGCAGTTGGGCGTCAGCCCCTGGGTCTCGCTGCCTTCGCCCAGTGTGGCCCCGGCCGGTGTGGAAGACGTACCGAACGTGGCATAGATGCTGCCGTTGTCGGCTGGCTTGTAGACCAGGCCCAGCTGGTAGTTGAACAAGGTATCGTGGCGGTCTACGCCGTGCTGGCCGTAGGGCGTCAGACGCGTGCGGTAGTCGTCCAGCCGCAGGCCCACCGAGGCCAGCCACCGTTCGCTCAGCGCCAGCGTGTCGAAGGCATAGATGGAGCGCGTCAACGTGCGGGTCGTGCTGTTTTCACCCCTGGGATCTCCTGTGCCGATGTCGCGCCAGGGATCGGAAGGGTCGGGATTCCACAGGCTGGTGCAGTTGTAGCCGGACGCCGCTCCTGCGCTGCCGGGCGGGCAGTCGCCCGTGCCGCGGTTCACGTCCAGGCTGTCTTTGCGACCTTTTTCTTCCGACAGTTCGATGCCCAGCAAAAAGCGATGCTGTATGCTGCCCGTGGCCAATGAGCCTTGCAACTCGGTCTGGTTGGCCCAGGTGGCGACCCGGCTGTCGCGCGTGTTGGCCCGACGCCAGACCAGGCCATGGTTGACGTTGCCCTTGCTGTCGTCAGGCTGGGTGACGACATACTTCTGTGTGCTGTGGGTGTAGCGCGCCTGGTTGATCAGCGTGAGACGGTCGCTGAAGTCATGTTCCACGCGCAGCGTGGCCATGTCGTTTCGACCCTTGCGGTAGTCGCTGTCCAGACCGTAGAAATTGTGGCGATCGACATCGAAGGGACGCCGCATGGCATCTGGGTCGGCTGGCCTGGTGTAAGGAATGCCGCTGTCGGGCGTATCGTCATATTGCATGTGGTAGTACGACAATGAGACCCGGGTCGGCGTGCCCAGGCCGAAGCTGATGGCAGGGGCCACGCCCCAGCGCTTGTAGTCCACTGAATCGCGGCCATCCACATTCTGCCTGTGGCCCATCAGGTTGAGTCGCAAGGCCGAGTGCTCGCCCAGCATCCAGTTGCTGTCCACGGTGGCTCGACGGTAGCGGGATGTACCCAGGCCCAGCGATACATCGGTGAAATCGCGCAGCCTGGCGGTCTTGCTGACCAGGTCGATGCTGCCGCCCGCACCGCCGCGGCCCGCATAGACGCTGTCGGGGCCCTTGATGATTTCGACTTGCTCGGTATTGAAGATGTCGCGTGATGTGGCGCCTATGTCGCGCATGCCGTCGATGTAGGTGCTGGACTGTGCGTCGTAGCCGCGGATGAAGGGACGGTCGCCCAGGGGGTTGCCCCCTTCGCCCGCACCGAATGTGATGCCGGGTGAATTGCGCAGTACGTCAGTCAGGGTGCTGGCAGCCTGACTCTGTATGACCTCCATGGGGATGATTTCCACGGAGCGGGCCGTATCCAGCAGGCGCTCGGAAAATTTGCTGGAGGCGGATTCGTCCACGCGGAATGGAGCCGGCTTTTCGCCCTGTACACGGATGGGCGACAATTCAGCGGGCTCCATGCTCTGGGCCTGACCGGTCTGGGGCAGGAGAAGCAGGGCCGGCGTGGCCAGTGCGGTGGCCAGGCTGCCGCCCAGCCTGGCCGATGAGGGTTCGGGTATGTTGTTCAAGGACGTCTCCGAAGATGACAAAGATCAATTTGGAATTCAATCCGAAATAAATTCTAAACGAGAAGCGTTCTCAATACAATTCATATTTACATGGTGCGGGTCCATTCTGTTCGAGCGCCAGCCGATTCTCCCTGCTGGATGAGCCGTCGGTGCCGGTTTTCCTGCAAAACGCGCAACAGGCTGATATGCTTGAAACATTGTGCATCGCCATCAGGAACCACGATATGACGCAACGTTCATCCGCACGCCCGGCCGTACTGGTCTGCCGGGCTGTCTTCCCTGCCGCACTCGAGCGCCTGGAAGAACATTTCGATGTCACGGCCAACCAGGGCGACGAGCTCTGGTCCCAGGAAGAACTGATCGAGCGCCTGCAGGGCAAGCAGGGGGCCTTCACGACGGGGGGCGAGCGCATCGATGCCGCGTTGCTGGCGCGCTGCCCCGATCTGAAAATCTGCGCCAACATGTCGGTGGGTTACGACAATTTCGATGTCCCCGCCATGACGGCGGCCGGGGTGCTGGCCACCAATGCGCCAGGCGTATTGACCGAAACCACGGCCGATCTGGGTTTCGTGCTGCTCATGGCGGCTGCACGGCGGATCACCGAGTCCGAGCATTATTTGCGCGCCGGGCGTTGGGATCGCTGGTCCTGGGACATGCTCACGGGGCAGGACATTCATGGCAGTACGCTGGGTATCGTGGGCATGGGGCGGATCGGCCAGGCCATTGCCCGCCGGGGGGCGCGGGGCTTTGACATGCAAGTCGTCTACCACAACCGCACGCGCCTGCCCGAAAGCACCGAGCAGGCGCTGGGGGCGCGTTATCTCGGGCTGGACGATCTGTTGCGCAGCGCGGATCACGTCGTGCTGGTGGTGCCCTACGCTGCAGAATCCCGCCATCTGATCGGCGCCGACCAGCTGGCGCTCATGAAGCCCACGGCCACACTGGTGAATATCGGGCGCGGCGGCGTGGTCGATGACGCGGCGCTGGCGCGCGCCCTGCAGGAAGGCAGGCTGGCTGCAGCCGGGCTCGATGTATTCGAGGGCGAACCGCGTGTGCATCCTGATCTGCTCGCCTGCACCAACGTGGTGCTGACCCCGCATATCGGCAGTGCCTCGGTGCCTACCCGCAAGGCCATGATCAATCTGGCCTGTGACAACCTGATCGGCTGGCTGACCGAAGGCAAGGTGCATACACCGATCAATCCCGAGGTGGCCCGGCCGTGATTCAAAGCGCCATGCCGTGGCGCATCGCTGATCAGCCGCAGGGCAGATACATTCAATCACGATTGACGCTCGACGACGAACTGCAGCCACCTATGCGGGCGGGTATCGGCGAGTGGGCAGTACTTGAAACCCAAGACGAAATGGAGACACCATGGGTACATCCACCGACCTGACAAGCTGGTCGATCACTCGGCAATCCGAGGCCCTTTCCGCCCGGCAGATTTCTGCCGTTGAACTGGTCGAGGCCTATCTTGACCGTATTGCGGCATTCGATGGCAGGCTGCACGCGTATTCCGAAGTCTATGCCGATGACGCCCGGCTGGCGGCCCAGGCGGCCGATCTGGCCTTGCGCGCGGGGCACGCTCTTGGCCCCTTGCATGGCATTCCGGTGGCCATCAAGGATCTGGTCGAGATCGATGGCCGTATCACCACGGCCGGCTGCGCGGCGTGGGGGCAGCGGCATTCATCCATCACGGCCACGCTCGTCCAGCGCCTGCTGGGGCAGGGCATGATCATTCTCGGCAAGACGCACATGGTCGAATTCGCCTACGGCGGCTGGGGCACCAATCCTGGCATGGGCGCCCCATGGAACCCATGGGATCTGTCGCGAGCGCGCATCCCCGGGGGATCCAGCAGTGGTTCCGGTGTAGCCGTGGCCGCTGGCCTGGCACCCTGGGCCGTTGGTACCGACACAGGGGGCTCGGTGCGCTTGCCGGCGTCCTGGTGCGGCATCAGCAGTTTGAAGACATCGGCTGGGCGCATCAGCAATTACGGCGTTCTGAATCTGAGTCCGACGCTGGACACTCCGGGTCCGATGACGGCCACAGCGCAGGATGCGGCATTGCTGTATCAGATCATGCAGGGCCCGGATCCACTGGACTCTCGTACACTGGGCCTGCCCTCCGAGCCAGGTCGGGCCGGGCCTGGCCGGGGTGTGGCCGGCCTGCGGTTCGCACGCATGCCCGACAGCGAACGCGTCGGCGTTACGCAGCCCGTGCTCGATGCCTATGACCGAACCCTGGATGAATTCGCGCGCATGGGGGCGGAGATCGTCACACTGACCCTGCCCGTCAATTTTGCCGAGGTGGCCACCCTCAATGGCCTTGTCATGTCAGCCGAAAGCTATGCCTTGTTGCACGATATGGTCGATGATGCGCGCCAGCCGCTTGATGAAGCCGTGCGGGCCCGGGTGCTTGCCGGGCGTGAGATCACGGCCAGTGGCTATCTGCAGGCGCTGGCACAGCGCAAGGCATCGATCGAGGCCTTCGACCGGATCTTCGATTCAGTGGATGCCCTGCTGACGCCGACTACGGCCAGCACCGCCATCCCGCTCGATGAGGTCGACGAGAACAGCAGCCCGTCGCGCTTTACCCGTTTTGGCAATTTCCTCAACCTCTGCGGCATGGCGCTGCCCAATGGGCATGATGCACTGGGCCTGCCCACTTCGGTTCAGGTTCTGTGCCGCCAGTATGACGAGGCCATGGCCCTGCGCATCGGTTGTGCCTACCAGAAGGAAACCCGCTGGCACGAACGGCGCCCCGATCTGGGTGCGCTGGCCGGCGCCTGAGCCGCAGGCCGACGCGCAGTCTGGCTGGTGTGCACCGGCAGGCGGGCGCCCATTCTGGTTGGTGTGCAGCGGCAGGCCGGCGCGCAATATTGGCGCCGGCCTGCGCCTGTGGCGGTGCTGGCCTGCAGCCCGTGTGTTGCCACGGGCCCGCGGCGCTGTCAGCTGGCCGACAAGTCAGTTGGCCAGCAATACGGGCACGGTCATGCTGGACAGCAGGGTGCTGGTGGCCCCGCCCATGATCCATTGCCGCATGCGGCTATGGCCATAGGCCCCCATGACGATCAGATCGCGGTCGGTGTCGGCGGCCGTGTTCAGGATGACGTTGCCCACGCCGTAGCCCGTGCTTTCCTTGAGCATGTGCCTGGGTTCCGGGTAGCCGAGGCTGCGGCAGTAATGGGCGAAGTCGTCATCGCGCAGGTCGCGTTCGGTGGCCAGTTTTTCGTTGCGGTCGATTTCGAGCACGACCAGTGACTTGCATTCGCGCAGCAAGGGTGCGGCGTCGGTGAAGGCGCGGGCGGATTCGCGGCGCTGATCCCAGCAATAGAGGATACGCTGGCCTATGGTTTCGAAATGGCCATGGTTGGGCACCATGAGAACCGGCCGGCCAGCGGCCATGACGACGGCTTCGGGCAGGTTCGGGCGCAGCGATGAAAAACTGTCGGCCGGGTCGACCTTGCTCATGACCAGCAGGTCGCAATAGCGTGCGTGCAGTGCCAGGGCGTCGTCTACATCGCCCCCTGGCGTGCGCCATTGGCAGGCCACGCCAGCAGCCTGGGCCTTTTCGAGAAAGCGCGCGCGGGTGGCCTCGCGGTGCTCGTCCTGGCGGCTGCGCAGGGCCGAGCGCACTTCCTGTGGCAGGATGTTGTCGTCCTGCTGCAGCCCCGCGACGCCCGATGCCGGGTAGATGCCCACCACTTCGGCGCCATGGGCCGCCGCCAGCCGCAAGCCGATGTCGATGCGCCTTTCGCAGGTGTGATCCTGATTCAGATGAATACCGATACGCCCCAGCATGTGTATACCCCCGTGAGATTCAGTCTTGCAATTCGTTTTGCAGATGCCATCATGCCATCGGCCTTCGGATTCGTCTATAATTTTCCTCAACAAGGGGAGTCGCCCTCCCGCCGTTGTGTCGTCAATACGTTGCTCCATCGCGGGCTTCCGGTGCACGGGCAGTCTGTTTCAGGCTGCGGGCAAGACCTTGCCGTTCAGGGGCAAGGTGCAACTTCTGGAAACGCCGGCCACTGAAGTGTCCGGCTTTTTTCTGGAGTCCTCGTGCACCATCTCATTGCCTCTTTATCTGATTTCTTCCTGACCCTGCACTGGCCGGCGGTCTTCCAGATCATCCTCATCGACATCCTGCTGGGGGGCGACAACGCAGTGGTCATTGCGCTGGCCTGTCGTCGGCTGCCGCAGCGCCAGCGCGTATTGGGCATCCTCTGGGGCACGGGCGGGGCGATCGTTTTGCGCATCATCCTGATCAGCTTTGCCATGACCCTGCTCGAGTTCCCCGGCCTGAAGGTTGCAGGCGCACTGCTGCTGTTCTGGATCGGTGTGAAGCTGCTCCTGCCGGAAGCCCACCCCCATGGCGAGATCCAGGCGGGTCCGTCGCTGCTGTCGGCCATACGTACCATTGTGCTTGCCGACGTGGTCATGAGCCTGGATAACGTGATCGCCATTGCGGGCGCGGCACAGGCGGCCGCCGAAGGGCATCAGCTTGGCCTGGTGATCTTTGGCCTGCTGTTCAGCGTGCCGGTGATCATCTGGGGCAGCACGCTGGTGCTCAAGTGCATCGACCGCTTCCCTGTCATTGTCACCCTGGGGGCAGGGCTGCTGGGCTGGATTGCGGGCGGCATGCTGGTGGGTGATGCCGCAGTGGAGCGCTGGTATGGCCCCCTGCCCACATGGGGGGTATGGGGCGCAGAAGCCCTGGGGGCGATTCTGGTGATGGCTGCAGGCCGGCTGGTGGCAAGGCGGCGCCATGCCCGTAACCGTCGTCTGGCCTGAGGCGGCGCGGTACACTGGCCTGTCTCGAAGGAGGTCACATCATGTTGGTGGTTCTGTCGCCCGCGAAAAAGCTGGATTTTGACTCCCCGTTGCGCGTGACCGCGCACACACGGCCGGTGTTCCTCGATCAGGCCAACGAACTTGCGGCCCGTCTGCAGACGCTGGGCCCTGACGCCCTCGGGCGCCTCATGAAGCTTTCAGCCGCCCTGGCCGAGCTCAACGCCCACCGCTATGCCGGCTGGGTGGCCGATCCCGACCTGCAGCATGCGCGTCAGGCGGTGCTGGCCTTTGACGGCGATGTGTACGCGGGGCTGCAGGCGGGCTCGCTCGACAGCCAGCAGATGGCCTGGGCACAGGATCATCTTGCATTGCTCAGCGGCCTGTATGGGGTGCTGCGGCCGCTCGACCTGATCCAGCCGCACCGGCTCGAAATGGGTACTCGCCTCGAAACGGCGCGTGGTGCGAACCTGTACGCATGGTGGGGCGGGCAGATCGCTGATGAACTGAATCGCCGCCTCGATGCGCTGGCCGGGGAGCGGGTTCTGGTCAACCTGGCTTCGGCCGAGTATTTCAGATCGGTCCAGATACCACGCTTGCAGGGCCGGGTCATCGAGTGCGTGTTCCAGGACCTGAAAGACGGGGCATGGAAAGTGATCGGCCTGCATGCAAAGCGGGCCCGTGGGCTGATGGCCCGTCATATCATCGAACAGCAGATCGAATCGTCCGAACAGCTGCGAGGCTTTGCTGCCGAGGGCTATGCCTGGCATGCGCCGCAGTCGGATGAGGCCCGTCTGGTGTTCCGGCGGGGTGGCTGACATGAGCGCGCTCAATGCCAATCTGTACGGGGTGCTGCAATCGGGTTTCCCCAAGAATCGCCAGGCAGTGGCCATCGAAACGCCCACACGTGTTCATACGTGGCAGGATGTCGAGTCCCTCAGCGGGCGGATGGCGGCCTGGCTGGCATCCACGGGCATTGCACCCGGTTCGAGGGTGGCCGTCCAGGTCGAAAAATCCCCCGAAGCGCTCATGCTGTACCTGGCGACCTTGCGTGCCGGCTTCGTCTATCTGCCGCTGAACACGGCCTACCAAGAGGCCGAGGTCGCTTATTTCCTGTCCGATGCCCAGCCTGCCGTCGTGATCTGCACCGAGGCCTCTCGCCATTGGTGCGAACCACTGGCCCTGCAGCATGGCGCGCAACACGTGCATACGCTGGAGGCCGATGGCAGCGGCAGCCTGATGCGCGCACTCGAAGGCCTGCCCACGGCCTTCGAAACCGTGCACTGCAATCCGGGTGATCTGGCCACGATCCTCTATACGTCCGGCACGACGGGGCGCAGCAAGGGGGCCATGCTCACACATGGCAACCTGGGCGCCAATGCGCTCACCCTGAAGGATTTCTGGGGCTGGCGCCAGGATGACGTGCTTTTGCACATGCTGCCCATCTTCCATGTGCACGGCCTGTTCGTGGCCGCCAACGGGGCCTTGCTGGCGGGCGCCCGCATGATCTGGCTGCCGCGCCTGGACATCGATCAGGCGCTGCGCGAACTGCCGCGCTGCACGATGATGATGGGGGTGCCCACGTATTACGTGCGCCTGCTGGCCGATCCGCGCTTCGACCGGGCATTGTGCCGCAACATGCGCCTGTTCATCTCGGGGTCGGCACCCCTGCTCGAGGATACCTTCAAAGAATTCCGCGCGCGCACCGGGATGACGATCCTCGAGCGCTATGGCATGAGCGAAACCAACATGAACACGTCCAATCCCTGTGATCCGGCCCTCGGCGAGCGCCTGGCCGGCACGGTGGGGCCGGCCTTGCCTGGGGTGGCCGTGCGGGTGGTCGGTGATGATGGCCAGCCTTTGCCGGCCGGGCAGCCCGGCCATGTGCAGGTTCGTGGCCCCAATGTGTTTTCCGGCTACTGGCGCATGCCGGAAAAAACACGCGAAGAGTTCACCGATGATGGCTGGTTTCGCACTGGCGACATTGGCGTATTCGGGGGTGCCGGGATCCCGGATCACTATCTCAGCATCGTGGGCCGAAGCAAGGATCTGATCATTTCCGGGGGCTATAACGTGTACCCGAAGGAAATCGAACTCGTCCTGGATGCCATGCCCGGTGTACAGGAGTCCGCCGTCTTCGGGGTGCCGCATCCCGATTACGGCGAATCGGTCATGGCGGTCGTGGTGCCTCGCGAGGGCGCCGGGCTGGATCTGGCGAGCATGCAGGCCGAACTCAAGGTGCGTCTGGCCCGTTTCAAGGTGCCCCGAGCGATTGTCGAAATACAGGCGCTGCCGCGCAATACCATGGGCAAGGTCCAGAAGAACATGCTGCGGCAACAGTATGCGGATCCTTCCTGATCCTGCGCGCGGCAACGCCCGCCCCTCAGCGCGCTCGCGCTGCGTCGTGGTGCTGTGACGGCGGCCGGGATACTGGCCTGAGTTCAGGCCCGGCCATCCCCGCCGGCCTTCTGCAACATCCACTTGCAGTCGATGTTGCAACGCGGTAAATTACCTCATTGCCCTGCATCATCCTGCAGGGGTCAACTGCCTGGCACCGGGTCGGGTGATCCACCAGACCTGCAATGCCACGTTCTACATGCTCCGAGCCGGGCCACAAGCCTTGCCTCGGGCGTTCGTTTCAACCACTGTGCGCTGCAGGCAGCGCAACGTGCACTGTGCCAAGGGGGTACAGGCGGGCTCCGTGGGGTGTCCGGGCGCAGCGGTTCCGTGAATCGCCCAGCCATCGGATCATGCCGCGGGATGCCGGCACTGGCCCAGGCCATGAAGGCCGCCTGGTGCAACGCACAGGTCGAAAAGGAAATCATCATGGAAACCAATGGCGCCGACATCGTCGTGCGTTGTCTGATCGAAGAAGGGGTCGAGCACGTGTTCGGCTACCCTGGGGGCGCGGTCCTCTACATCTACGACGCAATCTACAAGCAGGACAAATTCAAGCATATTCTGGTGCGTCACGAGCAGGCTGCCGTGCATGCCGCCGATGCGTACTCACGCTCATCCGACAAGGTGGGGGTCTGCCTGGTCACCAGCGGGCCCGGGGTGACCAATGCGGTCACCGGCATTGCAACAGCCTATATGGACTCCATCCCCATGGTGATCATCACAGGCCAGGTGCCCACCCATGCGATCGGCCAGGATGCCTTCCAGGAATGCGACACCGTGGGCATTACGCGGCCCGCCGTCAAGCACAATTTCCTGGTGCGTGACGTCAAGGACCTGGCTGAAACCATGCGTCGGGCCTTCTATATCGCCCGGTCGGGGCGGCCCGGGCCCGTGCTGGTCGATATTCCCAAGGATGTCTCGGTGGCGCCATGCAAGTATCAGCCCCGCCGTGGGCCTACGGTGATGCGGTCCTACGCGCCGGTCACCAAGGGCCATCATGGCCAGATCAAGAAGGCGGTCCAGCTCATGCTGGCCGCCGAGCGGCCGATGATCTATGCGGGTGGCGGCGTCGTGCTGGCCAATGCGGCCGACGAACTGCGCAAGCTGGTGCGCCTGACCGGCGCGCCCTGCACCACGACGCTGATGGGCCTGGGGGCCTTGCCGGGCACCGACGCTCAGTTTGTGGGCATGCCCGGCATGCACGGCACCTACGAAGCCAATATGGCGATGCAGAACTGTGACGTGCTGATCGGCATAGGCGCACGCTTCGACGATCGGGTGATCGGCAATCCCAGACACTTTGCGCAGGTGCCCCACAAGATCATCCATGTGGATATCGATCCTTCCTCCATTTCGAAGCGGGTGCGCGTCGATGTGCCCATCGTGGGCGACGTGAAGGAGGTGCTGCAGGATTTCATGGGTCTGTACGCGCAGGCCATGGCCGAGAAAGATGCACAGGGCAGCCGTCTCGAAGGCTGGTGGAAGCAGATCGATGGCTGGCGGGCGCGCAAGTGCCTCGACTATGAAAATTCGGACGAACTCATCAAGCCGCAGTTCGTGGTGCAGAAACTCTGGGAGATCACGCGCGGCCAGGCATTCGTCACCTCCGATGTGGGTCAGCACCAGATGTGGGCTGCCCAGTATTATCCATTTCCGGAACCGCGCCGCTGGATCAATTCGGGCGGTCTGGGCACCATGGGCGTGGGTCTGCCCTTTGCCATGGGCGTGCAGATGGCCAACCCGGATCGGGATGTCGCCGTGATCACGGGCGAGGGCTCCATCCAGATGAACATCCAGGAACTGTCCACCTGCAGCCAGTACAGGCTGACACCCAAGATCGTGTGCCTGAACAACAGGTACCTGGGCATGGTGCGCCAGTGGCAGCAGATCGAATATGGCTCACGCTATTCCGAGTCCTACGTCGACGCCCTGCCGGATTTCGTGAAACTGGTCGAAAGCTACGGTCACATCGGCATGCGCATCACCCGCCCGTCCGATGTGGAACCCGCGCTGCGCGAAGCGTTCGGCAAGTACAAGGACCGGCTGGTGTTCATGGACTTCGTCACGGATCAGACGGAAAACGTCTGGCCCATGGTCAAGGCAGGCCGTGGCCTGACCGAGATGTTGCTGGGTTCCGAGGATCTGTGAGGGGGCTGATCATGAAACACGTCATTTCCATTCTGCTCGAAAATGAACCGGGCGCACTGTCGCGCGTGGTCGGGCTGTTTTCGGCACGCGGCTACAATATCGAGACCCTTACGGTGGCGCCCACCGAAGATGTGACGCTGTCACGTATGACCATCGTCACGATCGGCTCCGACGAAATCATCGAACAGATCACCAAGCACCTGAACCGGCTGGTCGATGTGCTCAAGGTGGTCGACCTTTCCGAAGGGGCCCACGTCGAGCGCGAACTCATGCTGATCAAGGTGCGGGCGGTGGGCAAGGAACGCGAAGAAATGAAGCGCATGGCGGAAATCTTCCGGGGTCGCATCATCGATGTGACCGACAAGACCTACACCATCGAACTGACGGGGGTGCAGGATAAAATCGAGGCCTTCATCGGCGCGCTCGATCGCAGTGCCATCCTGGAAACCGTGCGCACCGGGGTCTCCGGTGTGGCGCGCGGCGAACGGGTTCTGAAACTTTGAGCTTTTACCATCACGGATACTGGAGTCTTACATGAAAGTTTTTTACGACAAGGATTGTGACCTGTCGCTCATCAAGGGCAAGCACGTGGCCATCATCGGCTATGGCTCACAAGGCCACGCCCATGCCCTGAACCTGCATGATTCTGGGGTGCATGTCACGGTCGGCCTGCGCAAGGGGGGTGCATCCTGGGGCAAGGCCGTGAACGCAGGGCTCGAGGTGAAGGAGGTGGCCGAGGCGGTCAAGGGGGCTGATGTGGTGATGATGCTCCTGCCCGACGAAACCATTGCCGGGGTCTACCGGAACCACGTCGAGGGCAACATGAAGGCCGGTGCCGCGCTGGCCTTCGCCCATGGGTTCAACGTGCATTATGGCCAGGTGGTGCCGCGCGACGATATCGACGTCATCATGGTGGCCCCCAAGGCGCCCGGGCACACCGTGCGCGACACGTATGCCCATGGTGGCGGGGTACCGCAGCTGGTGGCCGTGCACCAGGACGTCTCGGGGCGTGCGCTCGATACCGCGCTGTCCTATGCCATGGCCAATGGCGGCGGGCGGGCCGGCATCATCGAGACCACGTTCCAGGAAGAGACCGAGACCGATCTCTTCGGCGAGCAGGCCGTGCTCTGTGGCGGCACGGTCGAACTCATCAAGGCCGGTTTCGATACGCTGGTCGAAGCGGGCTATGCCCCCGAAATGGCTTATTTCGAGTGCCTGCACGAGCTCAAGCTCATCGTCGATCTGATCTACGAAGGCGGTATTGCCAACATGAACTACTCGATCTCCAACAATGCCGAATTCGGCGAGTACGTCAGCGGGCCACGCATCATCAATGAAGACACGCGGGCGATCATGCGTCAGGTGCTGACCGACATCCAGTCGGGCGTGTATGCGAAGCGTTTCATCCTGGAAAATGCCGCGGGCGCACCTGAGCTCATCTCGCGGCGCCGCATCAATGCCGAGTCGCAGATCGAGCAGGTCGGGGGCCGCCTGCGGGCCATGATGCCCTGGATTGCCGCCAACAAGCTGGTTGATCAGAGCAAGAACTGATACGGGCCGGTTCGTGGCCCATCGTTTGCAGTCCGATACAGACGCAGGGCGCTGGGCCCAGCCCGGCCGGGTGCCTTCTGGTATCCGGCCGGATTCATTTCGGGTTATGCTTGCGCAGCATGAAGACACCATCCTATCCACACCCCATCGTGGCCCGCGAGGGCTGGCCCATTCTGGCCGGCAGCGTGGTGTTGTCCTTGCTGGTCATGTTCTGGTGGGGCTGGGTGTCCCTGCCGTTCTGGCTGTTCACCCTGTTTGCCCTGCAGTTTTTTCGCGACCCCGTGCGTCATGCGCCGGCGGGCGATGATCTGGTCCTGTGCCCCGCTGACGGTCGCATCGTCAGTGTCGAAGAGGCGCTCGATCCCTATGCGGGTGGCCGTTCCTGCCTGAAGATCAGTGTCTTCATGAATGTTTTCAACGTGCACTCGAATCGTGTGCCAGTGGCCGGCCGTATCCAGTCCATCACCTATTTCCCGGGCAAGTTCCTGAATGCCGATCTCGACAAGGCGTCACTCGAGAATGAGCGCAATGCCATGGTTCTGCAAAGGCCCGATGGCCAGTTGATCACGGCCGTGCAGGTGGCGGGGCTGGTCGCGCGACGCATTCTGTGCCATGTGCATCAGGGCGACAGCGTGTATGCGGGCCAGCGCTATGGCTTCATCCGCTTTGGCTCGAGGGTGGACGTATACTTGCCCCTGGGGGCACGGCCGCAAGTGGCCATTGGCGACAAGGTGCGGGCCACCTGCACCGTGCTGGCGCAACTGCCTGCCGCCGATGCGGGTGGCCCTGCACCTTCTCGCGATGCAGACTCTGCAGGTGCTGATTCTGCCGATGCGGGCTCTACAGATGGCCAGGCGTTGGGCTATGGTCCCGATGATCCGGAGCGCGTACCCGCCTGAATCCATGCCAGACGAACGTCAACGCCGCCGCAGCATCTACCTGCTGCCCAACGCCTTTACCACTGCCAACCTGTTTGCCGGGTTCTATGCGGTGGTGCAGGCCATGAACCATCATTTCGAGACGGCCGCCATCGCCATTTTCCTGGCCATGGTGTTCGACAGCATGGACGGCCGTGTGGCCCGTCTCACGAATACGCAATCCGCGTTCGGCGAACAGTATGACTCGCTGGCCGATATGATGTCCTTCGGGCTTGCACCGGCGCTGGTGACATACGTCTGGGCCATGCAGGGCCTGGGGCGCTGGGGCTGGCTGGCCGCCTTTGTGTACGTGGTCGGTGCGGCACTGCGGCTGGCACGCTTCAACGCCAATATCGGCAAGGTCGACAAACAGTATTTCCAGGGCCTGCCCAGCCCTGCGGCCGCTGCACTGGTGGCCGGGTTTGTGTGGTTGTCGGTGGACAACAAGCTGTCATTGTCGGACGGTGTCGTTCCGTGGGCGGCATTCACGCTCACCGTGTATGCGGGGGTGGCCATGGTGTCCAATGCGCCGTTCTACAGCGGCAAGACATTTGCGCTGGGCCGCAGTGTACCCTTCTGGGTAATGCTCGTGGTCGTCGGGGTGTTTGTCTTCGTGTCCAGCGATCCGCCCGTGGTGCTGTTTGGCCTGTTCATCCTCTACAGCCTGTCCGGCTGGGTGCTCTGGCTGTGGCGGGTACGGCGGGCGCGGCGCCTCGGCCAGCGCATGCGTGAAATGGGCGGCGCGGCCAGCCATGATGGCCCGTCGGGGCCGTCACAAGAGCCATGAGCCGCCCGCAGCCACGCAGCCGCAGCGCCTACAGGGCATTTCTGCCCATCCAGACGCGCTGGATGGACAACGACGTCTACGGCCACGTCAATAACGTGACCTACTACTCGTATTTCGATACGGCGGTCAACCATTATCTGCTCGAGCAGGGGGTGCTGGACTTCAATACGGGTGCGACCATCGGTCTGGTGGTCGAAACCGGATGCCAGTATTTTTCTTCCGTATCGTTCCCCGATGCCCTGGAAGCGGGCATCGCGGTATCTCGCATAGGCACCAGCAGCGTGCGCTACGAAGTGGGCATTTTCTTGCAGGGGGCGGAACTGACTTGTGCCGCAGGGCACTTTGTTCATGTGTATGTCGATCGTGCAAGCCGACGGCCGGCGCCTTTGGCAGATACTTTTCGCGCGGTGCTGGCGCCGCTGGTCTGCGATCCAAATGCCTTCCCGTCAGGTTGAATCGTGCAGCACACAGTGACGCCATGTGCCGTTTTCCACCAGTGTGCGTGTCAATGACCGGATCAGGTTCATGACTGCTCTGACCGCCGCACGCTCGAGCGCCATCGAACTGTTGCACAGGCTGATCTCTCGGCTCAGGCGCGGGTTCAGATCGTACGCCACGATGGTGCCGGCCTTGATCTCCTGATAGGCTGCTGAATAGGGCAGGATGGTGACGGCCAGGCCATCGCGTACTGCCGGCACCAGGATGGCGGCCGTGCTGGCCTGGGCCAGCAGCCGATAACGCAGATGGGCGTTCATGAACGCGTAGTCGATGCGCATGCGCAGCTTGTTCGGGGGGCGCGGAAGGATCAACGGTGCATCAGCCAAGTGGGTGATGTGCAGGTCTTCTGCAGGCAAATCCAGGGAAGGATGAGTCATGACCAGCAGCTCCTCGACCACCAGTGGGCTCACTGAAAGTCCCGGCGCATTTTCCTGATCGGGTGACAGGGACAGATCGACCCGCCCCTGTTCCACCATACGTGTCAGGTCGGCGCTCGGGATGTCCACGATCTCCAGTTCGATGGCAGGGTAGTGCTGCCGCACTGCCCGGATCAGTGGTAGCGCGAGCATGCGTCCAGTGCTGGATGCCATGGCGACAGATACGGTACCCGATATGGTTTCGACCTTCCGGTTCAGGATGCCGTGTATCGATTCGACCTGGCGCAGTATGGTCTGGGCCTGGCGGTACAGCAGCAGGCCTTCATCTGTGGGTTCCACCCCGCGCGGGCCGCGAATCAGCAGCCGCACGCCAATGTCTTCTTCCAATGCAGCAATCTGCTGGCTGAGTGCAGGCTGAGCCACATGCAGGGTTTCTGCGGCCCGCGTCATGTTGCGCAATTCGACGACGCGCACAAAATATGAAAACTGTCTGAGGTTCATGATGAGTACACTGTGAAATAAGATTTTCTTATTTCAGGATCATAATTCGATATTGGTTCATCCGGTTGTGCTTGGCTAACATGGTCAAAACATCAGGAGACAGGAATGACGCTGCAGCTGTCGGGCCTCAGGGTACTGGATCTGACCCGGGCTTTGTCCGGGCCGTTCAGCACCATGATACTGGGGGATCTGGGGGCCGAAGTCATCAAGGTCGAGCCCACTCCGGGGGGCGACATGGTGCGCCAATGGGGGCCGTTCGATCACGATATCAGCGTGTATTACCTCAGCGCCAATCGCAACAAGCGCGGGATCGAGATCAACTTCCGGGCGCCTGAAGGGCTGGCGCTGATCCGGCGCCTGGCGCTACAGGTTGATGTCGTGGTGGAAAACTTCAAGGTTGGCACCATGGAATCCATGGGCCTGTCGTATGACACCCTGGCGGCAGAGCATCCGGGCCTGATCATGGCTTCGATCTCCGGGTTCGGGCGCACGGGGCCGGCGTGCGAATGGGCCGGCTTCGATCAGATCGCCCAGGGTTATTCCGGTTTCATGAGCCTGAGTGGCACGCCAGAGTCGGGCCCAATGCGGGTGGGTACGGCCATCGGAGACCTGACCTCCGGCATGTGGTTGGTCATCGGAATCCTGTCGGCGGTGATCGAACGCCAGCGTACGGGTCGAGGCCAGCATGTGGACACGTCCCTGCTCGCCAGCCTCATGGGCCTGCTCAGCGTGCAGGGGCAGCGTTACCTGAGCGTGCGTGAAATTCCGCAACCTTCGGGAAACCTGCATCCGGTGATCGCGCCATACGGTACGTTCGAAGCGGCCGATGGCCCCATCAATCTGGCGCCGGCCACACAGGCCATGTGGCTCAAGCTGTGCGATCTCCTCGAGCTGCAGCACCTGACAGCAGATCCCCGTTTTCTGACGAATGCAGAGCGCATGCAGAATCGCCATGAGCTCAAGCGCCTGCTCGAAGAGCGCCTGCGTACCCGCAGTCGCATGGACTGGACGCGCCTGTTCATCGACCATCAGATTCCGGCTGGCCCCATCAACAATCTCGAAGACGTGTTCAACGACGAGCAGGTCAAGGCCGCCGGGCTGGTTGAAAGCATCGTTCACCCGCTGCTCGGCGAACTCGAGCAGGTCGGGCTGCCAATCCGCAGTTCCAATGATCCGCAGCGCCGCTCGATACGCAGGCCGCCGCCGATTCTGGGTGAGCACACGCGTGAGGTACTGCTGCAATTCGGCTTGGTGGCCAATGAGATCGACGCCCTGCTGCGCACCGATGTGGTGAAGCAGTTCGGGTACGCCGAGGCGGCAAATGATTCATCGGAGCACACCTGATGCCGAGCGTATCTACCGCCACCCCAGACGAGCCCACCCAGCCGCTGTTGGTGATCGAGGGGCGTATTGCCACGATCTCGTTGCGCAAGCCTGCGTTCAGCAACCGGCTCAGCCCAGCGGATCTGGCCGTACTGCGTACGCATATCGAAGCCGTGAATCAGGCAGAAGACGTCCTGGTGCTGCGTTTGGTATCGGATGGCAAGTATTTCTGCAGCGGCTACGACATCTCGTCCCTGGCGAGCGACTCGGCGCCCAGTTCCCTGCATTTTGGCGAAACCGTGGATCTCCTGGAAAACGCTCGCGCAGTGACAATCGCAGCCGTGCAGGGCGGGGCGTATGGCGGCGGCACCGATCTTTGCCTGGCCTGTGATTTTCGCATCGGTACGCCCCAGGCCAACATGTTCATGCCGGCCGCGCGCCTGGGCTTGCACTTCTATCCAGGCGGCATGCGTCGTTATCTGTCCCGCCTGGGGGTCAATGCGGCCAAGCGCCTGTTCCTGACGGCCGAGCGGATCGAGGCCGACGAGATGCTGCGCATTGGCTTTCTCACCGAACTGGTTGCACCGGACGAGCTGCACGCGCGAGTCGATGCCCTGAGCCAGTTGTTGGCGGGCATGGCGCCCCTGGCCTTGCTGGGCATCAAGCAGGATCTCAATCGCCTCATCGCTGGCACGTTTGACGAGGCCGATAATGCACGCGCCGTGCTGCATTCCGAGGCCTCGGAAGACATGCGTGAAGGCGCGCAGGCGTGGAAGGAGAAGCGGGCGCCGCAGTTTTGCGGGAAGTAAGGATCGAAGGAGGTAGGATCATGAGTCAGTCAGGGTTGGTACTGGATGCGGTCTTGGAGCATGCGCGCCGGCTGTCGGGCCAGCACCTGTATGCGGGTCAACTGCAGGTTCCTTTGGGCGGTCGGACATTTCCCGTGGCCAGCCCGGCGACCCGCCGGCCCATTGGCTGCGCGGCCGACGGTGATGCGCAGGATGTTGCGGCCGCCGTGGGCGCAGCGGTGGCAGCCCAGAAAGAATGGGTCGCACTGAGCCCGCGCGCCCGGGGCAAGATCCTGCAGAAAGCGGCGGCCAGCCTGACCAGTCACAGCGAGGCCATCGCTACCCTTTTGGCACTGGAAACCGGTAAGGCAATCCGTACCGAGAGCCGGGTTGAAGCCAATGTGCTGGCTGACTGCTTCGAATTCTATGGCGGCCTGGGCAGCGAGCTCAAGGGAGAAACCATTCCCTTTGCTCCGAACATGCTGGTGTTCACGCAGCGTGAGCCCATCGGCGTCGTCGCCGCGATCCTGCCGTGGAATGCACCTTTGATGCTGATGGCCTTCAAGATTGCGCCGGCTCTGGTGGCGGGCAATACCGTAGTCGTCAAGTCTGCCGAAGAAGCGCCGCTCTCCACTCTGTTCGTGGTCGAGTTGCTCAACCGCTCGCTGCCTCCCGGTGTGGTGAATATCCTGTCCGGTTTTGGGCCCGGCTGCGGCGGGCCGCTGGTGGCCGATCCCCGGGTTGCCAAGGTCACCTTTACCGGCTCGGTCGAGACGGGGAAGATCATCGCGCATGCGGCCGCCGAGCGTCTGATACCCACCACGCTCGAACTGGGCGGCAAGAGCCCGATGATCGTGATGGAAGATGCCGATCTCGAGCGCGCGGTGGCGGGCGCGGTGGCGGGCATGCGCTTTACCCGGCAGGGCCAGAGTTGTACTGCGGCTTCGCGCATGCTGGTGCATCGTTCATTGCGCGAGGCGTTTGTCGAGCGCATGAGTGACAAAGTCAATGCCATGATCATGGGCGATCCGCTGGACGAGAACACCGACATCGGCACAATTATTTCGACAGCACAGCTTGAACGAGTACGTTCGTACATCGCACTGGGCCGAAACATTCCCAATGTGCAGACCCTGCAATTATCGAACATGCCGCAAAATCCCGAGTTGCGGGATGGCCTGTATGTGCAGCCCACAGTCTTTGTAGGCGTCAGCAACGATCATCGTCTGGCGCGCGAAGAGATCTTTGGCCCGGTCACATGCGTTATCCCGTTCGATGACTACGAAGAGGCGATTGCCATGGCCAATGATTCGGATTATGGCCTGGCCGCCACCATCTGGACAAAGGATCTGACCAGGGCGCTGGATGCCACGCAGAGGCTGCAGGCTGGGTTCGTGCAGGTCAACCAGAACATTGTGACCCAGCCAGGGCTGTCATATGGAGGGATCAAACAGTCTGGCCTGGGCAAGGAAGCTTCAATGGAAGCGATGCTTGATCATTTTACGCAAAAGAAAACAGTGCTGATCAGCCGTGATTGATGAATCTTAAGATTTTGTTTTTCGGTAACCTGGTCCTGTGATTTGATGCGATTTGTTTCATGGGGCAATTCATTACATTTAGATTTTCCGGATCCCAGTGTTGAATTGAAATATTTTTCAGATGTTGAGGGTATCTGTATTCAATTTGACATATAAATATCCAGAGGTATGATATAGGCTGGCCGGCAGAAGCAACCCAGTTGAAGAACAGTAGATCGTTTCGTTTGACTGGAGATGATCCTGTAGCAGTAGCAGTAATTATTATTAATTCAATGGAGACATCACCATGACCATCAGTTCAAATCGTCATTTTTCCAAATGGAAGATGGTTGCGCTGTGCGCTGGAATAGGAGCGTTTCAATATGCGGTGCCAGCGTATGCCGAAACATTTCCTGTTGGTACGATATTTGGCAAAGACCACGTATTGACTCACATGACGCAAAAATTTGCCGAGTCTGCAAAGGAAAAGACGAATGGAGATATTGTCGTTCAGGTTCGTGTGGGTAGCCCGTTCGGTGACGTTTATCAGATCAGCAAACAAGTTGCAAACGGACAGCGAAAGCTCGATGTGGTGGTCATGTCGTCAGAGATCGACAAGCGCCTCGCCATTGGCTTTATGGGAGGGGTAGCGAGTGACTACGACCAAGCATACAAGCTGTATGGCCCAGACGGAACATTTCTAGAGGTCATGAATGATATAGGGGACGAGGCTGGCTACAAGATGCTTGCGTGGGCTCCTACCGGGTTTGGGGGAATTTGTTTCAGGAAAGAGGCTCCAGAAACTCTTCCATCAGATACCAAATACAAGGTCAGGGTGGCCCCCTACAAGGGCATGATTGCCAGGTTTGAAAGTCTGGGGTTCAGTGCAGTACCCATGCCTTATTCTGAAACCTTTACGGCGTTGCAGACAGGGGCCATAGATGCGAAGGGTGCGTGCCCTGCGCAAGAAGCAGCTCAAGAGTTTGCGGATATCATCGGTTCCTATTTGTATAGCCGGGATTATTTTGAAGGAATAATAGGAGTTGCGGTCAACAAAAAATGGTTTGATGGTTTGTCGGTTGAAAACAAAGAGGCTCTCATAGAAGCTGGGCATGAAGCAACCACGCTGGCATGGGAGGGTGCCGAGGCTCGCGAAGAGAAATTCCTCAAGGAACTCGAAGACAAGAATGTAAAGGTTATTCGGCTGAGCGCGGAGCAGTATGAAGAAGTGAAAAAGATAACGCAGGAGAGCGAATGGCCTGTTCTACGTGAGACGATAGGGGATGAGATCATGGACAAGATTGAAAGAATCGTTGCTGATTGATCAATGAAAACGGGCCGCTTTTAGTGGCCCGTTTTCCAAAAGACAAGAGCTGCCATGAGATACATCGAAAAAATCATTCAGGTGCTTCTATTCTTTTACATTCTGATCGTCGTGGGTCTGACTTTCCTTCAGGTTGTTTTCAGGAATATTGGCGTGAGTATTTCTGGATACGATGAAATCATCGGCATTGCTGCGATCTGGTCCTATTTCCTGGGGATGGCGCATACCACGCTGACCAATTCACATATAAAAGGCGGTCTGGATGAGCTGATCGCCAATGCTGCAATAAGACAATTTTTAGGAATATTGTCCTCCATTGGGCTACTGCTGTTTTCCATGATTGCCTTGACTGCAAGCGTTGGGATATTCATGACAGCACTTTCATTGAATTACAGGACATTGTATTTCGATATTCCTGTTGCACTGTCGCTGTTTGCATTGGTGATTGGATTTGGTCTTAATATCGTGTTCATTCTGATGCGTGCCGAGCGCAAGAACAACCATTTCAGGTAAGCGAGACGTCATATGATATCGGTTCCCGTCGTGCTCTGGCTCACCATTTCGGTTGTGGTGGTGCTTGGAGGCGTTTCAATCGCAGCGGCATTTGGTTTGGGATCATTTGGGATTGCTTATGCTTTGGGTATAGATATCGAGACTATTTTCTCGACCATGGTATCTAGAATAAACAGCCCAGCCCTGTTTGCCTTGCCGTTATTCATTTACATGGGCATTCTTGCAGAGAAAAGCGGTCAGGGGGAACGGCTTGTAAATTTCATAGAGCTCTTTATCGGGCGATTCAAGGGAGGCCTTGGCGCGGTCATTGTGCTTGCTTGTGCCTTGTTTGGCGCCATCTCTGGCGCAGGCAGTGCGGCAATAGCAAGTATAGGTACCGTATTGATGCCGAGAGCCGAGGCATCTGGCTATCCACGGGAATATTTGGTATCGCTGGTTGCCTGCTCCTCAATTTTGACCTTGCTCATCCCTCCGAGTATTCCTCTCCTGATTCTGGCGCTGACGATGCAGATTTCGGTAGGGGCTGCATTTTTGACAACACTTGTCCCTGGTCTGGTGATGGCTGTTGGTTACATTGCACTTAATCAATATTTCGTGCGCAATTTTTCCGTGAAAACCGTTGAGCACACCAGCAAGACGGTATTTATTGCGGATTTCAGGAAAAAGGCGAGGAGTGCATCCTTAGTTCTACTTCTCCCTGTTGTCGTGCTTGGAGGAATCTATGGTGGCGTTGCCAGCCCGACAGAAGCGGCCGGGATGGGAACGATATACGTAATAATATTGGCATTGTTCGTATATAGAAACATGACGTTCAAGGAGTTCTTTGATGCCACCATAGCATCGGGTAATCTATTGGGCTCACTGGTCATCATGGTGAGTGCCTTGATACTCCTGAGTACTGTTTTAGTCTATGAAGGCACACCCTTTATACTGGCAGAGATGGTGTCCAGCAATTTTGAACAGTGGCAGGCGCTGCTGCTGATCAATCTTATTCTCTTGGTCATCGGGATGATCATGGATGATATTTCCGGCTCGATCGTGGCGGCTTCAGTATTATATCCGATTGCTCAGGATATTGGAGTTGATCCGCTCCAGTTCGCTGCCATTGTTGGTGTGAATCTCGGTTTGGGGAATATAACACCACCAGTGGCGCCGCTGCTGTATATGTCGAGTGCGGTGGCGGGCAACGTACCTATGCAAAAATATATAGGATATATTCTGAAGTTTATTTTTTTCGTCAATATCCCGGTTCTCTTGCTGGTTACTTTTTGGACTGATTTTTCATTGTTCTTGCCCAGGATGCTGGGATTTTGATAATTCTTGCTGTGGAACCTTTGGCTATTGTAGCCAGAGGGATTATATTGAACTGCTTTGATATACTAACTGGAGGACTCAGAAATGACAGCTTATGCAGGTGATATGACAAGTCCGGGGCGCCGGACTGCAAATGCACGTACTCAGTCCGAGCTCGATCTGGCAGCGCTGGCCGATCGATGTCTACCGGCCGGCACCTTTGGAAACATCCCTGAACCAGTAATAATTTCCCGCGGGGCTGGAGCAAGAGTCTGGGATGAAAGTGGCAATGAATATATCGACTATTTGCTCGGTTCGGGGCCAATGCTTGTCGGACACTGTCATCCAGAAGTGACTGCCGCAATTTCCGATCAACTGACAAGAGGAACAACTTTTTTCGCTAATAATCCGCAGGGAATTCGGTTGGCCGCAGCAATCGTTGACGCAGTACCCTGCGCAGAAAAGGTGAGGTTTGTATGTTCCGGCACAGAGGCTGATTTTTATGCTATGCGACTGGCGCGTGCCTATAGAAAAAAGGACAAAATTCTTAAATTTGAGGGTGGATATCATGGCATGAGTGACTACAGCCTCATGAGCCTCATGCCCACACATGACGTGCCGTTTCCTGAACCCATTCCGGATTCTCCAGGCATTCCGGACAGCATCCAGGCCGACATTGCTGTCTTGCCATTCAATGATGTCGAACTCATGCGTAGTTTCATTCGCGCGAACCATGAGGAGCTTGCCGCGGTAATCGTTGAGCCATTCCAGCGCCTGATAGCACCTCAGGCAGGATTTCTGGAGACGTTGCGTGAAATCACAGCGGAGACAGGCGTGGTGTTGATTTTTGATGAGGTGGTGACTGGATTCAGGTTTTCATACGGTGGTGCTCAGGAGTATTTTGATGTCACCCCTGACCTGTGTACTTTAGGGAAGGCGTGTGGTGGGGGGTTTCCACTGGCAGCGATAGCAGGGCGTGCAGACATCATGGACCTGTTTGATCGCTCAAAAGTAGGTGATGACCAGTTCCTGGTACAGCTAGGGACCCTCAGTGGCAATCCGGTTGCCGCTGCTGCCGGCCTGGCCACACTGAATGTTCTCAATCAACCTGATGTCTATAAGAATTTTTTTGCTACAGGCAGAAGGCTAATGGATACGCTGGGTGAAATGCTGCGTCGCGCGGATCTTCCGGCGCAGGTACTTGGCGCCGAACCGTTGTTCGATGTGATTTTTCATCGTGGTGAAATACAGAATTACCGCGATACAATTAGTGGTGACGCCTGGTTGACCAAAACGTTCAATAGGTTGCTACGGGAGCGTGGGTTGTTCAAGGGTGACACTAAATATTATGTCAGCACTGCGCTTGGGGAAAGTGAAGTCAGTCAGACTGCTGATGCTTGGGCATCCGCTATTGATGCTTTGAAGCATGCCATGAAGTCCAGACCAGCAGACAGCTGAAGGGCAAGGCACGAGGCTGTAAGCGTACCTTGACATTTCAAATTTGGTGAGCCTTGTTTGGATGTACTAAATATGGTCGAGCAGGATGGCAAATCCTTGATTGCAAGCCTGCATACCTGAAGGCTCACCTCATGAACTGTTCTGGTCGACCGGTATCGGAGCCTGTTTTCGACTATTTGTGCAAGTAGGAGATAGCACAGGCGGATACCAGGGTTTGTGGTAGATACAGGATTTTCAATGTAATCAGTTTGGTGGGATTGTTAAAATATCGCATGAGGGGTGTGTGGGATGCAGGCATTATCCAATGGTATGGCGCATATTGACGGGGAGTTCGTCCCGGCGTCACAGGCGAAAATTTCTATATTTGACTGGGGCTTCCTCCATTCTGATGCTACGTATGACGCTGCACATGTGTGGCGTGGCAAGATATTTCGGCTTGACGATCATATCAACAGGTTCCTGAGAAACATCGATAAGCTCAGAATGGAGATTCCATATGATTTTGATGGGTTGCGAAGCCTTTTGATCGAGTGTGTTTCGCGAAGTGGTATAAAAGACGCAATTATTGAAATGATATGTACGCGAGGTATACCTGAATCCGGTTCTCGTGACCCCAGAACTTGTAAAAATAATTTCTTCGCTTTCGTTGTGCCAATGATCTGGATTGCCAGTCCTGAGAAACAAAGGGAGGGCTTGCATGTCATTATTAGTGAAAAATATCGTATACCGTCGTCATCCGTAGACCCCACGATAAAGAATTTTCATTGGCTTGATATGACCATGGGGTTGTTCGAAGCCTATGATAGGGGTGGTGAAAGTGCAATCTTGAAAGATATCGATGGCCATGTTGCCGAAGGCCCTGGCTTCAACATATTCGCGGTCAGCGGAGACAGGATTGTTACGCCGGGTCGTGGAACTTTGGATGGTATTACACGGCGTACAGCAATCGAACTGGGCAAGAACAGCGGCTATGATGTGATTGAGGGTGAGTTACCCGTCGATGATATTTTCGAGGCTGATGAAATATTTATTACAAGTACGGCCGGAGGGATAATTCCCGTTACGACCATTGATCATAGGAAGATAGGATCGGGGAAACCAGGCCCTGTCACGATTGCCCTTACGGAAAAATACTGGGCCTTGCACGAAGATCCTCGATACGTTTTTCCTGTGAAATATTGATCAGTGCTTAGTGAAATTTACCAAATACCATCGATAATCTCCAGAGGGTATAAACTGTAATCGATCGCTCGAAGAAATTTTCCTGCATGGTCTTTTGTTAATGGTATGTAGTTGTTTCGAAGGAAGGTGCTATGGTCGCATATGTCGTCGCTAAAATACATGTCACAGATCCAGTTACATATAAAAAATACGCAGACAGGGCTCCTGAATTTGTCGAACGTCATGGAGGTAGATATCTCACCCGAGGGGGTGCGGTCATTACAGCCGAAGGCGAGCAGTTCTCCGGGCGTATGGTAATACTCGAGTTTCCTGATAGAAGCCGGGCAGAGGCGTGGCTGAAGGATCCGGGCTATGTGGAAGTCAGTGCGTTTCGCCAGGCTGCATCAGTTGGGCAGTTCTTGATCCAAGAAGGAGAGGCACCGCATAAGCCATAGCATATGTTGTCCATTGTCGTTCTGGAGCAGTTCATGCAATTGGAATTCGTCATCCCACGAGGCGGCGAGGATGAGGGACGAACTGTAGTCATGTGGTGGCGAGCGCAGCGAGGTAGTGATATTCACTAAGCCAATCGATGCTGACTGGTGGGTTGGCAAACGCAAACTGTCCTACGTGGTTCAGATCATCATCATGAACGATGGCCAGTCGGGCTGTTCATTTGCGTCGTGCGCCGTCGGCAACACGGTTTGTAGCCCAAGCAATCCGATCTTTTTGTTTGGGCGATCGGCCTGCTGACACACAAAGAGCTGTCAGAAGGCCATCGCTCACGCCAGAAAACCGCTATAATCGAACATTCGCCCACGTTTTACGTGGGTGTTCACCTTCACGGCAGCGCTGCCTCGGTGCTGCCGCCTGTTTCTTCGAGGAACCAGAAAATGTCCGTATCAGATATCGTCAAGTCAGAGATCGTCACCGAATTTCAGCGCGCCCAGGGTGACACCGGCTCTCCGGAAGTGCAGGTGGCACTTCTTACGGCCCGCATCAATGAGCTCACCGGGCACTTCAAGACACACAAGAAAGATCATCACTCGCGCCGCGGTCTGTTGCGCATGGTCAGCCGCCGGCGCAAGCTGCTCGACTACCTGAAGGGTCGCAACCCCGACGCCTACCGCGCCCTGATCGAAAAACTCGGTCTGCGCAAGTAATGCCCAGGGGCGTAGCTCCCCATGCTCCGGCCGCAGCTGTCGCAAAGCATCTTTGTGGCTGCTGCGGTCGTTGTCGTTATGGGCACAAGCCAGTGCGCATGGTTGGCACGCTCCATCACATAGGATAAAGCAATGTTCAATAAAGTCAGCAAATCGTTCCAGTACGGCCAGCACACCGTCGTGCTGGAAACGGGCGAGATCGCGCGGCAGGCATCAGGTGCCGTGCTCGTTACCGTGGATGACACCGTCGTGTTGGCCACCGTCGTGGCCGCCCGCAGCGCAAGGCCCGGGCAGGATTTCTTTCCTCTCACGGTGGACTACGTCGAAAAGACCTACGCGGCCGGCAAGATTCCGGGCGGTTTCTTCAAGCGCGAAGGCAAGCCATCCGAAAAGGAAACCCTGACATCCCGGCTGATCGACCGGCCGCTGCGCCCCCTGTTCCCCGAGGGCTTCTACAACGACGTGCAGGTCATCATCCACACGCTGTCGGTCAACCCGGAGATCGATCCGGATATTCCGGCCTTGCTCGGCGCTTCTGCCGCTCTGGCCATATCGGGCATTCCGTTCAATGGGCCGGTCGGTGCCGCGCGGGTGGGCTATGTCGATGGCCAGTACGTGCTCAACCCCGACGTATCGCAATTGCGTGGAGAGTCCAGCCTGGATCTGGTCGTTGCCGGCACCGAGGCTGCCGTACTGATGGTCGAGTCCGAAGCTCGACAGCTGCCCGAAGACGTGATGCTCGGGGCCGTGGTATTTGGGCACGAGCAGATGCAGGTGGCGATCAACGCCATCCACGAGATGGTTGCTGAAGCAGGCAAGCCCGAGTGGGGCTGGACGCCACCGGCCCGCAACGAGGTGCTGGCCACTGCTGTGCGTGCGGCGGCTTTCGATGCGCTCCAGGTGGTCTACCAGATCCGCGACAAGCAGGAACGTACGGCGCGCCTGCGCCTGGTGGCCACCGAGGTCAAGGCCAAACTGGCCGAGCACGCTGCGGCGCGCGGGGCGGACGCCCCCGATGGGGTCGAGGTCGACAATCTGCTCTTTGCGCTCGAATCGGAAATCGTCCGTGGCCAGATCCTCAATGGCGAGCCTCGCATCGACGGGCGCGACACGCGCACGGTACGGCCCATCAGCATCCGTTTGGGCGTGTTGCCGCGCGCCCACGGCTCGGCCCTGTTCACCCGGGGCGAGACGCAGGCACTGGTGGTCACCACGCTGGGCACGAAGCAGGACGAGCAGATCATCGATTCCATCATGGGCGAGTATCGCGACCGTTTCATGCTGCACTACAACATGCCGCCGTTCGCAACGGGCGAAACCGGCCGGTTCGGCGCGCCCAAGCGTCGCGAAATCGGTCACGGCCGCCTCGCCAAGCGCGCCCTGAGCCCCTTGTTGCCCAGCGCCGAAGAATTCCAGTACACCTTGCGTGTGGTGTCCGAAATCACCGAGTCGAATGGGTCGTCATCCATGGCATCAGTCTGTGGCGGATCGTTGTCGATGATGGATGCCGGCGTGCCCATCAAGGATCACGTGGCAGGTGTGGCCATGGGCCTGATCAAGGAAGGCGGCAAGTTCGCCGTACTGACCGACATCCTGGGCGATGAGGACCACCTGGGCGATATGGATTTCAAGGTGACCGGTACCGTCACGGGGGTCACGGCGCTGCAGATGGATATCAAGATCCAGGGCATCACGAAGGAAATCATGCAGGTGGCCCTGGCCCAGGCGCGTGATGGCCGGCTGCACATTCTCGAGAAGATGCGCGCGGCGATCGACGGCTCGCGCCAGGAACTGTCGACTTTCGCGCCGCGCATGCTGAGCATCCGCATCAATCCGGAGAAGATCCGCGACGTCATCGGCAAGGGCGGGGCCACCATCCGGGCCCTGACCGAAGAAACGGGCTGCCAGATCGACATCAGTGATGATGGCAGCATCACCATCGCCAGCGCGGATCTCGACAAGGCGCACGAAGCCGAACGGCGCATCAAGGAATTGACGGCCGATGTCGAGGTCGGCCAGGAGTACGATGGCAGCGTCCAGCGTCTGCTCGATTTCGGTGCCATCGTTCAGGTCCTGCCGGGTCGGGATGGCTTGCTGCACATTTCCGAGATCGCCAATTATCGTATTGCCGACATCAATGACGTGCTCAAGGTCGGGCAGGCAGTGCGTGTCAAGGTGATCGAAGCGGATGATCGGGGGCGCCTGCGTCTCTCGGTCAAGGCGATTGGCGGCATAGAGGCCCAGGGTGGTCCCGCCGGGCCCTCGGCAAAGCCCCAGAACGGCACTGACTGAGGCATTGACAGACCGTGTGCACAGGGTAAGGGCAGATGGCTGTATGATCTGAATTCACCCGCCCGGGCACTCAGGGCCTCCACGTACGGCAAGATCGGTGTGCTGTGTGTGGGGGCCCGTTGCATTCAGGCACGGCGGGTATACTTCATTCAATCCATTGCAAACTGCTGCCGCAATGATCCAAGGAGCAAACATGATGAAAACCCCAGGCCTGTCCGCCATCAAAGGAGTCCTGGCCATGGCACTGCTGGCCCTGTCCATGCAGGCGGGTGCGGCCGATACATTGAAAATCGGCGAATTCAACAGCTACAAGACCCAGGCCGCCTTTCTCGAACCTTACCGGCAGGCCATGGAACTGGCGGTCGAAGAAATCAACAAAGAGGGCGGTATCAACGGCAAGCAGGTCGAACTGGTAATCCGCGATGACAATTCCAATACGGGGGATGCGGTACGCGCCGTTGGTGAACTTCTGGCGCGCGACAAGGTCGATGTGCTGATGGGGGGGTTTCTGTCCAACGTGGGCCTGGCCGTGGCGGATTATGCCGGGCACAAGAAAGTCTTTTATCTGGCGGGTGAGCCGCTCACGGATGCCATCACCTGGAGCCAGGGCAACCCATATACATTTCGGCTGCGTGCCTCGACCTACATGCAGGTGGCCATGCTGGTCGAAGAAGCCCTGAAGATGAATCGGAAGCGCTGGGCGCTCGTATATCCAAATTATGAGTACGGGCAATCTGCGGTACGCACATTCAAGGCACTCATGCAGCAGCGCCAGCCAGACATCGAATTCGTGGCCGAGATCGCAACCCCGCTGGGCAAGGTGGATGCCTCGAATGTGGTGCAGGCGCTGGCGGATGCCAAGCCCGATGCGATGTTCAATGCGCTCTTTGCGGCCGATCTGGCCAAGTTCGTGCGCGCCGGTTCGCAACGCCATTTCTTTGATGGCCTGGATGTGGTCAGCCTGCTCAGCGGTGAGCCCGAATACCTCGATCCGCTGGGTGATGAAACACCGGTGGGCTGGGTGGTCACCGGCTATCCGTGGTATGCGATCGACACCCCTGAGCACGACCGCTTCCTGAAGGCCTATCAGGACAGGTTCAACGACTATCCCCGGCTGGGTTCCATCGTGGGCTATACGGCTGTCAAATCGCTGGCCGAAGGCATCAGGAAGGCAGGCTCCACGGATTCCGAAGCGCTGGTAAAGGCATTCGAAGGCCTCGAACTGATGTCGCCCTTTGGTCCCATCACGTATCGCGCAAGCGACCACCAGGCCACCATCGGCGCCTATGTCGGCAAACTGGGCATCAAGGATGGCAAGGGCATCATGGTCGACTTCCGCTATGTCGATGGCGCCGATGTGCTGCCCAGTGATGAAGAAGTGGCCAGGCTGCGTCCGGCACGCTGATGGCCAGTGCCTGAAAACTTGATGCACTGCCCGGTTACAGTCCTGGGCCTGTAACCGGGCGAGCAGTTGCTGCGGAGCGTGACACCGTGACCGGCGTTCTTGTCCAGATCCTCAACGGGCTTGCCGAAGCCTCCTCACTGTTCATGGTGGCTGCGGGGCTTTCGCTGATTTTCGGGGTCACCCGGATCGTGAATTTCGCCCATGGCTCACTGTACATGCTGGGGCTGTATGTCGCCTATACGCTGGTGGGTGCGATGGGCCATTCGGGGCTGGGGTTCTGGGCCTCGCTGCTGCTGGCTGGCGCTGTGATCGGTGTGCTGGGCGCCCTGATCGAGGTCCTGTTGCTGCGCCGCATTTATCGGTCGCCAGAATTGTTCCAGTTGCTGGCGACCTTCGCCCTGGTGCTGATCTTCAACGACATGGCCCTGTGGCTGTGGGGGGCCGAAGATCTTCTCGGGCCCCGGGCGCCCGGTCTCGAGGGCGCCATCAAGGTCTTCGAGTACTACGTCCCCACCTATGACATTTTCCTCGTCTTCCTGGGGCCGCTCGTGCTGGTGCTGCTCTGGCTGTTGCTCACGCGCACGCGCTGGGGTACCTTCGTTCGGGCCGCCACTCAGGATCGCGAAATGCTGGGTGCCCTGGGCGTCAATCAGGCCCTGCTGTTCACCTCGGTGTTTGCGCTGGGTGCCTTCCTGGCCGGCTTGGGGGGGGCCTTCCAGATCCCGCGCACGCCGGCCAACCTCGGGGTGGATATCCCGGTTGTGGTGGATGCCTTCGTGATCGTCGTTGTGGGTGGCATGGGCTCCATACCGGGTGCCTATGTGGCTGCCCTGATCATCGCGGAACTCAAGGCCATCTGCGTGGCGCTCGGTACAGTCAATGTTTTCGGGGTCGACTTCGCTTTTCCCAGGCTGACGCTGGTGGTCGAGTTCATCTTCATGGCGCTGGTGCTGATTGTCCGGCCCTGGGGCTTGCTTGGGCGCAGTCAGACCGGGGCCGTGCGCAGCGAACCGATCGGCAGCCCGCTGCGCCCGGCGTCCTTTGGGCTGCGCCTGTGGCTGGGGCTGCTGGTTGTTTTCATCTGGCTGGTTCCGCTGGCGCTGCCGCATCATCCGGTCCTGGCGCTGATGCTGCTGGATATCGCGATCGCCGCGCTCTTTGCCCTGAGCCTGCATTTCATGATGGGCCCCGGTGGCATGCCTTCATTTGGCCATGCCGCGTTCTATGGCCTGGGGGCTTATGCTGCGGCGCTCTTGCTGAAACTGGCCGGTGTGCCAATGGTCTGGTCCATTCTGCTGGCCCCGCTGGTCGCTGGCCTGGGGGCCCTGGTCGTGGGCTGGTTCTGCGTGCGGCTCTCGGGCGTCTACCTGGCCATGTTGACGCTGGCGGCCGCGCAGATCATCTGGTCCATCGTCTATCAATGGGATGACCTGACGGGGGGCTCCAACGGGATTCTCGGGTTGTGGCCACCGCAATGGCTGGATGGGGTGGCCTATTATTATCTGGCCACGGGTCTGGTGATTGTCGCCGCAGTCTTCATGCGGCGCATTCTGTTCTCGCCATTTGGCTGGGCCATGCGTGCCTGTCGGGATTCCGCGGTGCGGGCCGAGGCGCTGGGCATCGATGTCAAGCGGATCCAGTGGGCAGCCTTTGTGCTTTCCGGCATGTTTGCGGGCCTGGCCGGCGCGCTGTTTGCGTTTTCCAAGGGCAGTATCGATCCCGATGCCGCCAGCATCGGCAAGTCGGTCGATGCGCTGGTGATCGTTCTGCTTGGGGGGATCCAGACGCTCAGCGGGCCGCTGGTGGGCGCCGGGGTGTTCCATGTCCTCGAGGATTACTTCATGGGGGCCACCCGCTACTGGCACGCCTGGTTCGGTGGCGTCATTTTGTTGCTGGTGCTTGTGGCACCCAGCGGGGTGGTGGGTCTGATGCAGAATCTGCGCCATCGATGGCGGTCCTGAGCAAGGCCGGAGGACAGGATGAATTTGCTTGAAATCAGGAACCTCTCCAAGCGTTATGCTGATTTTCGGGCGGTGAACGATGTCAGCTTCGATGTGCGCGAAGGAGAACTGCTGGCCTTGATCGGGCCCAACGGTGCCGGCAAGACCACGACCTTCAACATGATCAATGGCCAGCTGGAACCCAGTTCCGGATCCATAGCCTTCATGGGGACCCGGATCGAGCGTTGGGCCCCGCGTCGCATCGCCCGGCTGGGTGTCTCGCGGACCTTCCAGATTGCAGAAACGTTTGCCTCCATGCGGGTTGTCGAAAACGTACAGATGGCTTTGCTGGCCTGTCACCGCAAGACGTTCTCGTTTCTGCGCGGGGCCGCTGCGCAGTATCGTCAACAGGCCATGGATCTGCTGGCGCAGGTCGGCATGGCCGATCAGGCCAGCCGCCCGTGCAGTGAACTGGCCTATGGCGATGTCAAGCGTGTGGAACTGGCCATGGCGCTGGCCAATGAACCGCGCCTGCTGTTGATGGATGAGCCGACCGCCGGGATGGCGCCACGCGAGCGCAACGAGCTCATGGCGTTGACCCGGCAACTGGTGATGCGGCGCAAATTGGGCGTCCTGTTTACCGAGCACAGCATGGATGTGGTGTTTTCGTATTCAGACCGGGTGATAGTGCTCGCGCGCGGAGAATTGGTCGCTGAAGGGGATGTGGCTACTATCCGTCAGCACGCCGGGGTGCGCGAAGTGTATTTCGGTGGCACGCCCGAGCCGGGCCCGCTTGCCACCAGGGGCTGAGGAGGGCACGATGGACGTAGAGATCGTGTTGCAAGTGGTCGGCCTGAATGCCTGGTATGGCAAGGCCCAGATCCTGTACGACGTCGGCCTCGACGTACGCCGGGGCGAAGTCGTGGCGCTGATGGGCCGCAATGGCGCTGGCAAGTCGACTACCCTGAAGTCCATCATGGGCCTGCAGGAAAAAAAGCGCGGCCTGGTGCAGTTTATGGGTCAGGACATCAGCCATCTGCGTCCCTTTGAAATTGCCCGCCGCGGCCTGGGCTTCGTCCCGGAAGACCGGCGCATTTTCACCGACCTGACCGTAGCGCAGAATCTGGACATTGGCCGTCGGCCGCCGCGCGCCTGGCCCGACGGCGAGATGGCCCCGAACTGGACCCCGGAGATGGTGTATGCCCTGTTCCCCAACCTGGATCGGATGCGCCAACGGTTGGGCGGGCAGATGAGCGGCGGCGAACAGCAGATGCTGACCATTGGCCGTACCTTGATGGGCAATCCTCTGCTCCTGCTGCTCGATGAGCCGACCGAAGGTGTGGCGCCCATTATCGTCGAGCAAATGGCCGCCGCGATCCTGAAACTCAAGAAACAGGGGGTCAGCATCCTGCTGTCCGAACAGAACCTGCATTTTGCCCGTGCCGTGGCCGAGCGCAGCTATGTGTTGGAAAAAGGGCAGATCATCTTTCAGGGGTCGATGCAGGAACTGGTCGACAATGACCAGGTACGGCGCGAATACCTGTCGATCTGAGCACCTCGCCAAAAGAGCAGGCCGTTTGAAACGGCAGGCGCATTATGCGCTAAACTGGCGATCCTTGAGGAAGCGTGCCAGAGTGGTTGAATGGACCGGTCTTGAAAACCGGCGATGGGGCAACCCATCCGTGAGTTCGAATCTCACCGCTTCCGCCAGATCCCGATGCCGGTTTCGTATCGGACGATCTGGCCGGCGCAATCAATATGCCAAGGGCGGGATTCACCAAATCATGGGGTGACACGATGGTTGATGACCCGGGCGCAAAAGACAGGTCAGGCCCTGAGTCACTTCAGGGGCCGGGGTCGGCGGATGTCGGGCAGCAGATGAATACGCTGGACATCGACTTCGTTCGCGTTCTCGAAGATCTGATCGATGTACTGATTGAAAATGGCACCATCCGCCTGACAGACCTGCCCGCACAGGCCCAGCAGAAGCTGACGCAGCGCAAACAGGCTCGCCGCCGTCTGCGTGAGACTTTGGATTTGATTGGCGAGGACGATGAAATCATCTGATGCGGCAGCCAGAAAATCGGCGTTGCCCGGGCAGGACGGGGTGTCGGGGCATGACAACGGCCAGCATGACGGCGGCCACGAGGGCACAGGGCCGTCGCCGCGGACGGCGTCGAAATCGCCAGGCGAAAGACGCCAATGGCGCGTACATTCCGGCGATACGCATGACGATCCCCTGCTGGACAGCCTGGTCCTGATACTCAGGCACTACGGCGTCGAAAGCTCTGCGCAGGCACTGGTTCAGGGCCTGCCGCTGGTCGATCACCGGCTCGTACCTTCGCTGCTGGCCCGTGCCGCCGCGCGGGCCCACTGCTCGGCACGGTTTGCACGGCGCACGCTCGATCAGCTGCCCTCGGGGCTTTTGCCGGCCATTCTCATGCTCGCCGATGAGCGCGCCTGCCTGTTGTTCGAGGTGGGCAAGGATGCCTGCATGGTTCAGTTCCCCGAAGGCGGGGGGCCGGTGCGCATGCCGCGGGCCGAACTCGAGCGCGACTACACCGGCCTGGTGGCATTCGTGCGGCCGGAATTCCGTTTCGAAAAACGCGATGAAGCGGGGGTCAAGCCACGCAGTGGCCACTGGTTCTGGGGGGTGGTCATGGAAAACCGTCGCCTGTATCGCGATGTGGTGGTGGCGGCACTGTTGATCAACCTCTTTGCGATTGCCATGCCGCTGTTCACCATGAACGTCTACGACCGGGTGGTGCCCAGCAATGCGGTCGAGACGCTCTGGGTTCTTGCCACCGGTATCGGCCTGGTGCTGGTCTTCAATTATCTTTTGACCACCATCCGTGCATATGTCGTCGACCGGGCGGCCAAACGCATCGATGTGCAGCTTTCGGCGCTGATCATGGAACGGGTGCTCGACCTGCGCATGGAAAACCGGCCGGCTTCGGTGGGCTCGTTTGCCTCGAACTTGCGTGCCTTCGAGTCGGTGCGTGACTTCATCGCCTCGGCCAGCCTGACGACATTGGTCGATTTGCCCTTCATTTTCCTGTTTCTGGGGGTCATGGCCTGGATTTCACCATACATGCTGATCCCGCCCGTGATCGCCATGGTCCTGGTCTTTCTGGTGTCCCTGGCCGCCCAGGTGCGCATGGAAGACCTGACTGTCAAGACCTTCCAGGCGTCGGCCCAGCGCAATGCGGTGCTGGTCGAGGCGCTCGCGGGTATGGAGCCCGTCAAGACGCTCAATGCGCGCAGCCACATGCAGCGCAAGTACGAAGGGGCCACGCAGTTTCTGGCCCATATCGGCGGGCAGCTGAAGCTGATTTCCGCCACCACGGTGGGTTTCGTGCAGATGGCGCAGCAGCTCGTATCCGTGGCGGTGATCATGATCGGCGTGTATCTGGCGGCGGAGTCGCAGATTTCCCTGGGCGGCATCATCGCCGCCTCGATGATCTCCAGCCGCTGCCTGGCCCCCCTGGGGCAGGTGGCTGGACTGCTGATTCAATACCACCAGGCCAAGACTTCGCTGGCTTCGGTCGATCAGGCGATGGAGATGCCGGTCGAACACCCGGAGGGCCGGCAGTTCGTGCCGCGTGCCCGTTTGCGTGGTGAAATCGAATTTCGCAATGTGAGCTTCACCTATCCCGGGTCCGAGCAGCCGGCGGTCTCCAGAATCAGTTTCAGGATCATGCCCGGTGAAAAGGTCGGCGTGATCGGCCGGGTGGGTTCAGGGAAATCCACGATAGAGAAACTGGTGCTGGGGCTGTATCAGCCTACAGCGGGCATGGTGCTGGTGGACGGGGTCGATGCGGCCCAGATCGACCCCATCGACCTGCGCCGCAATATCGGCTATGTGGCTCAGGATGCAATGCTCTTCTATGGCAGCCTGAAAGACAATCTGTTGCTCAGTGCACCATTTGCGACATACGACGACATGCTCGATGTGGCGCGAGTCGCGGGGGTGGACGAGTTCGCCTACCTGCACCCCGAGGGCTATGACATGCCCATCGGCGAACGGGGCGATTCGCTCTCGGGTGGCCAGCGCCAGGCGGTGGGCATTGCGCGTGCGCTGATCAATGACCCGCCCATATTGTTGCTCGATGAGCCCAGCAGCAATATGGATCACCAGAGCGAAGCCCAACTGAGGGCCAGGCTGCTCGAAGCCGGCCAGGACAAGACTGTCGTGTTGGTCACCCACCGTACGGCATTGCTCGAAATGGTCGATCGGTTGATGGTGGTCGATCGCGGGCGCATCGTGGCCGACGGGCCCAAGGCCCAGGTGATGGAGGCACTCAGGGCGGGGCGGGTCAGCCGTGCAGAGGCGCGTTCATGAAGCTCATCCGCGTTCTGTTCTGGCTGCTTTCCAGACCTTTTTACTGGCTGGCCTATCCTTTTCTGAAGCTGTTCGATCTGCTGATCGATGGCCGCAATCCGTATGCGCAGCGCTATGCGACCGAAGATCTGGTGGCTGACGCACAATGGACCATCCGCCATCAGGAAGCCCGAGGTGCGCGCAAGCTGGTCTGGGTGTCGCTCATCGTCGTGGCGGCATTGCTCGTGTGGTCAGCCTACGGGTTGATCGATGAAGTTGTGCGTGGCACAGGCAAGGTGGTGCCCTCGCGTCAACTTCAGGTCATCCAGAGCCTGGATGGCGGCATTGTCGAAAGTATTCTGGTGCGCCCGGGCGAACGGGTGGACGAGGGGCAAGTCCTGCTGCGTATCGATCCTACCCGTTACTCATCGTCGCTGGGTGAGAATCAGGCCGAACGCCTTTCCTTGCTGGCCAAGGCTGCGCGGCTCAGGGCCCTGGCCTCGGGCGAGGATTTCATACCGCCTGAAGAAGTGCTCGAGCAGGCGCCAGAAATCGCTGACAGCGAACGGCAGGTCTGGCAGTCGCGCACGCGCGAACTCGAGGCCACCTTGCGCATCGCCCACGAGCAGCTGCGCCAGCGCCAGCAGGAACTGGCCGAAACCCAGGCCAATCTCGATCAGGCCAATACCAGTTGCAACCTTACCTCGCAAGAGTTGCGCGTCACCGAGCCGCTGGTCAAGAGCGGCGCGGTCTCCCAGGTCGAGGTCCTGCGCCTGCGCCGGGACGTGGCCCGTTTCTGTGGCGAGGCCAAGGCGGCCGCGGCGCAGATCACGCGGATCGAGGCGGCCATCGACGAGGCGAGCACCAAGATCGAAGAATCCGAACTCAACATGCGCAACGAGGCGCATCGTGACCTGCAGGACACCACGGCAAAGCTCGCGACCCTGCAGGAGACCCGTGTCGCCCTGCAGGACCGCGTGAAACTGGCCGAAGTGCGCTCGCCGGTGCGTGGGGTGATCAACAACATGATGATCAACACGATAGGCGGCGTGGTCCAGCCGGGCAAGGACATCCTGGATATCGTCCCCTCCGATGACACGCTGCTGCTCGAGGTGAAGATCAATCCGCGCGACATTGGTTTCCTGCACCCGGGTCAGGGCGCAGACGTGAAGTTCACGGCGTATGACTTTGCCATCTATGGCGGCCTCAAGGGGTATGTCGAGCACATCGGCGCCGACGCCATCACGGACGAAAAAGACAATTCGTACTATCTGGTGAACGTGCGTACCGATTCGGCCTATGTCGGTGAGGAAGAGCGTGCCATACTGCCCGGCATGCAGGCCGAGGTCCATATCCTGACCGGCAAGCGTTCCCTGATGCATTACCTGCTCAAACCCATCCTGCGCGCCAGCGAGAACGCCTTGCGAGAGCGCTAGAAACGCACCAGAAAACAGTGCGGATCTGTCGCTGGCGACAATGGTGTTGAAGATCGCTCAACCGATACCATATGAAGGTTATGGATCGTGGTGATCCCGGAGAGAAGAATGCAGGCCAAGTCGGTACTCTTGCTGACCCACGATGACATCCTCTGGCAACACTGGCGCCAGATTGAAGCGCATGGTTGGTTGCCGGCACGGGGGCACAGCCTGCGTGACATCGGGCGCTGGGCCATGGGTCAGCGGCAGATCGTGGTGCTGGATGCCGCCCTGCCGGGTTTGCCCGACTGGTCCGATGCGGTCTGGCAGGCATTGGCGAGCAATGTTCGCATCATCGTTGGCTGCACCCGCCTGGATGACGCACAGGCGGTACGCATCCTCGAGATGGGTGGCCGGGGTTGTTTCCACGCCTACGTACCGGCCACCTCATTGGCCCATATCGTGCAGACCGTTGCCCTGGGTGAGGTCTGGGTGGGGCGTTCGCTGCTCCAAAGGCTGCTGCGGCAACTGGACGACAGCCGGGTCGAGGCCATGAACTGGGCGCACGGCCTGACCGATCGGGAAACCGAAGTGGCGCGCATGGCCGCCGGGGGCCTGGCCAATCAGGCCATTGCAGATGCCCTGGGCATTACTGAACGCACGGTCAGGGCACACCTGTCATCGTCCTTCGAAAAACTCGGGGTATGCGACCGCCTGTCGCTGACGCTGAGAGTCCACGGTATCGAGCCGTCGGTCAGCCCCGCCTGAGGCTGCGCCTGCAGACCCGCAACCGGCCGCGCGGCCGGATGATCCCGCAAGATTTTCATGGTGACCTGTCGCCGCAGACAATGGTCTGCCGAAAGGTCGCTGTTTAGCATACTGGCATCGAATGATGAACACGGAATAGTGTGATGGCAACTGTATTGGTCAGCAAATTGGTGGGTGAGGCTTCGGTTCGTGGGCAGGATGGGCTATTGCACCCGCTGCGCGAGGGGATGCGCATCCCGGTCGATGCCGAAGTGGTAACGGGCCAGGGGGCCTTGCTCGAACTCAGCGCTGAAGGGGTGCCTGCTGTCACCATCGGTGAGCAGCGCAGCGTGCAGCTCGATGCCTCCATGCTTCAGCTGGACATCGATGCCAGCGAAGCCGCGGTCGTGCCGCCCGCCGATGCCGAGGCCGAGCGCCTGATTGCATTGCTCGGGGACAACCAGGATCCCTTCGATGTGCTGGATCCCACGGCGGCCACGACAACCACGTCCGGTGTCGACGGTACCGGCAGCGGCTTCGTGCGCCTGATGCGCATCATCGAAGAGACCACGCCTCTGGGTGTCGCGTTTTCTCACGGGGCGCCGGGCGATGATGATGACCGGCTTTTCGCGGGCACGGCGGGTGCGGGTGGTCCAGGTGAGGAAGATGGCGATATCGTGGATCCTGATCTCGTCCCGGGCGAGACGGTGCTGACCCTGTCTTCGCCAACCACCGTCGTCGAAGGCAATCAATATCTGATCACGGCCACGGTGAGCAATCCGGTCACCGGCAGTCCGTTGGTCATCACACTCACCAACGGCGCCGTCATTACCATCCCGGTTGGGGAAACAACAGGCTCGGTCACGGTCGACAGCCGGGAAGACGATGTCTATATCCAGGGCGACGAGCCGCGCACCGTGGGTGTGGGCTCGATCGAGGGCGGCCATTATGAGAATCTCGTGGTGGGCGGCAGCACGACCACGATCATCACGGATGATGATGATCCCACCGAGATCACGCTCGAAGGGCCGGCCTCGGTGGTCGAGGGTGAAGACATCACGATTGTCGCGCATGTAACGAATCCACCGCAGAATACGGATCTTGTCATCCAGTTGGACAACGGGCAGACGATCACGATCCCCGTGGGCCGCACGAGCGGCTCGGTGACCTATCCCGCGCGCGGCGACGACGATCTGGTGCAGGGGGATATCGATGAGTCGGTCGGCATTCAGTCGGCCACGGGCGGGAATTTTGAGAACCTGATTGCCGAAGGCTCGGTCAGCACGACCGTGCTGGACAATGATGTGCCCACGATCACGGTCTCCGATGTAATCATCAGCGAAGGGGACGTGGGGACATTCGAAGTTGATTTCGGCAAGCCGGTGGACCATCCGACGACCGTCACCGTGGGTCTGGCGTATGGATCGGGAGACGGCCAGGCCGATGTCGACGATGTGAACTTTAACGTACCGCCTGTCGTGGTTGTGGGCGGGGTGTCCGTGCCGGTGACCGACAATGGCGATGGCACGTTCAGCTTCGAGCTTCCGGCCAACACGGTGGATGGGGTGAGCGTCACGGTTCAGACCGTGGACGATGAGATATTCGAAGGCGCGGAGAATTTCCAGCTGGTGGTTCGCCAGGAGGGCGAGACGGCCAGCGGCACACCACTGCCCGATGGCATCGAAGGCACGGGCACGGGCACGATCGTGGACGATGGCCGGCAGCTGCCGCCCGTGGATCCGGACGATCCCAACGAGCCGCCGGTGTACGCCGACGATGACCGGCCGACGCTGGGCATCGAGGGCGAGCAGGTCAACGAGGGTGATCCGGTGCACTTCGAGGTGCGCCTGAGCAACCCGGTCGATGCCGAGAGCACGCTCACGCTGCAATTGGGTGCGAGTGGCGATACGGCTGGCTTCGAGGACCTGTGGGGT
>Ga0172382_10001145_pt1 | contig 48077 bp, 41 predicted proteins | sample Leawel138RmetaG_FD_122245 | JGI IMG/M metagenome (GOLD analysis project Ga0172382, IMG submission 122245) | Leachate microbial communities from a municipal landfill in Southern Ontario, Canada - Leachate well 138R metaG | ecosystem: Engineered > Solid waste > Landfill > Unclassified | place... | reverse complement strand
TTGATCGAAGCCCGTCGGGTCGAGACGCGGAAAGCCGGTCTGGTCATCGCCGAAGACCAGCAGGTGACCTTCGGGGGCATGACGGAAGTGGTAATGAATGCCCTCTTCCTCGCACAGGCGCTGGATAAAGTGCAGGTCGGTCTCATCGTACTGGGTGCAGTAGTCGCGCTCGGGATAGTCGCTGCCGAGCTGGAACAGGAAGGCATCGGACTGGATACCCTGTTCCTCGAGCACGCGGGCGATGATCTGCGGCACACTGAGGTGCTGGAAGACGCGCTGGTTGTGTCGCAGCTTGAGGTATTGCAGCTGGGGAACCAGCTCCAGGCGGTAACGGGTCAGGCGCTTGCCGGATTCGCCGATGGCAGCGTGGTGGATCAGACCGTGCAGGCCGGTGCCGTTGCCCAGGTCGAGCCAGGCGGTGTGGTGCAGCAGGCTTTCCAGGTCCAGGTCGGGCTGTTCACTGACCAGTTGCAGTTCGATGCGATAGCAATGGCTGATCGCCTCGCGGGCCTGGAAGGCCAGTACCTTGAAGTCGTGCTCGAGGCCGTGCAGGCTCAGGGTGAAATGGGCTTGATTGGCCGGGGCAAACATCCGCTGTCCTCATCTACTTTCGCCAAGGGCAACCAGTAACCGGTTGCCCCATGTGATGGGCAGGCATTGTCACAGAATCATGCTCGGCTGGATGTGCGCCAGTTGGCAGAACCCGCATCTCCGGTGCAATTCACACCCTACAGCTAAACAGTCATCATGAAAAAAGCCCGGACCAAAGGGCCCGGGCTTGTCATTGAATGAATGGGAGCGCCTGGCGCTCCCGTTGATCCAGCTCAATACACGTCGTGCTGAGTGTTGTGGACGTTGAATTTGCCGGTTGGCGTGATCAAGCGCTTGTCACGAATCACCTTCTTCAACTCCAGGGTCTTGTCGTCTACCACCACGATGGCGGATTCCTCGTCTTGGCCACTCCACACCGAGAACCAGACTTCATCGCCCGCCTCGTTGTATTCAGGCTGCACCACACGGCGCGAACCACCCTCGATGCCGGACCACTCGGCGATCGGCAGGACCTTGTAGCCTCCATCCAGGTTGTTGATATCGAATACCGCCGCCGACTGGGCGATATCGGCGCTCGGGTTGAAGGTGGTATCCACATACAGGTTGGTGGATTTCGGGTGGGTCTTGATGAACAACGAACCACCACCCTGCCCTTTCAGCGTCGACACCACCTTCCAGGCATGCTCGGGATGGTTCACCGGATCGGTACCGATCAACGAGATGGTATCGTCACCCAGGTGACTGGTGCCCCAGACCGGACCGAACTGGGGATGCACGAAGTTGGCACCACGCCCCGGGTGCGGGATCTTGCCCACATCGACAATCGCCGCCAGCTTGCGTTCCTTCGAGTCGATCACCACCACCTTATCCGAGTTGTTCGCTGCGGTCATGAAGTAGCGGTGCGAGCTGTCCCAGCCGCCATCGTGCAGGAACTGCGCGGTACCGATGCTGGTCACGGTCAGGTTGTCCAGGTCCTCGTAGTTGACCAGCAGCACCTGACCGGTTTCCTTGACGTTGACGATGAACTCCGGATGCGCGTGCGAGGCGATGATCGCCGCGACACGCGGCTCCGGGTGATACTCCTGCTCATCAACGGTCATGCCTCGGGTCGACATGATCTTCAGCGGCTCCAGCGTCTCGCCATCCATGATCACGTATTGCGGCGGCCAGTAATCACCGGCGACCACATACTTGTCCTCGAAGCCTTCGAACTTGGAGGTCTCCACCGAACGCGCCTCGATACCTACCTTGATCTCGGCCACCTTGATCGGCTCCTTCGCCCACAGGTCGATCATGTCGATCTTGGCATCACGGCCGATCACCAGCAGGTAACGCCCGGAGGCGGACATGCGCGAGATGTGCACCGCATAACCGGTGTCGATGGTCTTGACGATCTTCTTGCTGTTGCCGTCGATCAGCGCGATCTTGCCGTCGTCACGCAAGGTCACCGAGAACAGGTTGGGCAGATCCAGTTTGTTCATCTGCTTGCTCGGCCGGTCTTCGGGCTTGACCAGCACGGTCCAGCTGTCACGCATCGCCTGCATGCCCCACTCCGGCGGCGTCGGCGGCTCATGCTGGATGTAGCTGGCCATCAGGGTGATCTCCTCGGGCGTGAGTTCGCCGGAGGTTCCCCAGTTCGGCATGCCGGCGGGCGAGCCGTAGGCAATCAGTGCTTCCAGGTAGGCCTGGCCGCGCTCCTGGGTGATATCCGGGGTCAGCGGCTTGCCGGTGGCGCCCTTGCGCAGCACGCCATGGCAACCGGCGCAGCGCTGGAAGTAGATTTCCTTGGCCTTGTCGAACTCGGCTTCGCTCAGGTCGGGCGCACCCGGGGTACGCATCACCCTGGCCAGGGATGGATCAACGGCGGAGGCTTCACCCTGGTAGGCGGCGGCGGCCTTCTCCGGGTCCGAGCCCTGTGCCAGCGCGGAGGCGGTGATCGTCAGCGCCAGGATACTGATTGCGGCGGTCAACGGTTTGGTCATTTTCATGGTCTGGTCCTTTCCTCGACAATGTAATCGGCTCATCAGGTACAGCAGTGGGTCAGAAGGTCAGTGTTATCTCCGTATCGATGTGGCGTTTCAGTCCGGGCAGCTCATCCAGAGGCCGGTAGGAACGGTTGAGCAGATTGCCCAGCAGCAGCCGGACACCGACCCGCTCCTGATAGTCGAGCGTCCAGGCCAGGTTGAGGGTGGCGTAGCCGCCCTCGCGGTCCTCGACGCTACGATCCGCTCCCTTGCGCTCGGCGCCGCTGGCGGTGCGTACAAAGAAGTCGAATTCATTGCTCACCTGGCCAAGTTGCGCATAGGAGCGCAGCCCCAGGGTGCCCATTGCGGCGGGCAAGCCACTGTCCCGGGTGGAATAACCATTGCCATAGTCAAACTCACGACGGCTCAGGCTGAGCGCAGCGTGGGGCTGGACCAGCCAGTCCGGGCGCCACTCGAGGGACACCTCCAGGCCGGTGGTGTTGGCTTCGTTGACGTTGGTGTATTGCCACTGTTCAAGAGCGGAGTTGCCGGGCGGCAGGTAGCCATCCGGGGTGGCTCCAATCCGCTGACGGTCGATGTAATCCTTCGCGATGGTGTGAAACAGCACCACATCGGTGGTCACCAATGGCACTTCATAACGCCAGCCCAGCTCCACGACCCGCGCACGCTCGGGCTTGAGGTCGGGATTACCGTAGAAGATGCGTTCCCTCGCCGGGGACACTGAGTACAGCTGGGCCAGCGTCGGGTAGGAGTAACCCTGAGCCAGATTGGCTCGCAGCGCCCAATGTGGCGCCGGACTGTAGACTATCCCTAACGAGCCAAGCACTCGCTCATCAGCACTGTCGACCGCTGTTCGCTCGGTGCTGCGCGCCAGCTCCGATTCAACCCGGTAATAGCGGCCACCCAGATAGGCGGTCCAGCTTTCGGCAAACTGCCACTCCTGCTGGGCGAAGGCCGAGAGTGTCTGCTGATCGGCTTTCTGGCTCGCCGAAGCAGGGGTAACGACGGTGCCTGCCGGCGTGATCCGTGTGGTACTGCCGAACTTGTCACTGTCCAGCTCGTCATCCATGTATTCCAGACCAATCAGCGTGGTCTGCTCGCTGAACAGCTCCAGCTCGGCCTGTAACCCCAACCCGCGGGTGAGCTGCTCATCCAGCGAATTGTTATCGACCATCACCGTTACCGGCAGCACCCGTGTCAGGACATTGTTATTGAAGTCCCGGTCCACCGTCCGCCGATAGGCATTGGCGGACAGCTTCTTCACCACGGGATTCAGGTCGGTTGCCTCATAGAACAACGCATAGTGGCGCTGATCACGCTTGGGAAAGTCCAGATTGAACTCGGAACCCGGCTGGGGCTCCACCCAGCTGCCGGCACTCAGGTCGAAGCGCTCAGCCTTGAACGCCACATAGTGATTATCCCGGCGATATCCCAGGTGCAGCGCCGCCGACTGATTGTCATAGGCGGAGTTGTCCAGTTCGCCATGCCCCCGGGTGCGCCGATCGCCGTGCTCACTGCGTGACAGGCCCAGACGGTAGTCGAAGCCGCCGCTGCTGCCGGACAGGCCGGCATTGCTGCGGTAGCCCTGGGTGGCGGAGTAATAGCCACCGCCAACGTAGCTTTCCAGAGGTACATCGCTACCACGCCGGGTAATGATATTGACCACCCCACCGATGGCGTTCGAGCCGTTGATCACCGACGCCGGACCACGCACCACCTCAACCCGTTCGATCATTGCAGGGTCGATCAACAGGGGCGTACCGTAATCGGTATGGTCAGTCACGGTCTGGCCATCAATACGAATGGTCACCCGCCGTGAACTTTCGCCACGAATCGAAATACGCTTCATGCCGGGGGTATCCGAGTCGGACAGCACCACGCCGGGGATATCACGGAACAGATCAGCGACATCCGCCAGGCTACGGCGGCGAAGATCATCTTCACCAATACGCGTAACGGAGCCGGGGCTCATGAGGCTGGCTACCTCAAAGCCCGTACCCGTAATCACGGTATCGGCCAGGCGTACGGACGGGCCGTCCAGCGCCGCTTGCGCTACCGACAGGCTCAGCAGTGACAACCCGCCGATGAAAATCCTGGCTTTCATCCTGATCGCTCCTCATGACATATCAGCATGATGGAGCGTCTGGGAAGCGGAGTGCTTGACCTCTGTCAAGCGGATATGCGTCATGCTGACGCACCAGACTGGGTGCGACATACCATCGCACCCAAAATCAGGTAAAAACAACCATTATCGGTTTTTTTAACCTACACCAGTCACGGTAATTTCAACCAATATTAAAAATAACCCATTAAAATCAATAAGTTAATAATTGGCACGTTCCTTGATAGAGAAACAGCGAACGCAACTATCAAGGAAGCACCAATGAACGCACCCCGGTTAGACCTTCATCCGCAACAGCAAGGTGGGCTTTTCTACCATGCCAGTGGTGCCGAGGTTGAACTCTTCGAGCAGGCCGACCGCTTCGGCATGCCGGTCCTCATCAAGGGACCGACCGGCTGTGGCAAGACGCGCTTCATCCAGCACATGGCCCAGCGCCTCGGGCGCAAGCTGTACACCGTTGCCTGCCATGACGACCTGACCACCGCCGATCTGGTCGGCCGCCACCTGATCGGCAGCCAAGGCACCTTCTGGCAGGACGGCCCGCTGACTCGCGCGGTCCGCGAGGGTGCCATCTGTTATCTGGACGAGGTCATCGAAGCACGCAAGGACATCACCGTGGTACTGCACCCGCTGGCGGATGATCGGCGCATCCTGCCGCTGGAAGCCACCGGCGAGGAACTGCAGGCCGCGCCGGGGTTCATGCTGGTGGTTTCCTACAACCCTGGCTATCGCAACCTGCTCAAAGGCCTCAAGCCCAGCACCCGCCAACGTTTCGTGGCCATGGCCTTCGACTATCCCGAGGCCGCGGTGGAAACCCGTATTGTGCAGCATGAGTCCGGTCTCGATCCGGTCAACGCCGGCCACCTGGTCAGCCTGGGCAACGCCCTGCGCCACCTTGGCCAGCACGACCTGGAAGAGGCCCCCTCGACCCGCCTGCTGATCCATACCGGCCGCCTGATCGCCGCCGGCATGGACCCGCGCCAGGCCTGCGAAGCCTGCATGGCACAACCGCTTACCGACGAGCCGGTCGCCCAGGCGGCGATCATGGATGTAGTCAGAGCGCACTTTGCCGAACCCGGACAACAACAAGCCAACAGAAGATTCGCCTGACCGGCGAGCATGCTTCCGCACAACCTGAGGAGATCAACATGTCGGAGCGCTTTACCAAGGGCATGGCCCGCAATATCTACTACGGTGGCGGCATGTTTTTCATGCTGCTGTTCATTGGCCTGACGGTCGATACGGTCACGGCAATTCCGGAACGGGAAAACCGCGACCAACTCACCGCCGAAGTCGCCCACGGCAAACACCTGTGGGAGAAAAACAACTGCGTGGGTTGCCACTCGCTCATGGGCGAAGGTGCCTACTTCGCACCAGAGCTGGGCAACGTGTTCGACCGTCGTGGCATGGGTAACGAAGCCGCCTTCAAGGCCTACTTCGGGGCCTGGATGAAGGCCATGCCCACCGGTGTGGAAGGCCGTCGGCAGATGCCGCAATTCAACCTGACAGATGAAGAGCTCGATGCCATGGCGCAGTTCCTGATCTGGTCGTCGCGCATCGATACCAACAACTGGCCGCCGAACAAGGAAGGCTGAGTACGACCGACCCGACTCTGACAGCATAAGGAATCACATCATGAAATACGCTTCACAGGCGGTGGCAAAACCCTACTTTGCCTTTGCCATGCTCTTGTTCGTCGGTCAGATCCTGTTCGGTCTGATCCTCGGCACGCAGTACATCATCGGCGACTTCCTGTTTCCGGAAATCCCCTTCAACGTGGCCCGTATGGTACACACCAACCTGCTGGTGGTCTGGTTGCTGTTCGCCTTCATGGGTGCCACCTACTACCTGATCCCGGAGGAAACGCAAACCGAGCTATGGAGCCCAAAACTGGGCTACGCGCTGTTCTGGATCTTTGCCATAGCTGGCGTACTCACCATCCTTGGCTACCTGCTGGTGCCCTACGCACGACTGGCGGAACTGACCGGTAACGATTACTTCCCGACCATGGGCCGGGAGTTCCTCGAACAGCCGACCATCACCAAGATAGGTATTGCCCTGGTATGTGTAGGCTTCATCTTCAACATCCTGATGACAGTGCTCAAGGGTCGCAAGACCGTCATCAACATGGTGCTGATCACCGGCCTGATCGGCCTGGCGGTATTCTGGATGTTCGCCTTTTATAACCCCGTGTCGCTGGTCATGGACAAGTACTTCTGGTGGTGGGTTGTACACCTGTGGGTTGAAGGCGTATGGGAACTGATCCTGGGTGCAATTCTGGCCTTCATCCTGATCAAGACCACCGGGGTCGACCGTGAAGTGGTAGAAAAATGGCTGTACCTGATCATTGCCATGGCGCTGATCTCCGGCATCCTGGGTACCGGTCACCACTATTTCTTCATCGGTGCACCCGAGTACTGGCTGTGGATCGGTTCGATCTTCTCCGCCATCGAACCGCTGCCCTTCTTCCTCATGGTGCTGTTCGCCCTCAGCATGCTCAAGCAGCGTCGTCGTGAGCACCCGAACAAGGCTGCCGTCACCTGGGCAGTGGGTTGCACCATCATGGCGTTCCTCGGTGCCGGCGTGTGGGGCTTCCTGCATACCCTGGCTCCGGTGAACTACTACACCCACGGCACTCAGCTCACGGCTGCCCACGGTCACCTCGCGTTCTTCGGTGCCTACGCGATGATTGCCATGGCGATCATCTCCTACGCCTGGCCGAAGTTGCATGGCCGTGAGTGCAACAGTCTGCAGGCGCAACGCATGGAGATCTGGTCGTGCTGGGTGATGAGCATCAGCATGCTGGCAATCACCTTGCTGCTGACCTGGGCTGGCTGGATTCAGATCGAGCTGCAACGTCTGCCTTCTGACGCCGGCGCGCTCGGCTACATGCAGACTCAGGACGCCATCATGCATGTGTACTGGATGCGCCTGTTGGCGGGTGTCGGCTTTGCCGTCGGCCTGGGCATGTATCTGTACAGCTTCGTTGTGGCGCGCGCCACCCGCGAGGAATCTCCAGAGCTGATGATAGCTTCCTGAAGCAAACCCGGTGTCGGGAGTAATCTCGACACCCCTTCTCTGCCCGCTGCTGCGCGGATTCCGCCCAGCAGCACCCTTTCTCCGGTTCTGGCCCTTACAGCCAGAACCGACCCTGACCACGGAGCGCAATGCAATGGAAGAAGCCGTAGGCATTCGCTGGCACCGGTTGATCACCCGCCTGGCCGGGGATGGTTTCCCCCAGGCGCGGGTCCGGCTGGAAGACGAAGGTCCACGCCTGGCCATGGTCTTCCGCGCCCTGAGTGGCGACCCCGGCCTGACCATCAAGGCCAGCACCGAGCGCAGCCTCAACACCTGGCGCCCCCTGGCCCACCGCCTGGCCGGCACCGGTCGCCGCCATACGCTGGCCTGGCGCGAGGCCGAGGCCCTGCGGGTACCGCACAGCCTGGAGGTGTTTCCCGAGCAGGCAATGAACCGCGACCTGTATCTGTGGCTCGCAGCCATGGCCAGTCAGGCTGGCGAAGACAGTTCCGGCGACTGGTTGCAGGACAACCAGCAACTGGTAGTGAGAACGCTGGATGCCTTTCCCGGCCTGTACGATCTGTATCGGACCCTGGCCCGCTGCCTGGTGGATATCCGCCGCCAGCGCAAGCTGCCACCGGCCCAGGCGCAACAGGAAGCGTGCCTGCAGGCTGCCCTGCTCGATCCAGGCAGCCTCCGTGAGTGGCCCGATGCATCCGCCGAGCCCTGGCCGGTGCCCTTGTGGCTGTATCCTCTGCCGGAGCAGCCCCTGACGCTGGCGGCGGCCAATGACAGCGACGCGGACGCTGAAGGCCATGGCGGCGGTAAGGTCCGGCAGAGCAAACAGCGTAAGCAGGGTCGTTATGTGGATGATCCGAACAAGCGCAACGGACTGATGATCTTCCGCCTGGAAAGCCTGTTCTCCTGGTCGGAGTTTGTACCAGTGGACCGCTGCGAAGATGACCAGGACGATGAGGATGCCGAACGCATCGCCGAAGATGTGGATTACCTGACCCTGTCGCGCAACCCCAGTACCAGCGCCTCGCGCATCAAGCTGGACATGGACCTGCCCTCCGCCTCGGAGGATGACATTCCGCTGAGCGATGGCTGCCTGTTCCCCGAGTGGGATTGGAAGAAGCAGCAGCTAAGGAGCAATCATTGCCGGGTCATTCCCATGTTGCCACGGGATGCCGAGCCAGCGCCGCTGCCCGAGCGCCTGCGGTCCCTGGCCAGTAACCTGCGCCAGCGCTTCCAGGGCCTGCAGCCGCAACGGGTATGGCAGAAGCGCCAGGCCAGCGGCACCCTGCTGGACCTGGATGCCTGCCTGCATCACGCCGCCGACCTGCGCCGCGGCTGCGCCACCTCGCAACCGGCCCTATGGCGCCGCGAGACCGCCCGTCATCGTGACCTGGCGTGCCTGGTGCTCGCCGACCTGTCGTTGTCCACCGAGGCCTGGGCCGACAACCAGCATCAGGTGATCGATGTGATCCGCGACAGCCTGCACCTGCTGGGCGAGGCGCTGGACGCCGGCCAGGATGACTTCGCCATGTACGGCTTTTCCTCGAGACGCCGGGATCATGTGCGTTTCAATCTGATCAAGAACTTCGCCGAGCCCTGGGGCAATGCCATTCATGGACGCATCAAGGCGCTCAAGCCGGGTTACTACACACGCATGGGGGGCGCCATCCGTCAGGCCACCGAAGTGCTCAAGGACAAGCCCGCCGAGCAGCGCCTGTTGCTGCTGCTGACCGACGGCAAACCCAACGACCTGGATGTCTACGAGGGTCGCTACGGCATGGAGGATACCCGTCAGGCATTGCTGGAAGCACGGCAGGCCGGCATCCAGCCGTTCTGCGTGACGATCGACCAGCAGGCCGCCGACTACCTGCCCTACCTGTTCGGCCAGCAGCGCTACCAGTTGATCCGCCAGGCCGCCGAACTGCCTGGCCTGCTGCCGAAACTCTATCTGCTGCTGACCGGGAGAACCACCTGATGCACAGTCCCGAATCCGTACTGGACGACACCAAAAGCCTGGAGCAACCGCGCCAACTGCCCGGTGACCTGGCCATGTGGTGTTTCATCCTCGCCGAGCTGCTGGCCTTCCTGTTGCTGCTGGGCAGCATGGCCTTCGCTCGCGGTCACTGGAGCGAGCTGTTCAGCGCCGGCATCGCCACCCTGCACCCGGAGGCTGGGCTGATCAATACGGTCTTTCTGCTGACCGGCAGCTACTTCGCCGCCAACGCGGTACACCAGGCGCAGGCCGGCAACCGCAAGGCGCTGGTCTGGGGTTTCATCCTGGCCTCGGCCTGCGGCCTGCTGTACGTCGGCGTCAAGGTCACCGAGTACAGCATGCTGTTCGCTGATGGCTACAATCTGCGCAGCAGCACCTTCTATTTCTTCTACTTTTTCACCACCTTTTTCCACATGGCCCATGTACTGATCGGCATGCTCATCCTGCTGGTGGTCGCCTGGCGCTGCCACAATGGACACTACGCCAACCAGGAAAAAGCCAGGATGGCCAGCGAGTCGGCCGCCAGTTACTGGCACATGGTCGACCTGGTCTGGCTGGTGCTGTTCCCCCTGCTATATGTGTTGCCCTGAGGAGGCTGCTGATGAAACGCTGCGCATTGGAAATCGGCCTGTTCGGCCTGCTGTTGCTGACTGTCGCTGCCTGGCTGCTGGGACACAACTTTGCCGGGAGCTGGGTAGTGGGCTGCGTACTGGCGCTGACCTTCGTCAAGGGCCAGTGGTTGATCGACCAGTTCATGGGTTTGCGTCGCGCGCCGCAGTGGCTGCGCTGGATCGTCAGCGGCTGGTTGCTGCTGGTGGTCGGGATGACCGCGCTGTTCAATATGTGACCGGGCTGACCTGAAACACCGCTGGCCGGGATGGAACCCGGCCTTCCACGGCTCCCAGGAAACCTCTGAACAAGTCAAAACACCGTCATTGCGAGCCCGTAGGGCGCGGCAATCCAGGGCTGGCCGGCAGCTCCGAGTCTGTGGATTGCCACGTCGGCGGATGGCCGCCCCCCTGCTCCTCGCAGTGACGACGTATTCAGAGGTTCATACCGGGTGAGCTGGCGCCCTGTGTGGCTCCTTCGCCGCCGCCCCCAGCCAACTGATCAGTTGCCACAGGCGCGGCGGCATCAGGTCCGAATCCAGACTGTCGACCAGATTCTTGATCGCCAACCCCAGGTCGGTATCCCCTTCGATCACCAGGCGGCGCCTGAAGAACAGGGTATCGGGGTCTTCCTGTCGGCTGGCCAGCAACAGGAACTCCTTCCAGTTACCGCGAATGCACACATCCACCGGCGAGTCCTTGGCCAAACGCAGCCCCAGCGCATCCCGCGTCAGGCTCCAGGCCATGCCCAGGTCGCTGACCTCGATACGCAGCCAGCGCCCCTGCAACACATCGAATTCGCCGTCCTGCAACGGCTCGGCGAACAGCCGCGCCATGGCCTTCTCGATAACCAGCTTCTGCAGCATGAAAGGTACATGCCGACCCAGCGGCAGTAGTGGACCACCGGCGCGCAGAACCAGATTGCCGATATTCAGCATAACCCCACCTCCTCAACCGTCAGCATGCCCGGTTGGCCATGCCAGTAACCATTGCAGCCATCCACCGCCAACGGCGGATGGCCGCCACGACGCACCTTATCGAACAATTGCACTATCTCACCCATGTTCCCGGCCCGCGGGCTCAGGCGCAGGGCATCGATGCCCATGCGTGCCATGCGCGGATACTCAGCCAGCAGGTTGCTGATGCCGCCGGACATGGTCTGGATACCATTGAGGGTAAACAGCACCTGGCCTTCCTGGGTGGTCATGGGAATGCCCTCGGGGTAGTTCTGGCAGATGAAGCCGCAGTCATCCTTGGGCAGGTTCTCCGCCCGGGCAGTGAAGCAGCGCGCCGAGTAGGCCAGCGGCAGGTGTCCCCAGGCGAAGACCTCGATTTCCGGCAACGGCACATCCGCCTCCCGCGCCTGCTCCATCAGCGCCGCGAGCAGGTCCGCCGAGCATTCCACCGGTGGCACCCAGCGCGACATCCCGCGAGTGACCAGTTCATGCAGCGCGTAGGCGTTGTAGATATTCAGGGCCGGCCCGCCGACGAACTCCACTCCGCGGCTGCTGAGAAACTGCACCGCGGCCATGTCGTTGGCCTCGACCTTGATCTCGCCGTTCTCGCACAATCGGCGCAGGCTGGACAGTTCGGATGCCGCCTCGATCAGGGTCAGGCCCGACAGTACCACTTCCGCATCGCAGGCACTGCGTACATCCTGGGCCAGACCAATCCAGTCATCCAGCGACAGCGCGCGACGCTTGGAGCAGACGGTCTCGCCCATGTAAATCACATCCAGCGGCTGCGCCACCATATCCGTATAGAAATCCATGATCTGCGAGCGCTGCCAGTAGAACAGGATCGGCCCCAGGGTCAATTTCATCATCTTTCTCCTACTGCCAGGCGCGGTGATAGGCGCCCAGGGTGGTCTGGCTGCCCTCGGACACGGTGTCCAGTACCCGGCGCCAGCTATCCTGTACGGTAAAGCGTTGCGGGTTGACCTTGTAGCTGTCCAGCGCCTTGCGCCAGACCCCGGCAACCTGCTCGACATAGGCCGGGCTGCGCTGGCGACCCTCGATCTTGACCGCCTCCACGCCGATCTCGGTGAGTTGCGGAATCAGGTCCATGGTATTCAGGCTGGTCGGCTCCTCCAGCGCGTGAAAGCGCTTGCCATGCACCATGAAGCGGCCCTTGCACAGGGTCGGGTAGCCTGCCGCCTCACCTTCGGCGTAGCGGTCGATCAACACATCGTTGAGCCGCGAACTGAGGCCATCGGCGCCCTCGCTCCAGCGCACCGCACTGGCCGGCGAACAGACCCCGCACAGGTTCGGCGACTCGCCGGTGACATAGGAGGACAGATGACAGCGGCCCTCGGCCATGATGCACAGGCTGCCGAAGGCGAATACCTCCACCGGCACCGGGCTGGACGCTGCCACCTGGCGCACCTGATTGAGCGACAGCACACGCGGCAATACCGTGCGCCGGATGCCGTACTGCTCGTGATAGAAGCGCAGTGCCGCGGCATTGGTGGCCGAGCCCTGCACCGACAGGTGCAGGGACAGCTTCGGGTGGTGCTTGCTGGCATAGGCCAGCACGCCGGGATCGCCGGCGATCAGTGCATCGGCGCCCAGGTCGGCGGCGCGGTCGACGGCGCGCTTCCAGCGCGCCCAGCCATCCGGCAATGCATAGGTGTTGACGGCGATATACAGCTGCCGCCCTTCCCGGCGGATCAGCTCCAGACCGCTTTCCAGCTGTTTATCGGTGAAATTGAGTCCGGCGAAATGGCGGGCATTGGTATCGTCGCGAAAACCGGTGTAGATGGCATCCGCACCTTGGCGTACCGCCGCCTTGAGGGCAGGCAGACTGCCTGCGGGACAGACCAGTTGCATGGAAACTCCCTGTGATCGATGTCAGCCGGTGACTGTGCGCCAGTGGGCGGAAAAGGTCATTGATCAAGGTCAAGGCCCATGCAGTCCGGGTTGTCGAGCCTCAGTTCGACGACTGCGCCCCCTGGCAGCCAGCGGCGTAGCGCAGGCGCGCTACACCCCAACTTCCATACCGGGTTGTCGAGCCCCTGCTCAATGTATGACACACCCCGGGGTTTCGCTCCTGCGTGTCAGTGAGGCCGCAGCACATCCGGCGGGGTCAGGTAGTCGCTGCTGCTGCCACGGCGCTCGTGGGCATCACCGATCTCCAGTCGGGCGATACTGCGCAGGTGTACCTCGTCCGGCCCGTCCGCGATGCGCAGGCAGCGCGAGCTGATCCACAGATCGGCCAGGGGCGTATCGGGGGTCAGGCCCATGGCACCGAACACCTGCATGGCCCGGTCCACCACCTTGTTCAACATGCCGGGCACCACCGCCTTGATCATGGCGATTTCCTTGCGTGCCCCGCGGGCCCCGACATTGTCGATCATCCAGGCGGTTTTCAGCACCAGCAGCCGGGCCTGCTCGATTTCCATCCGGGAACGGGCGATCCACTCCGAGATACTGCCATGCTGGTGCAGGTAACGCCCGAAGGTCTTGCGTTCCTGGGCACGGTCGATCATCAGCTCCAGCGCCAGCTCGGCCATACCGATGGCGCGCATGCAATGGTGCACTCGGCCCGGTCCCAACCGCGCCTGGGCCATCATGAAACCGTCGCCCTCGCTGCCCAGCAGATTGCTCACCGGCACTCGAACGTTACGCAGCACCAGCTCGCTGTGCCCTTCGGGGGCGATGTGATGCATCACCGGAATATTGCGCACCAACTCCACACCGGGCGTATCGAAGGGCACGATGACCATACTCTGCTGGCGGCGTGGCTCGCCGTCGGGATCGGTCTTGCCCATCACGATCAGAAAAGCGCAGTCGGGATGCGAAGCATTGGTGATGAACCACTTGCGCCCGTTGATCACATACTCATCGCCTTCACGGCGGATCAGGGTCTGGATGTTGCTGGCATCCGAAGAGGCCACATCCGGCTCGGTCATGGCGAAGGCCGAACGGATATCGCCATTGAGCAGTGGGTCGAGCCAGCGCTGGCGCTGCTGCTCGCTGGCGAACATGTGCAGCAATTCCATATTGCCGGTGTCTGGCGCATTGCAGTTGAATACCTCCGAGGCCCAGCTGACGCGCCCCATGATTTCCGCCAGCGGTGCGTACTCGAGATTGCTCAGGCCCTGCCCCGGCTCATCGGCCCGCAGTGACGGTAAAAACAGATTCCACAACCCCTCTGACCTGGCCAGTGCCTTGAGGTCCGACATGAAGGACACCGGGAAACTGTCGGCAGCCACCTCCTGTTGCCACTGCCCAAGACGCGGTACGATGTGCTGGTCGAGAAAATTCCGCACCTGCTGGCGCAGAGCTTCGGTTTTGGCGCTATAGGCAAAGTCCATCTGTCATCTCCTCGAAAAGGTATCCGCATTCATTCAACCGACATGTTGCGGGCTTACCTTCAAGGCTAGGTCTGCGTTAAGATTCTGGCTATCTTGTATGAAGAGCTGAATCCATACCATTCACCCAGTGAATGAAAAAATTGATCCAAATCAATTTTATTGATTTTACTTGAATTGCTCCCATACAGATCAGATATAGACAAAAGCTATCCGCCGCTTAGACTAAATTTATTTTTAATATCCATCAGACGGTTCTACTATACGTCCTGTTTCCAACCCCCAAGACACAAAGCTCAACAAGGAGTCTTCAATGTCCGTTATCAACACCGAAATCAAGCCGTTCACCGCTCAGGCGTTCAAGAACGGTGAGTTCATCCAGGTCTCCGACACTGACGTAAAAGGCAAGTGGGCCGTATTCTTCTTCTATCCGGCTGACTTCACCTTCGTTTGCCCGACCGAACTGGGTGACGTTGCCGACCATTACGAAGAGCTGCAGAAGCTGGGCGTGGAAGTCTACTCCGTCTCCACTGACACCCACTTCACCCACAAAGCATGGCACGACAGCTCCGAGACCATCGGCAAGATCAAGTACACCATGATCGGCGACCCGACCATGCAGATCAGCCGCAACTTCGAAATCCTGCGTGAAGCCGAAGGTCTGGCTAACCGCGGTACTTTCATCGTTGACCCCGAAGGCGTCATCCAGGCTGTTGAAATCACCGCTGAAGGCATTGGCCGTAACGCTGCCGACCTGCTGCGCAAGATCAAGGCTGCCCAGTACGTAGCCGCCCACCCGGGTGAAGTCTGCCCAGCCAAGTGGGAAGAAGGCGAAGCCACTCTGGCTCCCTCGCTGGACCTGGTCGGCAAGATCTAAGCCCGACTGACAACCCGGCCCGCCGCGGCGCTTTGCGCCCGGTTGGCGGGCCGGGTTTTTTTTACCCAAAATTCACCACTTTTACAGGACACGCACTTATGTTGGACGCCAATCTGAAGAAGCAACTGGACACGTACCTGCAGAACATCGTTAAGCCGATTGAGCTCAGCGTGTCCGTCGATGACAGCCCCAAGGGCAAAGAATTGCATGAACTGGCGGTCGAAATCGCCGAGATGTCGAGCAAGATCGGTCTGGTCGCCGTAGAGAACCAGCGTACCCCGAGCATGGGCGTGGCCGAAGCCGGCCAGAGCCCCCGCGTGCGCTTTGCCGGCATCCCGATGGGCCACGAGTTCACTTCCCTGGTTCTGGCTCTGCTGCAGGCCGGCGGTCACCCGTCCAAGGCTGACCCGGCGCTGCTCGAGCAGATCCGCAATCTCGAAGGCAAGTTTCACTTCGAGACCTATATCTCCCTGTCCTGTCAGAACTGCCCGGACGTAGTGCAGGCCCTGAACCTGATGGCCACACTGAACCCGAACATCACCCATGTGATGATCGACGGCGCACTGTTCCAGGATGAGGTCGAGAGCCGCCAGATCATGGCCGTACCGACAGTGTTCCTCAATGGTGAACACTTCGGGCAGGGCCGCATGACCCTGGCCGAGATCGTCAACAAGGTCGACTCCGGCGCAGCGCAGCGCAAGGCCGCCGAACTGAACGAGAAAGCGCCCTACGAAGTATTGATCGTCGGCGGTGGCCCGGCCGGTGCCGCAGCAGCCATCTACGCCGCCCGCAAGGGCATCCGCACCGGTCTGGTTGCCGATCGTTTCGGTGGCCAGGTAATGGACACCGTGGGCATCGAGAACTTCATTTCCGTGCCCTACACCGAAGGCCCGAAACTGGTAGGCAGCCTGGAGCAGCACGTCAAGGAGTACGACGTGGATGTGATCACCGAGCAAACCGCCAGCAAGCTGTCCAGCAACGGCCTGGTCGAGATCGCCCTGGAAAGTGGCGCTACCCTGCGCAGCCGTTCGGTGATTCTGGCCACTGGCGCCCGCTGGAGGGAAATGAACGTACCGGGCGAGCAGGAATACCGCGGCAAGGGCGTCGCCTACTGTCCGCATTGTGACGGCCCGCTGTTCAAGGGCAAGCGCGTCGCAGTGATCGGTGGCGGCAACTCCGGCATCGAGGCAGCCATTGACCTGGCGGGTATCGTCGAGCACGTTACCGTGCTGGAGTTCAGTGATACCCTGCGTGCCGACGAGGTACTGCAACGCAAGGCCCGTTCGCTGTCGAACGTCAACATCATCATGAACGCAGCCACCACGGAAGTACGCGGTGACGGCAACAAGGTAGTAGGTCTGACCTACACTGACCGGGTATCCGGTGAAAGCGCCAATGTGGATGTAGCCGGTATCTTCGTGCAGATCGGCCTGGTACCCAACACCGACTGGCTGAAGGACAGCGAGGTCAACCTGACCCGCTTCGGTGAGATCGAGATCGACGCCCGCGGCGCCACCTCGGTGCCCGGCGTATTCGCCGCTGGAGACGTGACCACTGTGCCGTTCAAGCAGATCGTCATCGCCATGGGCGCCGGCGCAACTGCTTCGTTGGCGGCCTTCGATCACCTGATCCGCACCTCGACCGAGAGCGAAGCCGAAGCCGAGCAGGAAAAGGCCAGCGCCTGATCCCGCCGGCAGGCTGTAAACAACAACCGCACCCCTGGGTGCGGTTGTTGCGTTATGGGATAGCGGTAACGGCTGAACCCATACCGCCCGGCTGTCACTTGCGGCCGGTGAGTGATCCCAGCAGGCCCCGCGCCAGCTCCCGACCGATCTGCCGCGCCAGGGTCTGCACCGCCGACCGCACCGTGGTATTGATCAGACCATCAGTCACACTCTTGCCGGAAGCTGTCTTGCGGCCGCCACCTGCACCTCCCTTGCTGTCAGTCTCCGGCTGTGCTGCCCGAGCCGCCTGCTGGGCCCGCTGCGCCAGTATCTCGTAGGCCGACTCGCGATCGATGCCCCGCTCGTAACGCCCGGCCAATGGCGAAGCCTGGAACAATCCGCTGCGCTCGCCCTCGGACAGCACACCGATACGCGACCGGGGCGGGGCGATAAGCGTTCGTTCTACCACCGCGGGACGCCCCTTCTCATCCAGGACACTGACCAGGGCTTCGCCCACTGCCAGTTCGGTCAGGATCTCACGGGTGTCAAAGGCTGGATTGCTGCGAAAACCATCGGCCACCGCCTTCAGCGCCTTCTGCTCCTTCGGTGTGTAGGCGCGCAATGCATGCTGAATGCGCAGGCCAAGCTGGGCCAGCACCGGATCAGGCAGATCGCCAGGGGATTGGGTGACGAAGAAGACGCCCACGCCCTTGGAACGAATCAACCGCACCACCTGCTCGATGCGCTCGTGCAGCGCCTTGGGCGTACGCTCGAACAGCAGATGCGCCTCATCGAAGAACAGCACCAGCCTGGGCTTGTCCGCATCGCCCTGCTCCGGCAACTGCTCATGCAGTTCCGACAGCAGCCATAGCAGGAAGCAGGCATAGACCCGGGGCGACTCCTGGATCAGCTTGCCCGCCTCCAGCAGGTGGATATAGGCCCGACCGGACAGGTCCCGCTGCATCAGGTCGGCCAGTTGCAGCGCCGGCTCACCGAACAGGCGCTCGGCGCCCTGCTGTTGCAAGATCACCAGCCGGCGCTGGATGGCCTGGATACTCGCTGCGGCAATACCACCGCTGACGCTGGCCAGTTCCTGGGGATGCGCCAGCAGCCAGTCCATCAGCGCATGCAGATCCTTGAGGTCCAGCAGCAACAACCCCTGCTGATCCGCCCAGGCAAAAATGCCATACAGCGCAGCCAGTTGGTTATCGTTCAGGTCAAGCAGGCTGGCCAACAGCAAAGGGCCCATCTCGCTGATGGTGGTACGCAACGGGTGGCCCCGATCACCAAGAATGTCCCAGAACACCACCGGCACCGCGCCCGGCTGCCAGGCCAGTTCCGGCATCTGTGCCAGACGCCTGTCGATAGCCTCCGATGCGGTGGCCGCTACCGCCACCCCGGACAGGTCGCCCTTGATATCGGCGGCGAACACCGGCACGCCAGCGTTGGCAAAGCTTTCCGCCAGGACCTGCAGTGTGACGGTCTTGCCGGAGCCAGTGGCGCCAGCGATCAGGCCGTGGCGATTGCACATGCGCAGCGGCTGGCCGATCAACCGGCCGCCGGCGCTCCCCAACTGCAGGTAGGTTTCCATCGTTCCCTATTCCCCAGGGTCTGTTCCCGTTTCATTTGCCGCCGCGTCAGCACCTGGCCGGAAGAAAGCATCAACCTTTCTTCGGTGCGCCGTGCTCGTTGAAACTTTTCAGTGCCCGCAGCAGATCCTGCCGGCTGATCTGCCCGACCAGGCGGCCATACTCCATCACCGGCAGGCGCCGTCGGCCACGCTCCACGAAATGCGCCGCAGCCTTGAGTATGTCAGCATCGGCATCGATGGTTTCAACCACCTCGCTCATGAATGCGCCGACCGAACCGCAGGCCTCTTCGAAATAGCTGCCACTGAGGATACCCCGCAGACAGTCGCTTTCCGAAAGAACCCCAACCAGATAACCCTGCTCATCTATTACCGGCCCCCCGGAAATGCGGTGCGCCACCAACAGGTCGATTGCCTTGAACAGATCCATATGCGGAGAGAATGTCACTGGTTCGGTATGCATGTAGTCACGTACTTTCACTGATTTGAACATGCCGTCTGCTCCAATCCATTGTTACCGCAGCATCAGGCAGTCCATGAACTCAGCCGAACACCACGGTCTTGTTGTCGTGTACCAATACCCTGTCTTCCAAGTGATAGCGCAAACCGCGGGAAAGCACCATTTTTTCGACATCCTTTCCCAGTCGAACCATATCATCAGCATTGTGTCTATGACTGATACGCACGACATCCTGTTCGATGATCGGGCCGGCATCAAGTTCTTCTGTCACATAGTGGCAAGTCGCACCGATGAGTTTAACTCCCCGGGTGGCAGCCTGATGATATGGTCGGGCGCCAACAAATGAGGGCAGAAAGCTGTGATGAATATTGATTACCCGTCCGGCATATTGCTCGCACAGGCTGGCCGGCAATATCTGCATGTAGCGCGCCAGCACAATGCAATCAGCCTGCTGCTCATTCACCAGCCGAGTAACTTCATCGAAGGCCGGCTTTTTATCCTTTGCATCGACTGGCACATGATGAAAAGGTATTCCATGCCATTCCACCATGCTACGCAAATCATCATGATTGGAAATAACGCTGGTTATTTCGCAATCCAGTTCGCCACTATGAAAACGGTGCAGCAAGTCAGCCAGACAATGGGATTCGCGACTGGCCATCAGCACTACCTTCTTGCGCTGCGCCGAGTCGCTGACCCGCCACTCCATGCCGAATTCGGTAGCGATCGGCGCGAATACCGTACGCAGACCGTCGGCATCGAAGGGCAGCGAATCAGCACGTATCTCATGGCGCATGAAGAACCAGCCGGTCAGGTTGTCCGAGTGATGATTGGCTTCGGTGATCCAGCCATTGTAGGTAGCCAGCAGGTTACTGACCTTGGCCACAATCCCCACACGGTCGGGACAGGCAATTACCAGGCGAAAGGTACGCATCAAATCAACTCCAGATGGCCACTGTAATCTGTAACCCACGCCGCGCTCGGCGGCAGCATACAAACCCATGGCGGTTCGAAAGCTGCGTATTCTACTCCGAGCCCGGGGAAATTTCAGCCAGATCACCGCAATGGGAGAAGTTAACAAAAAGAATCACTAATCGACCCAATGAAGCCGGTAACTTCTTGTGCAATTAGCTGGTTATAAACTACCATTAGTCCCACTAATCAGTACCATTAAAAAAGGGGAAACAAACATGTCCATGCTGCAGGAATACCGGCAGATCGAAGATACCATCCGTGAACTGTCCGAGCGTCTCAAATCATTGTCCAATGATGACAAATTGAAGAAAGAAATCGAATTTGAGAAAAAGCTCAACACCTTGATGGAACAGTACGGCAAAAGCCTTAGGGACGTTGTGGCTATTCTTGATCCGGACCATAAGCTGTCCGCTCCAAGCAAGACTGTCAAGGCGCCGGTTGCCAAACGTGCTCGCAAAGTAAAGCAATACAAGAATCCGCACAACGGTGAAGTAATCGAAACAAAAGGCGGGAATCACAAGACCCTGAAAGCCTGGAAAGAACAGTACGGCGCAGAGACAGTGGAAAGCTGGTCCACCATTCTGGATTAAATCCCTGCCCCAACTGGTTGATACCAGAGAAAAAGCCCCAGCAATGGATAAGTGCCGGGGCTTTTCATCAAGATGTAATAATTTCCAGTTTCACCGCCAGCTCAATGGCATATTCACGCCACTGTCCCAGTAATAGGCGCTGCGCTTCATCCGTCTGCGTCAATGCCTGTTGCAAGTCCTGCATGAACCCATCGAAAGTAAGCGCCGCTCCCGGTATCTGCCCCGTCAACTTCTGCCGGCAGAACTGCAGCCACTCCTGCCGCTGCGACATATCCAGGGATTCGGGAAAGTTGCGCGCACGGTAACGTGGCAACATGTCCGCCAGGCGCTGGTCCGCCAGCGGCCACTGGGCAGCGTTCAGACTCGCGCCGTCCGCTTCGCGGATTCCCGGCAGCAGATTACGATCCCGATCCGAGGTAAAGCCATCATAGAGCCGGGTTTCCGCATCAGCCTCGGCACCCGGCTCCCCTGCAGCCCCTGCTCGGTCAGCGTATATCGCCGCCAGTTTGTCCTGCCCCGATACCCGCCATTGCGCCAGGCGCTGGGCATGCTCGAGCAGCATCGGCATATCCAGCTGTAACCGTTCGATATCCTGCTGGCGCAGCACCTTGGCATCCGCCAGCACCGGGCATTTGTTGATATGCACCAGTTTGAGACCGGGTCTCTGTTCACCTGGGGCCAGGTCCTCGGTCCGCGTGTACAGCCGCTGACACAACTGCTCCGCGGAAAGATCCTGCAGCAGCCCGGGCTCCACTTCCAGATCCCATACGATCAGCGCATTGCGGTTGCTCGGATGCCAGCCCAACGGCAGGACCAGCGCCAGGCCGTGACGTTCGCGGCCGAAACGGCCGGAAACGTGCACCAGCGGGCGCGGGTTCTGCAGGTCGATCAATTCGCTGACCCGGTGTTTACTGCGTAACTCGTAGAGATAGCGGTACAGGCGCGGCTGCGCCTGTTTCAACAACCTGGCCACGGCGATGGTCGCCCGCACATCGGCCAGCGCATCGTGCGCCTGGCCGTGGTCGATACCATTGGCTGCCGTCAGCAGCTCCAGCCGCAAACTGGTAAAGCCATCCTGCTGTGGCCACTCGATGCCATCAGGTCGCAGCGCATGCGCCGTGCGCAGTGCATCCAGCAGATCCCAACGGCTGTTGCCGCCTTGCCACTCACGCGCGTAAGGGTCGTAGTAGTTGCGATACAGGGCGAAGCGTGTCATCTCATCGTCATACCGCAGGTTGTTGTAACCGGCGGTACAGGTGCCCGGAGCGGCCATCTGCTCGTGCAACAGGCGCATGAACTGCGCTTCGGGCAGACCACGCCTGGCCCGGTCAGGGTCGATACCGGTTACCAGACAAGCCATGGGGTGCGGCAACACATCCTCGGCGATGCGGCAATCGATGCACAGCGGCTCGCCTACCTCCCGCAGCTCGTCGTCCGTACGGATGCCGGCCACCTGCAACGGGCGGTCACGCCGCGGGTCGATGCCGGTGGCTTCGAAGTCGTACCAGAAAATGCTCTTGCTCATGAATCCCCCGATAACTTGCCGTGGCAGGTGCAAACCATGCTGGCATGCAGGGTAACCCAAGGGGCTCGGTCAGGCATCAACCGGGTGCATGAAACTGAAGTAGTGCTGCAGGGCGACCGCGAGGTTGGCGAAGATATGCGCATTATCGAGGATGCTGAATCCAGCGTCGTAGTGACCAGGAGTCAGATCCGGGCGGCACCAGCGGCTGACCGCACGAAAAGGCAGCGTCTGCACGCCATCCCCTGCAGCCGAAGGCAGATGCAACTGCAGGTCGTATTCGGCGCCGAGCATGATCGGCAACGGGCTGAGCAGCATGAAGCCATTGCACGATACATTGCCCAAGGTGCCCATGAAACTGCCTGTATGGCTGTTGTATACGTTCAGGTAGGCGTGCAACTGATGCCGCGCTATACGACGATTGAACTGCTCGGAATGTTCGGGTTTTGCACCCTCGAAAGGCATGCCTTGCATAGTCAACGGTGCTCCTGTTCGTAGGTCAGCGCAGCTCGATGCTGGGGAGCGCGACGAGGTTTCGACTGGTGATCGAATCGCACCACAGCGCCAGTGAGTGGCCATGGGGCGGATCTGTCCGGAGAATAAACATAGCTGAGCGCCTCATGCCGCTTCCCTGTGCCGGCTCATCCCTGGGGTCTGTTGCCACAGAATAGACCAGCGATTTCACCAGGCCAAGCCCTGGCTGACAAAATGCCATCCCCCATTCGAATGATTTGATCTGCATCAGCGCTATACTGCGGAAAGTGGCTTACGCTGAAGAAAACCATCGGCAACCAGGGGACAGCGAATGAACATCCAGCACATCATGGTGGTGATCGACCCCACCAGCGACACCGACCAGCCCTGCCTGCGACGCGCTGAGCAGCTGGCGACATACTACCCTTCGGCCCGTTTCACCCTGTTTGTCAGCGATTATATCGCCGCACTGGACCGCGGCCAGCTGTTCGACAGCGAGTCTCTGGCCAAGGCCCGCAGCTCTCTGCTCGGTCATCGCGAGGAGCTGCTCGACCGCCTGGCCAGGCCCCTGCGTGAGCGCGGCTTCACGGTCAACACCCAGGCGGTATGGGGCAAGCGCTACGAGCGCCACATCCTCCGGGCCATCCACGAACAACAGCCGGATCTGGTGCTCAAGACCACCCATCATCACGGGCTGCTGAAGCGGCTGGTGCTGAGCAACAGCGACTGGTATCTGATCCGCCATTGCCCGGCACCGCTGTGGCTGGTCAAGCAGCCGGACAACGCGCTGAAGGTATTCTGCGCCAGCGTCGATCCGCTGCACGAGGCCGACAAGCCGGCGGCGCTGGACAACAAGTTGCTGACCACCGCCCGCTCGCTGGCCGAGGCAACCAGTGGCGAATTGCAGGCGGTGCATTGCTACAATCCCCTGCCCCACACCCTGGCTTTCGATACCGGCCTGGTCGCCGACTATGACGGCTACGCCGCCGAGGTGCACAAGCACCATGCCGAGGCCTTCCGCGAGTTTACCAGCCAGGCCCAGGTGGCGCCTGACGCACAGCATCTGCTGCGGGGCTATCCGGAACAGGCGATTCCCGAGTTCGCCCTGCAGCACCGGGTCGACCTGCTGGTGATCGGGGCGATCTCCCGCTCACGGCTGGAAAGCGCGCTGATCGGTCATACCGCCGAGCGCCTGCTCGACCATGTGCCCTGCGACCTGCTGATCGTCAAGCCCGACGGCTTCGTCGATCCCTCCAAACCGTCCTGAGCGATACGCCCCGCCGTTCAACCGTGCGGGGCGAACTGCCGACACAGACGGGTGATGCCAGCCCAGTCACCGGCCTCCATCAGCGCGGGCGGTGCCATCCAGCTGCCGCCTGCGGCCACCACATTACCCAACGCCAGGTAATCGGCCAGTTTCGCAGGGGTTATTCCGCCAGTGGGGCAGAAACGCACATCGTGAAAAGGTCCGGCAAAGGCCTTGAGCAAAGCCACGCCACCGCAGACCTCGGCCGGGAACAGCTTGAAGCATCGATAGCCCATGCGGTATCCACGCATGATCTCCGATGCCGTGGCCACCCCAGGCAACAAGGGTACCGGGCTGTCCAGCCCCAGGGTCAGCAACTCGTCTGTGCAGCCGGGGCTGACCACGAAGCGCGCTCCGGCATCCAGCACCGACTGGAATTGCCGACCATCCAGTACCGTACCGGCACCGACACACAACTGCGGACGCTGTTCGGCCAGCAGGCGAATCGCCGCCAGGCCCAGCGGTGTGCGCAGGGTGATCTCCAGGTTGGTGATACCGCCAGCAGCAAGCGCATCGGCCAGGGGCAGCACATCACTTTCGCGGTGAATGCTGAGCACCGGCAGGATGCGTTGGCCACTGAAGATACTATCCAGGTTGCTGCTGTTTTCAGCCAATCTCATTACGGTTGCTGTTCCTTGGTGAAAAAAATGTCCATGGGTGGGGTGAGGAAGGCTGCAATCGGCCAGCTCAGCGGGTCCGCCGCCTGCACCGCAGCGCCCAGCGTCTGTCGCTTGTCCTCACCGGCAAAGACCAGCATCTTCAGCCGCGCGCTCTGGATCGCCCGTGCCGTCATGCTCAGCCGTGCCACCCGCTCGCCTTCGGCAGGCACCGCGATGCAGACAGCAGGGGTCTGCGCGGAAAGATATTCGCTCAACCCCGGCATGTGCGGGAACAACGAGGCGGTATGGCCATCCGGCCCCATGCCCAGTACCACCACATCCAGCGGCAGCAGCGGCTCCAGCATGGCGTGACAGTGCTGCGCATCCGCTTCCAGCCCGCGGCCCTGATACATCGGCAACCAGGTGGCGCGCTGCAGCACCCTGGGCATGCACTGCTGGATCAGCCGCGCATTGCTCTGCGCATCCTGCGGCGGCACCCAGCGCTCATCCACCTGGGTGACGGTGACCTTCTCCCAGGCGAGGTCAAGCTGTTCCAGGCACCGCAGGAACAATGCCGGCCCTCGCCCTCCGGACAGTGCCAGGCTGGCACGACCACGTTGGGCGATGGCCTGCTGCAGTGCCATCTGAATATGCACTGCGACCGCCTCAGCCTGCGCCTGAGCCGATTGGCTGTCCTCCCAGCCCAGCCCGCGCTCTGCAATCCACGTTTCGATCACACTGCACCTCCATCAGCCTGGATCAGACTTTCAGTAAAACAACTGGCGCCCTGCTCAGCCGCGCTGGCGCCCTGCCGGGCGAAGGCGAACAGCTCGCGTCCCCAACCACGCCGTACCGGCTGGGCATGTGTGGCTGCCGTGCGCGCCTGCCATTCGGCCTGCTCGACATGCACCTGCAGCACACCCCGCCCGGCATCCAGGCTGAGCCGGTCGCCGTCGCGCAGATAGGCCAGCGGCCCGCCCGCCTGTGCTTCGGGGGTAAGATGAATCACTGCAGGAACCTTGCCCGAGGCGCCGGACATGCGCCCGTCGGTCACCAACGCTACCCGCTGGCCGCGGTCCTGCAGGATGCCCAGGTAGGGGGTGAGCTTGTGCAGCTCGGGCATGCCGTTGGCGGCCGGCCCCTGAAAACGGACGACGACGATCACATCGCCTTGAAACTCGTTGTTCTGGAATGCCTCGACAAAGGCCTCCTGGGTCGCGAACAACCGGCATGGCGCACTGACCTGCCAATGCTCCGGCTTGACCGCTGACACCTTGATCACGCCACGCCCGAGCATGCCATCGACCACCCGCAGGCCGCCATCGACGCTGAAGGGGGTGTGCCGGCTGCGCAGGATACTCTCATCCAGGCTGGCGTTCGGCCCATCACGCCATGCCAGCCGCCCCTCCCGCAGCATCGGTTCGCAGGTGTAGCGCTGCAGGCCCGGTCCGGCGATGGTATTGACATCGGCGTGCAACAGGCCACTATCGAGCAACTGGGCAAACAGAAAAGCGGTACCGCCGGCGGCCTGGAAGTGATTCACATCAGCCTGCCCGTTGGGGTAGATCCGCGCCAGTATCGGTACCACCTCCGACAGCATGGCCATGTCATCCCAGTTCAGTTGCAGGCCGGCGCACTGGCCGATGGCAACCAGATGCAGGGTCAGGTTGGTCGAGCCACCGGTTGCCAGCAACAGCACCAGGGCATTGACCAGTGCCCGCTCATCGAGGATCGACGCCAGACTGCCTTCTCCCGTGCGCGCCAGACGGGCCGCCTGTTCGGCCACCGCCACCGTCAGCGCATCGCGCAGCGGTGTGTTGGGGTTGATGAAGGAAGCACCTGGCAACTGCAGGCCCATGGCTTCGAGCAGTATCTGGTTGGTATTGGCGGTGCCGTAGAAGGTACAGGTACCCGGGGCATGATAGGCCTGACATTCGGCGTCGATCAGCTCTTCCCGGCTGGCCAGCCCTTCGGCGTAACGCTGGCGCACCATGGCCTTTTCGCTGTTGGGCAGCCCCGAGGGCATCGGTCCGGCGGGCACGAACAGCACCGGCAGGTGACCGAAACGCAGCGCGCCCATCAACAACCCCGGCACTATCTTGTCGCAGATACCCAGGCACAGCGCCGCATCGAACATGTTGTGCGACAGCGCCACTGCCGTGCCCATGGCAATGACATCGCGACTGACCAGCGACAGTTCCATGCCCGGCTCGCCCTGGGTGATGCCATCGCACATCGCCGGCACACCGCCGGCGACCTGCCCGGTGGCGCCCACGGCACGCAGCGCTTCACGGATCCGCGTCGGGAAGACTTCGTAGGGCTGGTGCGCCGACAGCATGTCGTTGTAGGCGGTGACCATGCCGACGTTGACTTCATCAGGCAGGCGCAGGCGCTGTTTGTCAGTCGCCGAACACCCGGCGATGCCATGGGCGAAATTGCTGCATGACAGGTCCCAGCGGCCACGCGGGCGCGCCGCCGCCTCGGCCATCTGTTGCAGATAGGCTGCACGCGATAGCCGGCTGCGCTGGCGCAGACGCTCGGTTACCTCTATTACCCGGGGGTGCATTCCAAGGTCCTCCTGCGGAGCGGGTGAATCGTCCGCTTCTGCCTGTCATGAATAAAGGGGTATGATCTCATTGTAAGCCACTGAATTGTCATTGAAGGGGAAAACATTCATGACCCTGCGTCGTACCAAGATCGTCGCCACTCTCGGACCCTCCAGCAGCACCCCGGAACGTATCGAAGCACTCATCAAGGCCGGCATGAACGTCGCCCGTTTGAATTTCTCCCACGGCACCCACGACGAGCACCGCGCTCGTGCCAACCTGGTACGCGAGACTGCTGCCCGACTGGGCACCCATGTGGCACTGCTCGGCGACCTGCAGGGCCCGAAGATTCGTATCGCGCGCTTCAAGGACGGCAAGATCCAGCTGAGTGTCGGCGACAAGTTCCGCCTGTCCACCAGCCACCCGCTGGATGAGGGCAACCAGCAGGTGGTCGGCATTGACTATCCCGAACTGGTCTCCGATTGCCGCGCCGGTGACGAGCTGCTGCTCGATGACGGTCGCATCGTGTTGCGCGTGGATGCCATCACCCAGGATGAAGCGCAGTGCACGGTGACCGCCGGCGGCGCGCTGTCCAACCACAAGGGCATCAACCGCCGCGGTGGCGGCCTCTCCGCTGCAGCGCTGACCGACAAGGACCGCGCCGATATCGTGCTGGCTGCGGAAATGGCAATGGAGTACGTAGCGGTGTCCTTCCCGCGTGACGCCAAGGATATGGACCTGGCGCGCAACCTGCTCCAGGAAGCCGGCTCCCAGGCCTGGCTGGTGGCCAAGATCGAGCGCGCCGAGGCGGTGGCCGACGAGGCACTGGATGGGCTGATCGATGCCAGCGACTGCGTGATGGTGGCCCGTGGCGACCTGGGTGTGGAGATCGGCGACGCTGAACTGGTCGGCATCCAGAAGATCATCATTGCCCGTGCCCGGCGCAAGAACAAGACGGTGATCACCGCCACCCAGATGATGGAATCGATGATCAACAGCCCGCTGCCGACCCGCGCGGAAGTCTCTGACGTAGCCAACGCGGCACTGGACTATACCGATGCGGTCATGCTCTCAGGGGAAACCGCCGCCGGCGACTTCCCGGTGGAGGCCGTCGCTGCCATGGACCGTGTCTGCCGCGGCGCCGAGAAGAACCCCACCAGCCAGCAGTCCAGCCACCGGCTGCACATGGAGTTCGGTCGCTGCGACGAGACCATCGCCCTGGCCGCCATGTACGCCGCCAACCACTTTCCCGGCGTCACCGCGGTGATCTCCCTGACCGACAGCGGCTACACTCCGCTGATCATGTCGCGCATCCGCTCGCATCTGCCGATCTACGCCCTGTCGCCCAACACCCAGACATTGGGTCGCGTGGCATTGATGCGTGGAGTGCAGAGCATCGCCTTCAACCCCACCGAGATGCCCTCCAGCGAGGTGAACCAGCACGCGGTCAACAAGCTGCTGGAGCTGGGACATGTGAAGCCCGGAGATTGGGTGATACTGACCAAGGGTGATGTCTACAACTCGCGTGGCGGCACCAACTCGATGAAGCTGCTGCACGTGGGTGAAGCGCTGGTGTGATCCACAGGTAACCAGCACGCCTGATGCCAGCCCAGTTACGGGCTGGCATCATTACTGTGCATTGCAGGTTAACGGGAATCGTTGGTCAGTTGGCGGAGCGATGGGCGGTAAGCAAAAGCTGCCTACCAGCTGCCGAAGGGGATACCATGACTGTCGATATACTGTTGTGCCGCCGGCGCCAGTGGTAAAGCGTATCGACCATTCGTACGTCCTTCATCAGGACCATCTGGATGGACAGAACCAACAAAGCGACCGATTTCGATAGGTTCAAGACACGGCCCGATAAGCCATGCCTTGGCAATACCGCCCGGCGCCAGTCCCACAGTAATCAGGTCCCTGTATTGAGTTTCGTGGGCATCACGCCAGGTACAATAGGCTGCCTGAGGCTTGATCATCTCTTCCCTTACCCAGTCAGGGATATCGATTCTCACCCGGTAGGTCTGTGGTTCGGCCAAAGATTGCCAGCGTACGAATACGATCTCGGGCAGGTCGATGCCGGTCATCGGACGGGCAGCGCCCCCGCCGGGCCTGGCTGGCCAACCTCTTGGGTCGCCGCGGTTATCGGGAGGATTCTGGATGGATGAAACGCCGCCATGCACCCGGTAATAGCCTATCCCCCGCTGATCCAGCACATCCACACTCTCGACCCAGACCTCCATATAGTTGGGGGCCAGCAAGCCAATCTCCCAGGTGCGGTAGGGCAGCTCCGGTGGCGGCGGGCGCAGCGGGTCATGCACGGGTTGGCCGGTGCAACCGGCCAGGAAAATCAGCAGGCTGAAAGCCAACAGTAACTTCTTCATACCGGATAGCCCCGTTGTGGCTGGTCTTCATACACCGCGCGCTGGTTCTGGCTGCGCGGTTTGTTCAGCATAAAGCCATAGGTTGATGTCCAGTTGGCTGAGCTGTGAATATAGTGGCCATGCAGAAAGCGTTTTTCCGTCTCGCTCAGCTCCGCGCTCTGACCTGCCATGGCTGAGGTGATGACTTTATCTGCAATGGGTCGCAGGTCGGATGGAATGGCAAATGCCTGGGTGTCTGGAATAGGTTTGAGTGAGGCGTTATGGGCTATTGCTTTCATATGCATCACGCGCAAGGCAACCCGCGACAGTTCACCCCGCACTACCCTCTCCAGCCCCAGAATCAACAACATATCCTTGGCCTGCCGATATCCATTGTCGCTCGCTGGCCGTAGGCCAATGCTTTCACGAAGGAGTTCGCCCTGACCAGGCAACCCCCTGACGCGCAGCTCCTGTTCTTCCGTCTCCCGGGCACGCCATTCCCGTGACTGTTCCAGTTTGGCCCGGTCGATATTGTCCATCGAGTAGTAGGCCGCACGACACAGGCGTGGACGGCCGATCAGCAGACGCTCGTGCACCACGGCCGGATAGCCGCCCCCAAGGTTGGAATGCACACCGGGTAACGCCAGTTCTTCGTGACTGGCATGTACCCGATTGAGGCTGAAGTTGTGCCGGTGCTCATCGGCAGCGGTCAGGTGCACCACCTTCCTGGCGCAACCGGGGGGTAGATGCAGATTGACGCCGGGGTTGCGGCTGTCCCCTGCGCTGAGATTGCCGCGTAGGGGATCGGCGATGGCGGCGACGGTATCGAACAGGCCGATAAAGTTGATGCTGGCATGGGTTGACCAGTCGAACCCTGGAACCAGTACCGGCAGGTTGTGACTCAACTGACCGGCCAGTACCCCACCTGCAGACTTGAGTACTTCATTGGCAAAGTGCCGGGCAGCGGCAGCGCCCCGGCTGAAGCCGAAGATATCGAATTCGATTTTCTCTATCAGCAGTTGCGGGTTGTTGCTTATTAACAGGTCAAGCCTACGTCTCACTGCTCTCGGACTTTCATTTACGCGAGCAACCACACCTGTCCCGCCTTTCCCTGTTCCCATACTCCAGGCCGAGTCCTCGCTGCCACCTGTAGTACCGATACCGTCGATATAGACTTTCAAACTCGCTGCTTTCATGGCTTCTTTCACAACAGTGTCAGCATGATCCTCATACAGGTCGTACAACAAAGCCACATTGCTCAACTCATTGCCATAACTGCCATTGGGCATCTGGTCATACAATCCATCACCATTGGTATCCCGGTAGCCATAGGTTTCGCAAAGCTGGCGGATATGCTTCAGGGTCTGCTCGTCGAATTCCTGCAGGTCCTGGCGACGGCATTCTTCCGTGAGGGCGGCGTTGCCCAGGTTATTGCCGGTGCCATCGAAAAACATGCCCAGGCGCAGGGTGATGCGTTGTTGCACCGGCAACGCCCGTTCCTCTTCCTCTTCTTCCTCCTCGATGGCATGGGGCAGGTCGTCACCCGGCATATCCTGGCGAAACTGCATGCCAGGAGGAGCGCCGGAAGCAGGTGTTCGCAGGCTGGAGGCGCCCGCAGTGGCGTTGGTCGCAACTACCGCGGCGAGGCTGGTCGTCCGGCTGGCCCCGACACTCGTGGAACCATCGCTGCCGATAAAAACACTCCCCTCTGCCAACAGGCTGTTCGAGTCTGGAGGACAGCCACAGGCGACGTAATCGCCGGCGCGTGCCGCAGGGCCGGCGGGCAAGGTGACCGTCCGGGGGCCAACCGCGACAATGGGTCCGATGCCCTTCTTGCATTTCGGGCAAGTGGCCTGGTGCCCTACCGAACTGGCCACAAGGCCATTGAACAGGATGCCCTGGTTGCCTTCGACCACCGTCCCGCCGGTGCTCGTCCTTGAGCCTATGCCTATCGTGTTCATTGCTGTCCTTCTGAAACCCGGTTTCGATTGGACTGGTAACGATCCCAGTGAAGCATCCAGGGGGCAAAGTGTTTGTTGTCAGCTTGAGAGATGGATCACAACACCCCAGCGCTTTCCCACTTCACCCTGTGGCTTCAGTGAGGATGCAACTATCTAAGGCAGTGTGGTACAGCACCTGAATAAAAAAATCCGATGCCCTTTCAGACATCGGATTCTGCAGTGTCAGCCAAAGATCAAGCAATGAAGCCTAACGAACTGGCATCAGGCTCACGCCGTCTCTGGTTTCTACCGAAAGCGGAAAGTCACTGCACTTCCACCGCCAGGCTGTCGGCGATCTTCTTCTGCCAGATCTGCGGCCCGGTGATGTGCGCCGACTCACCCGTGGTGTCCACCGCCACGGTGACCGGCATGTCCTTCACCTCGAACTCGTAGACGGCTTCCATACCCAGTTCCGGGAATGCCAGTACCTCGGCCTTCTTGATCGCCTGGGCCACCAGATAGGCCGCACCACCCACCGCCATCAGATAGACCGCCTTGTAATCCTTGATCGCTTCGATGGCGATAGGACCACGCTCGGACTTGCCGATCATGCCCAGCAGGCCGGTCTGGTCGAGGATCTGGCGGGTGAACTTGTCCATCCGGGTGGCAGTGGTGGGACCAGCCGGCCCGACCACCTCGTCACGAACCGGATCGACCGGACCGACGTAGTAGATGAAGCGGCCCTTGAGATCCACCGGCAGTTGCTCGCCCTTGTTCAGCATGTCGACCATGCGCTTGTGCGCCGCATCACGACCAGTGAGCATCTTGCCGGACAGCAGAACGGTTTCGCCGCTCTTCCAGCTCTGGACCTCTTCCGGGGTCACGGTGTCGAGGTTGACCCGGCGCACACCGCTGCCGACCTCCCAGGTGATGTCCGGGTAGGCGTCCATCGGCGGCGCTTCGAGCACGGCCGGACCACTGCCATCCAGTACGAAATGCGCATGGCGGGTGGCTGCGCAGTTGGGGATCATGCACACCGGCAGGCTGGCGGCATGGGTCGGGTAGTCCTTGATCTTGATATCCAGCACCGTGGTCAGGCCACCGAGGCCCTGGGCGCCGATGCCCAGTGCGTTGACCTTGTCCATGATCTCCAGGCGCAGTTCCTCGACGCGGTTCTGCGGGCCGCGCTGGCGCAACTCGTGGATATCGATGGGGTCCATCAGCGATTCCTTGGCCAGTACCGCAGCCTTCTCCGCGGTACCGCCGATACCAATGCCGAGCATGCCCGGCGGGCACCAGCCAGCGCCCATGGTCGGTACGGTCTTGACCACCCAGTCGACGATCGAGTCGGAGGGGTTGAGCATGACCATCTTCGACTTGTTCTCGGAGCCGCCACCCTTGGCCGCAACATGGAATTCGATGGTATCGCCGGGGACCACCTGGTAGTGGATCACCGCCGGCGTATTATCCTTGGTGTTGGTGCGCTTGCCTGCCGGATCGGCAAGGATCGAGGCCCGCAGCACGTTTTCCGGGAGCTGGTAGGCACGCCGTACGCCCTCGTTGATCATGTCGTCGAGGCCCATGGTGGCCCCGTCCCAGCGAACATCCATGCCGACCTTGACGAACACGGTGACGATACCGGTGTCCTGGCAGATGGGCCGGTGGCCAGTGGCGCACATGCGCGAGTTGATCAGGATCTGCGCCATGGCATCGCGCGCCGCCGGGGACTCTTCACGCTGGTAGGCTTCGTGTACCGCCTGGATGAAGTCTACGGGGTGGTAATAGGAGATGTATTGCAGGGCATCGGCAACGCTCTGGATCAGATCATCTTGCTTGATTACGGCCATTCTCGGACAGGCTCCTCTATAGGCTTGCTGGCCGCAGAATTACCGGTGCAAGGCAATGCGGCCAGGTTCACGGAATGCTTAGGCCGGGCCGAAAAGACCCTGGCAGAATGAAAGCAGGCGACAAAGTATACCCGAGCTTGCGAATCCGGGTCAGCCGTTCGGCTGATAGCTTTGCGCTATCGGCTGACAAAAGGGTGGGCAAACCCCTTGGCGACAGCTACAGTGATATCATCGTGACATCAATGGAAAGTGTATCGTGACCGACACGGACTTCGAGCAGCAGGCCCGTTTCCAGGCGCTGCGCCTGCAACGATTCTACCTTGCGCAGACGACCTATCTGATTGCCTATGTGGTGATTGCCGTGGCTTGGGCCACCGGCAGCTATATCGGCAGCAATGCCATGGCGCTGAGTCATTATCTCATCGGTTTCGTCACCCAGGTGGTCTTCTTCCTGATCTTCAGCAGCGGCTTCAACCTGCGCTTCAGTGACCCCAGCCTGACCAGTGCCCAGATCATCGTCGCCCTGCTGTTGCAGACCTACCTGCTGGCGCTGGTCGGACCGATTCGCGGTACCGTGCTGGTGGCCTACTGTCTGATCCTGCTGTTCGGCGTCTTCCAGCTGTCACGTTTGGCCTATCTGGTGCATGCGACCCTGGCGCTGCTGTGCTACGGCAGCCTGATCGTGTTCAACCAGCTGTTCCACATCTATCCCCAGGAGCTGTCCCTGGCTTTGCTTGAATGGTTCGTGCTGGCCTGTTTCCTGCTCTGGTTGACCATTCTGGGCAGCTATATCCGGGAGTTGCGCGAGCGCCTGCAGCAACGTCACAGCACACTCCAGCAACACCAGCAGACGCTACGCAGCATGATGGATCAGTTGCAGAACCTGGCTGCCACCGACGTACTGACCGGCCTGCCCAACCGCCGCCATTTCATCGACGAGGCGCAGCGCCGCATGACGCTGCTGGGCAATGGCCAGACCCTGGGCCTGGCACTGATCGATCTGGATCACTTCAAGCGCATCAATGATCTCTATGGCCACTCCGCCGGGGACGAGGTGCTGCAGGGCTTCGCCCGCATCGTACGCTCCAGCCTGCGCGGCGAGGACATCGTGGCGCGGTTCGGCGGGGAGGAATTCATTCTGCTGCTGAGTCATTGCGACCTGCCCACACTGCAGCATTGCGTCGAGCGCATTCGCTTGGCATTGGCCGCCTTCCGCTTCCCGGCGCTGCCCGAGGAGGTGTACTGCACGCTGTCAGCTGGGCTCTGCCTGATTCATCCGGAGGATGATCTGGAGTGGCGCATCAGCCAGGCCGATGAAGCCCTGTACCGGGCCAAGGCCGGAGGTCGCAATTGCACCCAGACCCACCATGAGGCCTATGCCTGAGCGATCAACTGCGGATATCCAGCCAGAGAATGGCGATCCGGTTGATGGTGCCCCACAGCCGTATCTTCATGCGGTGCGTCCAGGGCAGGGCCAGCCAGTCGTTCAGGGTCCATTCCCGTGACTCGGCAAAGTCGGCGGTGAAGCTCTGCTCCACCACCAGGGTCAGGCGGCTGTCGACGATGTTCTGGTTGGCTTCCAGATTCCAGTGCAGGGTCCAGTGATCGAAGTTGGACGAGCCCAGGCTCACCCAATCATCCACCAGTACCGTTTTCAGATGCAGGAAGCGCGGCTGATACTCGAAAATGCGTACGCCAGCCGCCAACAGGCGCCGATAGTAGCGCTGACCGGCGTAGCGCACCGGTGGATGATCGGTTACCTCACCACACAACAGCAGGCGCACATCCACGCCACGCCGGGCGGCCCGGGCCAGGGCCCGGCGGATGCGCCAGGTCGGTGCGAAATAGGGCGTGGCCAGCCAGACCTGGCGCTTGGCGCGGGCGATATTGGCCAGCAGCGCCTGCACCAGCTCCCGGTGGGTGCGGCCATCGGTCAGTGACACGCGCGCCAGGCCGTCGCTGCCGGACGGGTGTGGCGGCAGGCGTACCCGGCGCAGCCTTGCCGGCTGCCGACCGCCACGACGTTCGGTGACCTGCCACTGGCGCTCGAATATCGCCACCCAGTCCGCCACCACCGGCCCCTGCACCTCCAGCATCTGTTCGTGCCACAGACAGCGCCCTTCGGTTCCGGGAATACAGAAGGCATCGGTGAAGCCCGCACCACCGATGAACACCACACCGCCATCGACGATGACCAGCTTGCGGTGATCGCGATGCAGGTTGGAGCGGCCGCCCAGCAGGTTCAGTGGGTTGTAGAAGCGCAGATCGACACCACCCTGCAGCAACCGCTGGCGGTCGCTCTCCTGCAGTTCGCGACTGCCCAGGCTATCGAAGCGGCAGCGCACCCTCACTCCACGCGCCACCGCCTGCAGCAGGATATCCATGACCTTCTGCGTGCTGTTGCCGGACTCGACCAGATACAGTTCGATATCGATGCTGCAGACGGCCTGCGCCATGGCCTGCAGCATCCGCGGGAAGAAACGGTCCCCGTCCATCATCAGTTCAAAGGTGTTGCCTTCACGCCAGGGATAGATCGGGGTTGCCATGGGTACCTTTGCTGTCAGGGTCTGTTGCCATTTCATTGCAAAGCGCGTTGCAGCTGACTGATCCAGTCGAGAAACTCAGTGAGCATAGCAGTCTCGACAAACGCCCGAGCATGCTGCGGCTCATCATCGTGAACACGGGCCGGCGACAGGCGTCTGTCAAACACCCACCGGTGTCATCCAAACGCCACCAATACGTCATGCAGGTGACATGGCCTCTGGTCAGCATAAGCCTCAGATCAAGGATGCTGCGCTGGAGGTATCGATGACATATTATGTAGCACAGGCAACACAGCAGATCAGCCAGTCTCCGCTGGTGGTCGAGCTGACCACCGCCCCCGCCGCCCTGAGGGAAGCCCAGGCGCTGCGCTACCGGATCTTCGCTGAAGAATGCGGCGCCCGGCTCGACAGCCCCGTCGAAGGACTCGACCTCGATGCGTTCGACGCCCACTGCGAACACCTGCTGGTCCGCGACCGTGATAGCGGTCAGGTGGTCGCCACCACCCGCCTGCTCGACAGCAATGGCGCGGTACAAGCCGGTGGCTTCTACAGCGAGAGCGAGTTCCACCTTGTCGGTCTCACCCACCTGCGCGGGCCGATCCTGGAGATCGGTCGCACCTGCGTGCATGCCGATTATCGCAACGGCGCCACCATCGCCGTGCTCTGGTCAGGGCTGGCGCAACTGATGAACGAGCGCAATTACAGCTTCCTGATGGGCTGCGCCAGCATCGGCATGGGCGATGGCGGCATCCAGGCCCACGCCATCATGCAACGCCTGCGCGAACGCTACCTGAGCCGGGAATGGCTGAATGCGGTGCCACGCCTGCCGTTGGCGGACATCGATCTGCCGGCCAACGTCACCGCGCAGATACCGCCGCTACTCAAGGCTTATATGCGCCTCGGCGCGAAGATCTGCGGCGAACCCTGCTGGGACCCCGCATTCAACGTCGCCGATGTCTTCATCCTGCTGCGCCGGGAACAACTGTGCCCGCGCTACGCCCGCCATTTCAAGGCGGTCAGTTGATGCCCTGGCGGCGCCGGCTATGGCGCGTGCCGGCGGTCGCCGGCTGGGTGGTGCTCGGTCTGCTGTTGGCCAGCCTGCTGCAATTGATACCCATGCGCTGGCGCACCGGCCCGCGCCAATCCCTCACCAGTTGGTGGATGCGCAGACTGCTGCGCCTGTTGCCGCTGCGTATTCGTTGCCACGGCCAGCCAACCCGCGAGAGTGCGCTCTGGGTCGGCAACCATGTTTCATGGCTGGATATCATCCTGCTCGGCGCCCAGGCACCGGTACGTTTCGTTGCCAAGGCCGAGGTACGCCAGTGGCCGCTGCTGGGCTGGCTGGCGCACAGTGCCGGCACCCTGTTCCTGCGCCGGGGCCAGGCCAGCGGGGAGAATGCCAGTCAGCAGATGGCTGCGGTGCTGGAACGGGGGCAAAGCCTGGTATTGTTCGCTGAAGGTACCACCACAGCGGGAGATCAGGTACGTACCTTCCATGGGCGCCTGCTGGGTTGGGCAGCCGAATGCAAGGTGCCCATCCAGCCGGTCGCAGTGGCATACCGCCGTCATGGCCGGGTGGATACCATCGCGCCCTTCATCGATGACGATGAATTTTCCCGACACCTGTGGCGTCTGCTGGGCTCCGCCACAATCGATGTACAGCTGCATTTCCCGCCGCTGATTGACAGTCATGGCCTCGAACGCAACCAACTGGCCCGTCGCGCCCGCCATGCAGTGGTTCAGGCATTGGGGCTGGAGGACAGCAGCGACCGCCAATCCGCTGCCTCCCTGAGCGCCGCCGCCTGAGACTCGGCAAACTCGATCACCTCGGGCATGAACGCCAGGAAATCGTTCTCGAAGCCCTGATAATCCCGCTCCAGTTCGTCGACCGCACCCGGCAGAGGATTGCCCGGCCGCAGCCGGCGGGCCATATTGTCCAACGCCTGGTGCAGGTTCTGCAGTTCGGCGTAACTGCCCAGCCAATCCTGCTCGGCCATACGCACCAGCACCGCCCTCGCCCGCTCCGGCATCAACGCCTGCTGGCTCAGCACCGCCTGATACATCTGCGCGGTAAACATCGCCAGCGGCTGATCAGCGAATTGTGTCCAGTTACGGGCCAGCAGATGGTCATAGAACATATCGACCATGATGCCGGCGTAGCGCCGCCGCTCGCCGCTGATTCGCGTCTTGCTGCGCAGCACCAGCGGATGCCGATCGGTGAACGCATCGATACGCCGGTGCAGCCAGATACCCTGGCGCACCGGGTCCGGCAAGGCAATGGCGGCCACCGGTCCCCTGACGAAATCGCCCAGCAGGCCACCCAACGCCTGCTGCGGATCGGCGGGGCCCAGGCGCAGGTGCGCGAGGAAGTTCATCAGCGCTGATTCATCTGCTGCTGCAGATTGCTGAGCTGGCTCTGCAGGGTGGAAATGTTGCGATTGGCCTGCAGGCGGAAGCTGTCGATCGCCCGCAGTGAATCCTCGGTACTGGCCAGCCGCTGATCGATCTCGCTGCGCAGTACCAGCATCTCCTGCTCCACGCTGGTGCCGGAAGAAGCTTGCAACAACGCCTGTAACTCGCCGCGCTGGCGTGCCAGTTGGGTACCCTGCTCCTCCAGCTGACGCTCCAGCTCGGCCAGCCCCTGCAGCCGCTCAGAGGCCTGCGTCAGATCGTTGCGCAGACCGGCCTGGGCTTCGCTGGTCGACTCGACCTGCTGGGTCAGCTCGGTCAATGACTGCTGCTGCCGCTCAACCTGTTCACCCAGCGTGCCGGCCAGCCCATCCAGGGTCGTCAACCGCTGCGTGTGGGTTTCCATCGCCTGCTGCAATCGCTGTTGCTGCTCCTGTAGCGCCTCTTGCTGTGTCTGCTGGATGGCTGCCAGTTGCTCCACCTTCTGCTCCAGCTGACTGAGTTGCTGTGCCCGGCTCTGCTCACCCTGGCTGAGATTGGATTCAGTGGCGATGACCTTGCCACTGATGTCCTGCAGACGACCCGCTGCCTCCTCGCTGATCCGCGCGAAACTCTCCTGGGTTGCCACCAGTTGGCGTTGCAATCGACTCTGCTGCTGGTGACTCCAGTAACCAAGCCCGACCAGCGCGATCAGCAGGCTCAGGCATACCGCCCACAGTGCGCCGTTGCGCTGGCGACGCGGCGTGGGTTCACGCACCGCACGCACCACAGGTGGCTCCGCCGCACCGGGGCGTTCCGTCACCCGGTCATCGTCGGTCGCCCGGATCCGCGGCAGGTCCCCGTCGATATCATCATTGCGCATACATTCCCCCGTTAGCCAAAATGTCGTTGACCGCGCTGGTAGTTGAAAGTGGCAATCATTCTGCGTCCTGGCCAGGCCACTGACCAGTGGCAATCCGCTCGTCATGGATGGGCCCGAGGCTGTGCGGAGCCTGCTGCTGCAACTGTCGAGTCAATTGCTCCAGCAACTGTCCGCCGCTGCGCCAGTAATGCCAGTACAGCGGCACATCCACATGGTGACCGGGCAGCAACTGCCGCAGCCGCCCGTCAGCCAGCTCGGCACTGATCTGCAGCGCCGGCACCATGCCCCAACCCAGGCCGGCACACAACAGACGGACGAAGCCCTCCGACGAGGGGCACAGGTGATGCGGAAAGTCCCCGCTGAAGCCACAGCTCGCCAGAAACCGATGTTGCAGACGGTCATCCGGACCGAACACGATCGCTGGCGCCTTGCTCAGGGTAGCCTCGGTCACTCCACTGGCGAAATAGTGCTCGATGAAGTCGGCGTGGCCCACCGCGAGATAACGCATGGCGCCCAGCGGTATCGCACGGGCCCCGGCCACTGGCTGCTCGCTGGCACAGACGCAGCCCACCACCTCTCCGGCACGCATGCGGCGCAGCCCCACATCCTGATCGTCGACCAGCAGTTCCAGCAGCAATTCCTGACGCCGGCACAACCCGGCCACGGCGTCGGCCCACCAGGTCGCCAGGCTGTCGGCGTTCAATGCCACCCGCAGCCGCGGCGGGGCATCGCCTTCTCCCTGCATGGGTACATCGCGCTGCAGATCGCGCTCCAGCAGGCGCACCTGCTGAACGTGGTTGAGCAGACGCTGGCCGGCCTCGGTCGGCATCGGCGGCGAGGCTCGGAGCAGTACCGGCGCGCCCACCCGCGCTTCCAGCAGCTTGATGCGCTGGGACACCGCCGACTGGGACAGGCCCAGCAGCCGCGCCGCACGTTCGAAGCCGCCCTGTTCGACGACACTGGCCAGCGCCTGGAGAAGCTTGTAGTCCAGCATCAGTTAAGCTTATACCCCATTAGTAACATTTGTTTCTCTTATACCCGTCCTGCCCGCAGACTACCAGCCTTTCCCTGGCCGGAGCCATTGCATGAACTATCTCGCAAGTTACCTGAACGGGCTGCTGGTCGCCGCCGGGCTGATCATGGCCATCGGTGCGCAGAATGCCTTCGTGCTCGCCCAGGGGCTGCGCCGTGAGCATCATGTGAGCGTGGCCGTGGTCTGCATGAGTTGCGATGCCTTGCTGATCGTGGCCGGCACCTTCGGCCTGGCGGTACTGTTGCAGCAGCATCCGCTGGCAATGGAGGTGACCCGCTGGGGCGGGGTTATCTTCCTGGTTGGTTATGCGCTGCCGGCCATTCGCCGCGCGTTCGGTACCCAGGCCCTGGCCACCCACGCTGCCAGCCGTCCGCAGCGCACCCGCCGCACCGTACTGCTGGCAACCCTGGCGATCACCCTGCTCAATCCCCATGTGTATCTCGATACCCTGGTGCTGATCGGCTCGGTCGGCGCGCAGCAGAGCCTGCCGGTATTGTTCGCCCTGGGCGCCGCCAGCGCCTCGATCCTGTGGTTCTTCAGTCTGGCGCTGGGAGCAGCCAGACTGGCGCCCGTCCTGCAACGCCCGATGACCTGGCGACTGATCGACCTGGCGGTTGCCGCGATGATGCTGAAGGTGGCATGGACACTGCTATCACCGGCATTGCAGAGCACATGAGCGTAGCCAACTGCGGTTGCAACATGGCTAGCCCCGCCACAGAATGCTATGATCTTGCTGCTAAATAGAGGGGCGGCGCCTGCAGTCATCATCTGGCGCAAGAGACCCCAACCGGGACTGCTCACCCAACCGCCCTGATAACCTGAAGATGGAGAGAGACCATGCCTTTCGAACTACCCGCACTTCCCTATGCCCAGGACGCTCTGCAGCCGCATATCTCCGCCGAGACTCTGGAATACCACTACGGCAAGCACCATAACACCTACGTGGTCAACCTGAACAACCTGATCGCCGGTACCGAGTACGAAGGCAAGACCCTGGAAGAGATCATCAAGACCTCCAGCGGTGGCCTGTTCAACAACGCCGCCCAGGTCTGGAACCACACCTTCTACTGGAACTGCCTGAGCCCCAATGGCGGCGGCGAGCCTACTGGTGAACTGGCCGAAGCCATCAACAAGGCATTCGGTTCCTTCGACGCGTTCAAGGACGAGTTCAGCAAGGTTTCCATTGGCACCTTCGGCTCCGGCTGGGGCTGGCTGGTGAAAAAGGCTGACGGTTCCCTGGCCCTGGCCAGCACCATCGGCGCCGGCAACCCGATCACTTCCGGTGACACCCCGCTGCTGACCTGCGACGTATGGGAGCATGCCTATTACATCGATTACCGCAACGCTCGTCCGAAATACGTAGAGGCGTTCTGGAATCTGGTCAACTGGGATTTCGTGGCGAAGAACTTCGCTGGCTGAAGCCTGGCTTGATACCGACAAGACACCCCGCTACTGCGGGGTGTCTTGTTTTCAGCTGTTGCGCCGTATCATTTCCGAATGCATGATGCGATAAACGGAGAAAAGGACGGCCCGAGTGAAAGTGGATCCCCGGCACAGTCTTTCGGTCAAGCTGTTGCAGTTGGTGCTATTGTGGGCGCTGCTGGCGGGCATGCTGCTGAGCCTGGCACAGATATTGTTCGACTTGCGCACCGTGCGCACATCCATCACCCAGGATGCCGACGAAATTCTGACGATGTTCCATGACCCGGCCAGCCAGGCCATCTTCAGCCTGGACAAGGAAATGGCCACCCAGGTCATCGAAGGTCTGTTCGCCAACCGCGCCGTGCACTTCGCCGCTATCGGCCATCCCGACGAAGCGCCGCTGGCCAGCCGTGAACGCCCGTTGAGCAAATTTCCCTACCGGTATCTCACCGACCCGCTGTTCGGTATCGAGCAGCGCTTCAGCATTCCCCTGCTTGGCCGCGCGCCCTACAACGAGTATTACGGCGATCTGCAGCTGACCCTGGAAACCGCACCCTATGGCCAGACCTTCCTGCGCAACTCGCTGATCATCCTGATCACCGGCCTGCTGCGCGCCCTGGTGATGGCCGGTGCGGTCTATCTGGTCTATCACGTGCTGCTGACCCGGCCGCTGGCCCGGATCATCGAGCACATCAGTGAGATCAATCCGGAGCAGCCCGGCAAAATGATGGTGCCCATGCTCCCCGGCCAGGAAAAGAACGAACTGGGGCTGTGGATCACCAAGATCAATGAGCTGCTGGACGCTATCGAGCGCAACCGCAGCCAGCGCCACGAGGCGGAGGCCAGCCTGCTGCACATGGCCCAGCATGACCAACTGACCGGCCTGCCCAACCGCAGCATATTGCTGGAACAGCTGAGCCGGGTGCTGGCCGATGCCCGGCGGCGCCAGCGCAGCGTGGCGGTGCTGTGCTGCGGGTTGGATGATTTCAAGGAGGTCAATGAGAAATTCAGCTACCAGGCGGGCGATAAACTGCTGGTAGCGGTCGCCGAGCGCCTTCAATCGCATAGCGGACGCCTGACCAGCGTGGCGCGCCTGGGCGGCGACCAGTTTGCGCTGATCGTCACCGACGTGGCTGAGCCCTATGAAGTAGCCGAACTGGCGCAGCAGATACTGGATGAGTTGAGCCAGCCGTTCCCGCTCGATGATGCCAGCGTGGTTCTGCAGGCCACCATCGGCATCACCCTGTTCCCGGAAGATGGTATGGACGCCAGCAAGCTGCTGCAGAAAGCCGAACAGACCATGATGCTGGCCAAGATCCGCTCGCGCAATCGCTACCAGTTCTATATCGCCAGCGTCGACAGCGAGATGCGCGTGCGCCGCGAGCTGGCCTCGAGCCTGCGCGAGGCGTTGCTGCGCAACGAGTTCCACCTGGTGTATCAACCACAGATCAATCTCACCGACCGCCGGGTGGTGGGCGTCGAGGCGCTGCTGCGCTGGCATCATCCCGAGCGTGGGCTGGTACCACCGGATCTGTTCATTCCGCTGGCAGAACAAAGCGGGGCGATCATTGCCATCGGCGAGTGGGTACTGGACCAGGCCTGTCGGCAATTGCGCGACTGGCAGCAGGCCGGCAGACCGGACCTGCGTATGTCGGTCAATCTCTCGACCGTGCAGCTGCATCACCCCGATCTCAGCGCGATGGTCACCCGTGTGCTGCAGCGCTACGCCCTGCCGCGCAACAGTCTGGAGCTGGAAGTCACCGAAACCGGCCTGATGGAAGATATCCAGGCCGCCGCACGGCACCTGAACGAGTTGAAGCGTACCGGCGTACAGATTGCCCTGGACGACTTCGGCACCGGCTACTCCTCGCTGAGCTACCTGCGCGGTCTGCCGCTGGACAAGATCAAGATCGACAAGAGCTTCACCGGTGACCTGCTGGTCGATCATGATGACCGCAATATCGTGCGCATCATCATCCAGTTGGGGCGCAACCTGAACATGCAGGTAATCGCCGAGGGCGTGGAGTCGGCAGAGCAGGAAGCCTATCTGAGCGCCGAGGGTTGCCATGAGGGCCAGGGCTACTTCTACAGCCGCCCGCTGACAGCGGCGGCGCTACTGGAGTGGATGCGCAACTACGAACAGACACTCAGCAGCGTAAGCGATTAGCCCCGGATCAGCGCCAGCCACAGCCAACCGGCCACCCCGCCCGCCAGCAGCATGCCGGCCAGACTCCAGCCCGACTGGCGCCGTAGCCGACGACTCAGATGCTCCTCATGATGATCGGACAGTAGAAACGGCAGGCCCCGGTGCGGCGGCTTGCCCAGCACATGCACCGCCGGCGCCTGGGCGGCGCTGTGCATCTGCCGCTGCGCCTCGCTGGCTGCAGCGGCGCGCACCTGCTCCCATTCCAGTTGATCGAGCTGCCCATCACGGTTGCGGTCAAAGCGCGCCAGCAGGTCGGCATAATCGGCCTTCCAGCTACTGATGACCTGCCGCGCGATCCGCTGTGGGTCCATGGCCTCGCGCCCGCCGCCGCGACTCTCGAACCAGCCCAAGGCATAGAGCACATCATCCTGCTGCAGCCATTCCTCGGTATAACGGTAGCGGCGTCCGAGCAACGCGCCCAGTACGCCGGTCTGCGCCCCGGTCGACAGCGGCCAGCGGCGGCGGCCCTCCCAGCGACGGCGCAGGCGCGGATGTATCTCCGCGTCCCTGGGCTGTATCCAGCACTGGCCGGTATCATCGCGCAGCAGAAATGGTCGATCGGACACCCCGCGCTCGACGGTACGCCACTCCCGGCTGCGGCCACTGCGCCGATACTCCTCCACGGTGAAGCGGTACCACAGGCAGCTACGTCCGCCCAATGGCGATATCAACGGCGCATGTCCACCGGCATCCACCCGGCCATTCAGCTCAACCAGCCCCTGTGCCGCGGAACGGATCTTCGAAGTCGGCGTATCCTCTACCCAGCGGGCACGGCGCAGCCGGCTGAACATGCGATACAGCAACCACAGGGTCAGCAGCGAGGTGAGACCGGTGGCGATGGCATGGAAGGTGCTGGACAGGACCAGCCCACCGGGCAGCTCGATCATGAAAACAGCTGGCGAAGATTCACGTCGGCCTTTTCCGCCTCGGAGAACTGCAGCAGCTCGGCGGGCCGAAAGGAGAACAGACGCGCCACCAGCACATCGGGGAACTGTTCGATACGCACGTTGTTGATGTTCACCGCGGCGTTGTACAACTCACGCCGGTCGGCAATACCGCTTTCCAACCCGGAGATGCGCTGTTGCAGATGCTGAAATGAGCTATTGGCCTGCAATTGCGGATAGTTCTCCGCCAGCGCGAACAGTTGACCCAGACCGCTGCGCAGTGCGGTCTCGGCCTGGCCGAGCTGTTTCAGATCGGAGCGGTCGCGCGCCTGGCCGACCGCATTACGCGCACTGATCACTCGTTCCAGCGTCGCCTGCTCGTATTGCATGTACTGCCGGCAGGCCTCCACCAGCTTGGGCAGTTCCTCATGACGCTGGCGCAACAGCACATCGATATTGGCCCAGGCGCGGCTGACGCCATGCTTGAGATTGACCAACTGGTTATACAGAGTGATGCCATAGATCAGCAGTACCACCAGGGCTGCCACCAGCACAAATCCCGTTACATCGCTCCAGTCCATTTCACCGCACTCCTTTTTTTTGTGGCCAGAGACATTCCAGCGCTTTGTTTCAAATGCCAGACCCGGTAATCTTCGCACATAATTCAACAATAGCTGTACGGGGCGAAGGCAGATTTCGCTACCGTCATCATTGCAGGGCTGCTCTTCATGCTGCGTAGACTCATCTTGATGCTGGTCGTGTTCATCCTTGTCGTGGCCGCCCTCGGGGCCTGGAAATTCTGGTCGATCAAGCAGCAGATAGCCGCTTTCACCGCTCCCAAGCCACCCATTCAGATCAGCGCCGCGCCAGCCGAGACCCTCGACTGGCAAAGCCGCCTGCCAGCCATTGGCACCTTGACCGCCCACCTCGGGGTGGAACTGACCGCGGAGATCTCCGGTACCGTCGAGCAGGTGCTGTTCGAGTCCGGCCAGCAGGTGCAGGCGGGGCAGAAACTGCTGGTCATGCATAACGCTGTCGAGCAGGCCAGCCTGGCCACCGCCGAGGCGCAGGTCACCCTGGCGCGCCTGGATTTCGACCGTCAGCAGAACCTGCTGCAGCGCCAGAGCATCTCCCAGGCACAGTTCGACCAGGCCAGCTCAACCCTGCGCCAGGCGCAGGCCCGGGCCGATGAGCTGCGCGCCATCCTGCAGAAGAAAACCATCAGCGCACCCTTCTCCGGGCGCATCGGCATCAGTCGGGTCGACCCCGGCGACTACCTTTCCCCCGGTACACTGATCGCCACGCTGCAGGACCTGTCCAGCCTGTATGTGGACTTCAGCCTGGCGGAAAAGCACTACCCGCAGTTGACCACCGGGCAGCAGGTGGAACTGAGCGTGGCCGCCTTTGCCGATCAGACCTTCAGCGGTGAGATAACCGCCATCAACCCGCGTGTCGATACCAGCACCCGTACACTGCTGGTGCGCGCCCGGGTGAGCAATCCCGAGGAGCAATTGCTGCCGGGCATGTTCGCCGAACTGAACGTCCTGCTGCCGGATATCCAGCCCCGGATCGTGATCCCGGAGACCGCGGTCAACTTCAGCCTCTACGGTCATTCGCTGTATGTGATCAAGCCAGCACCGGAGGCTGCCGAACAAGGTGAGCAGGATGCCGAACAGCCGGCCCTGCAGGTCGAACGGCGCTTCGTCACCACCGGTGAGCGACGTGCCGGCCAGGTTGTCGTGCTGCAAGGGCTGGAGGATGGCGAGCAGGTGGTCAGCGCCGGGCAACTGAAGCTGGATGACGGCTCAGCGGTCATCATCAATAACAGCAACCCCCTGTAAGGCTTCCGGACATGGCATTTACCGATATCTTCATCCGCCGTCCGGTGCTGGCCTCGGTGATCAGCCTGCTGATCATCCTGCTCGGCATGCAGGCCTTCAACAGCCTCACCGTGCGCCAGTATCCGGAAATGGAAAACGCGCTGATCACGGTTACCACCTCTTATCCGGGTGCCAATGCCGAAGTGATCCAGGGCTATATCACCCAGCCGATCCAGCAGAGCCTGGCCAGCGCCGAAGGCGTCGACTACATCAGCTCGGTGAGCCGGCAGAACTTCTCGGTGATCCAGATCCATGCCCGCCTCGGCGTGAACACCGATCGCCTGTTCACCGACGTGATGTCGAAGACCGCCGAGGTGCGCAACCAGTTGCCGGCCGAGGCCCAGGAGCCGGTCATCAGCCGCCAGGCCGCCGATACCACCTCGCTGATGTACATGAGTTTCTACAGCGAAACCCTGAGCAACCCGCAGATCACCGACTACCTGTCGCGCATCGTGCAGCCACGCCTGGCGACCCTGCCCGGCATCGCCGAAGCCGCCATCCTCGGTCGCCAGACCTTCGCCATGCGCCTGTGGCTGGACCCGGTGCGCATGGGCGCGCTGGGCGTCACCGCCAGCGATGTCAACCAGGCGGTGCGGCGCTACAACTTTCTCGCCGCCGCCGGGGAAACCAAGGGCGAGTATGTGGTCACCAGCGTCAACGCCTTCACCGACCTGCAGGACCCCGAGCAGTTCGCCGCCATCCCGGTGCGCACCGACGGCGACAACCGGGTATTGATCAGTGATATCGCACGGGTCGAGATGGGCGCCGAAAGCTACGACGCCATCAGCTTCTTCAATGGCATCCCCTCGGTCTACATCGGCATCGAAGGCACCACCACCTCCAACCCGCTGGACGTGATCGCCGAGGTGCGCGCGGCACTGCCGGAGATCGAGGCGCAGTTGCCGCCGGAGCTGAAGCTGTCGGTCGCCTACGATGCCACGGTGTTCATCCAGGCCTCCATCGACGAGGTGATCAAGACCCTGATCGAAGCGGTGATCATCGTCATCATCGTGGTATTCCTGTTCCTCGGCTCGGTGCGCTCGGTGATCATTCCGGTGGTGACCATCCCACTGTCGATGATCGGCGTGCTGTTCTTCATGCAGCTGATGGGCTACTCGATCAACCTGCTGACCCTGCTGGCACTGGTACTGGCCATCGGCCTGGTGGTGGATGATGCCATCGTCGTGGTGGAGAATATCCACCGCCATATCGAGGAGGGCCAACCGCCCTACCAGGCGGCACTGCACGGCGCCCGGGAAATCGCCATGCCGGTGGTGGCCATGACCATCACCCTGGCGGCGGTCTATGCGCCGATCGGCTTTCTGCAGGGCGTCACCGGGGCGCTTTTCAAGGAGTTCGCCTTCACCCTGGCCGGCTCGGTGATCATCTCCGGCATCGTCGCGCTGACGCTGTCACCGATGATGTGCTCGCGGCTGCTGCGTCCAACGCATGCCTCAAGCGGCCTGGCGGCGCGCCTGGATCGGC
>Ga0172382_10001144_pt1 | contig 48189 bp, 42 predicted proteins | sample Leawel138RmetaG_FD_122245 | JGI IMG/M metagenome (GOLD analysis project Ga0172382, IMG submission 122245) | Leachate microbial communities from a municipal landfill in Southern Ontario, Canada - Leachate well 138R metaG | ecosystem: Engineered > Solid waste > Landfill > Unclassified | place... | reverse complement strand
TGGAGGTGGGCGAAGCGCAGGCATCCAAGGAAGTCTTCTAACTGGATCAGGAATAAATACTTCCGATCCATAGGGGGGCGAAATTGGGTGTTTGCGTATCCCAAGAAAAATGGCAAAGGAGAACGGCATTTCCGACAGCTGTACAGGCTGGCGGAAACCGCAATCGTGCGTCACAAGCGTCTACCGGGGGAGTATCAACCTTATGACGCGACGCAGGAGCTGAAGTGGGAGGCACTGAGGGTTCAACGGATGCAGCACAAGCTGCGTTATCGGGGACAGATACTCAGCATCTTCCGCAGACAGAATGGGCGTTGTGCTCTATGCGGGCACGCGATCAGCAAGGAAACCGGTTGGCATGACCATCACGTCATCAGGCGCGTGGACGGCGGGCTGAGTACCTTGAGGAACCGCGTGCTGCTTCATCCAAACTGCCATGCGCTGGTGCATAGCCGGCAAGAAAAGGTGGCTTTGCGGCGCGGTGGGTTGAAATGATAGGATCGCCCGTCATAGTTGCCGGCCAGTCATTGATTGGCTTTACGTAAGCTTGAGCCGTATGCGATGAAAGTCGCACGTACGGTTCTAAGGGGGCCCTGGATCAGTAATGATCTAGGGCTACCCGACTTTTTTGTCTCTAATTCCTATCGGATGTTCGTATGAAAACCGCACAAGAGTTCCGTGCCGGCCAGGTGGCCATCATCAACGGCGCACCCTGGGTCATCCAGAAAGCCGAGTTCAACAAGTCCGGCCGCAACAGTGCCGTGGTCAAGATGAAGCTGAAGAACCTGCTCAACGGTTCGGCGACCGAGACCGTTTACAAGGCCGATGACAAGCTGGAGCCGGTAATTCTCGAGCGCAAGGAAGTGACCTACTCCTACTTCGCCGATCCGCTGTATGTCTTCATGGACGACGAATTCAACCAGTACGAGATCGAGAAGGCCGACCTCGAAGGCGTCATGACCTTCATCGAAGACGGCATGACCGACGTCTGCGAAGCCGTGTTCTACAACGACAAGGTGATCTCGGTCGAACTGCCGACCACCATCGTTCGTGAAATCGTCTACACCGAGCCGTCGGTTCGTGGCGATACCTCCGGCAAAGTGATGAAGACTGCCCGTCTGAAGAACGGTGCCGAGCTGCAGGTTTCCGCCTTCTGCGAAATCGGCGACTCGATCGAGATCGATACCCGCACCGGCGAGTACAAGTCCCGCGTCAAGGCCTGATCGCCTCTTCGCGGACTTGCAACGAAAAGCCCGGCCAAGTGCCGGGCTTTGTCGTTTCTGCGGTCTGTCAGGCCTGAGCGGCCGATCGTGTTCGCGCTCAGTTCTGACGCAGCTGTTTCAGCGTCTCGGCGATCATGAACGCCATCTCCAGCGACTGGTCGGCATTCAGGCGTGGGTCGCAGTGAGTGTGGTAGCGGTCGCTGAGCCCTGCTTCGGTGATCGCGCGCGAGCCGCCGATGCACTCGGTGACGTTCTGCCCGGTCATCTCGATGTGGATGCCGCCCGGGTAGCTGCCCTCGGCCCGATGCACGTCGAAGAATTGCCGAACCTCGGCCAGTATCCGCTCGAAATCGCGGGTCTTGTAGCCGCTTGAGGCCTTCATGGTGTTGCCGTGCATGGGGTCGCAGCTCCACAGCACCTGGCGTCCCTCCTGCTGCACCGCGCAGATCAGACGCGGCAGGCCGGCTTCGACCTTGTCGGCACCCATGCGCACGATGAGGTTGAGGCGGCCGGGATCGTTCTGCGGGTTGAGGATATCGATCAGGCGGATCAGCTCTTCGCTGTCCATGCTCGGGCCGACCTTGACGCCGATCGGGTTGCCGACACCGCGCAGAAACTCTACATGCGCGCCGTCGAGTTGGCGGGTGCGGTCGCCGATCCACAGCATGTGCGCCGAGCAGTCGTACCAGCCACCGGTGAGGCTGTCCTGACGCACGAAGGCTTCCTCGTAGTTCAGCAGCAGCGCCTCGTGAGCGGTGAAGAAGCTGGTTTCGCGCAGTTGCGGGGCGTCGCTCAGGCCGCAGGCACGCATGAAGCGCAGCGTTTCATCGATGCGCGCACCGAGCTGGTGGTACTTCTCGGCGAGCAGCGAGTTGGCGATGAAGTCCAGATTCCACTGGTGCACCTGATGCAGGTCGGCGAAACCACCTTGGGCGAAGGCGCGCAGCAGATTGAGGCTGGCGGTGGACTGGTGGTACGCCTGCAGCAGGCGCTCCGGGTCCGGCACGCGGCTCTTTTCGTCGAAGCCGATGCCGTTGACGATGTCGCCGCGGTAGGCCGGCAGCGTCACGCCGTCGATGGTTTCGTCGCCGGCCGAGCGTGGCTTGGCGAACTGCCCGGCCATCCGACCGACTTTTACTACCGGGCAACCGGCAGCGAAGGTCATGACGATGGCCATCTGCAGCAGCACCTTGAAGGTGTCGCGAATCTTGGTGGCGGAGAACTCGGCGAAGCTCTCGGCACAATCGCCGCCCTGCAGCAGGAACGCACGGCCCTGGGTGACTTCGGCGAACTGGCGCCGCAGTTCGCGCGCCTCGCCGGCGAACACCAGTGGCGGCAGGCCGGCCAGGGTGCGCTCGACGCGGCCAAGGTGGTCGGCATCGGGGTATTCGGGTTGCTGTTGAATCGGTTTGCTACGCCAGTTCGACGGGCTCCAGGCGGTGGTCATGGGCGGGTATTCCATTCGCGAAAAAGTGCGGCGATGTTACCGCAAGCGTCGGCCGAAGACTGATAGCGAGCGTCAATCGGCTGGTAAGATGCGCGCCTTCCGCGGGAGGGCGCAATGCAAGACGAAGAACGGCTGCTGGCCGAGGTGCAAGATGAGTTCGGTCTGATCCGGGTATACGAGGTTGGCGACTATCGCTTCCTCGAGTTCGGTGCGGCGGTGGAGCAGAGCTGTGTCTTCACGCCCGCTCCGAGCTGGCTGGAGTACGACTACACGCGTGCCATGCTGATTGGCGCGCTGTGCCATCCGGCACCGGAAACCGCGCTGTTCCTTGGCCTGGGCGCGGGGACACTGACCCAGGCCTGCCTGGAGTTCCTGCCGCTGGAGGATGTCGAGGCCATCGAGCTGCGCCCCGCGGTACCCGAGCTGGCGATGCGCTACCTGGGCCTGCAGAACGATGTGCGGCTGTACATTCGCATCGGCGATGCCGTGGAGCTGCTGGAGTCGGCGGAGTCGGCCGATCTGCTGTTCGTCGACCTGTATACCGATGTCGGTCCGGCGGCGGCGCACCTGGCCTGGAATTTCCTGAAGCGCTGTCAGGAGAAGCTCAATCCCGGTGGCTGGCTGGTCATCAATCAGTGGGGAACCGACGAGGGCAAGCCGTTGGGCGCGGCATTGTTGCGTGGATTGTTCCACCGCCACTACTGGGAATGCTCGGTGAAGGAGGGCAACGTGGTGTTGCTGGTGCCGGCGGATCTCGACCAGGCGCTGGATTTCGACGGTCTGCGCCAGCGCGCCGAAGCGCTGGCGCCACGTTTGGGCTATTCGCTCGACTACCTGATCGCGGCACTGCGTCCGGCGAGCTGAATGCTCCCTGGTGGTGCGTCGATTGCAGCATTTGCGCCGTGCATGCTTTCTTTGTGTGCGCGGCTGTCCGTTTCACGGCTGAAACCCGCGTGCTTGAGCTGGTCCGGTAATTGCACTTTGCCGGTGCATACTGCCAGCGAGGAGCCAGCCGTGAACAACCTTCAAAGTCCTCTGATGCAATTGTCTGCCCGCGAACGCTGCTGGCTGCCCTGGCTGGGCGGCACGGGCAAGCTGGCCATGCGCTGGTCGTGCTGGCTCAATCGCCACAGCGTCGCGACAGTGGAAGAGGTGTTCGAGGGCATCGCCCAGTCGCGGGCGCGCGTGTTGCAGAGCTGGGTGGCGACGCTCTGGGATCAGTTGAGCGATGCGGCCGGCGCACTCGGCGCGGATGCGCTGCGCGCCGATACCGCATTGCTCGAAGCCAAGCGCGCGCAGATGGTCGATGTCTCCGAGTTGTTCGTGATCGATCTGCAGGGCTGGGTGGTTGCCTCGACCTGCGGTGCTCACGTCGGTCAGCAGGACTTGGACAGTCGCGCCGTCGCCGAGGGTCTGCGCCAGTCGTTTCTGCATGGGCCGTACACGGACGCGCTGACGCTTCGCCTTGGCCCGACCAGCTCACGCTTCCACGACGCCGTGACGCTGATGTTCTATCAGCCGCTGACGGTTGCCGGAAAAACCGTTGGCAGCCTGTGCGCGCGTGTTCCCAACGATGTACTGGGTGATCTGATCCAGCGCGAAGCCGGGCACATTTACCCGGAGTCCGGCGACAATTACCTGTTCATGGTCCAGTCGCGCTTCGATGGGCGCATCCAGCCCGGCACGGCGTTGTCGCGCTCGCGCTTCGAGGATGCCACCTTCAGTCATGGCGATAACCTCAAGGGTGGCATCCGCACCGCCTGGGGTACGGTGCAGGTACGCTCGCACACCGAGCTGGAGCTGCGCTTCACCGACCCGGCCACCGGCCAGCTGCATCCAGGCGTGCGGGAAACCATCGCCAAGGGTGCCAACCTGTTTGTCACCTATCCGGGGTACGCCGATTACCGCCATGTACCGGTGATCGGCAAAGGCATGACCTTCCAGTTGCAGGGCTCGCCGGATCGCTGGGGCATGATGTGCGAAGCCGATCTGGAAGAGGTCTACCGCCGCCGCTCGCTGAGTTTCGGGCTGATGAAGACCTACCTGTCCACCGTGACCACGCTGTTTGCCGTCAGCGGCTTGCTGCAGGCATTCAGCGGCCTGTCGCCCAGTGCGCTCTATCTGCTCAACGGTCTGTTGCTGTTGCTCGGCGCCTGGATATTCGCCGCGTTCGGCCCGCGTCGACTGGCTGCGCGGATGCAGCAGATGACCGATGTGATCCGTACCCTGGCCGAGGGCGAGGGCAACCTGCGCCAGCGCATCGACACGGCGCAGATGCCACGCGATGAAAGCGGCGACATGGCGCGCTGGATCAACAGCTTCATCGACAGCCTGGATGGCGTGGTCGGCCAGGTCATTCAGGTATCCATGCATGTGCGCCATGACAACGAGCTGATGCTGGCGCGCAGCAGTGAGGCGGGGCAAACGACCAGCGGTGTCGCCGAGTCCGTCCATCAGCTGTTGCTGCTGGTGGAAGAGCAGCTCGGCGAGATCCAGCAGGCCTCCATGACGGCCGAGCAGATGAAGACGGCTATGGACGAAGTAGTCAGCCGTGCCCGCGAGCGTTTCGAGCGGGTACGCTTCGGCACCGAATCGATCCGCGATGTGGTGCAGCGTTCCGCGCAGAGTGTGCAGCTGCTCGACAGCCGCATGGGGGAGATCGACGCGATCGTTTCTTTGATCAGTGACATCACCACGCAGACCAACCTGCTCGCGCTGAATGCGGCCATCGAGGCGGCGCGCGCCGGCGAGCACGGCCGGGGCTTCGCCGTGGTGGCCGGTGAGGTGCGCTCGCTGGCGCAGCGTACCGCCAGGGCCGCGCAAGACATCCGCGCGCAGGTGGAAAGCCTGCAACAGGAGACTCGCCAGGCGGTTGCCTTCATGGAGGGCGGCGTGCAGGACGTCGACAGCAGTCTGCGTCTGACCGAGCAGGCCACCTCCGAGAATGTGCACCTGCACCAGACCGTCGAGCGCATGTTCGAGATCATCAAGGGGCTCAACGAGCGCAGCCTGCATTACGGCCAGACCATCCGCGGCGTCGACCAGGCCTCCAGCGAAATGGGTCTGACCTTCGGCGTGCTGCAGGACAGCGCGGCGCGCGTGCGCCAGACCGCCGGCAAGTTGCATCAGCTGGTCGGGCGTTTCCGCGTCAGCGCCGCCAACAGTGAGGCGGCCTGAGTCACGCGCCACGAGCGAATCCGGGGCATGGCTGGCTGACGTCGCCGTGCCCAACCCTCGCCCTGCAATCGCCCATCGTGGATGCCTATGCAAAATACGCGCACAGGTTCAGCTAATTCCGGTATAGTACGCGCCGGCTGAAACCCAGCCTGCGTTCAGGTACCGCAACACACGAAGCGCTGCTTCGGCTGCTGTCCGCTTCGAGCGGACTATCCTTGACGATTCATCATTCATACGTTTTCGCAACCCCGCCGACCAGGCTGCCAGGGTGACCTTCGGGTTTTGCACGGCATGCGCAGCTTCGGAACATGGGTCTTGCGGAGCATCAGAGACAAGACCCATGACCCAGGAAATCGGCGGCTTTGCCGCACTCGGTATTCATTCCGCTGTTCTGGCTGCCATCAGCGCAGTCGGCTACGAAGAACCTTCCCCCATTCAGGCCCAGGCGATCCCGGTGATCCTCGGTGGCCACGACATGATCGGCCAGGCGCAGACCGGCACTGGCAAGACCGCGGCCTTCGCGCTGCCGATCCTGTCGAGAATCGACCCGGCCAAGCGCGAGCCGCAGGCGCTGATCCTCGCGCCGACCCGCGAGCTGGCCCTGCAGGTCGCCACCGCGTTCGAGACCTACTCCAAGCAGATGCCGGGCGTCAGCGTCGTCGCCGTTTACGGCGGTGCGCCGATGGGCCCGCAGCTCAAGGCCATCCGCCAGGGCGCGCAGGTCATCGTCGCCACCCCGGGCCGCCTGGTCGACCACCTGAGCCGCAATAGCGAGCTGCTGTCGACCATCCGCTTCCTGGTTCTCGACGAAGCGGACGAGATGCTTAAACTCGGCTTCATGGACGACCTCGAAGTTATTTTCGAGGCCATGCCGGAAAGCCGTCAGAGCGTGCTGTTCTCCGCCACGCTGCCGCACTCGATTCGCGCCATCGCCGAGAAGCACCTGCGCGAGCCGCAACACATCAAGATCGCTGCCAAGACCCAGACCGTCGCTCGCATCGAGCAGGCGCACCTGATGGTCCACGCGGACCAGAAGATCCAGGCCGTGCTGCGTCTGCTCGAAGTCGAAGACTTCGACGCGCTGATCGCCTTCGTGCGCACCAAGCAGGCCACCCTGGATCTGGCCGCTGCGCTGGAAGCCAAGGGCTACAAGGCCGCTGCGCTGAACGGTGACATCGCTCAGAACCAGCGTGAGCGCGTCATCGAATCGCTCAAGGATGGCCGTCTGGACATCGTCGTGGCGACCGACGTCGCCGCCCGCGGTCTCGATGTGGCGCGTATCACCCACGTGTTCAACGTGGACATGCCCTACGATCCGGAATCCTACGTGCACCGCATCGGTCGTACCGGCCGTGCCGGCCGCGAAGGCCGCGCGCTGCTGCTGGTCACCCCGCGTGAGCGCCGCATGCTACAGGTCATCGAGCGCGTGACCAACCAGAAGGTCGCCGAGGCGCGTCTGCCGAACGCCCAGCAGGTGCTGGATGCGCGCATCAAGAAGCTCACCAACAGCCTCGCGCCGCTGGTTGCCGATGCCGAAGCCACGCATGGCGATCTGCTCGACAAGCTGGTCGCCGATATCGGCTGCAGCCCGCGCGCTCTGGCCGCTGCGCTGCTGCGCAAGGCCACCAATGGCCAGGCGCTGACGCTGGCCGAAGTGGAAAAAGAGCAACCGCTGGTGCCGGGCAGCGGCCCGCGCGAGCGTTCGGAGCGCCCCGACCGTCCGGAGCGCAGCGGTGACCGCGAGCGTCGTGCGCCAATTCCGCTGGCCGAAGGCCGCGCGCGTTGCCGCACGCCGCTGGGTGCGCGCGACGGCATCGCTGCGCGCAACCTGCTCGGCGCAATCCTCAACGAGGGTGGCCTGGCCCGCGAAGCCATCGGTCGCATCCAGGTGCGCGACAGCTTCAGCCTGGTCGAACTGCCGGAAGAAGGCCTCGAGCGTCTGCTCGGCAAGCTCAAGGACACCCGCGTGGGTGGCAAGCAGCTCAAGCTGCGTCGCTATCGCGAAGACTGAGCAGCAGAAAAGCGCACAGGGGCGTAAACCGCCCCGAAGCCTCGATTAGAGCCAGCCGCAAGGCTGGCTTTTTCGTTTCAGGCGGCGCGGCCTTGGGGGGCGGCTGGCGCGTTCAGAGCAGCGGCAGCGTCACCGGTTCCAGATGGTTGTCTTCCACGCGCACGTCCAGTTCGCCTTCGCCCAGTTTCGCCTTCAGGCGCTGGCCGGCGTGTGTCTGGCTGGCGCTGCGAATCGCCTGGCCGCGTTCGTCGAGCAGGATGCTGTAGCCGCGGCCGAGGGTGGCCAGCGGGCTGACGATCTGCAGTGTCTGCGCCAAGCCCTGCAGCTGCTGACGTCGGCCCTTCATGGTCGCCTGCATGGCGCGCGGCAGGCGGCCGGACAGGTGTTCGAGACGCTGGCGCAGCAGGTGCAGCGTGCGCCCGGGATGCTGCGCGGCGAGGTGGGTTTCCAGGCGCGCCAGGCGTTCCTGACCGCCGCAAAGGCGGCGGTCGATTGCACGCAGCAGACGCTGTTCTAGGTCGTCGATGCGCTGGGCCTGCTGCTGCAGGCGTTCGCCCGGATGGCGCAGGCGCCGAGTCAGGCTCTCCAGGCGCATGGCGTCACGGTGCAGGCGGTCGCGCATGCGCAGCAGCAGTCGCTGATGCAGACCGCTCAGGCGCTGCTGCAGGTCGGCGCTGCTCGGCGCCAGCAGCTCGGCCGCTGCCGAAGGCGTGGGGGCGCGCACGTCGGCGACGAAATCGGCGATCGATACGTCGGTTTCATGTCCCACGGCACTGACGATTGGCGTAACGCAGGCGTCCACCGCGCGCGCCACGGCTTCTTCGTTGAAGCACCAGAGGTCCTCCAGCGAACCGCCGCCACGGGCCAGGATCAGCGCGTCGAAACCTTGCGCATCGGCCAGTTGCAGCGCCCGAACGATCTGTCCGGTGGCTTCGCGGCCCTGCACGGCGGTCGGAATCAGCGTCAGTTCGACTTGCGGTGCGCGGCGTTTGAAGACCGAGATGATGTCGCGGATCACCGCGCCGGTCGGCGAGCTGACGATGCCGATGCGCCGCGGATGGGCGGGCAGGGCGGCTTTGCGCTCGGCAGCGAACAAGCCTTCGCCGGCGAGCTTTTCCTTGAGTGCCTCGAAGGCCAGGCGCAGTGCGCCATCGCCGGCCGGCTCCAGCGTGTCGAGAATCAGCTGATAGTCGCCGCGCCCTTCGAACAGCGACACCTTGCCTCGCACGCGCACCGCCAGGCCATCGCGCAAGGCTTGGCGCACCCGCGCGGCGTTCTGCCGGAACAGCGCGCAACGCACCTGGGCGTTCTTGTCCTTGAGGGTGAAATAGATGTGGCCGGAAGCCGGGCGGGCGAGGTTGGAAATCTCGCCTTCGACCCAGACCTGGGCGAACACGTCCTCCAGCAGCAGCCGGGCTCGGCCGTTGAGCTGGCTGACGGTGAGGACTTCGCGATCGAGATTGAGGCGTTCGAAGGGATCTTTGAGCATGGCGGCGATGATACGGGAAAACGCCCGGAGCAGCCGCCCTGCGACCGGCTGCGATTGACCTGAGCGATCCGCGCATTAAGCTGCCCGGCCCGCCCACCGCCTTCCGACCGAGCCTTCCATGAGTCACAGCCAAGCCATCGTCGTGCCGCGCATTTCCAGCTTTCCCGCGCATGAGGCCCGCGCGCGGATGATCCTGCGCTGGTTGGCCGAGCGGCGCATCGTCGAGGCGCTGCCGACCACCTGCGGCCGCGGTACCCATGGGATGGCCTATGCGATTGCGCCGGGCGCGCGCCGCGTCGTGCTGCACCCGGAGCGGCTGCCGTTCGGTGAGGTTGTCAACGGCCTGGAGGTGGTGACCAAGCGCTGCATTTACACGCCGACCCGCGATTTCGCCGAGGAAGCCGGCTGCCCGGAATGCCGTCGGGAGATCGGCGAGGCGCTGTTCGAGAGTCTGGATGAGTGGATGCCCGGGCAGACCGACAATTTCACCTGTCCCGAATGTGGCTTCGAGGACGACATCAACGGTTTCCTGTTCATTCCGGCGTGTGCGTTCTCCAACCTGGGATTCATCTTCAACGGCTGGGGCGAGGCGGGGTTTCGTCAGGAATTCCTCGAAGAGTTCGGCGAGCGGCTGGGGTTCAAGGTAGCGCTGGTCATCGATCAGGTGTGACCGTTCGGTCATTTCGTCGATGCGGCGCGCCGGAACGCGCGCAGCAGACCGCACAACCACGTTGAGCGCGAGAGGGTGCGTGGGTATAATGCCGCGCTTCCTTTTTCCCGCCTGGGAGCCCCCGCCATGCTGCGTATCAGCCAAGAAGCCCTGACTTTCGATGATGTTCTCCTGATCCCGGGATATTCCGAGGTTCTGCCGAAGGATGTCAGCCTGAAGACCCGTCTGACCCGCGAAATCGAGCTGAACATCCCGCTGGTTTCCGCAGCGATGGATACCGTCACCGAGGCCCGCCTGGCCATCGCGATGGCGCAGGAAGGCGGCATCGGCATCATCCACAAGAACATGAGCATCGAGCAGCAGGCTGCCGAGGTGCGCAAGGTCAAGCGCCACGAGACGGCCATCGTGCATGACCCGGTCACCGTGACGCCGGAAACCAAGATCAGCGAGCTGCAGCGCAAGGCGCACGAGCTGGGCTTCTCCGGCTTCCCTGTGGTGTCGGGCAAGGAGCTGGTGGGCATCGTCACCGGGCGCGACCTGCGCTTCACGCCGAATGCCGGTGATTCCGTCGCGGCGATCATGACCCCCAAGGACAAGCTGGTCACCGTGCTCGAAGGCACCGGTCTGGAAGTGATCAAGACCAAGCTCTACGAGCATCGCATCGAGAAAATGCTGGTGGTCGACGGCAACTTCAACCTGCGTGGCCTGGTGACCTTCCGTGACATCGAGAAGGCCAAGACCTACCCGCTGGCATCCAAGGACGGCCAGGGCCGTCTGCGCGTTGGCGCAGCGGTCGGCACCGGCGCCGACACCGCCGAGCGTGTCGAAGCACTGGCCGCCGCTGGCGTCGACGTCGTCGTGGTGGATACCGCCCACGGGCACTCCAAGGGTGTGCTCGACCGCGTGCGCTGGGTGAAGGACAACTTCCCGCAGGTGCAAGTGATCGGCGGCAACATCGCCACCGCCGAAGCGGCGCTTGATCTGGTCAAGGCCGGTGCCGATGCGGTCAAGGTCGGTATCGGCCCGGGCTCGATCTGCACCACGCGCATCGTCGCCGGCGTCGGTGTGCCGCAGATTTCCGCGATTGCCAATGTCTCCGCCGCGCTGCAAGGCACCGGCGTGCCGATGATCGCCGACGGCGGCATCCGCTTCTCCGGTGACTTGTCCAAGGCCATCGTCGCCGGCGCCAACGCGGTGATGATGGGCTCGATGTTCGCCGGTACCGAAGAGGCGCCGGGCGAGGTCGAGTTGTTCCAGGGCCGCTCCTACAAGGCCTACCGCGGCATGGGCTCGCTGGGCGCCATGGCGCAGGCGCAGGGTTCCTCGGATCGTTACTTCCAGGACTCCTCCGCCGGCGCCGAAAAGCTCGTGCCCGAAGGCATCGAAGGCCGCGTGCCGTACAAGGGTGCTTTGGCCGCGATCATCCATCAGCTGATGGGTGGCCTGCGCGCCTCCATGGGCTACACCGGCAGCGCCACAATCGACGACATGCGCAGCAAGCCGCAGTTCGTCCGCATCACCGGTGCCGGCATGGCCGAGTCGCACGTGCATGATGTGCAGATCACCAAGGAAGCGCCGAACTACCGCGTCGGTTAATCGAACTCTTCGCTGGAGGCTGGCGGCTGCAGGTTGAACGGATTGCGTTCGGCCTGCGGCCTTCAGCCTTCAGCCATTTCTCCAGGTGAAGAAAATGGCTCAACCTGATATCCACGCCCACCGCATTCTCATCCTCGACTTCGGCTCCCAGTACACCCAGCTGATCGCCCGCCGCGTGCGCGAGATTGGCGTCTACTGCGAACTACACCCGTGGGACATGAGCGAAGACGAGATCCGCGCCTTCGCGCCGCGCGGCATCATCCTCGCCGGTGGCCCCGAGTCGGTTCATGAAGAAGGCAGCCCGCGCGCGCCGCAAGCGGTGTTCGATCTCGGCGTGCCGCTGTTCGGCATCTGCTACGGCATGCAGACCATGTCCGAGCAGCTGGGCGGCAAGGTGCAGGGCTCGGAGGTGCGCGAGTTCGGCTACGCGCGTGTCGATCTGGTCGGCAAGTCGCAGCTGTTCGACGGCATCGAAGACCACATGGATGACGATGGGGTGTTCGGCCTCGACGTCTGGATGAGCCACGGTGACAAGGTCACCGAGATTCCCGCCGGCTTCCATATCATCGCCAGCACGCCGAGCTGCCCGATCGCTGCCATCGGTGACGAGAGCCGCCACTACTACGGCGTGCAGTTCCATCCGGAAGTGACCCACACCCGCCAGGGTGGCCGCATCCTGTCGCGCTTCATCCTGGAAATCTGCGGTTGCGAGGCGCTGTGGACGCCGTCCAACATCGTCGAGGACGCCATTGCCCAGGTGCGTGCCCAGGTCGGCAATGCCAACGTGCTGCTGGGCCTGTCCGGTGGCGTCGATTCCTCGGTCGTCGCCGCGCTGCTGCATCGGGCCATCGGCGACCAGCTGACCTGCGTGTTCGTCGACAACGGTCTGCTGCGCCTGCACGAGGGCGATCAGGTGATGGCCATGTTCGCCGAGAACATGGGTGTCAAGGTGATCCGCGCCGACGCCGAAGCGCAGTTCCTGGCCAACCTCGAAGGCGAGGCGGACCCGGAGAAGAAGCGCAAGATCATCGGCCGCACCTTCATCGACGTGTTCGATGCCGAGGCCAGCAAGCTGGACAACATCCAGTTCCTCGCCCAGGGCACCATCTACCCGGACGTGATCGAGTCGGCCGGCGCCAAGAGCGGCAAGGCCCATGTGATCAAGTCGCACCACAACGTCGGCGGTCTGCCGGAAGAGATGAACCTCAAGCTGGTCGAGCCGCTGCGCGAGCTGTTCAAGGACGAGGTGCGCAAGATCGGTCTCGAACTCGGCCTGCCGTACGACATGGTCTACCGTCACCCCTTCCCGGGCCCGGGTCTGGGCGTGCGCATCCTCGGCGAGGTGAAGAAGGAATACGCCGACCTGCTGCGTCGCGCCGACCACATCTTCATCGAGGAGCTGCGCAACTTCGACTGGTACCACAAGACCAGCCAGGCGTTCGTGGTGTTTCAGCCGGTGAAGTCCGTGGGCGTGGTCGGTGACGGCCGCCGCTATGCCTGGGTCGTCGCCCTGCGCGCGGTGGAAACCATCGACTTCATGACCGCGCGTTGGGCGCATTTGCCCTATGAGCTGCTGGAGAAGGTTTCCAACCGCATCATCAACGAAATCGAAGGCATCTCCCGCGTCACTTACGACGTGTCGAGCAAGCCACCGGCGACCATCGAGTGGGAATGATCGGGCGTCCGGCATCGACCGAGACCGACTGACAGCAAAGCCCGAAAGCCCGCGTAACTGCGGGCTTTCGGTTTTCTGATGCGGGCAAAATCAATTCGACCGTCGGGGTTGGCTGTCCGGGGGCAGGGCGTCAGATGTCGTTGTGCTGCAGGAACCAGTCGCGGAAGCGGGGCCGGGCACGCTGGTGAGGGAAGTCGGCAAGCGGTGCGACATCCACAGCTGTCTCCGGGGCGGTGACGAGTGCCTGCCGGTCGGCGCGGCGACGGCGAAGACGCAGCTGCCGCGGTCGCACAATCACCGGCGTTAATGAGAAACTATGCCGTTTTCATCGCAAGGGATTCCGGGCTCATGCTGTTCACCCGCAGACAGGTACTCACCGGCCTGGTCGGACTGGGCGTCGCCGGTGCCGGTATTGGCGGCGTGCGTTACTGGCTCGGCCGGCCTGCCGATGTCACCACGCACGATTACGAGCTGATCGCCGCGCCGCTGGATGTCGAGCTGGTGCCCGGGCATGCCACGCCAGCCTGGGCCTATGGTGGCCAGGCGCCGGGCCTGGAGCTGCGTGGGCGGCAGGGCGACTGGTTGCGGGTGCGCTTCATCAACCACCTGCCGCAGCCCACCACCATCCACTGGCATGGCATCCGCCTGCCGCTGGAGATGGACGGCGTGCCCTACGTCTCACAGTTGCCGGTGTTGCCCGGCGAGTTCTTCGACTACCGCTTCCCGCTGCACGATGCCGGCAGCTTCTGGTATCACCCGCACACCGCGAGCAGCGAGCAGCTGGGACGTGGATTGGTCGGCCCGCTGATCGTCGATGAGCGTGAACCGAGCGGTTTCCGCCACGAGCGCACGCTGAGTCTGAAGAGCTGGCACGTCGACAAACAGGGCGCATTCACCGCCTTCAGCGTGCCGCGCGAGGCGGCCCGCGGCGGTACGCCCGGCGTGCTGTCGACGGTGAACGGCCAGCACGCTCCGGTACTCGATCTGCCGGCCGGGCAGGTCGTGCGGCTGCGCGTGCTGAACCTCGACAATACGCTGACCTATCGGCTGAACCTGCCGGACGGCGAGGCGCGCGTCTATGCGCTGGACGGCCATCCGGTCGCGCCTCGACCGCTCGGCAAGGAATACTGGCTCGGCCCTGGCATGCGCATCGATCTTGCGCTGCGTGTACCGGCGGTGGGTACGCAGCTGTCGCTGCGCAACGGCCCCCTGCGTCTGGCGACGTTGCGCGCGGTCGCGCATGCCGGGGCGAGCGGCGACTGGCCACCGGCGCTGCCGGCCAATCCGGTGTTGGAGCCGGATCTGCAACGGGCTGAGACGCTGCGCTTCAACTTCGAGTGGGCTGGCAACCTGTCGGCCGATGTTGAGCAGGGTGGTGCCTATACGTTCTGGCAGATCAATGGCCAGGCATGGGACATCAATGACAAGAGCTGCGCCGAGCGCCCGATCGCGACGCTCAAGCGCAACGGTCACTACATCTTCGAGCTGCGCAACCTCAGCCAGTACCAGCATCCGATTCATCTGCACGGGATGGCCTTCAAGGTGCTTTCCTCGAACCGCCGGAAAATCGAGCCCTGGTTCACCGACACGTTCCTGCTGGGCCGCAACGAAACGGCGCGTATCGCGCTGGTGGCGGATAATCCGGGCGTGTGGATGTTCCACTGCCATGTCATCGACCACATGGAGACCGGGCTGATGGCGGCGATCGAAGTGGTCTAGTTCTGTGCACGGTTCCTATCTCATGAAGAAAACGCCAATCATCGATCGCAGCCAGGACGAGCATTTCATGCGCGAGGCGCTGGCGCTGGCAGAACAGGTCGCGGCGCTCGGCGAAGTGCCGGTGGGCGCCGTGCTGGTGCAGGATGGGCAGATCGTCGGGCGCGGCTTCAACTGCCCGATCTCCCGCCACGACCCCAGCGCCCACGCTGAGATGGTCGCCATCCGCGATGCCGCGCAGACCGTGGCGAACTACCGGCTGCCGGGCAGCACGCTGTACGTGACGCTGGAGCCGTGCAGCATGTGCGCCGGGTTGATCGTGCACTCGCGCATTCAGCGCGTGGTGTACGGCGCCACCGAGCCGAAGGCCGGCGTGGTGGTCAGCCGCGGGCAATTCTTCGCGCAGGAATTTCTCAACCATCGGGTGCTGGTCGAGGGCGGCGTGCTGGCGCAGGAATGCGGCGAGGTGCTGCGCGAGTTCTTTCGCCTGCGCCGGCAGAAGTGAGGCCCGGCGGTCGCGCGGAACCTCAACGCCGATTTCTCAGGTGTCGCGGGTTACTGTAGGTCCCGTCTAGAGCGGCGCTGCGGCGAACGGCAGAGTCTGGCGGGCGTCGATGCTGCCCTGGGCAGGAAACACCACCAGATGGTCGGCGGCGATGGCGATGCCGACTTCCTGGCCGGTGAGGTAGTCGTCGTGACTGGCGAAGATAGTCACCAGCTGGTTGCCGGTCGGCAGCTGCAGGCGATAGAGCGTCGAGGCACCGAGGAATGTCTTGCCGATGATCAGCGCGCGCAGCGGGCTTTCCGGGCTGTAGACGATGTCGTCCGGACGCAGCAGCACGTCCACCGAGCTGCCGGCCGGCCAGGTGTAGGCGCGGTTGCCGTGAATCACGCCGAGCTCGGTCTGTACCGTTTCGGGGTCGATCAACTGACCGCGAATGAAATACCCCTGGCCGATGAAGCTGGCGACGAACGGCGTCAGCGGCTCGTGATAGAGGTTGAAGGGGGTGTCCCACTGCTCCAGCCGACCGTCATGGAAGACGCCGACCTGATCGCTGACGGCGAACGCTTCTTCCTGATCGTGGGTCACGAGGATGGCGCTGGTGCCGCGAGCCTTGAGGATGTCGCGCACTTCATGGCTGAGGCGGCGGCGCAGCTCGACATCGAGGTTGGAAAACGGCTCGTCGAGCAGCAGCAGTTCGGGTTCCGGTGCCAGGGCACGGGCCAGGGCGACGCGTTGCTGCTGACCACCGGAGAGTTCGTGCGGATAGCGCCGACCAAGCGTGGCAAGGTGCACCAGTTCGAGCATTTCCTCGACGATGCGCTGGCGCTCCGGGTGTTTGCGGATGCCAAAGGCGATGTTCTCGGCGACCGTCAGGTGCGGGAACAGCGCATAGTCCTGGAAGACCATGCCGATCCGGCGCTTTTCCGGGGCGAGGGTGAAGTCGGCGCGGGAGATGACCGTCTCGCCCAGGCGGATCTCACCCTGATGGACCGGCTCGAAACCGGCGATGGCACGCAGCGTGGTGGTCTTGCCGCAGCCGGACGGACCGAGCAGGCAGCCGATGTCGCCGCGATTCAGGTGCAGGTTGAGGTTCTGCACGACGCGCTGCGCGCCGTAGCCGCAGGCCAGGTCGCGCAGGAGCAGCAGCGGCTCGTGCCTCATGCGTGGCGATAGGCCGGTTCGACGAGGAATTCGAGCAGGGCCTTCTGCGCGTGCAGGCGGTTTTCTGCCTGATCCCAGGCGACCGAGCGCGGATCGTCGAGCAGGTCCTGGCTGATTTCTTCGCCACGGTGTGCCGGCAGGCAATGCATGAACAGCACATCCGCCGCCGCGCAGTCGAGCAGGGCGCGATCGACCTGGTAGGGACGGAAGGTGGCGAGGCGGGCTTCAGCCTCGTCTTCCTGGCCCATCGAAGCCCAGACGTCGGTGCTGATCAGGTGCGCACCGGCTGCCGCTTCGCGCGGGTCGCGGGTAATGCGGACGCGCTCGCCGGCCTGCGCAAGCAACGCCGCATCGGGCTCGTAACCCTGCGGGCAGGCGATGTGGAGCTGGAAGTCGAACTGGATCGCCGCTTCTATATAAGTGTTGCACATGTTGTTGCCGTCACCGATCCAGGCTGCCGTCTTGCCGGCGATACTGCCGCGGTGCTCGTGGAAGGTCTGCATATCCGCCAGCAGCTGGCATGGATGCAGATCGTCGGACAGGCCGTTGATGACCGGGACGCGCGAGTGTGCGGCGAAATCGGTCAGGGTTGAGTGAGCGAAGGTGCGGATCATCACGGCGTCGAGCATGCGCGACATGACGATTGCCGAGTCGCCGATCGGCTCGCCGCGGCCGAGCTGGGTATCGCGCGGGGACAGGAAAATCGCCTGACCGCCGAGCTGGATCATGCCTGCCTCGAACGACAACCGGGTACGGGTGGAGGCCTTCTCGAAGATCATGCCCAGCACGCGGTTCTTCAATGGCTCGAACAGCACGCCGCGTTCGCGCAGTTCCTTCAGCTCGATGCCGCGGCGTACCAGGCTGTTCAGCTCCTGGGGCGTGCAGTCCATCAACGAGAGAAAGTGCCGTGCGCTCATATCAACTACCTTGCATGTCGCAGACCGTGAACCGTGGCTTTTTCCAGGGAAAACAGGGACCGGCGACAGGAGCCGCACGGTGACGCGACGAAACGGGGAAGGCGCGATCTTATCCACAAATCGCGGACTGGCGCAAATTCGCCGCCAGGCGGCTGGAGCGCCGCCCGGCCTGCTGGAGCGGCCTGCTAAAAGCCGAGTTGGCCACTCGGCTTTCGCGATGCAGTTCCGGTACAATGCGCGGCAACCGTCTAGCCGAGGTACCCCATGGACATCATCGAAACCATCAAAGAGCAGATCGCCAACAACCCGGTGCTGCTGTACATGAAAGGCTCCCCCAACGCTCCGCAGTGCGGCTTCTCTGCCCGCGCGACCCAGGCGGTGATGGGCTGTGGCGAGAAGTTCGCCTACGTCGACATCCTGCAGAACCCGGAAATCCGCGCCAACCTGCCGAAGTACGCCAACTGGCCGACCTTCCCGCAGCTGTGGGTCAACGGTGAGCTGGTCGGTGGCAGCGACATCATTCTGGAAATGTTCGAGAAGGGCGAGCTGCAGACGCTGATCAAGTCGGCTGTCGGTAAGAGCGAAGCCTGAGCAATCGGCTGGGAGACGGGCATCTCCAGCAGGTGTCCGCTTTCGGGAACCGATAAAGAAAAACGCCATGTCCCGGTCGGGGCATGGCGTTTTTTTGTTGCGACTGCGGTGCGGTCGGATCAGTCGTCCATCTGCGACTGCAGGTAGTTTTCCAGGCCCACCTTGTCGATCAGCCCCAGCTGGGTTTCCAGCCAGTCGATATGCTCTTCCTCCGATTCGAGGATGTCTTCCAGCAGTTCGCGGCTTCCATAGTCGCCGACGCTCTCGCAGTAGGCGATGGCCTCCTTGAGGTCCTGCAGGCCGCCCTGTTCCAGCTTGAGATCGCATTCGAGCATCTCGCGGGTGTTCTCGCCGATCAGCAGCTTGCCCAGATCCTGCAGGTTCGGCAGACCTTCGAGGAAGAGGATGCGCTTGATCAGCTTGTCGGCATGCTTCATCTCGTCGATGGATTCTTCGTACTCGTGCTTGCCGAGTTTCTCCAGCCCCCAGTCCTCGTACATGCGCGCATGCAGGAAGTACTGGTTGATGGCGACCAGTTCGTTGCCGAGAAGCTTGTTGAGATGCTGGATGACTAGCTTGTCGCCTTTCATGTTCTAGCCCTGCCTGAGAAGGTGAGTCGTTGCGGCAGTCTGGCCACGATGCCGGGGGCTGTCAAACCTAAGCCCTTGAATGCAAAAGGCTAAACCTGAATGCGAATGCTTTCATCATGCATCGGGTGAGTAATGTCTTGATTTGCGGGCATAAAAAAGCCGGGCGATGGCCCGGCTTGGAGGATTGGGTGCCGTTCAGGCGGGGGCGAAACTGGCCGGATAGGCGAGGGCGGCTTGGGCGGTCTGGAGCTCGCCGAGGGTTTCGCGCACGACTTGCTTGGCCACGCAGGCGCATTTGCCGCACTGACTGGCGACGCCGGTGGCCTCGCGTACTTCTCGGTAGCTGCAGCAGCCTTCGTAGATGGCTTCGCGAAGCTGGCCGTCGGTGACACCCTGGCAAAGGCAAACGTACATGAGCAATACCCGTTGAGCCTGTTTGATGGTGCGATGCTAAACAGAATGAGAATGATTGTCAAAGTCCATCTGTCCGGTAGCTTCAACCTTCATTCACTATCGGGACCGGCGCGACCTCTACGGGCTTTGCGATAAACTGCGCGCCTTTTTTTCCAACCGGAGGCCGCTCATGGCCCTGCAAGCCACGCCGTACAAGGTGGAACTGAATCTCACCGATCTGGATCGCGGGGTGTACGAGAACCTGCGTTTCACGGTCGCCCGGCATCCCTCGGAAACCGAGGAACGCCTCGGCGTGCGCCTTATCGCCTACGCGCTCTGGTACAGCGAGCAGCTGGCGTTCGGTCGTGGCCTGTCCGATGTGGACGAGCCGGCGCTCTGGGAGAAGAGTCTCGACGGTCGCGTATTGCACTGGATCGAGGTCGGACAACCGGATGCCGAGCGTCTGACCTGGTGCTCGCGCCGTGCCGAGCGCACCAGCCTGGTGGCCTACGGCAACCTGCGCGTGTGGCAGGGCAAGGTGGTGGACGCCGTGCGCAACCTGAAGAACCTGTCCATCGTTGCCGTGGATTCCGAATCGCTCGCCGCACTGGTCAAGGATCTGCCGCGCAGCCTGCAATGGGGCGTGATGATCAGCGACGGCACCCTGTTCATCACCGACGAGCGTGGCCAGTTCGAGGTGTCGCTGGAGTGGCTGCTGGGCGAGCGTTGAACGGCGTCGGTTGGCTGAATCGCGATTGGCGGCCTGCCGACGGTGCATTGCTGTATGCTTTTGCGCCGATTTTCTCCGGCGCCCGTGCCGAAGAGCCGTGACCGGAAAGCCAGCCGATGCGCATCGAACCCCGCCCTCTACCTGAAACCCTGCCCGAACTCGGCGATCTGCCGCCGCTGCTGACTCGCCTGTATGCGGCGCGCGGCGTGCGCTCGGCCAGCGAGCTGGACAAGGCGCTGGCGCGGCTGATTCCCTACAACCAGCTCAAGGGCATCGACCGAGCAGTCGAGTTGCTGGTCGAGGCGCTGGATAAGCGCCAGCGCATCCTCTTCGTCGGTGATTTCGATGCCGATGGCGCCACCGCGAGCACCGTCGGCGTGCTCGGCCTGCGCCAGCTGGGCGCGGCGCATGTCGACTATCTGGTGCCCAATCGCTTCGAGTACGGCTACGGCCTTACCCCGGAAATCGTGGCCGTGGCGCTGCAGCGCGAGCCCGATCTGCTGGTGACCGTGGACAACGGCATCTCCAGCGTCGACGGCGTCGCGGCGGCCAAGGCAGCCGGGCTCCGGGTGCTGGTGACCGACCACCATCTACCGGGTCACGAGCTGCCGGCGGCCGATGCGATCGTCAACCCGAACCAGCCCGAATGCGCTTTCCCGAGCAAATGCATGGCCGGTGTCGGGGTGATCTTCTATGTGCTGCTGGCACTGCGCGCGCGGCTTCGCGACCTGGACTGGTTCACGCGCAACGGCTGGAGCGAGCCGAATCTGGCCGAACTGCTCGATCTGGTGGCGCTGGGCAGCGTCGCCGACGTGGTGCCGCTGGACGCCAACAACCGCATCCTCGTGCATCAGGGGCTGGCGCGGATTCGTGCCGGGCGGGCGCGGCCGGGGTTGCGGGCGATTCTCGAAGTCGCCGGGCGCGATCATCGGCGCATCACCTCGACCGATCTGGGCTTCATCCTCGGCCCGCGCTTGAACGCGGCGGGGCGGCTGGATGACATGAGCCTGGGCATCGAGTGCCTGCTCTGCGCGGACGAGGCGCTGGCGCGCGACATGGCGACCCAGCTCGATCAGCTCAATCAGGACCGCAAAAGCATCGAGCAGGGCATGCAGCGCGAGGCGCTGGCGCAGCTCAAGGAGCTGCCGCTGGAGGATCTGCCGTTCGGCCTGTGCCTGTTCGAGCCGGACTGGCATCAGGGCGTGATCGGCATTCTCGCGTCGCGGCTGAAGGAGCGTTATCACCGGCCGACCATCGCCTTCGCCGATGCGGGCGACGGCCAGCTCAAGGGCTCGGCGCGCTCGGTGCCGGGCTTTCATATCCGCGACGCGCTGGATGCGGTAGCGGCGCGACATCCGGGGCTGATCAGCAAGTTCGGCGGCCACGCGATGGCGGCCGGACTGTCGCTGCCGCAGGAAAATTTCGGCGCCTTCGCCGCCGCGTTCGACGCCGAAGTGCGCCGCCAGCTCAACGAGGACGATCTGACCGGTCGCCTGCTGACCGACGGCCAGCTCAGCATCGAGGAGTTCCATCTGGAGCTGGCGCGGGCGCTGCGCAACGCCGGGCCCTGGGGCCAGCATTTCCCCGAGCCGATGTTTCACGGGGTGTTCCAGCTGGTGCAGCAGCGCATCGTCGGCGAGCGTCACCTCAAGCTGGTGCTCAAGAGCGAGTGCGGTGCGCTGACCCTGGACGGCATCGCCTTCAACATCGACCGCGAACTCTGGCCGAACCCGACGGTGCGCTGGGCGGAACTGGCCTACAAGCTGGACGTCAACGAGTACCGTGGCCAGGAAAGCGTGCAGCTGCTGGTCGCGCACATCGCCGCGCGCTGACCGTCCAGTCGTCGCCGATTGGCCGGCTGAATCCAGCGCCATTTCTCCGCAGACGTTCGATTGTTGCCCGTCCTGCCCGCGCCTACAGTGGCGGGACAACAACAGCGTCATGCGGGAAACCGAAATGAGCGAGACGACCGTCCATCACCGTGCCTGCCACCTGTGCGAAGCCATCTGCGGCCTGACCATTCAGACCGAGGGCGAGCGCATCCTCTCGATCAAGGGCGATCCGCTCGATCCGTTCAGCCGCGGCCATATCTGCCCCAAGGCCGTGGCCCTGCAGGATATCCAGAACGATCCCGACCGCCTGCGCCGACCGATGCGCCGGCAGGGCACGCAGTGGCAGGCGATCGAATGGGACGAGGCGTTCGCCCTGGTCGCCGAACGGCTCGCCGAGATTCGCGAACGTCATGGCAGCATCGCGGTAGCCGTCTACCAGGGCAACCCGAGCGTGCACAACTACGGGCTGATGACCCACAGCAACTATTTCCTCGGTCTGCTGAAGACGCGCAACCGCTTCTCCGCAACCTCGGTCGACCAGCTGCCGCATCACCTGATCAGCTACCTGATGTACGGCCACGGCCTGCTGTTGCCGGTGCCGGATATCGATCACACCGATTTCATGCTGATCCTCGGCGGCAATCCGCTGGCCTCAAACGGCAGCATCATGACCGTGCCGGACGTGGAAAAGCGCCTCAAGACGCTGCGCGCACGGGGCGGCACGCTGGTGGTGGTCGATCCGCGCCGCAGCGAGACCGCGGCGATCGCCGACCGCCATCTGTTCGTACGTCCGGGACAGGACGCGGCGCTGCTGTTCGGTCTGCTCAACACGCTGTTCGAGGAAGGGCTGACACGCGCCACACCGCTTCCGGTGGACGGCCTCGTCGAGGTGCGCGCGGCCATCGCGCCGTTCAGCGCCGAGGCGATGAGCGCGCGCTGCGGTGTGCCTGCCGAGACGATCCGCCAACTGGCGCGGGATTTCGCCGCCGCGGACAAGGCGGTCTGCTACGGCCGCATGGGCGTCTCGACCCAGGCATTCGGCAGCCTGTGCCAGTGGCTGGTGCAATTGATCAATCTGGTCACCGGCAATCTCGACCGAGTTGGTGGCGCCTTGTGCACGGAGCCTGCGGTGGATCTGGTGGAAAGCACCACCGGCGGACACTTCGCGGCCTGGCGCAGCCGGGTTTCGCAACTGCCGGAGTACGGCGGCGAACTGCCGGTGGCGGCGCTGGCCGAGGAGATGCTCGAGCCCGGAGACGGGCAGGTGCGTGCGCTGATCACCGTGGCCGGCAACCCGGTGCTCTCCACGCCCAACGGGCGCAAGCTGGAGCAGGCGCTCGACGGCCTGGAATTCATGCTCAGCGTCGACTTCTACATCAACGAAACCACGCGCTACGCCGATCTCATCCTGCCGCCGACCGCGCCGCTGGAGCACGATCATTACGACAGCACCTTCAACCTGCTCGCCGTGCGCAATGTCACGCGCTTCAACCGGCCGGTGCTGGCCAAGCCTGACGGCGCGCTGGACGACTGGGAAATCTTCGTCGGACTGGCCAAGGCCTATGCGGCGCGTACCGGCGTCGAGCTGAAACCGACGCTGGCGCCGCAGCAGATGATCGATCTGGCGTTGCGTCACGGCCCCTACGGCGATCGCTCCGAGCGCAGACTGAGCCTGGCGGCGCTCGAGGACTATCCGCACGGGCTGGACCTCGGGCCGCTCAAGCCAAACCTCGCGCGTCGTCTGAAGACGGCGAACCAGCGCATCCAGGCAGCGCCGCCGCTGCTTGTGGAAGACCTGCAGCGCTTCGCCCGGCAGCCGCAGGCGCCCGCCGATGCGTTGCTGCTGATCGGCCGTCGACATGTGCGCAGCAATAATTCCTGGATGCACAATTACCCGCGGTTGGTGAAGGGCAAGCCGCGTTACCAGTTGCTGATGCATCCGGCCGACATGGCGGCACGCCAGCTGTGTGATGGCCAGCGCGTGCGGGTTCGCTCGCGGGTCGGCGCGATCGAAGTGGAGGTGCTCGGCAGCGACGAGATGATGCCCGGCGTGGTCAGCCTGCCGCACGGCTGGGGGCATGCCCGCGCGGGTGTGCAGCTGGCGGTCGCCGCACAGCAGCCGGGTGTCAGCAGCAACGACCTGACCGACGAACAGGCGCAGGATGTCTCCGGCAACGCGGCGCTCAATGGCGTGCCGGTGCAGGTGAGCGCAGCCTGATCGGCGGCGTATTCTGGCTGTCGGGGCTGGGCAGGGGCGCGGAAACAGTCTCTACTGAATACTGTCCAAACCGAAATTTCGACAGTCGAGGCCGCCATGTCCCAGCTATTCCAGCCGCTTACCCTGCGCCAGCTGACGCTGCCCAACCGGATCGCCGTTTCGCCGATGTGCCAGTACTCGGCCGAGGGCGGCATGGCCAATGATTGGCACCTCGTGCATCTCGGCAGTCGCGCCGTCGGCGGCGCCGGACTGGTGATCATCGAGGCAACGGCGGTGACGCCGGACGGGCGCATCTCCCCCGAAGACCTGGGCATCTGGTCCGACGAGCACGTCGAGCCGCTGCGTCGTATCACCCGTTTCATCGAGGCACAGGGCTCGGTCGCTGGCGTGCAGCTGGCGCACGCCGGGCGCAAGGCGAGTACCTGGCGGCCCTGGCTCGGCAAGCACGGCAGCGTGCCGGTCGCCGAGGGTGGCTGGATTCCGGTGGGGCCGTCGACCATCGCCTTCTCGCCGGAGCACGCGGTACCTACCGCACTGGACGAGGCCGCCATCGCCGCGGTGGTGCAGGCGTTCGTCGCTGGCGCCGAGCGCGCGCTGGCGGCCGGCTTCAAGATCGCGGAGGTCCATGCTGCGCACGGCTATCTGCTGCATCAGTTCCTCTCGCCGCTATCCAATCAGCGCCAGGATCGCTATGGCGGTTCGTTCGAGAATCGTATCCGCCTGTTGCTGGAAGTCACCGCCGCGGTGCGCGAGGTCTGGCCGCAAGAGCTGCCGCTGTTCGTGCGGCTTTCGGCGACCGACTGGGTGGAGGATGGCTGGAACCCGGATGAAACCGTGAAGCTGGCGCTGCGGCTGAAGGAGGTGGGCGTCGACCTGATCGATGTTTCGTCCGGCGGCACTGCGGCCAATGCCGAGATTCCGGTCGGCCCGGGCTATCAGACCCAGTTCGCCGAGCGCGTGCGCAAAGAGGCCGGTATCGCCACCGGTACCGTGGGCATGATCACCGAAGCGGTACAGGCCGAGCACATCCTGCGTACCGGTCAGGCCGATCTGATCCTGCTGGCCCGAGAACTGCTGCGCGACCCGTACTGGCCGCTGCATGCCGCCGAGTATCTGGGCGATCGCGCAGTGCCGTGGCCGGCGCAATACGTGCGTGCTGCCCACCGCGACACGCCGATCCGCCAGTTGCCCGACACGCTCGATTGAGCGATCGTCCGCCGCATCCATTTTTCCCATTCAAAGGTATGTCGATGAAAACCAGTGGCCTTCTCGATCAACTGCTCAAGGCAGGGCAGGACCTGCTGAACAAGCCGCAAACCCCGGCGGCCGGCGGCAAGCCCGCTACCGGCGGGCTGGGCGATCTGCTCGGCGGCAGCGCCGGCGGTTCGCTCGGTAACGTGCTGTCCGGTGCCGGTGGTGGCGCTCTCGCGGCCGGTGCGATCGGTCTGCTGCTGGGTAACAAGAAGGCCCGCAAGTTCGGCGGCAAGGCCGTGACCTATGGCGGCCTGGCCGCGCTCGGCGTGCTGGCCTACAAAGCCTACAGCAACTGGCAGGCGCAACAGGCCGGCGCACCGCAACAGCCGCCGCAGACCGTCGACCGTCTGCCGCCAGCGCAAGTCGAGGAGCACAGTCAGGCAATCCTCAAGGCGCTGGTGGCCGCGGCAAAGTCCGACGGGCATATCGACGCCCGCGAGCGCCAGCTGATCGATGCCGAAGTCGCCAAGCTGACCGATGATGGCGAGCTGCAGCGCTGGCTGGATGCCGAGCTGAACAAGCCGCTCGACCCGGCCGAGGTCGCCGCCGCGGCGAAGACGCCGGAAATGGCTGCCGAGATGTATCTGGCCAGCGTGCTGATGGTCGACGAAGAACACTTCATGGAGCGCGCCTACCTCGAGGAACTGGCGCGGCAGCTCAAGCTCGCACCGCAACTGAAGGCGGAGCTGGAAAGCCAGGTACGCGCCGTCGCCGGTTGAGTCAGCCGGCGCGTGCGGGCCAGCGGCAATTGTCTCGCATCCGGTTCGTCCCGGCGGGCTGTCAGCGCACGCCTGCTGGGTTTATAATCGCCGGCTTTTCGAAACGTCCGATTGCGAGTGCTGCCCACCATGGAAATCAACCCGATCCTCAACAGCATCAAGGACCTGTCCGACCGCACCCAGACCATTCGGGGGTATCTTTGACTACGATCAGAAGCATGATCGTCTCGTTGAAGTAAACCGCGAACTCGAAGATCCGAACGTCTGGAACAACCCCGAATACGCGCAGAATCTGGGCCGTGAGCGCGCCACCCTGGCGCAGATCGTCGAGACCATCGACGACCTCACCGGCAGCCTGACCGACTCGCGCGACCTGCTCGACATGGCCGTCGAAGAAGACGACCAGGGCGCGGTGGATGACGTCGCCGCCGAGCTGGAACGCCTGCGCGAAATTCTCGAGAAGCTCGAGTTCCGCCGCATGTTCAGCCACGAGATGGACCCGAACAACTGCTACCTCGATATCCAGGCTGGCTCCGGCGGTACCGAGGCGCAGGACTGGGCCAACATCCTGCTGCGTATGTATCTGCGCTGGGCCGACAAGCGTGGCTTCAATGCCGAGATCGTCGAACTGTCCGAGGGCGAAGTCGCCGGCATCAAGGGCGCCACCGTGCATATCAAGGGCGAATACGCCTTCGGCTGGCTGCGCACCGAGATCGGCGTGCACCGCCTGGTGCGCAAGAGTCCGTTCGACTCCGGCGCCCGTCGCCACACCTCGTTCTCGGCGGTATTCGTATCGCCCGAGATCGACGACAGGGTGGAGATCGAGATCAACCCGGCCGACCTGCGCATCGACACCTACCGCTCCTCCGGCGCCGGTGGTCAGCACGTCAACACCACCGACTCGGCGGTGCGTATCACCCACGTGCCAACCAATACCGTGGTGGCCTGCCAGAACGAACGTTCGCAGCACGCCAACAAGGACACCGCCATGAAGATGCTGCGGGCCAAGTTGTACGAGCTGGAAATGCAGAAGCGCAACGCCGCCTCCCAGGCGCTGGAAGACAGCAAGTCGGACATTGGCTGGGGCCACCAGATCCGTTCCTACGTGCTCGACGACTCGCGCATCAAGGATCTGCGTACTGGCGTGGAGCGCAGCGATTGCCAGAAGGTGCTCGACGGCGACCTCGACGGGTACCTCGAAGCCAGCCTGAAACAGGGGCTCTGAGAGCAGCTGCACGCCTCAAGCCGCAAGCACCCCATTGAAACGATTTGACCGGGACGACCCGCAATGAGCGAACAACCGCTGAACCAGCACGCCATCCAAGAGGAAGAAAACAAGCTGATTGCCCTGCGCAAGGAAAAGCTTGCTGCCGTGCGCGAGCAGGGCAATGCCTTCCCCAATGACTTCCGTCGCGACAGCTATGCAGGCGATCTGCAGAAACAGTACGCCGAGAAGACCAAGGAGGAGCTGGAAGCGGCCGCCATTCCGGTCAAGGTCGCCGGGCGCATCATGCTCAATCGTGGCGCGTTCATGGTCCTGCAGGACATGAGCGGGCGCATCCAGGTCTACGTCGACCGCAAGATTCTGCCGGCCGAGCAGCTGGAAGCGGTCAAGCACTTCGACCTCGGCGACATCATCGCCACTGAAGGCACCCTGGCACGCTCCGGCAAGGGCGACCTGTACGTCTACATGAACAGCGTGCGCCTGCTGACCAAGTCGTTGCGTCCGCTGCCGGACAAGTTCCACGGTCTGACCGACACCGAGCAACGTTACCGCCAGCGCTACGTCGACCTGATCATGAACGACGAGGTGCGCGAGACCTTCCGCGTGCGCTCGCAGGTGATTGCGCACATCCGTCAGTTCCTGCGCGAGCGCGACTTTCTCGAAGTGGAAACGCCGATGCTGCAGACCATCCCCGGTGGTGCCGCAGCCAAGCCGTTCGAGACCCACCACAACGCGCTGGACATGCCGATGTTCCTGCGCATTGCGCCGGAGCTCTACCTGAAGCGCCTGGTGGTCGGTGGCTTCGAGCGTGTGTTCGAGATCAACCGCAACTTCCGTAACGAAGGCGTTTCGACCCGGCATAACCCCGAGTTCACCATGCTCGAGTTCTACCAGGCCTACGCTGACTACGAAGACAACATGGACCTGACCGAGGAGCTGTTCCGCGAGCTGGCCCAGGCCGTACTCGGCGCTACCGACGTGCCCTATGGCGACAAGGTGTTCCATTTCGGTGAGCCGTTCGCGCGACTGTCGGTGTTCGACTCCATCCTCAAGTTCAACCCGGAAATCTCGGCCGCCGATCTCAATGATCTGGAGAAGGCCCGGGCCATCGCCAAGAAGGCGGGCGCCAAGCTGCTCGGTCACGAAGGCCTGGGCAAGCTGCAGGTGATGATTTTCGAGGAGCTGGTCGAGCACAAGCTGGAACAGCCGACCTTCATCACCGAGTATCCGTTCGAGGTCTCGCCGCTGGCCCGGCGCAACGATCGCAACCCCAACGTCACCGACCGCTTCGAGCTGTTCATTGGTGGCCGCGAGATCGCCAACGCCTATTCCGAGCTCAACGATGCCGAGGATCAGGCCGAGCGCTTCCACGCCCAGGTGGCCGACAAGGACGCCGGCGATGACGAGGCAATGCACTTCGACGCCGACTTCGTTCGTGCGCTGGAATACGGCATGCCGCCGACCGCCGGCGAGGGCATCGGCATCGACCGTCTGGTGATGCTGCTGACCAACTCGCCGTCGATCCGCGACGTGATCCTCTTCCCGCACATGCGCCCGGAAGTCTGATCCGGCCGGCACTCCCGTTGATGCCGACGGGAGTGCTTCGCCGTGCGCGGGGCGCTCCGCCAGCCGCGACACCGGCGCGCGTCTAACCTGAACGCTACGATCCTTCGCTGGCGAGGTCTGGATGAATAACCGCAACAATCTCGATGAATATCAGACGATCGTGCGCGCGTTGTCCGATCGTATCGTCGACGCGCAGACTCCGGTGCGCGTGCTCGATGCGGTGAAGTGGGACGACAGTATTCGCCAGGCATTTTTCGCGACCGGAGGGCGCCAGCTGCCACCGGTGGACCGCGGCTATTACGAGGCGCGGCCGCTGGCCTACGACTCCGGTGCGAAGAAGCAGGAATTTCAGGATATCGAGCGCGACATCACGCGCCAGCTCGGCCAGTTCAATCCGGTCGGGCAGATCATGCGGCGCATGTGCCGCGAATACCGCATGGTCATCCGCATGCTCGAGGCGCGAGGCACGCCGGACTTCGGCATGATCTCGCAGGAACTCTACGGGGCCGCATCCGATGCCTTCCACGCCGGTGACCCGACCCTCGCCGACCTCGGGTTGATGCTTTCCGATTACCTGAACAACATCGCCGATCGCAGCGACCTGAAGGACGAACCCAAGACGCTGGACGCCAAGCAGGCGGTCGCCCTGCTGCAGAAGCGCCTCGATGCGGTGTTCGGCGAGGGCGAGGGCGTGATCCGCGTGTTCGAGTCCGATGGCATCCTCGCCGATGCCGCGGCCGGCGCTGACTACATCAAGATCCGCAGCGATGCGCTGTTCAACGAGCGCGACGTGCGCGCGCTGGAAGTCCACGAGGGGCTGGTGCACGTCGGCACCACACTCAATGGACTCAATCAGCCGATCTGTACCTTTCTCGCCAAGGGGCCGCCGTCTTCCACCGTGACCCAGGAAGGCCTGGCGATCCTGATGGAGGTGATTGCCTTCGCCTCCTATCCGACCCGTCTGCGCAAACTCACCAATCGCACGCGCGCCATTCACATGGCCGAGGACGGTGCCGATTTCCTCGATGTGTTCGCCTTCTTCCGCGAGCAGGGTTATGCAGACGACGAGTGCTACAGCAATGCCAGTCGCGTGTTCCGCGGCTCGACGCCCGATGGCCTGCCCTTCACCAAGGACCTGTCCTACCTGAAGGGCTTCATCATGATCTACAACTACATCCAGCTTGCGGTGCGCAAGGGCCAGCTGGAGCAGATCCCACTGCTGTTCTGCGGCAAGACCACGCTGGAGGACATGCGCACCCTGCGCCAGCTGGTGGACGAGGGGATGGTGGTGCCGCCGCGCTATCTGCCGCAACAGTTCCAGGACCTCAACGCGCTGTCGGCGTGGATGTGCTTCTCCAACTTCCTCAATCACCTGAGCCTGGATCGCATCGAAGCGGACTACGCCAACATCCTCTGATGCAGCCAGCGCTCCCCTCCGCCAGAGCGGTGGATCGGTGCGGTGCGATCCACCCGGCGCAACCAACTGCAGGTGACTTTCATGCCCAGCCATCAGCTCGAATACGACATCCTCGGTCAGTCCGCACAGAGCGTGGAGATCATTCTCGACCCCGGTGAGACGGTGATCGCCGAGGCCGGTGCGATGAACTATATGACCGAAGGCGTGCGCTTCGAGGCGCGCATGGGGGACGGCTCGGCCAGCGGTGTACTCGGCAAGTTGTGGGGCATGGGCAAGCGCATGCTCACTGGCGAGTCGCTGTTCCTCACCCACTTCACCAACAGCGGCAAGGGCAAGGCGCGGGTGGCGTTCGCTGCGCCCTATCCGGGCACGGTAGTGCCGGTGGACCTCGCCGCTCTCGGCGGCCGGCTGACCTGCCAGAAAGACAGCTTTCTCTGCGCGGCCTACGGTACCCGGGTCGGCATCGCCTTGAGCAAGCGCATCGGCGCCGGTTTCTTCGGCGGTGAGGGCTTCATCCTCCAGCGCCTGGAAGGCGACGGGCTGGCGTTCCTGCATGCCGGCGGCACGGTGATTCGCAAGGAACTGAAAGACGAAACGTTGCGCCTGGATACCGGCTGCCTGGTCGCTTTCAGCGATGGCATCGATTACGACATCCAGCTTGCCGGTGGCCTGAAGAGCATGCTGTTCGGCGGCGAGGGGCTGCTGCTGACCACCCTCAAGGGCACCGGCAGCGTCTGGATCCAGAGCCTGCCGTTCTCGCGGCTGGCCGAGCGTGTCTACGCGGCGACCTGGCAGGCCCGCGGCGAGACACGGGCGGGCGGCGACTGATCCGCGCCGCCGTCCGGCGAATTTGCCACAATGCACTCCTTTTGTTTCGACGAGGCCGAGATGTCCGAACGCAATGTCATTCCGCTGATTCTCACTGCCATCGGTAGCGTGGCCGGCACCGTTGCGGTGCTGTCCTTTTACGGCTATGTACACGTCGCCAAGCCGGAAGACGCGCTGCTGCTGGCCGACTACACCATGCTCAAGACCGTTCCCGGCGAGGACTACCGTGTATCGCTGAAGCCCGCGACCCAGGTCGCGCAGTGCATCGACGGTGTGCTGGTGCTGTTCGATACCGAGCAGAAGGGCCTCACCGGTGTGCTGGTGGATAACAAGAAGCGCGCGGTGCGCTGCATGGACGCACCGCCGCCGGCTGACGCGGCGCAGTGACGCTCCGCGCCTGGCGCGGCGATATCACCGCACTGGCGGTGGACGCCGTCGTCAACGCCGCCAACAGCTCGCTGCTGGGTGGCGGTGGCGTGGATGGCGCGATCCATCGGGCTGCGGGCCCGCAGTTGCGCGAATACTGCAGCAAACTTGGCGGCTGTGCGGTCGGTGAGGCGCGGCTGTCGCCGGGCTTTGGCCTGCCGGCGCGCTACATCATCCATACCGTGGGGCCGATCTGGCAGGGCGGTGCGCAGGGCGAGCCCGAGCAGTTGGCCGCGTGCTACCGCAACAGCCTGGCGCTGGCCGAGCAGCATCAGCTGCACAGCGTCGCCTTTCCGGCAATCAGCTGCGGAATCTACGGTTATCCCCTGGAGGCAGCGGCGCGAATCGCCGTAAGTGAGCTGCGCAGCGGGCTGGTTGCTGCGGTGCATGTGCGGGAGGTGCTGCTGGTGGCGTTTTCCGCCGAGCAGGAGGAACTCTACCGGCGCCTGCTGGACGCCTGAAGACCGCAGCCATCGCGGCTGCGGTCGCTGGCTGCGGTGTTCAGCGCATCGAGGAACGCGGTGCGACCGGCCGGTCATCGTCGGAGATGGTCACCTCGACGCGACGGTTCATGGCGCGCCCTGACGAGGTGCTGTTGCTCGCCACTGGATAGTCCTCGCCGTAGCCGTGGCTGACGACGCGTTGCGGATCGACGCCCATCTGCACCAGCGCCATGCGCACGGCGTTGGCGCGCCGTTCCGACAGGCTCAGGTTGTAGGCATCCGAGCCGTTGCTGTCGGTGTAGCCTTCGACGATCACCTTGCGCTCGGGGTTTTCATTGAGGAAGTCGGCCAGCTTCTGCACGCTGCGCATGCCGCCGGGCTTGAGTTCGGCGCGGTCGTAGTCGAACAGCACATCGCCGAAGGTCACCAGGGTGCCGCGCTCGGTCTGCTTGGCCTGCAGGCTCTCCTGCAACTTGCGGATTTCCGCTTCGCGCGATTCCAGGCGGGCTTCGGCACGCCGAGCCGAGGCTTTTTCCAGATCCGCCTCGGCGGTGCGCAGGGCGATGGTCTGTTCGGCCACTTCGATGCGGCGCTGGGCGAGGTAGGCGAGCTGATCGACCTGCTTCTCGTCGGCGTCGTCGAGGTACGCCTTGTTGGCTTGATCGAGAGCCTTGCCGGCATCCTGGGTTTCCAGCGCGGCGAGCTTGGAGGCGCGGGCGTCGGCCTGCAGCGACGAGAAGCTGCTACGGGCTTTCTCCAGCTGCGGATTGGGTTGGTTGGCGCAGGCCACCAGGCCGATGCTCAGCGCCAGCAGGGTCGGAAGGGTAACGAGCTTGTGCATGATGGTTTCATCCTTTTGCTGAGAATGGGGCGACGGTCATGACCGGAATCACTGGACGTTGCGCATACCTTCTTCGCGCAGCTCGTTGATTCCCTGCTCGGCGTCCTCGACGGCTTTCTGCGCCTTGGCCGCCTCGGCCTTGCGCTCGGCCACGCGGGCATCCCACTCGGCCTGCTCGGCGAGGATGCGCGCGCGTTCGAAGTCCTCCTTCTGCATGGCCAGCTCAGCTTCCTTCCACTTCTCCTGCGCGGCGCGCATTTCCACCGCGGCATACTCCGGGCCGCCAGCGCTGACGGCGCTGCGCACGGCCGATTCGGTCACCGCGAACTGCTCTTTCGGCGGGTTGCCGGCACAGGCCGTGAGCAGCAGGCTGCCCAGCGCGACGGCGGCAAGCTTGGGCAGATGAATGCGCGAAGCGGGCGTTGAGGTTTCTGTCTTCATGGGCTCTCTCCATTGGAATCGCCTGACACGTGCGAATGGTTCATCACCCGGCGGGCACGCCTCGTGGGCCATGACTGCTGACTGCCGGGTATGTTTTTGTGAGGGCCGCTAGCGCTAATCGTTCCGTCGGAATGCGATGCCAGAGCGTGCGGCGGCCGCGACGGGCCGCCTGGGAGAGGGTTTGGGCAAGGCGAAATCAGTTCGCCGGCGACGACTGCTCACGCTGCATCCGTTGCAGATGCTTGCGCGAAAGGGCAAGGAAGCGCGGTGTCGGTCCGACGTCTTCGTAGATCGGGTCGCCCTGCTCGTCGGTGGCGATCACCTGGCTGCCGCGCACATACGGCAGGCTGCTCTCCACCGCTTCCAGCGCGGCGCTGACCAGTTCGCCGAGCAGTGCCTCGGTGCTGCGCTTGGGATACATCTCCGCGAGCGCCGCCAGCCGCGCGGCGCTTTCGATATCCAGCGGGATGCTGTACTGCACCGGACTCAGTGCGCCCTTGGCGTCCTTCTCCCAGTGATTGACCAGTTCCGAGATCTTCATGGTGGTACCTCGCGCCGATGTGTCGAGCAGCCTGGCGCCGCGCGCCTTGTCAGCAGCGGGGGCGCTAGGCACTCTGGTTGCGGATATCTTGAGCGTAGCTGCTCGATCGTCGTTGCACAGACTGGCGCACCGGTCGCCGTCGACCGCCGGCGCCAGCCCGGCCCCCAATCAGGAGAACCGCTCATGGCGAAAATCGATGCGCGTCTGCGCGAGAACGTCCACCTGCTCGGCGAGCTGCTTGGCGACACCGTGCGTGAGCAGTTGGGCACCGCGTTCTTCGACAAGATCGAACGCATCCGCAAGGGTGCCAAGGCGGCCCGGCGCGGCTCGGCCGAAGGCGCGCAGCAGCTTGCCGAGACGCTGGACAGCCTCGACGAGAGCGAGCTGTTGCCGATGACCCGCGCGTTCAACCAGTTCCTCAACCTCGCCAACATCGCCGAGCAGTACCACGCGGTGCGGCGCCGGCAGGAAGGCGAGCCGGCGCCGTGCGAAAGCGGCGTGCTGCCCGAGCTGCTCGGACGCCTGCAACGCGCCGGGCACGCGCCTGAGGCGCTGGCGCGCCAGGTCAGCGAGCTGGAAATCGAGCTGGTGCTGACCGCCCACCCGACGGAAGTGTCGCGACGCACGCTGATCCAGAAGTACGACGCCATCGCCGCGCAGCTGGCCGCCCGCGATCACACCGACCTGACCACCGCCGAGCAGGCCGACATTCAGCTGCGCCTGCAGCGGCTGATCGCCGAGATCTGGTACACCGAGGAAATCCGCCGTAACCGCCCGACGCCGGTGGAGGAAGCCAAGTGGGGCTTCGCCGCCATCGAGCATTCGCTCTGGCAGGCGCTGCCCAATGTGCTGCGCCAGACCGACGCGGCGCTGCGCGCCAGCACCGGGCGGCCGCTGCCGCTGGACGCCGCGCCGATTCGCTTCGCCTCCTGGATGGGCGGCGACCGCGATGGCAATCCGAACGTCACCGCACCGGTGAGCCGGGAAGTGCTGCTGCTGGCGCGCGCGATGGCCGCCGATCTCTACCTGCGCGATGTCGAGGCGCTGATCACCGCGCTGTCGATGCAGACGGCCAGCGACGAACTGCTGAGCCAGTCCGGCGATACCTCGGAACCCTATCGCGTGTTGCTCAAGCGCCTGCGAGAGCGTTTGCAGGCAACGCGTGACTGGGCAAACACGGCGCTGGAACACGGCCAAGCCGCGCCGCCAGCGGTGCTGCAGGACGTCGCCGAACTGCGCGCGCCGCTGGAGCTGTGCTACCGCTCGCTGCACGCCTGTGGCATGGGCGTGATTGCCGATGGCGCGCTGCTCGACTGCCTACGCCGGGTGGCGGCCTTCGGCCTGCATCTGGTGCGCCTGGACATTCGCCAGGATGCCGCCCGGCATGCCGCGGCGCTCGCCGAGATCACCGAGTACCTCGGCCTGGGGCGCTACGACCAGTGGGATGAAACGCGGCGCCTGGACTTCCTGCAGCAGGAGCTGGACAACCGCCGGCCGCTGCTTTCGGTGCATTTCCAGCCGTCGCCGGACACCGCCGAGGTGCTGGCCACCTGCGCGGTGATCGCAGCGGCTCCGGCGGCGTCGCTCGGTTCCTACGTCATCTCCATGGCACATGGCGCGTCCGACGTGCTGGCGGTGCAACTGCTGCTCAAGGAGTCCGGCCTGCAGCGGGCCATGCGCGTGGTACCGCTGTTCGAGACGCTGGACGATCTGGAGAACGCCGCGCCAGCCGTCGACCGCCTGCTGAGCCTGCCGGGCTATCGCAGCCGGTTGCAGGGGCCGCAAGAGGTAATGATCGGCTATTCCGACTCCGCCAAGGATGCCGGCACCACCGCCGCCGCCTGGGCCCAGTACCGTGCGCAGGAAAGCCTGGTGGAGGTCTGTCGCGCCCACGGCGTCGAGTTGCTGCTGTTCCACGGCCGCGGCGGCACGGTCGGCCGCGGCGGCGGCCCGGCGCACGCGGCGATCCTCTCGCAGCCGCCGGGTTCGGTTTCCGGGCGTTTCCGTACCACCGAGCAGGGCGAGATGATCCGCTTCAAGTTCGGGCTGCCGGATATCGCCGAGCAGAATCTCAATCTCTATCTGGCCGCCGTGCTCGAAGCGACGCTGCTGCCGCCGCCGATGCCCGAGCCGGGCTGGCGCGAACTGATGGACCGGCTGGCCGCCGACGGCGTGGCGGCCTATCGCAGCGTGGTGCGCGATCACCCGCAGTTCGTCGCCTATTTCCGCCAGGCGACGCCCGAGCTGGAGCTGGGGCGCCTGCCGCTGGGCAGTCGGCCGGCCAAGCGCCGCGAGGGCGGCGTCGAGAGCCTGCGGGCGATTCCGTGGATCTTCGCCTGGACCCAGACGCGGCTCATGCTGCCGGCCTGGCTCGGCTGGGAGGCGGCACTCAATGGCGCGCTGGTGCGCGGCGAGGGCGAGCAGCTGGCGCAGATGCGCGCACGCTGGCCGTTCTTCAGCACCCGTATCGACATGCTGGAGATGGTGCTGGCCAAGACCGATGCCGACATCGCCGGACGGTATGACGAGCGCCTGGTCGAGCCGCAGCTGCTGGCTCTGGGTGGAGAGTTGCGTGACCGATTGTCGCAGGTGGTGGCTGCCGTCAAGCGGCTGACCGGCCAGTCCGAGCTGCTGGCGCACAGCCCGCAGACCCAGGAGGCATTCAGTCTGCGCAACACCTATCTGGACCCGCTGCACCTGATGCAGATCGAGCTGCTGGCGCGCTCACGACAGCAACAGAATCCGCCGGAAAGCCCTCTGGAACAGGCTCTGCTGGTCAGCGTCGCGGGCATCGCCGCGGGCCTGCGCAATACCGGCTGAGGCTGTCGAAACAAGCGTCGCGGGAGGCGTCGCACGGCCTTTTCAGGCCGTTCGGCGTGCCCGGTGGTGGCGCATTCGGCACGACGGAAGGCGCGCGGGGGGATATCTTGTGCCCTCCCGGTGTGCTGTGTATCGTGTTCCACCTTTTGTCGCATGGCGGCAAACCAGAATTTTTGATTCGTCGGCGAACAAGGTGCGAGCGACCGGTCGGCGAAGTCCCCTTCCAAGAAAGTCGAGGATTCATCCATGCGCGTGATTCTGCTGGGAGCACCCGGTGCCGGCAAAGGCACTCAGGCCGGTTTCATTACCAAAAAATTCGGTATTCCGCAGATCGCCACCGGCGACATGCTGCGCGCGGCGGTCAAGGCCGGCACCGAGCTGGGCCTGAAAGCCAAGAGCGTGATGGATGCGGGCGGTCTAGTCTCCGACGACCTGATCATCAATCTGGTCAAGGAACGCATCGCCCAGCCGGATTGCGCCAACGGTTTCCTGTTCGACGGTTTTCCGCGCACCATCCCGCAGGCTGAAGCGCTGAAGGAAGCCGGCGTGCGTATCGACAACGTGGTCGAAATCGCCGTCGACGACGAGGAAATCGTCGGCCGTATCGCCGGTCGCCGCGTGCACCCGGCATCCGGTCGGGTCTACCACACCGAGCACAATCCGCCGAAGGTCGCCGGCAAGGACGACGAGACCGGCGAAGAACTGATCCAGCGCGAAGACGACAAGGAAGAGACCGTACGTCATCGCCTGTCCGTCTACCATTCGCAGACCAAGCCGCTGGTGGACTTCTACCAGAGCCTGGCCGCTGCCGAAGGCACGCCGAAGTACAGCCGTATCGAGGGTATCGGCTCGGTGGAAGAGATCACCGCCAAGGTGTTTGCCGCGCTGAGCTGAGCGCCGTATCGCCATGCTGGCTGATAAAAGGCTCGTATCGCAGATACGGGCCTTTTTCATTTTCGAGGGTGTGGCTGCGAGTCGGCGCGTCTGTCCGCGCCCGCAACCCGACCCGCCGAATAGGCTAGAATCGGCGCCTTTTTGATCGACCGGAACCGCCACGATGACCACTCTGCTGGCCCTGGACACTGCCACCGAAGCCTGCTCTGTCGCCCTGCTGCATGATGGCCGGGTGCTGAGCCACTACGAGGTCATTCCGCGCCTGCACGCCCAGCGCATTCTGCCGATGATCCAGACCCTGCTCGCCGAGGCCGGCATCACGTTGTCGGCGCTGGATGCCATCGCTTTCGGTCGCGGTCCGGGTGCGTTCACCGGGGTACGCATTGCGGTCGGCGTGGTGCAGGGCCTGGCGTTCGCGCTGGAGCGACCGGTGCTGCCGGTTTCCACCCTGGCGACCATTGCCCAGCGCGCCTGGCGCGAACACGGTGCCACGCAGGTGGCGGCAGCCATCGACGCACGGATGGATGAGGTCTACTGGGGCTGCTACCGCGAGCAGGCGGGCGAGATGCAGCTGTGCGGTAGTGAGGCCGTGCTGCCGCCGGAACAGGCCGGGTTGCCGCGCGATGCGGCCGGCTCGTGGTTTGGCGCGGGTACCGGCTGGGGCTACGCCGGGCGCATTCCCGTCGCGGTGGGCCACATGGATGCGCAGCTGTTGCCGCATGCCGAAGATCTGCTGCGGTTGGCGACGTTCGCCTGGCAGCGCGGCGAGGCGGTCGAGGCCGACCAGGCGCAGCCGGTCTACCTACGCGACAACGTGGCGACGCCCAAAACTGGCGTCTAATGGCGGTCCGGCTCGCACGCGCATAGCCGGGCATTGCCAAAGCCCCGGCCGGTCGCTAGAGTCGGCCGGCTTTCTTTCAGGTTGAAACATGCGCGTCAACGGTCTCTCCCCGTCTCCATACCCTCTGGATCGTACTGTCCGTCCTGGCAGTGCGCCGGTGCCGTATCGCGACAGCCAGCGCGCCGCCGAGCGCCCGCGTGAGATCGACGTCAGCCCGGCCAGCGAACATTTTCAGCAGCGCACCGGCCGCGCGCAGCAGAGCACCAGTGAGTCCGCCGCCCTCGAGAACTACCGGCCGATCCGCTACAGCGAGGCCCAGGCCGAACGTCCGCTGTCCAGTCGCGTCGCCCAGGCGCTGGCCAGCTACACCAGCACCGCGAGCTTTCGCAGCGATCCCGATGCCGCCGAGGTGCTCGGCCTCGATCTCTACGCCTGAGGCCGGCAGGCCCCGGTGAGCATTCCCTATTTCCTCGGTTGTCCGTCCTGGAGCGAAAGCGCCTGGCTGGGCTCGCTGTATCCGCCGGGAACGCCACCGGCGCAATTTCTTGCGCAGTACTGCTCGGTGTTCAACAGCGTCGAGGGCAATACCACGCTGTATGCCTGGCCGGCGGAGCAGACGATCCAGCGATGGGCGCTGCAGATGCCGGAGGGCTTTCGCTTTTGCGCCAAGCTGCCGCGAGAGATCAGCCAGGCCGACGACCTGCGCGCGGTGCTGGAGCTGGCGCAGTCGTTCAAGGCGCTGCTGGCGCCGCTCGGGCGGCGGGTCACGCCGTTCTGGCTGCAACTGCCGGCCAGTTTCGGGCCGGGGCGGCTCGCCGAACTGGCGACGCTGATCAAGGATTTCGCCGCGCCGTTGGCGGTGGAAGTGCGCCACCCGGCGTTCTTCGATAAGGGGGCGGGCGAGCGTGCGCTGAATCGCTTGCTGCGCGATTCCGCCGTGGAACGCATCTGCCTGGATTCGCGGGCGCTGTTCAGCTGCCGCTCGCGCGAGCCGGCGCTGCTGCACGCGCAGAGTAAGAAGCCGCGGGTGCCGGTGCGGCCGACCGCGTTCAGCGCGTCGCCGCAGCTGCGCTTCATCGGCCACCCGCAGCTGGAGGCCAACGATCTCTTCATGCAGCCGTGGCTGGAACGGGTCGCCGCCTGGATCGAGGCCGGCAAGACGCCGCACGTCTATCTGCATACGCCAGACAATCACCGTGCGCCGGAGCTGGCGTTGCGTTTTCACGCGCAGCTACGCGAGCGCCTGCCCGGGCTGCCGGCCTTGCCTCCGCTGCATCGCGCGCCACAGCTATCGCTGCTGGTCGAATAGCGGCGCCACACCTTCGGTAAAAAATCGCACTCAACTTCGGGCCACGCCCGTTGCCTGATTAGGCATGACCTTCGGCCGATTCTTGCTTTTCGTACTGGTGCTGCTGGCGGCCCTGGCGTTCGCCGTTCGCCAGCAGTGGATAGAGATTCCGCCGTCCTGGAATCCCTGGACGCCGCTGGATGTGCGCGAGCCGCCGAACCTGCTGACTCCGTTCAAGCTGCGTCGCTTGCAACATGACCGCTCGCTGTGCGAACAGGCGCTGGCCAGTGCGCCACTGCGTTACGTCGCTGTGCCTGACACGACGCCGGAACCTGGCTGTCCGGTGGCAAACAGCGTGCGTGTGCAGGGCTCTGCGGTACGTTTCAACGGCCCGTTTCTGGCGACCTGCCCATTGGCCGCGGCCTATGCGCTGTTCGAGCTGCACGGCCTGCAGCCGGCGGCGCAGCGGGTATTCGGCCAACCGGTGGTGCGGGTCGAACATTTTGGCAGCTTCGCCTGCCGCAACATTGCCCGCAGTAACCGACGCAGCCAGCACGCCAGCGCCAACGCGCTGGACCTCGCCGGCTTCGGTCTGCGGGACGGCACGCGCATCACCGTGGCGCGCGATTGGGCAGGCGAGGGCGACAAGGCGCGTTTCCTGCGCGAAGTGCACGATGCGGCCTGCGCGGTGTTCAACGTCACGCTGGGGCCGCAGTACAACGCGGCGCATCAGGACCACTTCCACGTCGACATGGGTGGTTTCGGCATGTGTCGCTGAGCCACCGGCATGGGCGCCTCGTCGGCGCTCTGGCACAATGCGCCGCCTTTTCGTGTCGCGCAGCGAGTCCACCATGCCTGATCATCCCCGTGTTCGTGTCGAACCGCTCGCGCCCTCGTTTGCGGCGGCAGCGCATGACTGGGCCCTCCGTCTTGACCTGCCTGAGCACGACGAGGCCGCCGGGTTCGCCTTGCAGTTCGGTGAGGCGGGATTGCAGCTGCAGGCGCTCGAAGCTCAGGCGCCCGGCCCGGTGCGCGTGGATTTCGTCGAGGGCGCCGCGACGCATCGCCGGCAGTTCGGCGGCGGCAGCGGGCAGATGATCGCCAAGGCGGTCGGCGTGCAGCCGGGCGTGCGTCCGCGCGTGCTGGATGCGACCGCGGGCCTTGGGCGCGATGCCTTCGTGCTGGCGACCCTGGGTTGCACGGTGGAGCTGATCGAGCGTCAGCCGCTAATTGCCGCGCTGCTCGAGGATGGCCTCACCCGCGCCGCGCAGGACAGCGAAGTCGCGCCGATCGCCGCGCGGATGATCCTGCGCCAGGGCAACGCCATCGAGCTGATGCGCCAGTGGACGGGCGAGCCGCCGCAGGTCATCTATCTCGATCCGATGTTCCCGCACCGCGACAAGAGCGCGCTGGTGAAGAAGGAGATGCGCCTGTTTCGGCCCTTCGTCGGCGACGATCTCGATGCGCCGGCGTTGCTGGCGGCCGCGCTGGAACTGGCCAGCCACCGGGTAGTGGTCAAGCGCCCGCGCAAGGCGCCGACCATCGAGGGCGCCAAGCCGGGCTATAGCCTGGAAGGCAAGTCCAGCCGCTACGACATCTACCCGAAGAAGAAACTGCAGGGCTGAGCGTCAGCGGCCGTACGCGCGCAGGAACGTCGCGACCACGTCGCGCACATGCGCCTCGTCCGACCCCGCGTCGGCATCGGTGGCTTCGACGTAGCCGATCAGCAGGCGGAAGTGCCGGGCACCCTTGATCAGCGAACAGAAGTGTTCGGCCGCGCGCAGCGGTTCGGCGATCGTCAGCAGACCGCGCGCGCCGGCCTCGGCGAACATCTGCTGCAGATCGCACAGCAGCTGCTGCGGACCGGCGTCGAAGAACATCCGCACCAGCGCCGGATTCTGCGTGGCCATTCCCACCATCACCCGATGCAGGCCGATCGACTCCGGGCTGTTGACCAACGCGTTGAAGGCCAGGCCGATGGCCAGCAGCGCCGCGTCGATCCGGCAGTCATCCGCAAGCTGGAACAGGCGGCGCGGCAGCCGAGTTTCGCAGGTCGCCTTCACGGCCGCACAGAACAGCGCCTCCTTGTCCTTGAAGTGGCTGTACAGCGTGAGCTTGGAAACTCCGGCTTCGCTGGCGATGGCGTCCATGCTGCTGCCCTCGTAACCCTTGGCGAGAAACAGCACCTGCGCCGCGGCGAGAATTGCCTCGCGCTTGGCCGGGTCCTTTGGTCGGCCGGGGCCGGGAGAGGGGGAATGGCTGTCTATCATGATCGCTTTTAATAGTGGACTGGCTGGTTCGCTATTTTTACTATACCCGGCAGTTTAGTATTCCCGCCCGCCTCGTGACAGAGGGAGTCTGCATCGTGTTCCGACAAGCCATCTCCATCGGCTCCCTGCTGGGGAGCGTTCTGCTGCTGGCCGCCTGCGGCAACGGTGAGCCCGAGCCGCCACCGCCGCGCCCGGTGCTGGTGGTGCAGCCGCAGCCGGCCAGCGCGATGCGCGAAAGCTACCCCGGCGAGGTGCATGCGCGCTATGAGCCGGAGCTGGCGTTCCGCATCGATGGCAAGGTCAGCGAGCGTCTGGTCGAGGCGGGCGACCGTGTGCGCAAGGACCAGCCGCTGGCGCGGCTCGATCCGCAGGACGTGCGCCTGCAGCTGGACGGCATGCGCGCCCAGGTCACGGCCGCCGAGGCCAACCTGCGGGTCGCCAAGGCGGAGTATGACCGCTACCGGGCGCTGCTCGGTCGTCAGCTGGTCAGCCAGTCGCAATTCGACAGCGCCGACAATGCCTACCGTTCCGCCGCGGCGCGTCTGCAGCAGGCGCAGGCGCAGTTCGACGTGGCCAGCAACCAGGTTGATTACGCGGTGCTGCGCGCCTCGCGCGATGGCGTCATCGCGCGCCGCAGCATCGAGGTCGGCCAGGTGGTGGCCGCCGGTCAGACGGCATTCGTCCTTGCCGCGGACGGTGAGCGCGAGGTGGCGATCAACCTGCCCGAGCAAGCGCTCGAGCGTTACCGCATCGGCCAGGAAGTCGAGGTCGAACTCTGGTCGCAACCGGGGCGGCGCTACTCCGGTCAGATTCGCGAGCTGTCGCCAGCGGCCGATCCGAACACCCGGACCTATTCGGCGCGGGTCGCCTTCAGCGATCAGGATGTCCCGGCGGACCTCGGCCAGAGCGCACTGGTGACCGTGCGCCGCGCGGCGAAGGTGCCGCTGGCCGTGCCGCTGTCGGCGATCAGCGCCGAACGCGAGCAAGCCTTCGTCTGGCGTGTGCGCAACGACTCGACATTGCAACAGGTGGCGGTGCGCACCGGCCCCTATGGCGAGCGGCTGGTGCCGGTACTCGAAGGACTGCAGGCCGATGACTGGATCGTCATGGCCGGCGTGCAGCTGCTCAGCGAAGGGCAGCCGGTGCGTCCGGTCGATCGCGACAACCGCCCGGTCGAGCTGGCCCCGCAGGAGTAAGCCACGATGCGCTTCAACCTTTCCGCCTGGGCGCTGCACAACCGCCAGGTCGTGGTCTATCTGATGCTGCTGGTCGCCGTCGTCGGCGTGCTGTCCTACGGCAAGCTGGGGCAGAGCGAAGACCCGCCGTTCACCTTCAAGGCGATGGTGATCCAGACGCAGTGGCCGGGCGCCACCGCCGAGGAAGTGTCGCGCCAGGTCACCGAGCGCATCGAGAAGAAGCTGATGGAGACCGGCGAGTACGAGCGCATCGTGTCGTTCTCGCGCCCTGGCGAATCCAACGTCACCTTCATGGCGCGTGACTCGCTGCGCTCCAAGGACATTCCCGAGCTCTGGTACCAGATCCGCAAGAAGATCGGCGATATCCGCCACACCCTGCCGCCGGGCATTCAGGGACCGTTCTTCAACGACGAGTTCGGCACCACCTTCGGCAATATCTACGCGCTGACCGGCAAGGGCTTCGATTACGCGGTGCTCAAGGATTACGCCGACCGCATCCAGCTGCAGCTGCAGCGGGTCAAGAGCGTCGGCAAGGTCGAGCTGATCGGCCTGCAGGACGAGAAGATCTGGATCGAGCTGTCCAACGTCAAGCTGGCGACCCTCGGCGTCCCGCTGGAAGCGGTGCATCAGGCGTTGCAGGCGCAGAACGCGGTGAGCGCGGCGGGCTTCGTCGAAACGCCGAGCGAGCGCGTGCAGCTGCGCGTGAGCGGCAATTTCACCACCGCCGAGCAGATTCGCGATTTCCCCATCCGCTTCGAGGGCCGCACCTTCCGTCTTGGCGACGTGGCTGAGGTTCGCCGCGGCTTCAACGAGCCGCCGGCGCCGCGCATGCGGTTCATGGGCGAACCGGCGCTGGGGCTGGCGGTATCGATGAAGACGGGCGGCGACATCCTCATGCTCGGCGAGGCGCTGGAGCAGGAGTTCGCCCGGCTGCAGCAGGAGCTGCCGGTGGGCATGCAGCTGCGCAAGGTCTCCGACCAGCCGGCAGCGGTGAAGACCGGCGTCGGCGAATTCGTCCGGGTGCTGATCGAGGCGCTGGCGATCGTCCTGCTGGTGAGCTTCTTCTCGCTCGGCATGCGCACCGGGCTGGTGGTGGCGTTGTCTATTCCGCTGGTGCTGGCGATGACCTTCGCCACCATGCATTACCTGGACATCGGCCTGCACAAGATTTCCCTCGGCGCGCTGGTGTTGGCGCTGGGCCTGCTGGTGGACGACGCGATCATTGCGGTGGAGATGATGGCGATCAAGATGGAGCAGGGCTACGACCGGCTCAAGGCCGCGAGCTTCGCCTGGACCAGTACGGCGTTCCCGATGCTGACCGGCACGCTGATCACCGCCGCCGGCTTCCTGCCGATCGCCACCGCCAACTCCAGCACCGGCGAATACACCCGCTCGATCTTCCAGGTGGTGACCATCGCGCTGATCGCCTCCTGGATCGCCGCGGTGACCTTCGTGCCGCTGCTTGGCGACAAGCTGTTGCCGGATCTCGCGGCGCGTGCCGCGCGCAAGCACGGCGGTAGCAGCGGCGGCCACGACCCGTATTCGACGGCCTTCTACCAGCGTGTACGACGCGTGGTGGCGCTGTGCGTGCGTCGGCGCAAGACGGTGATCGTGCTGACGCTGGCGGCGTTCGTCGCGGCGGTAGCGCTGTTCCGACTGGTGCCGCAGCAGTTCTTTCCGGCGTCCGGGCGGCTGGAGCTGATGGTCGACCTCAAGCTCGCCGAGGGCGCGTCGCTGAAGGCCACCGAGGCCGAGGTCCGGCGTCTGGAGGCGATGCTCAAGGACCGTCCGGGGATCGATAACTACGTGGCCTACGTCGGCACCGGCTCGCCGCGCTTCTACTTGCCGCTCGACCAGCAACTGCCGGCGACCAGCTTTGCCCAGTTCGTCGTGCTGGCGCAGAGCATCGAGGCGCGCGAGGAGCTGCGCGGCTGGCTGATCGAGCGCCTGCGCGAGGATTTCAGCGCGCTGCGCGGACGGGTGACGCGGCTGGAGAACGGCCCGCCGGTGGGCTATCCGGTGCAGTTCCGCGTCACCGGCGAACACATCGATGTGGTGCGTGCCCACGCCCGGCAGGTCGCGGCGAAGGTCGCGGAGAATCCGCACGTCGCCAACGTGCATCTGGACTGGCAGGAGCCGAGCAAGAAGGTGTTGCTCGACGTCGATCAGGACCGCGCCCGCGCGCTGGGTGTCAGCACCGCCGAGCTGTCGGAATTCCTGCGGCGCACCTTCATCGGCAGCAGCGTCAGCCAGTTCCGCGAGGACAACGAGCTGATCGAGATCCTGCTGCGCGGCACCGAGCGCGAGCGCCTCGAACTGTCGATGCTGCCCAGCCTGGCCATTCCCACTGCCAGCGGCCGCAGCGTGCCGCTGGCGCAGGTGGCAACGCTGGAGTACGGCTTCGAGGAGGGCGTGATCTGGCACCGTAACCGCCTGCCGACGGTCACGGTGCGTGCCGACGTGTATGGCGATCAGCAGCCGGCCTCGCTGGTGCGGCAGATAGAACCGACGCTGACGGACATCCGCGCGCAGTTGCCCAGCGGCTATCTGCTGGAGGTCGGCGGTACCGTCGAGGATTCCGAGCGTGGCCAGCGTTCGGTGAACGCCGGCCTGCCGCTGTTCGTGCTGGTGGTGGTGACGCTGCTGATGGTGCAGCTCAGGAGCTTCTCGCGCTCGGCGATGGTGTTCCTCACCGCGCCGCTGGGCATCATCGGCGTCACGCTGTTCCTGTTGCTGTTTCGTCAGCCGTTCGGCTTCGTCGCGATGCTCGGCACCATCGCGCTGTCGGGGATGATCATGCGCAACTCGGTGATCCTGGTGGACCAGATCGAGCAGGACATCGGCGCCGGCCACGACCGCTTCAACGCGATCATCGACGCCACCGTGCGGCGCTTCCGGCCGATCGTGCTGACCGCACTGGCCTCGGTGCTGGCGATGATTCCGCTGTCGCGCAGCATCTTCTTCGGGCCGATGGCGGTGGCGATCATGGGCGGGCTGATCGTCGCCACGGCGCTGACGCTGCTGTTCCTGCCGGCGCTCTACGCGGCGTGGTTCCGCGTGCGCGAGACGGAAGCCAAACCCGCCTGATTCAGTCGGGCGCGCGGATGCCGGCGGCTGCGAGCAGCTGCTCGGCCGCCGCCCGGGCGTCCCGGGCCTGTTCGCCCGGACCTTCGATGTGCGCCATGCTCAGCGCCCCTTCGAGCAGGTATTGCAGCTGGCGCGCAAGCTGTGCGGGCGCCGGTGCGTCGAGGCGCTCCAGCAGTTCGCGCAGGTAGGTCTGCAGCTCGGCCTTGTAGGCGGCCGAGCGGCGGTGAATGGGGTGATCGCGGTCGTGATACTCCGCGGCGGCATTGACGAACAGGCAGCCGCAGAAGCGCCCGTCGCCGTGGATCATGCCGTGCAGGCCATCGAATATTCCCAGCAGCGCCGCGCGCGGCGGCAGTTTCGCGGCCCTTTCCCGCAGGCGCGCGAGCATCGTCTCGTGGCGTGCGTCGAGCACGGCGACAATCAGCTCATCCTTCGATTTGAAGTGCTTGTACAGGGTCATCTTGGCCACGCCGGATTCGGCCAGAATCCGGTCGATGCCCGTGGCGTGATAGCCGTCGCGATAGAACAGGTCTTCGGCGGTGCTGAGCAGCTGGTCGCGCTTGTTCGATGCCATGAGTGCCTCCTTCGGAACGGCCATTATGCGCGAGCGTTCGCTGCGCGCTCCAGTTGCCATCCGTTGGTCATCTTTGTGCTTGAAGTGTACAGACAGGTCTGTCTATTATCCAGTGCACAACAACCGAGAGGGCATGACCATGAAACTCCACGACATGACGCTGTCCGGCAATTGCCACAAGGTGCGCCTGTTCCTCAGCCTGATCGGCCAGCCTGTCGAACTGATCCCGGTCGATCTGCTGAAGGGCGAGCAGAAGCAGCCGGCGTTTCGCACAATCAATCCGCGCGGGCAGGTGCCTGCGTTGGAAGATGGCGAGTTCCGCCTGGGCGATGCGCAGGCAATCCTGGTCTACCTGGCACGGCGCTATGCCGATGAGTGCTGGTACCCGCTGGAGGCCGAAACGCAGGGTCGGATCGCCGGCTGGCTGAGCTTCGCCGCCAATGAAACGCAGCACGGCCCGGCCACGGTGCGGGTGGGCAAGCTGTTCGGCATGCCGATTGATGCGGAGCTGGCGCAGGCCCGCGCGCTGAGCGCGTTGCGCGTCCTCGAACGGCATCTGGCCGTGCACGACTGGCTCGCGGAAACGGCGCAGCCGACCATTGCCGACATTGCCGTGTATCCCAATGTCGCGCTGGGCGGCGACGGCGGTCTGGACCTCAGCCAATATCCGGCGCTGCAAGCCTGGTTCGCCCGCATCCGCGCGCTGCCCGGCTATGTCGGCATGCCTGGGTTGTAAGGCCATGTTTGCGCGTAACGGCCGGGCGCCCGCCAAGCGTTTCCGGTCGTCAACCGGGGCGGCACGGCTGCTGGGGCTGCTCGCGGTGCTCATGCTCGGTGTGGTAGGCAGCGCGGCGGCTGCCGACGGGGTGCGCTTCAGCCTGGTCAAAACGGCGCAGAGCGACAGCCGAAGCGAATATTCCTGGCGCCGCGGCGGCTGGCAGCAATCACCCCCGGTCAACCACCTGGCGATCCTCATCGAGCATGGCCAGACCCGCTTGCTGTTCGGCACCGGGCTGGGGCGCCAGATCGATGCCCAGGTGGATGCCGAGGTGCCGTGGCGCCTCAAGCATTACGGCGAGGTACATGCGGTACGCGACCAGCTCGAGCGTGACGGTCTGACGGTCGATCGCATTCTGCTCGGCTGCGTGCGCTGGGAGCACGCGTCCGGGCTGGCCGATTATCCGGAGGTGCCCGTCGCGGCCAGCGCGGACAGTCTGCGCTACCTGCGTGCCGCGACACCGCCTGCGGTGTTGCCGAGCCAGTTCCGCCATGCGGTCCGCTGGCAGGCGCTGCAGTTCGAGTCCGGACCGTATCTTGGCTATGCGCGGAGTCTGGACCTGTTCGGTGACGGTGCGCTGGTGCTGGTGCCGCTGGAAGGGCATGGCGCGCTTGGAATTTTCCTGACGCTGGCCGACGGACGCCGCTTCTTCTTCCGTGGCGACGGTCAATCTGCGCAGCGACCTGAGGCGGCAGCGGCCGTTGCGCCGCTGACGGAGGCCGCTGCGCAAGCCGCGCTGGGCTTTTATCCACGCTGGATTCAGTGAAGGCGAGACGCGGTAAAAAAACCTCACGAACAACCT